>Ga0335073_10003279_pt1 | contig 22515 bp, 14 predicted proteins | sample Lox_Sample_22_FD_207093 | JGI IMG/M metagenome (GOLD analysis project Ga0335073, IMG submission 207093) | Soil microbial communities from Loxahatchee National Wildlife Refuge, Florida, United States - Lox_Sample_2.2 | ecosystem: Environmental > Terrestrial > Soil > Wetlands | place: USA... | reverse complement strand
AGACTCCGGCCGTCCAATTGGGGGCGTGGAAGCGTTGGCTGCGCGAACCTTTACTGCACTTCTTAGTCATTGGCGCTGTCCTATTTGGTTTGTACGCCTATGTAAACCGCGGTCGCGGGGGCGTCGAGCCTTCAAGGGAAATTGTCCTCAGCCTCGATGACCTTCGCCAGATGGATCTCTACTTCCAGTCGCAGTGGCATCGCCAGCCGACGCCTATGGAATTCCAGGCCATGGTGGAAGACAAAGTCCGTGAAGAAGTCCTGTACCGCGAAGGCCTCGCCATGGGACTGGACAAAGACGACGAGATCGTAAAGCGCCGCATGGCGCAGAAGATGCAGTTTCTCTCGGAAGATGTTGCGACGGCACATGAACCTACTACCGAGGAACTGAAGGCCTATTTTGAAAAAAACCCGGACAAGTTCGCTCTCCCCAGCCGCTACAGCTTCCGTCATCTCTATTTCTCGCCGGACAAGCGGGGCAACAGTGCTCAGCAAGATGCGGCCAAGGCACTGACCAGGCTGGCCGGCCAGCCGGTTGATTCTCCTCAGGCCCCGGCCCTGGGCGATCAATTCATGTTTCAGGATTACTATGGCGACCGCACACCAGAGTCTATCGCCAAAGAGTTTGGTTCACCGTTTGCCGTGGCCTTGGAGAAACTCAAGCCCGGCTCGTGGCAAGGGCCGGTGGAGTCCGGCTACGGCTGGCACCTGGTGTTCATCACGACGGTCATTCCCGGTCGCGTACCGGCCTTCGAAGAACTTGAGCCGGACGTGAAAACCGCATGGCTCGCGTATCAAAAGCAGCAGGAATGGCAGAAGGCCTACAAAGAAATGCGGGCCAAATACACCGTTCTGCTGCCGGCTCCGCCGAACGACTCGTCGCAATCGCTTGCGCCTGCTCGAAGACAGCAGGTTCCAGCTTCTGCCGGCGAGGGACCGCTATGATTCGCTGGCGGTCGCTCCTTGCTCTCATTGCATTCGTGTTACTGGCGCTGTCGAGTGTCTGGGCACACGAGGCGCGTCCAGCATACCTCGAAATCAAAGAAACGTCGCCCGGCCAGTACGCGATTTTGTGGCGTACTCCGGTGCTGGGCGGCATGCGTCTGCCGATCGCCATGGAACTTCCCCCGGACGTGAAGGAAGTGCGCCAATCGACCGTCGAGCAATTGGCTGATTCCTCGGTCGAGCGCCACTGGATTGATTCGGGGCCGAAAGGGCTGGCCGGTAAGCGGATTTATTTTCCGGGTCTGCAACTGACCATCACCGACGTACTGGTGCGGGTCGAGATGCTCGACGGCAGGAAGTGGACGACGATCGTGCATCCGTCGCACGCCTGGGTGGAGATCGCCGCCTCTCAATCCTTGGCCGGAGTGGTGGGCACCTACATCGTGCAGGGCATCCGCCACATTCTCTTCGGCGCCGACCACATGCTCTTCGTGCTTGGGCTGCTGCTGATCGTGAAAAACCGCTGGATGCTGCTGAAGACGGTCACGGCATTTACCGTTGCGCACAGCATCACGCTGGCAATAGCGACGCTCGGCTATGCTGAAGTGCCGGTGGTTCCGCTGAATGCCGCCATTGCCCTCAGCATCCTCTTTCTTGGGCCGGAGATTGTCCGCTCCTGGCGCGGCCAGACCAGCTTCACCATTCAACATCCGTGGGTGGTCGCGTTCGCCTTCGGCCTGTTGCACGGCTTTGGTTTTGCCAGCGCGTTGACCAGCGCCGGCCTGCCGCATCATGAGCTGCCGCTGGCTTTGGTGAGCTTTAACCTCGGCGTCGAACTCGGCCAGCTTGGTTTCATCGGACTGGTCCTGGCCCTTGAACGCTCCTTCCGGATTCTGGAAGTTCGCTGGCCGCGTTGGGCGGAGGCTCTTCCCGGCTATACCGTCGGATCGCTCGGCGCTTTCTGGACCATCCAGCGCGTCTCGCTTTTGTTGGGAGGTTCGCGATGATGCCCCATCGAAAGCAGATCCTGGCGCGTTGGCTGGGGGAGCTGATCATCATTTCCCTGTGGTCGCAGAACGCCTTTGCCCATCCGCAGAAAGGCGAGGCGGTTGGCTTTCTGACCGGCTTTCGGCATCCGATCTCCGGCCTCGATCACGTGCTGGCGATGGTTGCTGTCGGACTCTGGGGCGCCCAGCTCGGCAGCCCCGCGATCTGGTTGCTACCCGTTGCCTTCCCTATGGTCATGGCGTTCGGTGGGATGCTTGGCCTAGTGGGTGTGCCTCTTCCCGGCGCTGAGTATGGAATCGCTCTCTCCGCTATCATGCTGGGCGCCGCGGTTCTGTTTGAGATTCGGCCACCACTGACCATCGCAGCGATCCTGGTGGGATTCTTCGCCATCTTCCACGGACACGCGCACGGAACGGAACTTCCGGCTGGCCAAAGCGCACTGCTCTACAGCATAGGCTTCGTAATCGCCACAGGATGCCTGCACGCTGTGGGTATCGGCATCGGCACGGTTCATCGCTGGGGATGGGGTCAAAAGGTTTTGCGCGCTGCCGGCGGCCTGGTCACGCTGGGCGGCTTCTTCTTTCTGTGGAGGGCGGTCGCATGACGCACACCCGCGCATCGCGGCTTCCCTTGTACTGCTTCATCGCGTTCTCAGCGCTGATGTGGAGCATTCCCGCCGAGGCGCACCTGAATAGCACAGGAATGGGGCCGTTCTACGACGGACTGATGCATTTCATCATGAGCCCGGAAGACATCATTCCTGTTCTTGCCCTGGCACTGCTCGCCGGCTTGCGAGGAGCTACGTATGGACGCCGTGCGCTCTTCGTGCTTCCGATGGCGTGGCTTCTCGGCGCACTTGCTGGCCTCACTTCGTTGGCGACACACGCCTATCCTTTTATTGCGGCGGGTTGGTTTCTCCTGCTTGGCGGACTGGTAGCAGCCGATGCGAAGCTGTCCTTACGGATAACGACAGGCTTAGCGACGCTACTCGGCCTTTATCACGGATACTTGAACGGAATTGGAATGGGACAATCGCTTTCCGTGATGATCGTCCTCTTAGGGCTGGTCTTCGCGATTTTTGTTGTTGTCGCGCTCGTGTCGGCGTTTGTGGTGCAACTACGCGCCTCGTGGGCGCGCATCGCCATCCGCGTCGGCGGCAGTTGGATCGCTGCCAGCGGCCTGCTGATGCTAGGTTGGGCCATTCGCACTCGATAACGATTATCGAAGGCTGTCGTCTCCAAGGTCATTTTTCAAGCTAAGTCATTACTTCCGGCTGACCACAAACGCTCCTCCAGTAACCTAGACCCGCCGAGGGATTGTTCGGCAATCCCGAAGTAATCCGATCACATCCTTTGCCGGAATACCGGGAACTTAGCCACGCTTACCAATGCTTCGCTCTCATCTGGTTGTATAACGGCCTACGCGTAGAAGTGATCCACCTGGCGTTCCGATTCGAGGAGTTGCTCCCGGATGGGCACCCAGTCCACACCCATCTTGCTCTGGGCTTCGACCGGGGGATCGATGCTATTGAAGAGGGTGTGCAGGATGAGGGCTATCTATTCGTCCGCTCCATGATGCCCTGGGACCCAGTTGGCCACTGGAACCCGCGCTGCTGATCGTCGCAGGGGGTGTCTCGTCACAACGTTACCAGATGGGGCGCACTTGTCAGTTTAGGCCGCTGCTTTAAAGTACAGTGCCGGCGTAAATCCTAAGACCTTCTTGAACATGCAAATGAACGCACTAGGCGTACTATACCCGGCTTCTAACGCGGCATGTGTCACCTTCGCTCCCTCGGCCAGAAGCCGAACCGCGTGCATAAGGCGCAATTGTTGCCGCCATTTACCAAACGTCATTCCGACCTCATCCTGAAAAAGCCTCTCGACAGTGCGTTTGCTGGCGCCACTCCCTTTGCACAACTGCGCCAGCTTTTGAGTGTTCGTCGGGTCGGCCAGCAGAATTTCGGCTACGTGGCGTGCTCTTGGGTCGGATAGGTGGGGAAGCTGCAGAGGAACCATCTGGATTGCTTCGAGCTGGTCCGTGATCAAGTCGATCAAGTGCCGCTGCCGTGGGACACTTTTTTTCAGAGCGTGAAAGCTGCACGCATAGAGGATGAGTTCGCGTAACAGCGGCGAGACGTTCACCACGCAACAGGCGAGCGGCAGAGCTCGCGCGAGCCGTGGCTTCAAATAAAGAGTCCGCATGGCCACTGTACCGGACATGGTGATGGTGTGGGGGACTCCAGCTGGGATCCAGACCGCTCTCAGTGTTGGCACGACCCAAATCCCGACCCGAGTTGCGATCGTCATTACGCCCTGGGAGGCATAGACGAGCTGGTCGCGATCGTGGAAATGCAGTGGGATGACGTGCCCTGCCGGGTAGTCGTGCGTGAGCGTAGCGATGTGGGATCGCTGGTCGCGCAGCCGATCGAAAATAGCGCTTTGTCGCTTATGCGACATAACTTGTCACAATAACGGAAGTGCGCAGGCATGGCAATTTCATACGATCGCCATCAGTGAAGTCCCGCTGGGGTGAGGAAACGTGAACCGCTTACATCACTGGTTGTGTGGTTCCGCACGTTGGAGAAAAACAGTTCGGCAACGGGTGCCATGGGCGCTCGCAACCGCCGAGCTGGGAGACAGAGTGCTTGAGCTCGGGCCCGGGCCTGGTCTGACCACCGATCTGCTGCGACAGCGGGTGAATAGCCTGACGGCAATCGAAGTCGATCGTACTCTGGCCGAGTCGCTGAGGCGACGCCTGCGTGGCAGCGATGTCCGAATCGTAGTCGGTGATGCCACGGAAATGCCCTTTCCCGATGAACAATTCTCCGGGGTCGTTTCCTTCACCATGCTGCACCATCTGTCTTCGACCGCATTGCAGGATCGGCTCTTCGCTCAGGCGTGGCGAGTTCTCGAACCGGGAGGAGTTTTTGTGGGCAGCGACAGCCGGCAAAGCTGGTTGATGCGAATGGTCCACATTGGCGACACGCTCGTCCCCATCAATCCGGACACGGTTTCGGCTCGGCTTCAGTCAGCCGGCTTTGAAGTACTGGAAATCGAGAAAAGCTCCCGTGCATTTCGCTTTCACGCGCGCCGGCCGGTAACTACGCCGGAGAGGTCGGTCCGGCTGCGCCATTCGATGGATCAGATTTTCGAAACTCTCAATTAACGCTTTTCTGGCGAGGAGAGCCCGTCATTTTGATCACGGAGGAATTGCATGATGCAAGAAGATAGAACGACTTGGCGCTTGGGTTGGCGTGGAGGCTTGTTCTTGGCGGCACTGGCAATCTGGTTTGGATCGGCCAACCTATGCTTGGCGGCGGCGAACTCCGGCACCTGCGCAACGGATCCGCAAAGCCGCCAGCTGGATTTTTGGCTTGGCCACTGGACCGTCTCCGCTCCCGGCGGATCGAGGAGCGCTACCAGCAAGGTATCCCTTGCGCTGGATCAATGTCTGCTGGTGGAGAACTGGAACGGAGGACGAGGACATTCCGGCGAGAACATGTTCGCTTACAGTCCGGAGGACAAGAGCTGGTACGGGATGTTCGCGGACAACAAAGGTCGAGCCCACATCTTCACCCAGGGCAAGGTGGCCTCGGGCGTCGCCGAGTTCGAGGGTATAAGCCACGGCGCGAATGGCGAAGCAGTTCTCAATAAGGTGACGATCACCCGTATTTCGTCGGACAAAGTCGAGCAAATCTGGCAGAAGTCGACCGACGATGGTGCCAGATGGACAACGGAGTTTCGTGGAGAATACACCCGCGCCGATCGCTAGAGCAGAGGCCCAGGAAGGTGCTGTTATGCGACGAAAACTACTTTGGCCGACCGTGTTCTGCGCCGACTTGCGCTTCGGAGCCCGCATTCTTAAGCGCAATCCCGCAGTGGCCGTTGTGGGCGTGCTGACGTTAGCGCTTGGCGTTGGCGCCAACACCGCGATCTTCAGTTTGTTGCATGCCGTGCTATTGCGGCCATTGCCTTATCGCGATCCCGGCCGGCTGGTTTGGGCTTCGCAGTATGCGCCACGCCTCGACGCAACGCTGGTCCCGGCAGGAACCTTCCTCAGCTGGCGCACCCGGAACCGATCCTTCGTGAACATGGCTGCCTACGACGATCATCTCTGTGACGGCAATCTCACCACTGGCGCTGAACCGATTCGTCTGGACCGCTGCGCCGAGGTGAGTGCGAATTTCTTTTCCTTGCTTGGAATACAGCCCGCCTTGGGCCGCAGTTTCTCAGCCCAGGAAGATGCTCTTGGAGCCCACGGGGTCATGATTTTGAGCGATGGTTTCTGGCGGCGTCGCTTTGGCGGCAATCCCAATATTCTGGGCAAGTCGCTACGGCTGGACAACGCGGAGTATACGGTCGTTGGCATCTTGCCGGCGAAATTCGTCTATCCCAGCCAGCTCCAGCCGGATGCCTTCGTGCCGCTTGCGGTCCCGACCAAGCCGGATTGGACACAGCGCGAGAGCGATGACATGAGCGTGGTCGCGCGCCTGAAACAAGGTGTCTCATTGGAGCAGGCAATGGCGGAGCTGCAGACCACCACGCAATCGCTAACGCCGCAATATCCGCAGGCTCTGGCTGAGAAACTGGCGGGAGCGCAGGTGCAACTTCTGCCCCTGCACCAGCGACTGGTGGGCGATACTCGTCCGGCACTGCTGCTCTTGATGAGCGCAGTGGGTCTGGTTCTGTTGATTGCGTGTGTGAATATAGCGAACCTTCTGCTGGCACGGGCGGCGGCGCGACAGAGGGAATTTGCCGTGCGCTCGGCGTTGGGAGCAGCGCGCGCCCGCACCGTCCGCCAATTGCTGACCGAGGGCTTGCTTCTCGCCGCTCTGGGATCGGCGGCAGGGCTGCTCATAGCTTGGGGCACGCTGGATGTCGTGCGCCTTCTCCGCCAGGACACTCTCGCCTACTTCGGCGATGTGCACCTGAATGGCGCTGCTCTCTGCTTCACTCTATTGCTTTCGCTGGTGACGGCCATTCTGTTCAGTTTGGCGCCGGCCCTTGTCGCATCTCAGGCTGGCGCGAGGTTTGCTTTGCACGAAGCGGGAGGAAAGAACACAGCCGGTCCCACCCGGCAGAAGCTTGGCAGTGTGCTGGTCGCCGCGGAGCTGGCGTTTGCCTTTTTCCTCTTGATGGGCGCGGGACTTATGCTCCGCAGCTTCGCCAATCTGCGCGCGGTGAGTCCAGGTTTCAATCCGCGAAACGTGCTGACCGTTCAGGTCACGCTGACGGAAGCCAAATATCCGGATCACGCCCAGCGTAAGGCATTCTTCGACCAGCTACTCGCAGCCGTGCAGGCAACGCCGGGGGTGGAATCAGCCGGTGGCACCACGGTGCTGCCCTTCTATTACGGCTTTTCCAGCCCGGTGAAGATGACTCTCAACTATCGCCCGTCGCTGCTGGCGGATCATTCGCCATCAGTACCTTTGTCGCACGTCACGCCAGATTATTTTTCCACGATGCAGGTTCCTCTTCGCGCTGGACGTTTCTTCACGACAGAAGATCGTCCGGGAAGTTTGCCCGTTGCCATTGTGAGCCAGGAGTTTGCCAGCCGCTTCTTCGCGGGAGATGACCCGGTCGGAGAACATCTGACCTTTCGCCCGGCTAGCAATTTGCCGGCGAAGGAGTTCACCGTCATCGGCGTTGTAGGCGACGTTCGCTACATTGGATTGGATCGCCAGCCTGTTCCCGTCGTCTTTACTTCGACGGATCAATTTCCTGCCTCGGCCTTGACTTTGGCTGTGAGAACCAGGATCGCGCCGCATAGTCTTATCGCTGCAATTCGCCGTGAGGTGCAAAACCTGGACCCGGAGCAGCCCATCTACCACGTGGCTACTATGGAACAAAGAGTGTCAGATTCGGTCGGACCGCAGCGCTTTGATGCTTCGCTGCTGGCACTGTTCGCGGCTGTCGCTCTCTTGCTGGCCGTCGTCGGAATCTACGGGGTCATGTCGTATTGGGTGACGCAGAGGACGCATGAGATCGGCGTCCGCGTTGCCTTGGGCGCGCAGCGGCGCCAGCTTCTGAGGCTCGTTCTCGCACGCGCGGCATGGCTTACAATCGGCGGTCTCGCCGTCGGCATGTTGGGGGCATTGGTTCTGGCACGCTCGCTAAGCAGCTTACTTTTCGGTGTCCGACCGATTGACCCGCTCACGCTTCTCGCCGCCTCTGCTGCCTTGGCCGGGATCGCTTTCGTCGCCAGTTGGCAACCGGCCCTCCGGGCCGCCAGTGTCGATCCAATGGTCGCATTGCGTTACGAATAAACTCAGCAACGTAAAGATGGGCTGGGCTCAACCCTAGTGCCAACTTCTCGTCCAACATATGCGCGCTCTCTTAACCAAGGAAACTGACAGTTTTCGTCCGTCACAGCAAGGCATCTTGATGCTTATGGCAGGATAAGTCGCCGGGATTCTGCTGACCGGCTACGGGCGAGCTCACTTTGTTCCAAGGTCAATGAGCATGATGTCCGAATTCTCGCGCAACCGGTCGAATATGATACGGCTGCCATCGGGAGTAATATCGAAAGTCCGCATCACGGCGGGATTGCTCAGCCGAGTCAACCGCCGTGAGCGCATCGTGCTGAGGTCGAGCAGCCAGAAATCTTGCCCGGCCAAGGTGCTTCCGAGCATGTACACTAAGCCTGAGCCGTCCGGCAGGAAGCGCGCGCGCTCACCTTCACGCTGCACCTTGATCTCAGGCAGCTTTTCTGGCGTACCATCAGGATGCACGGCTAGCAACGGTGTGAGCGTGAACACCTGCGTGCCGCAGTACACGATCAGGTCCCCGCGCGGCGACCACACAGGATCCAAGAATGGTCCTTTCGCTATCCGAACTGGCGGACCGCCGTCGACTGGTAGCTTAAACAAGCCCGCTCCCTCGCGGTCGCTCCCGGCCGTGACGATCCATTTGCCGTCGGGAGACCAAGAAGCTGCGCCCCGCACATCGACCTCCGTTGAAAGAGGCTCGAGTCGCGTACCCTCAGCGCGCATGACATGCATCTGTTGCTTGCCGTTCCGCTTTAGCGCAAAGGCAACACTCTTCCCGTCCGCCGAGACCGCCGGAGGTGACCGTAGCGCGCCTCCAGATCCGTTCCAGATCTCCAGCGCTTGCCCATCGCGATAGCTCCACAGTCCATCGGCACCGTCCCGCGAAGACAAGTAGAACAACGATCCGCCTCCGAAACGCGGGGCCTGGGCTCGCACCGTTGGTAATGGGAAAGTCTCGACCTCCTTCTCTTCCACAACGCGATCGGCAATTGGAACGCTCCATAAGCTGACTGAAGGGTTTACGACATTCGCAGCGAGGCGCTGGCCGTCGGCGGTGATTGCCAGAGCGGCGTATTGTTCCAGACCCGAACTCAGACGGCGTGAAGTTCGGGTCACCATATCGAACGTCCACAGCCATGGGCCGGCCCCGTCTTCGTTGTGGGCCACAAACAGAATTGTCCGGTCGTTGATCGGAGTCGGGTACGCGACATCGGTGTTGAGATGTGTGAGTTGTTCCAGTTCTCTCCCGTCTGGGGAAATACGCCACAGGTCCATTTCACTTGTGGCTGGTCTGCCGCGCACAAGGTAGATCCAGCGCCCATCCTTCGACCATGCTGGATAGTGGTTGTGCAATCCGGGCGCGTTTTGAACTATCTGGCGGGGGTTGGTGCCGTTGCGATCAGCCACAAATACGGGGTCGCCCGGTTCCCAGGTGTGATAGACCAGCCGGGCGCCATCCGGCGACCAAGCAACCTCGGCGGCGTGTTCATCCAGAAAATTGTGTGGCGCTCCGCCTATGAGCGGCCACAGCATGAGCCTCCTGTCGGGAGTTCCGGCGCTCCACACCTGCGAGCCATCGCCTGAGAATCCGATGGCACGAAGGGGTCCGCGCGCATCTCCGATCCGACCCTGCGTGAGGTTTGCAATGCTGCTACCGTCAGCTTGAATCAGCCAGATGTCGAACGTGCCGCTCCGGTCCGAGATAAAAGCGACGAATTTCCCGTCTGGCGAGATAGCCGGGTCCGTTTCGGTCCCCTGAAGATTGGTGAGCGGTGTGAACTGCGCGTCGGAAAGCGGGTTCTGGACTGTCTGGCGGGAGCGAGTAAAGGCCGCCCACGTAGCGAATCCCGCTACCAGCAGCACAAGCGCCCCTGCAATCAACCACGTTTTGCGCCCTCCGGCACTTGTGATCCGAGACCGTGAAGGTGAAGCAAGAATGGACAGCGACTCCAGGTTGAACTCTACGTCGCGAGCGGACTGAAAGCGCGCTACCGGATCTTTCTCCAGGCAGTGCCGCACGATGCGCTCCAGGGCCGGTGGCACATCGCGGCCCGTCGCAATAAGCTCCGGAGGATCCTCTCTCAGGACGGCGCTGATTGTATCCGCAGTGGTTTTCCCACCAAAGGGTCGCCGCCCGCTTAGCATCTCGTACAGCACGACGCCAAAGCTGAACAAATCGCCGCGGGCATCGCCGGGTTGGCCCCGCAGCTGCTCGGGCGACATGTAGCCCATCGTCCCCAGGATCATGCCGCGACCGGTGGCCGCTTCCATAGTGGGCTTGGCGGAAAGAACGTCCACTCCGTCCGATTCCGGGACCGTAAGTTTGGCCAGCCCGAAATCCAGGATCTTGATCTGGCCCGCACGGGTGACAAAAATGTTTTCGGGTTTGAGATCGCGATGGAAGATGCCGCGATCGTGCGCCGCAGCCAAGCCACGCAAAAGCTGCAGTGCATAGTCTATGACTTTCTGCACCGGTAGTGCGCCGGCATGCAATCGGTCACGCAGCGTCTCCCCGTCCAACAGTTCAGAGACGATATACGGGGATTCATCCTGGCGGCCGATATCGAACACGGCCAAGATATTTGGGTGGTTGAGCGCAGCGGTGGCGTGTGCCTCTTGTTCGAAACGGCGCAGACGCTCAGGATCGCTGGAGTATCCGGCAGGCAAGATCTTGACAGCAACTTCGCGGCCCAGCCGCGGGTCGCGCGCACGGTAAACTTCACCCATCCCGCCGGCCCCAAGTGGCGACAGGACCTCGTATGGTCCCAGCCTCGTGCCCGCAGCCACTACCATAGCAACGGGATTATCTCACTTATTCAACGCGACGTCGGGAGAAATGAACTGCAAGAATCCAGGACCGATTGGTCGCGGGAATGCGCCCAGTGTTTACAAATGCTTCGCTTTCAGATGACCGTATAACGGCCAAACCGTACCCTTGAACGACGCCCTCCACGTCGCGTCCACAAGTACGGAACGCCGACTATGCGAACAAGTGGATAGCTTGCGTGTTGCCTGCTTGGGGGGCTTAGTCGGTCCGCCTTATGGTCCGACAGCACCTCAGATTCGCTGGTACGCAGCGAGCGAAAAGAGTTAGACTTGCGGCAACTCTTGGCCCTCCCGGGATGGCATGAAGCAGGCGCAGCTAGTCCGCGTTCGACTGGGTGAATTTGAGCTTGACCTGAAGTCGGGAGAGCTGCGCTCCGGCGACGAAACTATCCTGCTGCGCGAGCAACCGCTGCAAGTCCTGCGCATGCTGGTCGAGGCGGACGGCGAGCTGATCACTCGCGAAGAAATCAGGAAAAAGCTGTGGCCCAACGACACGATTGTCGAGTTTGACCACAGCATAAACGCCGCCATCAAGAATCTGCGGCGCTGCCTGGGCGACTCCGCCGACGCTCCCAAATACATCGAGACCCTGGCGCGGCGCGGCTATCGCCTGATGGTTCCTGTTCTACGGATAGCTTCACTCGACTCCTCCGGCGAGGTTTGCGCAGCTATCGACGGCGGCGCTGTTCGGTTGCAGCCTGATACTGGCCTGCTGGGCAAGAAGGTTTCTCATTACCGCGTGCTGGAAATTATCGGCGGCGGCGGCATGGGGCTGGTTTACAAGGCCGAGGACCTTAAGCTGGGACGGCAGGTGGCCCTAAAGTTTCTGCCGGAAGACCTGGTGACCAATTCCCTTGCCTTGCAGCGCTTCGAGCGTGAAGCCAAGACCGCTTCCTCCCTGAACCATCCCAACATCTGCACGATTCACGAGGTCGACGAGGTAGATTCCAAGCCCTTCATCGTGATGGAACTGCTGGAAGGCGAGACGCTGCGCCACCGCCTGGCTGCCCTCGCCGGCCTGAAGAAGACGCTCCCGCTCGACGAACTAATCGACGTCGCCATTCAAATCTGCTGTGGGTTGGAGGCGGCGCACGCCAAGGGCATCATTCATCGCGACATCAAGCCGGCCAACATCTTTCTGACCAGCAGCGGGCAGGTGAAGATTCTCGACTTCGGCCTGGCGAAGGCGGTGGTGGAAGCGCCGGACTTTAGTCCGGTGGCAGGAGGCGCTGATTTGAAAGGGCACGGCTTCAGCCGCGCGGATGCGGGCGAGCAGGATGATTTGAAGGGGGGCGGCTTTAGCCGTGCCGGTCATTCCGGCGTTTACGATTCACGCGTGCTCCAGCCCCGGCCAGGGCTGGAGCACGCGCAAGATAACCTTGGGGCCTCACATAACGGCACGCCTGAAGGCGTGCCATTTCAACCGAACGATGCCAATCCTGACGGCACGCCGGTTCAGAGCCATCTGTCCGACGCCACCCTCACCCGCTTCGGCTCGGCGCTCGGCACCGCCGGCTACATGTCGCCCGAGCAGGTGCGCGGCGAGAAGCTCGACGCCCGCACCGACATTTTTTCGCTCGGCTTGCTGCTGTACGAAATGGCGACTGGTCAGCGGGCGTTCAGCGGAGATGGTGCAGCAGTTATGCACGAGGCGATCCTCAATCGGCCGCAGGCTCCCATTTCCCAGTTCAATTCGAAACTGCCGCCTCAACTGGAACGAATCGTGAGTCAGGCGCTGGAGAAAGATCGCAAGCACCGTTACCAGAGTGCAGCGGAACTGCGCTCTGGTCTAGAGCTTCTCAGGACCGGCAAACAGGTGCGAGTGCGTCCATCAGGGGTATGGGCTCTAGTCGCCGTATTTGTCCTGGTCCTTGCCGTGACTGGCTTACTCTACAGGCGTTCGCGCAATCAGCCCAAACTTACCGACAAGGACACCGTCGTCCTGGCCGATTTCACCAACACCACGGGCGATCCGGTCTTCGACGACGCGCTGAAGACCGGGCTGACGGTCGCTTTGAATCAGTCTCCATTCGTGAATGTGCTTTCGGAGGGCAAAGTCGCGGCTACCCTCCATCTTATGACTCGTCCTTCCGATACCATGCTTACGCCGGATGTAAGCCGCGAGCTCTGCCTTCGGTCCGGCAGCAAAGCCTATATCACGGGATCGATCGCCACCCTCGGCAATGAATATGTCCTGGGGCTTCGGGCTGTGAACTGCCAGGACGGAGACGAGCTAGCCCAACTACAGGCCACCGCGCCAACCAAGGAACAAGTTTTGGTAGTTCTAGGTCAAACCGCCGCCAAGCTCCGCGGCAAGTTAGGCGAATCCGTCGCTTCCATACGCAAGTTCGATGTGCCTCTGGAACAGGCTACCACCCCATCCCTCGAGGCCTTGAAGGCATACAGTCTTGCCGAGAAAATAAACCGTGCGAAAGGACGCGGGCCCGACGCGGCTTATTTTCAACACGCCGTTGAGCTTGATCCCAACTTCGCTATGTCCTATCGCGGCCTAGCCCAGATTTATGGGCTCAGAAACGAAAATCAGCGAGCGAAGGACTACTACACCAAGGCATTTTCATTACGGGAGCGTGTCAGTGAGCGCGAGAGGCTAGTTATAAGCGGAGACTATTATCTTTGGGTACTTGGGGACTTGGATAAGTCACTTCAAATTTACCAGGAGCTTGCTGACACTTATCCACACTACCACAGAGGGTTCAATGGCCTCGGTAACATATACGGATTGCAAGGGCGATACGACGAGTCAATTAATGCCTATCGTCGAAGCGTCAAACTGGCTTCCGATGACGTAGGTGCTCAGGAAAACCTGGTATTGAGCTTACTGGCAGCTCAACGTTTCGACGAGGGTAATCAGGTTATCGAGCAGGCGCAAGCCCGGGGACTGGACCATGACATTTTCCGTGCAGTTCTATATCTAATGGCTTTTTTAGATGGCGACGCCGCAACGATGACTGTGCAGCAACACTGGTTTGCTGCAAACAGCCCAACGTTCGGACTTGAATTGGCCACGTACACCAAATCTTATGTTGGCCAACGTCTCGAAGCGCGAGCACTGAATAGGCAGGCGGTTGATTCCGCGATTCGCAACCACGACGAGGAAGAGGCTGCTGGGGACCTGGAGGATGCGGCTTTGTTTGACGCTATGACCGGCAACCTGTCAGACGCCCGGCAAACCGCGACCGCAGGACTAAAGCTTGCCCCCGCAAGCCAGCCTATTGAGATCGAAGCCGGGCTGGTGTTCGCCATAGCCGGAGACAATCTGCGACCTCAATCCGCAGTGAAGATTATTAACGACTCATTTCGTCGCAATACGGAAATGCAGTTTCTTTGGCTGCCTCCGCTTCGGGCGCAAATGGCACTCAACCGGAAGGACAATACCGCGGCCCTCAGGTCACTGGAGCCCACCACTGTCCCGTTGGAATACGGTTTCGCCTCATTCGCCCAGGGCTTCAACCATTCCTGCCTATACCCAACCTACATCCGGGCTGAAGCATATATGATGGGCCAGCAGGGCAACGCGGCCGCCGCCGAGTTCAAGAAGATTCTGGATCACAGAGGCATCGTCGGAAACTGCTGGACCGGAGCGCTGGCGCGGCTAGGCGTCGCGCGCGCGAATGCTCTGCAGGCGAAGAACGCCACCGGCACGGACGCTGATGCCGCCCGCCTCCGCGCCCTCGCCGCCTACAAAGACTTCCTCACTCTCTGGAAAGACGCCGATCCCGATATTCCCATCTATAAGCAAGCTAAAGCCGAGTACGCGAAGCTGCAGTAGCAGCAGCAGTCGCCGTCGTCAGCCTGGCGGTGGCCGCGCTGTTGGCCAGTTATCTGCCGGCTCGCCGCGTCGCCGCGGTCGATCCCATGGACGCTCTGCGCGCTGAATAGTTCGATAGGCAATATCCGCCGACAGGTGCAGCGCGGCAAAGAGTACGACGTCAAAACCGACAATGGGTACCGCATCATCGACATCGATCCGAGTCTGCCCGCCGTGCTGCGTTTTTATCTCGCAGGAAGGACGACAGGCAGGCTTTTCCACGCACGCAATGGCTCTCTTATCTCAGACAATAACCTCCGCAGACGGAAGTTGCAGCCGCTGTTGAGGAAGCTGGGAATTCCGATGGGAGGTTTTCACGCGTACCGGCACAGCCGTGTGACGCAGCTGCGCAAACGCGGCACACCCGGCGACCTGCAGAAGCAGTGGATCGGCCACTCTTCCCTACAGACGACCAATCTCTATTCCCACACTGATGAGGAGCTGGAATATCGCCGTCAGGCGGCAAAGAAAGTTGGGCCCAAACTTGTTATTGGACCCAATGGACCCAAGTTGTGTGTTGAACCACTCTCTCTAAGTGCCTGAAAAGGATGGCGCGCCCTGAGAGATTCGAACTCCCGACCTTCTGGTTCGTAGTAGTTGGACGGGAAATCCAAGGGCTTAACTGTCTGTGACTTACGGGAGCCTCATCGGTTGGTAGAACAAACCAAATGTTCTACTCATTAGCCTACAAAAGGGCAGCCTTACCGGGCTGCCCTCTTATATGGTTTCAGCTGCCCTGGTTTTTCTTCGGGCAAGTATCAGCGTGTTCAAAGGGCCGGAAAGTCGGCCGCGGCCTTTTGGGACGCGTCAGCGGCTACGCTGAATGCAATGGAGGATTCATTGGACCGCTACTCACATGCCGGACCCGTTGTTGCCTTCCGTTAACCACGTCGAGCACACCTGGTTACGCCCATCCTTGTCGCAATGGGACCATGCTGTGACAGACGGTCAGCAAGACGCTAGGCGAAAGACCCTGACCAGAGTGGCGTTATCGCACCGGCCCAACCCAAATCCACTAATTGACTCAGGAGTCTCTTAGCGTTACTCGCCGTGCGAGATAATCCCGTTTATCACGTAGGGAATAACCACAGGCGAACGCAACATCGACGCGATCGGTGATGATGTGTCCGCGATGGATTGCCTTTGCGTCACTTTTTCGCAGTAGTTCTTCCCCATGTTCCTGTCGTTTCTTGGGAGTGGCACCGCCATGGCCAGGCCGATGACTTAATTGAAAGTCCCAAGCCAGAAATTCATCGCCAACTAGTCTTGTACCCCTTGCCCCAACTAAAGTCGTACTTCACGGCGAAGCCCGTGTAGGCGGGACCGTTGTGGTGCAGTAGCGCCTTGGCAAACTCGAAGATCAGCGAGTTCTGAGGGTTGAGAGAGACATTTAGCTCGTTACCCAGGGTAAAATTCTGCTGCGAGTCGTTCTGGTCGAGGCCATTTACCGAGGTAGCACCGCGCGCCGAATAGCGCGTATCGAGCGAGAGCCAGACGCGGTCATTGAAGGAATAGCTGATGTGCCCTTCAAGTCCGGGTAGCGGCTGTTGGCGCAGGATTTGATGGCCGTGGTAGGAGGTACTGTCGGTGTAGAAATCGGCATTGCCGTAGACATCCAGCTGCCATCGCTGCTCTTGGCCAAAAAGACAGGACAGGGCGATTTCCGGCCGGAAGGCCCAGCGGTCGGCGCCAAGATTGAGAATTTTGTTGGGCCGGTACAGCCCGGTGGGCGCGGTGACGGTGAGGCTCAGGCCTAGCGTCGTCGTGGGCTTGTAGTTTTCGAATTGCGCCACAGTGAGGGCTGGACCTCCCTTCAGCAGCATGGCGACCTCGTAGGCAGAGTCACCGTCTCCGACGACAGAGCCGCTGATCTGAGTGCCAGCCACCGATCCAGCCAGGCCGGCCAAGGGAACCCCGGCTTTCACCCAGGCTAGATGATCGGCAAGCCCGAAGTAGCGAGTGTAGTCGATGGTTCCCTGATTCAGCCCGAAACTCGCGCCCGTGATCACGAGCGAAGTATCAATCGAGGCGTTGGCGTGAGCGTAGGCATAGGCAAGCTCAATCTGGTTGACGTCGATGGGAGCGTTGTCGTAAGTATGCGGATCGTTGAACTGAGCGCAGGCAGAAAAAGAGGCCGACACAACAGCCACCACCAAGCAGACGAAGCGGAGCCGGTTTTTCATTCGCAGCGAACTAGCCGATCTGGACCGGCATTGCCCCAACCCGACACATCAAAACACGACCTTGATAATTCGTGTGACCAGCTCCTCTGGGGACCAGATAGTCAGCAGCAACGGCACCATGGGAGCGGCTGTGGCGATGGCCAGGCGGGAGATGTCCTGCAGTCCGAAAGGCACGACACGCATCTCCTTTACCACGGCGTAGCTGTTACCGAGGTCGGCGAGGGACTGAATGTCGCCGCTGCCTAACAGTTCGTCGCCGGAGGAATCGACCACCCATTTATGTTCGAAGCCTTCGACATATCGTTGTGCGAGCAGACCATAATCGGCCAATCCTTTTCGCTTCGCCTGAGCCAGCTGTGGAGTAAACATCACCAGTGGCGCGAGGATAGCAAACACGAAGAAGGCAACGAAGCCGATGGCCTGCAGCTTGAAGGAAAGCAAATTTTCCCCACGGTAAAGCACGCGACTAGCAACCACACCGGCGAGCATGGCGCCCTGGGCAAAAAGAACTGGGCCGAAAGCGTAGGCGCTGCCGCCCACAAAAGCCAGACCGCCGGCTCGGTCAGGGTGAGTGGGAATCAAGTGAAGCCTGATCCGGGCGACATTCCACAGGAAGCAATACCAGATGAAGAACCGCACGTACCAGCGGAGAAGGATGAACTGCAAGATCGGGATGCTGACGAAGACATACCAGATGCCGGCAGGCGTGAGATGCCAGCGTCCCCCCGGTCTGGCATACCAGGTTGCAACCTCAATTGCCACGCGTCCATGCCAGACCCACAAGCCGACCGTGTAGACGACAAGCACGAGCGCCACTTCGAGAGGGATGGAGTTGCGCAGCTTCACGGCACGGTCGACCGCGGTATAGAAGCGGGACATCTCCGGCAGCGGCACGATGCGGCGCTCGACAAAGCGCCTCACTGCCGGACGCAAACGGGAATGGACAATCAACTCCGCAGCAATGAGGACCGGAAGCGCGATAAGAAATCGCACGTGGACCTCAACATCACGAAAGAAGGAAATGCGAGTCGAGGTCCCCCCTGACGGGCCAAACAGGGCCAAAAGCAATAGCGGCAACCAGGTCAGCAACGAAATAACAATCATGCGGCGATAGAGGAGTTCCAAGTGATCGCCTTCGAGATGCGCTTTGCGAAAGAGCTGGTAAAGCGGACCACCTAGCACTAACGAGAAATCGGGAGGTTCTCCGACTAGGCCGACGTTCCGCTGTTGTTCGGGAGATATTGGTGAGCTTGCCATGCACTGGCCTCGTGTCCCCATTGCGTGCGACACATGTCGCTCTAGAGCTTTCTTTAGTCTCGATCGGCGGATGGTGCAACTAGGAAAACCCCTAGTCGCTTTAGGAACGGACCGCTCATACGCTAGGAGCACACCCTTGAGCGATCTGGTTGATGACGAATCGCTGTGCTCGTTGATCTCGCACGCAATGGTTGCCTATAAGTTACATCCTCCCTTGGGGATGCTGCTCCTACGTGTCCACGACCCCGCATGAGGGGTATGCAGTATCGCGGATTCAGAAACGCTACTCTCCCGCTACTTGTGCTTGCGTCATCTTGGCTACCACAGCCTTGGACTCCTTGAGCAAAGATGCGGAATCCAATCGCGCGAACGTGTCCAAAGTGCGCGCGATCAGCCCCGTCCACCCGGTTTGATGGCTCGCACCCAGACCGGCGCCGTTATCGCCATGGAAGTACTCGTAGAAGAGGATGTGGTCTCGCCAGTACGGATCTTCCTGAAATTTCTTCGTTCCGCCATAGACCGGGCGCTTACCTTCAGCATCGCGCAGGAAGATACTCGACAAACGACGGCTGAGCTCTGCCGCAACTTCGTAGAGCGTCATGTACCTACCCGAGCCGGTGGGGCACTCGACTTTGAAGTCATCGCCATAGAACGGGTACATGGTCAGCAATGCGCGGACGATGAGGATATTCACCGGCATCCAGATCGGACCCCGCCAGTTGGAGTTGCCCCCGAACATGCCAGTGTTCGACTCAGCAGGCAGGTACTGCACCCTATATTCCTGTCTCTGTAGATAGAACGTAAAGGGATGCTCAAGGTGATATTTGGAAAGCGAGCGTATGCCGTACGGGCTGAGAAATTCGTTTTCGTCCAGCATGTAGCGCAAAATGCTTTCCAGTTTTTTCTTGTTGCAGACCGACGTGAGCCGCCGGCCACCATAGCCGACGAATCCGTCCTCTTCCACAGAGATCTGCTTCAGAACCTCGGGATGCCGCTTCTGGAACAGCTCGACTAACTCCCGCATTCTGGCATGGGGTGCGACTGTACCGGGTTCAAATATCATGACTGCGCACAGTGGTAGCAGACCAACGATGGAGCGGGTCTTCAGCCGCATCGCTTCTCCGTTCGGAAAACGCAGGAGGTCGTAGAAGAAACCGTCTGTTGAGTCCCACATCTCATCGTGGCTCGCACCAATTCGATCCATCGCGTAGGTGATCCAAACAAAATGTTCTAGGAATCGGAAGGCAATCTCTTCGTACATGGAGTCATATTCGGTCAGAATAAGCGCTATCTCAAGCATGCACACGCAGTAGAACGCCATCCACGCTGTGCCGTCGGCCTGATCCAGGTGTCCGCCGGTTGGCAATGGTGCACTGCGGTCGAAGACACCGATGTTGTCCAGACCAAGAAATCCGCCTGCAAATACGTTACGTCCCAGAGGATCTTTGCGATTGACCCACCAGTTGAAATTCAGCATCAGTCCTTGGAAAGAGCGCTCAAGGAAGCGAAGATCAGCTCGTCCCAGCTCGGATTCGACACGGTACAGGAACAACGTCGCCCACGCATGTACCGGCGGGTTCACGTCACTGAAGTTCCATTCATAAGCCGGGATCTGTCCATTGGGGTGGGCGTAAAGGGTCCGAAGCATCAACAAGAGCTGTTCCTTCGCAAAGTCGAAGTCCACGAGGGAGAGCGCGATCGTATGGAAGGCCAAGTCCCATGCCGCGTACCAGGGATACTCCCATTTGTCGGGCATGGAGATGACGTCGCTGTTGAGCATGTGGAACCACTCGGAATTGCGAGCTCCTCCTATGCCTTTCCCCACAAGAGGATGGGAGTCATGTTCGCTAAGCCAAAGATCGAGGTCAAAATAGTAGTATTGTTTGGTCCACAACATCCCGGCGAGCGCCTGTCTGTGCACTCGACGCTCATCGTCTGATAAGGATTTTGGAGTGATCCGCTCGTAGAACTCATCGGCGTCTGCGAGCCTCGCAGCGAACACCTGGTCGAAGTCGGAAAACTCGTCCCCTTCTGCCTGTGCCCGTAATCTCAGGCGCACAATCCTTGATCCGCCAGCAGGCACTTCCATAACGTAAAGTGCGGCCGCCTTCGTTCCGCTCTTCTTAGGGTTGACGGCATCCTTTTCGTCGCTGATGACGTATCTATGAAATGCATCCTTTACATACGGAGACGCGTTTGGCTGTCCCCATAGGCGATTTGCATTGCTCTCGTTTTCAGTGAATAGAAGGTCGACGGCGCCTTCGCAGGACAGCGCTCGTGTTCCCAGCACTGGGTGAGAAGCGAGGATTGTGTTGCGCTCAAGATGACGAAGCACAGGTTTGACCTGATCTCGTGCCCACGACCAGGTATTTCGAAACCACAAGCTCGGCAGCAAGTGAATCTGGGCGGCTTCCAGGCCTCGGTTATGAATCGAGATCCGGATCAGGATGTCTTCGGGATCAGCTTTCGCATATTCCACGAAGACGTCGAAGTACCGGTCGTCGTCAAAGATTCCCGTATTGAGCAACTCATATTCAAATTCCTCGCGCGAGCGCCGCCGATTCGTCTCCACTAGATCGTTGTACGGAAACTCCCGTTGGGGATACTTGTACAAGTATTTCATGTACGAATGTGTCGGCGTGCTGTCCAGATAGAAGTAATATTCCTTGACGTCTTCGCCGTGGTTACCTTCGCTATTGGTCAATCCGAACAGGCGTTCTTTCAGGATGGGATCATGGCCATTCCACAATGCCAGCGCAAAACAGAGCTGTTGCTTGTCGTCGGAGATACCGGCAATGCCATCTTCGCCCCACCGATACGCGCGTGATCGGGCCTGGTCGTGCGAGAAATAATTCCAGGCATTTCCATCAGAGCTGTAATCCTCGCGCACCGTACCCCACTGACGCTCACTTAGATAAGGCCCCCACTTCTTCCAGGGAACGCCATTCTCACGGGCTTCGTTCAAGCGCTTCTGTTCGGTGACCTCGACATAAGAGAGAGGCTTGTCTTTGCTGGTTGACGCGGTCACGATGTTCTCCTCTTGCTCATTCGTTACCAGCTCTGAGCGACAACCTGGTGTTTCAGCTTAGGTTCTTTGTAGCCTTTCGGCTTTTGCCGATCCGGCAGCTTGGGCGGCTTGTAAGAAACTTCCTCATAAGGAATCCGGCTAAGAATGTCGGCGATGCAGTTCAGCCGCGCGCGCTTTTTGTCATCGGAGGGCACGATGCGCCAGGGAGCAGGGGCTGTGTCCGTCGCAGCCAGCATGGCGTCACGCGCTCGCGAGTAGTCGTACCAGCGGCGATGGGACTCAAGGTCCATCGGACTAAGTTTCCAGCGCTTTGATGGGTCCTGGATGCGGGCAAGGAAGCGCTTATGCTGTTCTTTCTCGGAGACTTCCAGCCAGTATTTGAGCAGAATAACCCCATTGCCAACCAGCACGTCTTCGAACGCTGGACAGTCTTTCAAGAACTTTTTGTATTGGTCATCGGTGCAAAATCCCATCACATGCTCGACGCCAGCCCGGTTGTACCAGCTCCGGTCGAAGATGACCACCTCTCCGCCCGCGGGCAGTTGCTCAATGTAACGTTGCACGTACATCTGAGTTTTCTGCCTCTCGGTCGGAGCGGGCAAGGCCACCAGGCGGAAGACACGCGGACTGACTCGCTCCAGAATGCGTTTGATAATGCCGCCTTTTCCGGCTGCGTCCCGTCCTTCGAAGATGATGACGATCCGTGCTCCACTGTGCTTTACCCAGTCTTGCAGCTTTACCAGCTCGACCTGCAGCTTGAATAGCTCGGCCTCATACTCTTTCTTGGCGAGTTTAGCGTCTCCACTAGATTCAGAGTTCTGTTTGTGCTTCATGTTCGCAGCAGCCTGAATATCTTTCTTGTCTTTTCTGGATTTCTTGCCCATGCTGCTCCTCTCAATGGCTGGTCCCACTACCTAAGCTGCCTTTACACACCTGCTATCGCTTTATTCTGCAATACGCGTACGACCACGCGCCGATTCTCGGCCTGCCCCTCAGCGGCTTTCGCATTGCCCACCTGATGGGCCTCTCCCATCGCGCCCGGCGTCAGAATGCGAGTGAGGGGGACATGTCCCTTCTGGAGCAAGATGTTGGTCACGTTGTTGGCGCGATCTTCGCTCAGTTTCTGGTTCAAGCTGGCGCTGCCGGCAGACGATGCATAACCTTTCACTTCG
>Ga0335073_10003278_pt1 | contig 22518 bp, 18 predicted proteins | sample Lox_Sample_22_FD_207093 | JGI IMG/M metagenome (GOLD analysis project Ga0335073, IMG submission 207093) | Soil microbial communities from Loxahatchee National Wildlife Refuge, Florida, United States - Lox_Sample_2.2 | ecosystem: Environmental > Terrestrial > Soil > Wetlands | place: USA... | reverse complement strand
CCGTTCCCTCCGAAACGGGCCGCCGTTTTCTTTTACCCGATTGGAAATCCCGCAACGGCTGCCGGGCCAATGCGGCCACGGCATCCAGCGTGAAGATGCGCTCCCTTGCTTCCCGCGCGGCGTCCCGAGCTTGCTCCGAGGCTCACCGCCAAATCGCCCCAGTGCTTGTAAATGTCGTCCACCGGTTCGCGACGGTGTAACATTAAAATATAGAGCCGGCAGGGGATAAAGTGGTGCGGTTCGGCACCAGTAACTATCTTTATCCAGGCGTCGTCGACTCTACTGAAAGTTGAAAAAATTTAAGAAATCGTAAGTACCCTGCGTGGACTGGATTGACAGTCCCCTTTTGGAATATCTATCATGGGGTTTATTTCACACTCAAGAGCATTTGTGGCTCGTCCTGAGTAATTCTATATGATCAAAGTCGAAGGGCTTACCAAGCGATACGCCCGCAAAATCGCAGTCGACAATATCTCTTTTGAGGTCGAAAAGGGGCAGATTGTCGGCTTCCTCGGCCCCAACGGAGCAGGCAAAACCACGACCATGCGCGTGCTGACCTGTTTCCTTCCGCCCACCGCCGGAAAAGCGTCGGTGGCTGGATTCGACGTCCTTGAACAATCCCTGGAGGTGAAGAAGCGAATCGGCTATCTGCCGGAAACGCCGCCGGTTTACCCCGAGATGGAGGTCCGCGAGTATCTGGAGTTTGTGGGCCGCATCAAGGGCGTGCCGGTGGCCGATCTGGCCAAGCGCGTCAGCGAAGTTTCTGAAAAATGTGCGATTTACGACGTTTCAAAGACGCTGATCGGCAAGCTTTCTAAGGGCTACCGGCAGCGCGTTGGGCTGGCGCAGGCGATTATCCATAATCCGGACGTGCTGATTCTGGACGAGCCGACGGCCGGGCTAGATCCGCACCAGATCATTGAAACGCGCGACCTGATTAAAGGACTGGCCGAGCGCGGCGAGCACACCATTATTCTTTCGACCCACATTTTGCCCGAAGTCGAGCAGACCTGCGAGCGCGTCATCATCATCAACAAGGGAAAACTGGTGGCGATGGACACGGTGGCGAATCTCACCAGCCGTCTGCGCGGCGCGGAAACCGTGGCGGTCGAAATCGCCGGCGCGGATGGATCGCCGGACGAAGCGCCCGATCTGGCAATCGTGCAGAGAAAGCTCGAACAGGTGGCCGGCGTCAGCCGGGTTTTGCCGAAGGAGCATCGCGACGGGAAACTGCAATTCACCGTGGAGAGCCTGGAGGGCCGGCAGATCCGGCCGGGACTGGCTCGCGCGGTGGTCGAGTCGGGATGGAGTTTGAATGAATTGCACGCGGTGGGTCTGAGTCTCGAAGAAATCTTCCTGCAACTGACCGCATCGCCTGAAGATGCGCGCCAGGAGGAGGCCATTGAAGCCGCCGCCGCGGGGTCACCTTCGATGTCGGCTGGAGAAGCGAAATGAATACGTTTACCATCGCCCGCAAGGAACTGAACAGCTACTTCCGCTCCCCGATCGCCTACGGCGTGATGGCTTTTTTTGCGCTGATTTCGGGGTATTTCTTTTTCGTCGCCGTGGAGTTTTTCGTGCGGCGCGGCATGGAGAGCGCGATGATGGGCCAGTCCGTGCCCATGGACATGGGCGATTATATTATTCGCCCGCTGTTTTCGAACATCAGCGTGATCGGGTTGTTTTTGATCCCGATGATTACCATGCGATTGTTCGCCGAGGAGAAACGCACCGGCACCATTGAGCTGCTGCTGACCTCGCCGATCAGCGATCTCGAAATTATTCTCGGCAAATGGCTGGGCGCCATGGTGCTGTACCTGGCGATGCTGGCGATTTCGGCGCTGAGTTTGTCGGTGCTGTTTATTTACGGCCATCCGGACTGGAAGCCGATCCTGGTGGGCTATCTCGGGCTGGTGCTGCAAGGCGGTTGTTTGCTGGCGCTGGGGACGTTCATCTCGAATTGCACCAAGAACCAGATTGTGGCGGGCGTGGCGGGATTCGCCACCATGCTGCTGTTGTGGGTGCTCGACTGGGCGTCTTCGTTCGGGACGTCAGTGGTGGATAAAGTGGTCAGCTACCTTTCGGTGCTGCAACATTTCGATACGTTTTCGAGAGGCGTTCTCGATACCAAGGATATTGTGTTTTACCTGTCTGTGATTTTTGTCGGATTGTTTTTGACGGCGCGCTCCATGGAGTCGCTCAGGTGGAGGGCATAACATGAACAGCGGATGGTTGAAGGCCCGTCAAACCAAATTCACGGCGTACACGATTCTGTACGTGGCCATCGTCATTGCGGTGGTGAGCGGCGTGAATTTTCTCGCCAATCGTTATAACAAGACCTACGATTCGACTTCGAACAAGAAGTACACGCTTTCCGACGAGACCCAGAAGATCGCGAAAAACCTGAAACAGGACGTGACCATCACCTATTGGGATCAGCCGACCAAATTTCAGAGCGCGCACGATCTGCTGGACCGCTATCAAAACCTGTCGCCAAAGATCAGTGTCGATTATCGCGATGCCGACAAGAACCGGACGGCGGCGATGGCCGCCGGCGTGAAGACGTACGGCACGATTTTCGTCAACGTCGGCGACAAGCACGAAGAAGCGAAATCGCTGAGTGAAGAAGACATCACCGGCGCACTGGTGCGGGCGCTGAAGGGCGGGGAACGGACCGCCTGTTTCGTGGTCAGCTCCGGCGAGCGTTCGATCACCGATACGGATCGGGACGGCTATTCGCAGATCAAGGATCTGCTCGAAAAGAACAATTATAAGACCCAAACCGTGCAGCTTCTGGAGAAACCGGAGATCCCGCAGACGTGTACGGTGCTGATTGTCGGCGGTCCGACGCGCGATTATGTGCAGCCGGAAGTGGACGCGATCAAGAAGTACGTCGAAGACGGCGGGCATGCACTGTTTATGGTGGATCCGCCGCTGAAATTCGCGGGCAACGGGGTGGACGAGAACGCGCCGCTGATGAACGTGCTGGCGAGCTGGGGCGTGACGCCGGTGAAAGACCTGGTGCTCGACACCAGCGGCGTCGGCCAGCTTTTCGGCCTGGGTCCGGAGTTTCCGCTGGTGACTTCGTATACCTCGCAGGCGATTGTGCGCGATATGAAGGACGTGCCGTCGGGATTCCCGCTGGCGCGGTCGCTCGATATCAAGAACGGCGATAAAACATCGGTCGAGAAATTGTTCGATACCACGGACAACAGCTTTGCGACGATGAATTTGAGCTCGGCCGAAATCAAGCAAAGTCCGACCGATAAAAAAGGTCCGCTGACGCTGGGCGCGGCGGGCACGTATAACACCGGCAAGCCCAATGATGACGGACGTTTCGTGGTGGTGGGATCATCGCGCTGGGTGACCAACGGGTTCCTGCGCTTCAACGGCAATCGCGACCTGTTCCTGAACATGATGAACTGGCTGAGCTCGGACGAAGATTTGATTTCGATTCGTCCGAAGGCTCCGGACGATCGTCCGCTGACCATGACCGGCCGCCAGATGTCGGTGGTGTTTTACGAAAGCGTGGTATTCCTGCCGCTGCTGATCGTGGTGGCGGGCGTGGGCGTGTGGTGGAAGCGGAGGTAGCGGTGTTTAAGGATCGTGCCCGCGCCATGACTGGCGGGGCTATGAGGAGAAATACAGCCCCGTCTGTGAAGACGGGGGTCTTCGTCGAGGTGGAGAAGTGAAGCTGGGGCGTCTGCTTATCGCCGCGGTGCTTTTGGCCGGACTTTCCGGCGTGTTGTGGTGGTCCAATAAATCCGAAGCGGCCAAGGCCAACAAGCCGCCGACCGACGCGGCGCCGAAGGTGATGGCTTTGAAAGAAGCCGATATTCAGCAGATCGAGATCAAGAAGCGCGATGGAACGGACACCGTTCTCAAACGCGAAGACGGCAAATGGGCTATCACCGCGCCCAAGCCGCTCGGGGCGGACCAGTCGTCGGTCGATGCGCTGACCAGCGCGGCTACCGACCTGATCTCGGAACGTATGGTCGACGATCATCCCACCGATATTGCGTCCTACGGCTTGTCGCCGGCGGCCGATGACGTGACCTTCACGCTGAAAAACGGCCAGACGAAAAAGCTGCTGATCGGCGATTCGACGCCCACCGGCAGCGCGGTTTACGCCATGGCCAGCGGCGATCCGAAGCTGTACACCATGTCCAGCTTCAATAAGGACAGCTTCGATAAAAGCTCCAAGGATCTGCGCGACAAGCGGCTGATGACTTTCGATCAGGATAAGATCAGCCGAGTCGAGCTGAACGCCAAGCATCAGGACATGGAATTCGGCAAGGTGAATCAGACCGACTGGCAGATTCTGAAGCCGAAGCCGATGCGCGCCGACGGTTTCCAGGTGGACGACCTGGTGCGCAAGCTTTCCGGCGCGCAGATGGACACCAGCGTTTCCGACGCGGACGCGAAGAAGTACGCTTCCGAGTGGTTTACCGCGACTCCTGTGGCCGTGGCGAAGGTCACCGGCGCCGCGGGCACACAGACGCTTGAAGTCCGCAAATTGAAGGATGATTATCTGGCCAAATCCAGCGTGGTGGAAGGCGTCCAGAAGGTCACCAAGGATCTGGGCGATGGCATGGATAAATCGGTGGACGATTTCCGCAACAAGAAACTGTTTGATTTCGGCTACACCGATCCGACGCGCATCGAATTTAAGGACGGCGCGAAGCTCGCGACGTTCGAGAAATCCGGCGATAAATGGATGTCCGGCGGCAAGCAGATGGATAATACCAGCATCCAGGCGTTCATCGATAAGCTGCGCGATCTTTCCGCGGTGAAGTTCGTCGATAACGGATTCACCACGCCGGCGCTGGAAATTACCGTCGTTTCCAACGACGGCAAACGCACCGAAAAAGTGCAGATCGCCGAAAACGGCATCGCCCGGCGCGAGAATGAAGCGTCACTGTACATGCTGGACGCGAACGCCGTCAAAGACCTGCGCAACAGCGCGGATGACGTAAAGGCTCCGCCGCCGACGACCGCGAAAAAATAGTGCCTCTTGACGACCAGTCACGGGCACAACGCGCTCCGCGCTGTGCGCTAGTGACGGATCTCTATCAGCTCACCATGGCGGCGGGCTATTTCGAGGCCGGAAAAGCCGCCGAGCGCGCGACATTTGAGCTGTTCGTGCGGCGGCTTCCGCATGAGCGCAATTTTGTTCTCGCGGCCGGACTGGAGCAGGCCGTCGAATATCTTTTGAATCTGCGCTTCGCCGCGGACGAAATCGATTATCTGCGCGCGCTTCCGCAGTTTGCGCACGCTTCGGCCGAATTTTTCCAGATGCTCGGCGAGTTGCGCTTTACCGGAGACCTGTTCGCGGTTCCCGAAGGCACGCCGCTGTTCGCCAACGAGCCATTCTTAACGCTGCGCGCGCCGCTGATTGAAGCGCAGATTCCGGAAACGTTTCTGCTTTCGACGCTGGGGTTTCAATCGATGATCGCGACCAAGGCCGCGCGCGTGGTGAAGGCGGCATTGGGGCGCGACGTGGTCGAGTTCGGCACGCGGCGCGCGCATTCGCCGGAAGCGGGCGTGCTCGCCGCGCGCGCGGCTTATATCGGAGGCTGCGAAGGAACCAGCGACACGGAAGCGGGCATGCGTTTCGGCGTGCCGGTGTTCGGAACCTGCGCGCATTCCTGGATCATGAGCTTCGCGCACGAGCGCGAGGCATTCGAGCGGCTGCAAAGATTGCTCGGCAAGAGCACCGTGTATCTTATCGACACCTATGACACGATTGAAGGCGCGCGGCGTGCGGCGGAACTGGGGCGTCCGCTGTGGGGCGTGCGGCTCGATTCGGGCAATCCGGTGGAGCTGGCGCCGGCGGTGCGGAAAATTCTCGACGACGCGGGACTCGCGGACGCGAAAATCATGGTCACCGGCGATCTGAACGAATATAAAATTCACGAGCTGGTGGCGGCGCGCGTGCCGGTGGATTGTTTCGGGGTCGGCACGGAATTGGCGACGTCGGCCGATGCGCCGACGCTTGGCGTGGTTTATAAACTGGTGGAGCTGGAGCACTCCGGCGCGCGGCGCTACACGCTCAAATTGAGCGAGGACAAACATACTTTGCCGGGCGCGAAGCAGGTTTTCCGCTTCGCCGATCACGATCTGCTGGCGCGGGCGAGCGAATGCCCGTCGTGCCCCAAAGGCGCGCCGCCGTCGGAAGCGCTGCTGCGTCCGGTGATTCTCGGCGGCAGGTTGATCGAGCCTTTGCCGGCGGCGGCTGAAGCGCGAAGGCACGCGGCCGAATCATTGGCTCGCCTTCCCGCAACCTGCCAGAGTTTGTTTGAAACGCACGATGGCTGGAATGTTGAAATCAGCATGGAGCTCGAATGTTTATATGAGCGCGTGCGCAAGGGGATCGCGGAATGAAGACGGTTTTTTGGGACGTCGATACGCAGATCGATTTCGTCTTTCCCGCCGGCGCGTTGTACGTGCGGGGAGCGGAAAAAATTCTTGATCGCGTGGCCGCGCTGAACCGTTACGCGGCGTCGCACGGCATTCCGCTGATTTCGACCATGGATGCGCATTCGGAAGACGATCCGGAATTTCGTGTTTACCCGCATCATTGCGTGGCGGGAACGGATGGTCAGCGGAAACCTTCGTCGACGCTTTTAGAAAATCGCGTGATAGTGCCCAACCGGCCGTGCGATGCAAGCGGCGCGCAGATTCTGCTGGAGAAGCAGAAGCTCGATTGCTTTACGAATGTGAATGTGAGCGGATTGCTCAATCGGCTGGGCGCGGAGCGGTGCGTAGTCTATGGGGTGGTCACCGAGATTTGCGTGAAGTTCGCGGCGTTCGGCTTGTTGCAACGAGGGGCGCACGTCGAGATCGTCAGCGACGCCGTGGACGCGTTGGATGAAGACGCGGCTGCGCGGATGCTGGCGGAGTTTGAACGCGCCGGCGGGCGGCTGGTGAGCTCCTCTACAGTTATGTGAAGCGACAGCAAGTGACGTAAGCCGTCAGGCTTGCGCTGCGGATGGTACGTTACCGCGTCTCGATCGGTTGCTCCGGCAGCCGCGGGTCCGGTTCCAGGCGTGGCGTGAATTCACGATCGAGGCGCCGCCATAAATACGCGAGACAGATAAATTGCACGATGGCCATCGAAAGGGTGATGCCTTCAATCCCCAGCCAGCGCGTCAGCAGAAGATCGAGGGTCAGATTCAGCACCGCGTACAACCCGGCCGCGCGCACCAGCATGAAATTCGCTTTCATCGATGATATCAGCCGCAGCACCAGAGCCATGACCATTCCCGACGGGATCGCCAGCAGCGAAAACCGCTGCACCGCGGTTACCAGCGGAGTATCCGCGCCGGTGAATTCGCCGCGCTGAAAAAAAAGCCGCACCAGCGGCTCGGAAAAAACGATCAGGATGGCGATGACCGGCAGCGTGATCGCCAGAATCACCGCGGCGTAGCTGCGCAGGCTTTGCCGCACGTGCTTCCAATCTAGATTAACGGTCATCTCGGAAAAATGGGGCAGGATCGCCGTGGCCACCGCGCTGGGACCGATCGCTGCCAGCACCACGCTGAGCCGCGTCCCATAATTCAACGCGGCGACATTGCCCGGTCCCAGCATTCCGGCGATGCCCTGATCGATAATCGGCGCGCCGCCGAGCAGGAAAATTCCGCTGATCACGGGACCGTATTGCATGGCCACCTGGTCCAGCGCGGGATTGCGTCCGAACCAGCGCGGCAGGATCGGGAATCCGCGGCGAGCGACGTAAACGCCGAGCAGCGCTACCTCGATGGCCGCGCCGACCAGCGTTCCGGCGGCCAGCGAATACACGCCCCACTCGCGTCCGTAGAGCAGGAGAAAAACGATGGAGGAAAGCGGAGTCAGCGCGGGTAGAACCGCGGGGACGGCGAAGCGGCCGGCGGTGTTGAGCAGGGATCGCCAAATGATGATGAACGCGGTGAGGGGCGCGATGGGCAGCATCACCCAGAACAGCGAGCAGGTGAGCGCGAGCTTATCCGCGTTGAAGCTGGACGCGAGCAGGCGCAGAACCCACGGCGCGAACAGCGCCAGCGCCATCGCGGCCAGCGTCATCAATCCCGCGCCGGCGGCGAGAGCGCTGCGATACAGGCGATGCGCCGCGTCCGGTCCTTCGCGCTGGCGAACCTCGATGAACGTCGGCACCAGCGCGGAGTTGAGCGGGCCGGCCAGCATGTCACACAGAAACGAAGGAAGCAGAAAAGCGATGAGATAGGCGTCCAGGCCGTCGCTCATTCCGAAGGCGCGGGCGGTGAGCACCACCTTCGCGCCGCCGGCGATTTTCACTACGCCGGTATAGAGGCCGACGGTCGCCATCTGGAACAAGACGCGCCAGGAGATTGCGCGGCGGCCGATCCCAAGCATTCCCTTTCAGGCTATCAGAGGCCATCGTCAGCGGGCGCAGATGCGCGAATCCGGACGCAGTAACACGCGTTATCGTAGAGGTAGGAAATCAAAATGAGTGAAGCACGAGTGGTGCGCGCGCCGCGCGGCCGGGAGCTGCATTGCAAAGGCTGGCGCCAGGAAGGCGCGCTGCGCATGCTGATGAATAACCTTGATCCCGAGGTGGCCGAGCGTCCCGACGAACTGATCGTCTATGGCGGCACGGGCCGCGCGGCGCGAAGCTGGGACGCCTTTGATGCGATCGTGCGCTCGCTCGAATCGCTGGGCAATGATGAAACGCTGCTGGTGGCGTCGGGCAAGCCGGTGGGAATTCTTCGCACCCACGATGACGCGCCGCGGGTGCTGATCGCCAATGCGAACCTGGTCGGCCAGTGGTCGAACTGGAGCGAATTTCATCGGCTGGAGCGGCTGGGGTTGACGATGTACGGGCAGATGACCGCGGGATCGTGGATCTACATCGGCAGCCAGGGAATCGTGCAAGGAACGTTTGAAACATTTTCGGCTGCCGGCGTGCGGCACTTCGGCGGATCGCTCAGCGGCAAGCTGATCGTGTCCGGCGGGATGGGCGGGATGGGCGGCGCGCAGCCGCTCGCGGCGACCATGGCCGGCGCCTGCTTCCTGGGGGTCGAGGTTGATCCGAAGCGAATCGAAAAACGGATCGAAACCGGCTACTGCGATCGCATGACCGCCAGTCTCGATGAGGCGCTGGCGATGGTCGATACTGCGCGGCGTGAAGGCAAGGCGGTTTCGGTGGGGCTGGTCGGAAATTGCGCGGATGTTCTGCCGGAGCTGGTGCGCCGCGGCGTGGCGCCGGATCTACTGACCGATCAGACCAGTGCGCACGACGAATTGAACGGCTACGTGCCGAACGGCATGACGCTCGACCAAGCGCGCGCCCTGCGCTGCAACGATCCCGGCGAATACATCCGCCGCTCGATCGACGCGATGGGCGAGCACGTTCGCGCCATGCTCGCGCTGAAGCGCATGGGCGCGGTGACCTTCGATTACGGCAACAATATTCGCGCGCAGGCGAAGAAAGCGGGCGTCGACGATGCGTTTGACATTCCCGGATTCGTTCCCGAATACATTCGTCCGCTGTTCTGCGAAGGCAAAGGACCGTTCCGCTGGGCCGCGCTTTCCGGCGATCCCGAAGATATTCGCACCACGGATAAGCTGGCGCTCGAAATTTTTCCCAGGAACGATACGCTGCGGCGATGGATGAAGCTGGCGTCCGAAAAAATTCATTTCCAGGGATTGCCGGCGCGCATTTGTTGGTTGGGTTACGGCGAGCGTGCCGAGTTCGGGCTGGCGATGAACGATCTGATCCAGCGCGGCAAGATTACGGCCCCGGTGGTGATCGGCCGCGATCATCTGGATGCGGGCTCGGTTGCCTCGCCGTATCGCGAAACGGAAGCGATGCGCGACGGATCCGACGCGATCGCCGATTGGCCGCTGCTCAACGCGATGGTGAACGTCGCGGCGGGCGCGTCGTGGGTTTCGATTCACAACGGCGGCGGCGTGGGCATCGGCTACGCGCAGCACGCGGGGATGGTGGTGGTCGCGGAAGGGACCGGCGACTCGGCGCGGCGGCTGGAACGCGTGCTCACCACCGATCCGGGAACCGGCGTGATTCGCCACGTCGATGCGGGCTACGATCGGGCGATCGAAGTCGCGCACGAGTGCGGCATTCGCATTCCGATGGAACGCCAGTGAGGCGCCGCGCGATTCTAAACTGCTCGGAGCTGGTGACGCTGGCCGGGCCGATGCGTCCGCGCACCGGCGCGGAGCTGCGTGATCTGGCGATCATTCCCGATGGCGCGATGATCGTTCAGGATGGCGTCATCGAACGCGTCGGCGCGCGCGCGGAAATCGCCATCGGCGATGCCGAAGTGATCGATGCCGGCGGACGCGTGGTGATGCCGGGATTCGTCGATGCGCACACGCATCCGGTTTTTGCAGGCAATCGCGCCGACGAGTTCGAAAAGCGCGCGGAGGGCGCGACGTATCAGGAAATCGCCGCGGCCGGCGGCGGGATTCGCTCTACGGTTCGAAAAACGCGCGCGGCGAATGAAAACGATCTGGCACGCGCGGCGTCGCGCTATGTTTGGTGGTTCCTGCGCAACGGCACGACGACCATCGAAGCCAAATCCGGCTACGGCCTGACGCTCGCCGATGAGTTGAAACTATTGCTCGCCATTCAGACGCTCGGCCCGATTCGCACCGTGCCGACGTTTCTTGGGGCGCACGAAGTGCCGGACGAATATCGCGGCAGACGCGGCGAATATCTCGATCTGGTGATTCAGGAGATGCTGCCGCGCGCCGCGCAACTCGCGAAATTCTGCGATGTGTTCTGTGAGCCGCGCGTGTTTTCCGTGGACGACGCGCGGCGTGTGCTCCAAGCGGCGCGCGCGCAAGGACTCGGTCTGCGGATGCACGCCGATCAGCTTGAAAACGGCGGCGGCGCGCATCTTGCCGCGGAGCTCGGCGCGGCCACAGCGGATCATCTGGAGCACACCGACGCATCGGGAATTGCCGCGCTCGAAAAGGCCGGCGTGCAACCGGTGCTGCTGCCTGGCGCGGTCTACGCACTCAGTTCGCGGCGCTATCCGGACGCGCGTGCGATGATCGCCGCGGGACTTGGAATCGTGCTCGCGACCGATTTCAATCCTGGTTCGTCGCCCACGCCGTCGATGCCGATGATCCTTTCGCTCGCCGCCACGCAGATGAAAATGACGCCGGCCGAATCGATCACCGCGTCGACCGTCAATGCCGCGTTCAGCCTGGGACTTGGGCGCGAAATCGGATCGCTTGAACCCGGCAAGCTGGCCGATTTTGTGATTCACGACTGCACCGATCATCGCGAACTGGCGTACTTTTTCGGAATCGAACCCGCGTACGAGGTGTACATCGGCGGGGAGCGGGTATACTCGAAACATTGTGCTGCGTGAGCGTCTGGAGCAGGTGGAAGAACGCATCGCCAATGCTGCGCGGCGCTCGGGCCGGGCGCGGTCAGAAGTGACTCTGGTCGCGGTGACTAAAAAATTTCCCGCCGAGTTGATTCGTGAAGCGTATTCGTCGGGTCTTCGCCATTTCGGCGAGAATTACGTGCAGGAATTCGAGACCAAGCATCCCGCGGTGGCGGATTTGAAACATGCGGAGTTTCATCTAATCGGGCATTTGCAGTCGAATAAAACCCATCCGGCGGCGGAATTGTTTCAAGTGATCGAAACCGTCGATTCGGAAAAGCTGGCGCGGCGTCTGGATCAGATGGGACGGCCGCTTGAAGTGATGATCGAGGTGAAGCTTTCTGAAGAGCCAAGCAAGACGGGTGCGGCGCCGGAATCTTTGCCGGCGGTGATCGACGCGATTCGCGGCTACGCGAATCTGCGCCTCACTGGATTGATGACCATGCCGCCGTGGAGCGAGGATCCGGAAACGACGCGGCCCTATTTCCGCCGGCTGCGCGAATTGGCGCGGCTGCACGGGTTGCCGAAATTGTCGATGGGCATGTCGCACGACTTCGAGGCGGCGATCGAAGAAGGCGCCACGCACATTCGCGTGGGAACGGCGCTGTTCGGACCGCGCCGCAAAGATTAGGTGGAGAACGCCGGCCGTTCGCCGCTCCGGTGGTCGCGGTTCATTGGCGTCGACATGGCTGATGCGCACGATGGAACCGCGGATTCGAGCCGCCGCAATCATGTCTGCTCCGGGTAAAACGGTCGGATTTTTTTCGCCGCTGCCTCCGGCGCGGACCGGCGTCGCCGATTATTCCGCGGCGCTGCTTCCGGAACTGCGGAAGCAGGGGTGCGTGGCGATCGCGCCGGCGCGCGCCGACGTGGCGCTGTATCACCTGGGCAATAATCATCTGCACCGCGAAATTTACCGGCGCGCGCTGGCACAACCCGGAATCGCCGTGCTGCATGACGCGCTGCTTCAGCATTTTTTCCTCGGGACGCTCAGCGACTCGGCTTACGTTGACGAATTTGTCTACAACTACGGCGAATGGACGCGCGATCTGGCGCGGGAATTGTGGCGCAATCGCGCGCGCTCCGCCGCCGATCCGCGTTATTTCGAATTTCCGATGCTGAAACGAATCGCGACGGTTTCTCGCGCGGTGATCGTACACAATCCCGCCGCGGCTCACACGGTGCAACAGCACGCGCCGGAAGCGCGGATCTTCGAAATCCCGCACTTGTTCGCACCGCCGGCGATGATGCCAGATGCGGCGGAAACTTTGCGATTGCGCGCGGGACTCGGTCTGGCCCCGCGCGAATTGCTCGTCGGTGTATTCGGACATTTGCGCGAATCGAAACGCCTGCCGGTGGTGATTCGCGCCATGGAACGGGCCTGGCGTGAAGGCGCCAACGGGCGTTTGTTGATTGCCGGCGCCTTTGCCTCTTCCGATCTGGAGCGCGCCATCGCGCCGCTGCTCACTCATCCGAAGATTTTGCGCACCGGTTATCTTTCCGAGCGCGACTTCTGGCGCTACGCGTCGGCCACGGATTTGTGCGTGAATCTTCGCTATCCCACCGCGGGCGAAACCTCCGGCATCGCGATTCGCATGATGGGCCTGGGCAGGGCGGTCGCGTTTACGGATGGCGAGGAGATCGCGCGCTTTCCCGCGAACGCTGGTTTGCGAATTTCTCACGGCGCTGCGGAAGAAGAGGCGCTCGCGGCGATGATCGTATGGCTTGCCTCGGAACGTGAAGCCGCGGGCGAAATCGGACGCCGCGCGGCGGCGCATATCGCGGCTGAACACAATCCTGCAAAAATCGCGGCGCTCTATTGGGAGGTGATTCACGGCTGCGACTCGTGAGTGGCGTAAGTCGCGTGAAACTCGAAAAACAGCTTGCTGGCGGTCGCGGCTCTGTGAGCTGCTGTCGATAACAAAGCGCTGCTACTCGCTTCGGAGCGCTTGGACGGGATCGACGCGGGCGGCGCGGCGCGCGGGAAGAAAACTCGCCAGCAGCGACACGACGATCAGAAAGGCGGCTGCGCCGAAGAACGTGAGCGGGTCCTTCGCGCCGACGCCGTAGAGAAACGCGGCAAGAAATCGCGTCGCGTAGAATGATGCCGCAAGTCCGGCTGCGACGCCGCCGGCAGTCAGCGCGAGAGCTCGTTTCAAAATTTCGCGCGTCACCGCCCCGGGCGTCGCCCCGAGCGCCAGGCGCACTCCGATTTCGCGGCGGCTTTGCGCGACTGAATAAGACATGACGCCGTAAACTCCCGCCGCGGCGAGTAGCAGCGCCAGCGCGGCAAACGCGCCCAAAAGAAAAGTTTCCACACGCCGGTCGCGCAGGGTTTTGTCGATGCGATTTTCCATGCTGGAGATGTCGTAGAGCGGCTCCTCGGGGTCGATGGCGGCGACCTGCGCGCGGACGAATTTCACCAGCGTTTCCGGAGGGACGGATGTACGCAGCGTCAGGGTGATCAGTGGTTGCGGGTACTGATCGAACGATGTGAAAATTTCCGGCGAAGGGGGCGTGGCCAGATCTTCGTGTTGAGCGTTGGCCACAACACCGACGATGGTCGCCCAATCTTTCCGCTCATTCCACGTCATGTGCTTGCCGATTGGATCTTCCCGCGAAAAATACGTCTGCGCGAAGGCCACATTAATGATGGCGACACCGGGACGGCCGGCCGAATCCGCGCTTGAAAAGTTACGGCCGGCGATGACCGGAATTTTGAGCGAACGAAAATAGTCTGGCGTAACCGCGATAAGTGGAGCGAACTGGGTGTACGGCGGATCGGTCTGTCCTTCGAAATAAATTCTGGCGCCGAGGTTGTATTTGACGAACGGCGGCGAGCTTGCCGCGCCCGCCGCGATCAGACCGGGCGCAGTTTCGATGCGGCGCATCAGCGCACGAACAAACTCCGACTTTTTTGCCGTACCGCCATATCGCGAGCCGGAAAGCCGCAACGAGGCTGTGAGCACCCCGCGCGCTTCAAATCCGGGCTGGATGGCGATCAGACGTGCGAAGCTGCGCAACAGCAGGCCCGCTGCAAGCAGCAGAACCACGGCCAGCGCGACTTCGCCCGCCATCATCGCGCTGCGAAAAATATTGCGGAGACCGGGAGCCGCGTGGACGTCGTCCCGGCGTAGGGACTTTTGCGCATCCGCGCGGGTCACCAGAAGCGCCGGGCCGATCGCACAGATCAGTGCGCAGGCCAGTGCCAGCGCGAAGGAGAACGCGGCGACCGTTCCGTTCAGCGACAGAGTGCGCGGATCGGAAAGATGCAGCATGGCAGATTCATACTTGGCGAGACGGATCAGAAGCCAGGCGCCCGCGAGTCCAAGGACTGTGCCTACTGCGGAGAGCAGAAGGCATTCAGCAAGCACCAGTCGGAGCAATTGAAACTTGCTCGCGCCCAGCGCCGCGCGTACGCCGATTTCGCGCATGCGGCCATGGAATCGGGAAAGCTGAAGATTGGCGACGTTGACACAGGCGATCAACAGCACGAACCCGACTGCGCCGAGCAAAGTGAGCAATGCCGGCCGAACGCCGCTAACCAAACTTTGTTGTAACGGTAAGACGCTGAACGGCGCATCCTTCAGGGACCACGCCATCCACGGTGGTTCGTCTGACTGATGGGCGCGAGTGACCCGGGCCAAGTCGGCCGCAGCGGATTGGAGCGAAACATGCGCTCTCAGCCGGCCAATCATCGGGCCGTAGCCCACCGTCCCCGCCGACCAATTTGCTTTTTCGCCCAGTTGCGCCGGCAGCAGAATCGCGGGCTGCGTGTCGTCCGGAAACCTGAACCACTCAGGCAATACACCAGCGATCCGAACGACTCCCGCCGTGAAGTTGGCGGAGGTATTCAGAATCATCGTGCGGCCGACGACCGACGGGTCGCCATGCCAATGGCGCCACCAGAGGTCATTGCTGATCAGAGCGACGCGCGGCGCCCCGGGGCGATCGTCGTCTTTTGAAAAGTCACGACCCAGGACCGGTTGAACGCCGAGAAGCGCCAGAAGGTTGCCACTCGCCAACACCACGGCAACAACCTCGGGCTCCCCTGCGCCGTTCAGCGTGCATTGGTACCAGTTCCAAGTCGCCAGGTCAATGAAGCTGTGATTTTCCTTGCGCCAGCTCAGAAACTCGGGCGTGAGGGCGGTGGCCTCGTCGTGGCCCTGTTGCGTCGCGCCCGCGCGGACCAGCCGATCCGGATTCGCGTACGGCAGCGGACGCAACAGCACTGCGTCGATGATGCTGAACATCGACGCGTTCACGCCGATTCCGAGCGCTAGCGTGGCGATACTGACGACTGTGTACGCGCCGCCGCGGCGTAAGGCTCGCGCTGCATGCACCAGCGCGCGCCACAGTTCATCGACCGAAGGCCAGATCCACACGTCATGGCTTTGCTGGCGCAGAGAAGTCATGTTGCCAAACTCGCGGCGGGCCCGGGCGCGCGCTTCGTCCTCGGAAAGGCCTTCGCGCATCAGATCGGCTGCGCGTTCTTCCAGATGCGTCTGCATCTCCTCCAGCAATTCGCGATCGCGGCGGCGCTGGTTCATGATTCCGACGGCCTCATCACTTTCCGAATGCCCACGAACATGCGCTCGAAGCGCGAAATTTCGCGCTCCAGTTGTTTGCGGCCCGCCGCGGTCAGCTTGTATTTGCGGACGCGGCGATTGGTATCGGAGATGGTCCATTCGGCTTCGACCCAGCGGGCCTTGAGCATTCGCTGTAAGGCCGGATAGAGCGAACCTTCTTCGACGCGCAGGAGATCCTGGGACCTTTGCTTGATCGATTGCGCGATGGCGTAGCCGTGCAGCGGTCCGCGGCGCAAGGTTTCGAGGATCATCATTTCGAGCGCGCCGGGAAACAAGCCGCGCGAATCGTCCTTTGGCATAATGACGCTAGGCATAGATTAAATAGGTGTCTGGAAATTGTCAAGCGGTCCTGTGGCCCCCGACCAGCGGTGCAGAGACCGTCGCGCCCGCTGCTTCGGCCGGATCGGAACTGCTGACGGACGTCGAGGGGGAGAATCCCTTTCAGCATGCCGAATCCCACCCGGCACGGACCGACGGCGAATCGCGAGGCTGAAGCTTGGAACGGATAGCGCGCATTCTAAAGGAGATCGCCTGGGCGGTTGGCAAGCCCTACGGCCAACCACGCGAATGGCCTTTACGGAAACATACAGTCCCAAGGCTAAGTTTGCGCTGCTGATGTGTCGATTGATCAAATTATGCACGACCGGCGTTTTGAACCTCGATTTATGGTGCATGAGCCGGTGGAGGTGTCTTGGAGGGACGGGACCGGCGCGGAACAAACCTGTACGGGTTTCATTAAGGATTACTCGCGGTCCGGCGCCAGGATTGAAATCGCGCAGCCGCTGCGAGTCCAAACGCGCCTACAAGTCAACGTCAGAGAGCAGCGACTTTCAGCTTCCGTCAAATCCTGCACGCGCGCTCCTTTCGGTTTCACGATCGGCCTGGAGTTCGCGCCGGACTTTGAAGGCATCCTCACCGTCCCGCGACGCACCGCGTAATTGGCGAATGCCGTATCCGACTCCGGCGGGCGGCATGGCACGGCGACCTGCATCCGGAAATCGCCCGAGCCTTCGATTGGCGCTGGTGCTATCGCTGCTTGAAAAAGAAGGGTTTGCTGGCGCGCCCGGAGGGACTCGAACCCCCGGCCTACTGGTTCGAAGCCAGTCGCTCTATCCGGCTGAGCTACGGGCGCGTTGAACCTCATCGTATCATCTTAATAGGCGTGGCTGCGAGCGATTCTCATATCGAAAATGAAGTCAAGGTCCGTTTGGCAGGCACCCCCGCCGACGTACGCGCACGGATCGAGTCCCGCGGCTACCACATCGTCCAGCCGCGAACGCTCGAATCCGACCGGTTGTTCGACCGCGCCGGCGAGCTACGCCAATCCGACCAGCTTTTGCGCCTGCGCCACCATGGCGATCAATCGATCATCACCTATAAAGGACCAACGCACGCAGGGCATCACAAGAACCGTGAAGAAATTGAGTTCGACGTTTCCGACGGCGCGGCGGCCGAGCATGTGCTCGAACGGCTCGGCTATCAGGTAGCCTTTCGCTACGAAAAGTACCGCACCACGCTCGCGGCCGGCGGCGAGCCTGGCGTGATCACGATCGACGAGACACCGATGGGCGTGTTCGTTGAGCTGGAGGGTCCGCCCGAGTGGGTCGATCAGACCGCCGCGCGCCTGGGACTTTCGCCGGCGCAGTACTTGACCGCGAGCTACGCGCGGTTATACCAGGAGTACCGCCGCGCCAATCCTGGTGCACCGGCGGATATGGTATTCGGCGAACCCGGCGTTCTTTAGAACTTCGGGAAAATGATCTTAGTACCGAAAAGTCTATTGATCGGTCAAAGTGGAGATGCTATTCTTCCTGTAGCTCAAGGCAGACAGATGCACTGGAAGCGAGGCCGACTATGATCGAATTAATCGCCACCGTGATTATCATGGTGAGTTCCGTGCTGCTGCTGGCCTACTGGTTCCGCTATACCTGCCTGCTGATGCTGAGCGCGCGCACCAGCAGGGATTATGCCGCTTCGGTAGCGCTGGCCAATCAGCTCAGCTTTCTTGAGGTGCAATCCATGCTTCAGGACAGCCATGATCTTGACCGCCTGAAAGAACTGCTGGACCGCGATTACAAGGTGCTCACCTACCTGTTGAAGAACGCCGCGCATCCGTCGAACGGCGGAGATGCCGTCGAGAATCGGATGCTGGAAGTCGATTACCGGTTGATGCGCGCCTGGTATTCAGTGGCGCGACGCTTCTCCCCGTCCGCTGCGCTGACCGCGGTGGACGAGATGGCCCAGGTGGTCGCGCATTTCGCCAATTCGATGGGCGAACGCGCCATGTCCGGCGCCGCAGCGTAATCGCATCCTCCCAGTCTCCGTGGGCGGCCAAAAATGAACCGCGACCGCGGCGGGCTGCGGATGCCGAATTTTTCAGTGGTTGTTAGTGGCCGGTCGCCCGGAGCTTGGTGGCCTCGGCGCAATCCTCCACGACGGTGAAGTAGCGGGCGACGGCATCGGCGCCCACATCGAACGGATTCGCTTCGTCCGATTGCCGGTTTGCGGCGCTGTGGGCTTTGAAGTAGGCGTCGTCGAACTCGGAATGATTCGACATCAGAGCGGTTGCCCCGTACTCGGCCGCGGCTTTGGCCATCTTTTTCGAAGAGGCGATGTACCCGTCGTAGTAGGCCGCGTTGGCGTTAAAAGGAATCGCCGTTCCGCCAACGTAGGCGACCCGCAACGGCTTGCCGTGATCCCGCACTTCAAAAAGATAGGAAAGCGTTCCAGGAGTATGGCCGGGCGTGGTGACGATCCGCACCGAAGCATCGCCCACGGAGACGATCATCCCGTCTTTGCCCACCATATCGTGCCGCGGCTTGCCGCCGGCGTGGTTGGTCGATTTGTCGACCGCTTCCCAATCTTCGGCGCCGTAGATCAGGTGCACGCCCGGAATCTCATCCTGGAGCATCTTGGCGCCGCCGTCATGGTCGGCATGGGCATGCGACAGGATCACGTACTTGACGTTTTTCTGATCCAAACCGAGCTTTCTCAGGCCGCCTAAAATTTCGTCGCTGGCGGCATAGTCAAACAACGCTTCGATGATGATAATTCCCTGGCTGCCCACGATCGCCCAGGCGCTATGGATCCGGGTGCCGAGAAAATACATGTTGTCGGCGACTTTGGCCGGTTCGGCGTACCACGTCTGCCGGGCCGGCGGACGACGCGGCCCTCCGCGCGCGCCTGCTCTTGCGCCCATTTGGAACGTGGGAGGGGGAATGCAGATGCGAAGAAAAGTTCCTGCCCAATCGGTGCCAGCGGCGATTTTCGCCGCGGACATGTACTCATCAACGGTGGAAGGCGTCTGCGCCGTGGCGATTCCGATCGTCGCGCCGCAGATGATCAGAATGCTGATGGTCAGCGATTTCATCGAATGAATTCCTTTCGTCGTTTGGCGATCCGTTTCCTTCCCGGAGCGCCTCAGCGACGTATTGTACCCGGTGCCGGCCCTCCTGTCACTCGGTACGCGAACGCCGGAGCCGGGTGGGCGATAGGAGATCGAACGCCAAGCGTGACATACTGCGTCTAAGGCCATGCTTCAAGATGCTCGATTCGCGGTCCGCCAGCTCCTCAAGACGCCTGGATTCAGTGTGGTTGCGATCCTGACGCTCGCGCTTGCCATCGGCGCGAACATCGCGATTTTCTCCGCTGCCGACGCGGTTTTGCTGCACCCGCTGCCGTATCCGCATCCGGAGCAGCTCGTGGTGATCGAGGAAAATCTTTCCGCGCACGCCCTGCGCCAGATTGCGCCTTCGCCCGAGGATTTTGCGGAATTTCGCCGCCGCGGCGACGTTTTCTCGGCGATCGCCGGCATCGTCAATAACGATGTCACGCTCACCGGCGACGGCGCGCCTGAATATGCCGACGGCGCCCGCGTCAGCGCCAGCCTGTTTCCGATGCTCGGGATTGTCCCCGTTCTTGGTTCTCTGTTCACCTCCGCGCAGGAGCAGCCGGGTCAGGATCGCGTGGCGATTCTCTCGGAAGCGCTGTGGATTCGCCGCTTCGGCGCGGACCGCTCCATCCTCGGCAGGACGATTCAAATCGATCGCATCCCGCACCGCGTCATCGGCATCGTGCGCACGACTTCGGTGTATCGCGCCAAGGCCGATGTGTGGAGGCCACTGGCTTTCCTGCCGGCGGAAATCGAGCAGAACACGCGCGGTCCACACTACGTCGAGGTCATCGGCCGCCTCAAGCCCGGTATTTCGATCGAGCGCGCCGGGGATCGGTTCGCCGCGATCGCGCGGGACATTTTCAAGCGTTACCCCAACCAGACTTCGCAGGATCCGAACTTCGCTGTCACCGTCTCGCCAATGGCGCGGCGGCAGGAAGGCGACCTGCGAACGCCGCTCCTGGTGCTGATCGCGGCCGTGGGCGCGCTGATGCTGATCGCCTGCGCCAACGTCTCCAACCTTCTGCTCGCGCGCGGCGTGCTGCGGCGGCGGGAACTCAGCATTCGCGCGGCGCTCGGCGCGGCGCGGGATCGCCTGATCCGGCTGCTGTTGACCGAAAGCCTGCTGCTTGCCTTGAGCGCAGGCGCCCTCGGCACCGCGCTCGCTGCCGGCGCGCTGCGGCTGTTCGCGCGGTATGGTCCCGAAGAACTGATTCTCGGCACGCAGCCATCCGTCAATTCCTGGGTGCTTCTGTTCTCGTTCGGCCTGTCGATCGCCACCAGCATTCTATTCGGACTCTTGCCAGCCCTGGCCATTTCGCGAATCGATCTGGCTGAGTCCCTTAAGGAAGGTTCGCGCGGATCCACGGCGAGCCGTCGCGTGATGCGCCAGGCGCTGGTCGCGTTTGAGGTCGCCGCGTCGTTGATCCTGTTGATTGGCGCCGGCCTGCTGACGCGCAGCTTCGCCAACCTGGAGAACGAAGACCCGGGATTTCACGGTGAAAACGTGCTCTGCGCGACTCTGGCACTGCCTCCAGCGCAATATCGCCAATCGCAGAGGCTCACCTTTGCCCGCGAACTGCTCGAACGGGCGCGCGCGATTCCCGGCGTCGTTTCCGCCGCCGCATTGGATGTTCTGCCGTATCGCCGCGGATCGGGCAGCGCCATCCAGATTCCCGGCAATCCCGATCCGCCGGGCGAAGTGGTATGGCAGACGCACGCATCGCCCGGTTTTTTCCGGACCATGGGCATTCCCATTTTGCAGGGCCGCGATTTTCTATCGTCAGAGGAAGCCTCCGGCGCGGCGGTGATCGATGAAAACGTCGCGCGTAAATTTTTTCCCGGCCTGGACCCGATCGGCCGGCGCGTAACCCTGCCGCTGGCGGGCGCCACATTTCCGGTGGTCGGAGTGGTGGGCGCGATCAAGTCGAATCCTCCCGCCGCGCCGCCACTGCCACGAATCTATTTCGCCGGGCCGTCGTGGTATTGGCCGCCGGTTTCGCTGGTGCTAAAAACGCAGCGGGACCCGATGACGCTTGCCGGCGCCGTTCGTCATGAGGTCGCCGCGCTCGACCCGGACCTGCCCGTGGATGTCGACAGCGTGGAAGAAATTTTGACCCATTCGCTGGCGCGCCAGCGCTTCGCCGTCTGGCTCATGTCGGTGTTCGCGCTGCTGGCGGCGCTGCTGGCGGTGGTGGGAATCTACGGCGTGCTTGCCTACCTTGCCGATCAGCGCCGCAACGAATTCGGGATTCGCATGGCGCTGGGCGCTCGGCCTGGCGACGTGTTTTCCCTGGTGATCCGGCAGGGGTCGATTTCGGTTGCGCTCGGGCTGGCTGCGGGAATCGCCGGCGGACTGATGCTGACGCGCTTGCTTTCGGCGTTACTATATCGCGTCAGCCCGACCGACCCTTGGATTTTCGCCTCGTTCGCCGCGGGGCTGAGCGCGATCGCATTGCTGGCGATGCTGATTCCCGCGCGCCGCGCCACGCGCGTCGATCCCGTCGAGGCACTGCGGCGCGAATGATCCTGGCGCAAATTCCTGGAGCGGGCAGGAGTCAAATCTGAGAGACTTCGCTCAGGATCGCCCCCAGCGCTTTTCGGAACTGGGTGGGAGTGGTCACATCGAACAGCCGCGGATGGAGGGGTCTCAGGGTCTGCTCCAGAGAATCGGCATTCGGGTCGGATCGCAGACGGCGAGGCCGCGCGCTGAAGCCCATCGAGGGGAACTGAAAAGCGTAAACTACCCGGCGGCAACGAATATAAAAAACACGACTCCCCGGCTGCGGCGCCGCGCGGATCGGCGTCAAATCCTCGCCCTGGGGGAAGGTCTGCGGCGCACTCATAATGATCAGTACACGTTCCGCGCCGGTATTTTGCGGTTCCAGGCGCTGACCAATTTCCGAAAGGAAAAACTGTGCATCATCTTTATAATGGGCGAGCGATTGCGCATCAATTTCGAGCGGTTTGTTGTCGCGCCACGCCGCTCGCACGCTTCTTCGGTCGAGTTTTTTGACCAGTTCCTGGCTGAAGGCGACTTTCCGGTGCTCCAGGTCCAGCATGGTCACACCCATCGATCCATTCGGGATCATCAAATTGGAGAGGACTTCCAGGCGCGGAATCACGCCGCCCAGGCCATTGCGGTTGGCCGATTCGTTCACCA
>Ga0335073_10003277_pt1 | contig 22518 bp, 16 predicted proteins | sample Lox_Sample_22_FD_207093 | JGI IMG/M metagenome (GOLD analysis project Ga0335073, IMG submission 207093) | Soil microbial communities from Loxahatchee National Wildlife Refuge, Florida, United States - Lox_Sample_2.2 | ecosystem: Environmental > Terrestrial > Soil > Wetlands | place: USA... | reverse complement strand
GCCGATGCTCCGATTGGAGGATTCATCCCATGATCGGAACACCGCGTTTTCAAAATGGAAGCCTCATGCGCGTAAAGAACAAAACAACCGATGACACGTGGTTCCTTCGCTACTACGAAGACGTAGAAGGGAAGCGTGTCTACCGAAAGCAGCGGATTGGCACAGTTCGAGAGTTGCCCACCCGCCGTGATGCTGAAAAGGCAGTTTTGAGTCTTCGCGCCAAAATCAACTCCGAGGTTCGCTCACCCGAAACGGTCGAGGGCCTCATCGCCCACTATCTCAAACACGAATTGACAGAGCAGAGAAAAGCCTACGCTACGGTTGAGGCGCATCGGTTCTACATCGACCGATACGTTAGACCAGACTGGAGGAATCATAAGCTCTCCGAAGTTCGCACTGTTGCTGTTGAGAAGTGGCTCGAATCTCTGCCACTCGCACCCGCCTCCCGAACTAAGATTCGCAACATCATGTCTGCGATCTACAGTCACGGGATTCGGCACGAGTGGATAACCTTCAATCCGATTTCCAAGGTGCGCACCTCAGCCAAACGTCTACGCGAACCTGACATCCTCGACCCGCACGAATTTAGAGCCTTGCTGGAAGAGTTGGAGGTACGCGAAAGAGCGATTGTGATGTTGGCTGGAGCTACTGGCCTTCGCCGATCCGAATTGTTTGCGTTGCGGTGGTCTGACGTTAACTTCGTAACACTCGAAGTTGCCGTCACCCGCTCGTGCGTTCGCAATCACTTCGGCAACGTGAAGACGGAAGCCAGCGGCAAGCCAGTTCCCCTTCCTATCGCTGTGAGAGATGCGCTGCTTGAATGGCGCAGTCAGTCGCACTATAACGTGGACAGTGATTTCCTTTTCCCGTCGCTTCGGCTCAATGGCAAGTTCCCATTGTCGCCGGACATGGTACTGAAGAAGATCATCCGGCCTGCTCTAGTGCGTGCTGGCATTAAGAACAAGGTGATTGGCTACCACTCTTTCAGGCACGCACTGGCGACACATTTGCGTGCGATGGGAGTGGATGTGAAGACGGCACAAGAACTGCTGAGACATGCAAACTCGCGCATCACACTGGACGTTTACACTAGAGCAGTATCAGCACAGAAAAGGGAAGCGAGTGGCAGAGTAGTTGAGATGCTACTCACAGACAAAATGGGTACTGGAGGTCAGCACCCTTCAGCACCCTTGGCTTTACCTGCTTAATCCTGCTGTCACCATAAGCCTTTGATTTCATTTGGTTTATGGCGGGGACGACGGGGCTCGAACCCGCGACCTCTGCCGTGACAGGGCAGCGCTCTAACCAACTGAGCTACGTCCCCAACTTAATCTTCTGCACTTGCTGCAAAGCTAACATAATTGCTGTGGCGAGCAACGTGCAACTCAGAACATCTGTCCATGTCCTGACTTTGAAATTGTATCAAAGAACCTCCTCTCGACGTGCGGGGCGGGCGTGGATTTCAGGGTTGTTTTCTCCAAGACACATGCTGCCGTGGCGTTTGCGCAATTGAGACCAGTGGATCACTTACTTATGGCGTGTGAACTTCCTCGTGGCCCATCGCATCGAAGATTTCGGGAGAGACTTTCAGGAGGGGCCTTGTCGCATGCCGTCTGCGAAGCAAACCGCTGCGCCGTTTGTGCCGTCGGCGCGCAGTTTGCCAGTGCTGCGAGAGGCCGTGCAGCTCTGCCAGGGCTGCGATCTCTATCGCAAGGCGACGCAGGCGGTTTTCGGCGAATTGGAAACAGGAACCAAAGCGGCAAAGCCAACGGTAGCGATCATGATGATCGGCGAGCAGCCGGGAGATCAGGAAGACTTGCAAGGCCGGCCGTTTGTCGGCCCCGCCGGCAAATTGCTAGACAAATGCCTGGAAGAGGCGCAGATCGACCGGCGCAAGGTCTATGTGACCAACACGGTCAAGCATTTTCGATGGGAGCCTCGCGGCAAACTTCGCATTCACAAGAAACCAAGCATGCAGGAAATCCGCGCGTGCAGACCATGGCTGGACGCGGAGCTGGAAACGGTTCGACCGCGGCTGATTGTCTGCCTGGGCGCTGTGGCGGCGCAATCGCTGTTGGGCGCAAGCTTCAGGATCACGCAGTCGCATGGCAAAATCCAGACTGTGACGGGGCTGCCTCCCATCCTCGCGACCTCCCATCCATCTGCTATTTTGCGCGCCCCCACCAGTGAGGACCGGGAGCGGGGCACACAACTCTTTCTGGAAGATCTACGGCGGGCTGCCGCGTACGCAGCCTGACATTACCGAACAAAATTTAAGCAGTTTTTCCAATGAGATACGGAAAAAATGCACTGTAACGGTTGCAGATTGCGGTTGACAGCTGCCAAACCATTTAGGCGAATATATAGCGAAGATACTCCCGATGCATTTCGCTGCTACAATCCGCCGGGAAATCGAGACTGCCCTCGCCCAACGGATCCCTGCCGCGCTTACACCGATGCCGCGCGTGATCCGGCCCGTGGCCGCTACCGGCATTCCGAGCGCAGACGAGTTGCTGGAAGGCGGATTGCCAATTGGAGCCATTACCGAGATCGTTGGTCCTGAATGCTCCGGCCGCACCTCGTTTGCCCTCAGCTTTGTCGGCGGAATCACGCAGGCGGCAAAGGTGTGCGCGTGGGTCGATGTGTCCGACGCACTCGATCCGGAATCAGCGGCGGCAGCGGGCGTGGATCTTGCGCGGCTTCTCTGGGTTCGTTGCGGCGTCCAGAATTCTGCGCAGCCGCTGGCGAAGCCAGAAAAATATCGTGCGCCTTCCGTCAACGTCCAGAGCTTACCGGAAGGCGAATTTGGCATGCATCCGCGCAATGAGACGCAAGGCCTGCCTGACGCGATCAACAATCTCTTCGCACCCCGATGCGCGGAGCCGCAACGCCGTATCCGGCCGAAGAAAGAAGTCATTCAACCGGTGCTTCCGCGTTTTGCAGCGAATCGAAACCGCATGCCGGCTCCTGCTTTAAAGCCTTGGGCAAGAATCGAGCAGGCGTTGCGCGCGACCGATTTGCTTCTGCAGGCAGGCGGCTTCAGCGCGGTGGTGGTCGATATGGGCAGCCTCGCACCAGAGTATGTCACGCGCGTGCCTCTGGCCACCTGGTTCCGCTATCGCGCTGCGGCGGAGAGAACGCAATCGAGCATTTTGCTGCTCGCGCAACACTCCTGCGCAAAAAGCAGCGCGGAGTTGGTGCTGCGGTTCGCTCCGCCGAACCCGCTCAACCAAGAAGCGACCGTATTCACGGGGATCGAACACTCGATCGAAGTAGCCCGGCGAAGATTTACGCAGACCGCGAACAATGTTGTTTCCATCCGCAAGCCGCTGCGGAGCGTTCCGGTCGCCAACTGGTATAGTCGTGCGGCGTGGGCAGGCACGCGGTGAGCAAGCCGGCCGAACTCTATGCATGCCTGTACGCCAGGGAGCTTCCCGCGCAGGCTCTGTTGCGGTTGCGGCCTGAGTTGCGGGATCAACCATGCGTTGTGATGGATGGCATTCCGCCGCTGCAGCAGGTCTGTTCGCTCAACACAAACGCGCGGCTGCGAGGCATAGCACACGGCATGACGCGCGTGGAAGTGGATGCGGTTCCCGGATCGGTAGCCCTTGAGCGCTCGCACAAAACAGAGAGTGCCGTAAAAGCCATCTTGCTCGAATGCGTCGGTGCATTCTCACCCCGTGTTGAGGAACGTAGCGACGATACGGCCTTTCTCTGCGGGATCGATATTGCAGGCACGCATGCGTTGTTTGGCCCGCCCGAGATGCTGGCGCGCGGCCTGTTGCAACGCCTGAGAGCGGTTGGCATTTCCGCATCGCTTGCCGTGAGCAGCAACTTTCATGCAGCCGTCTGCCTTGCGAAAGGACTGCCGCGATGCGTTTCCATCCGAGTGATTGCACCGGGTGAAGAGGCTGCGGCATTGACCGATTTGCCGCTCACAACACTTGCTCTGACGGACGAGCAAGCAGAAACCTTTGCGCTGTGGGGCATTCGCACACTAGGAAGACTGGCCGAGTTGCCGGAAAGGGAACTGATCGCGCGCATGGGGCAGGAGGGCAAACGCCTGCGCCAATTGGCGCGTGGAGAACTGCCGCATCTGTTCCAGCCCGTCGCGCCTGCCTTCACTCTGCGTGAGCAAATCGAACTGGACTCGCCCGTGGAGGTACTCGATTCGCTGCTGTTTGTCATTGGCGTCATGCTTGACCAGCTCATTCTGCGCGCGAAGGCCCGCATCGTAGCCCTGGCATCTGTGACCGTTTCGCTAACGCTCGACGGTGGAGGTGCGCATGCAAGAACCGTCCGGCCCGCGCTGCCCTCGAATGACAAACAGCTTTGGATCAAGCTGCTGCATCTCGACCTGGAAGCACATCCGCCGCAGGCTGCGATCCTGGCGGTTGCGCTCGACGCGGAGCACGGCATCACGAGCAAGGTGCAGCTCGGCCTGTTTTCGCAGCAGCTTCCTGAGCCGGCTCGGCTGGATGTAACGCTTGCCCGCCTGCGCGCCATTGTGGGCGAAGGAAATGTTGGCCGCGCGGTGCTCGAGGACACGCATGCACCGGAGGCCTTCCGCATGGAGTCGTTCACTGTGCCTTCCGGCAGTCCGGCGGTTGTTCCCTCTGCGCAGCCGCGGGCTGCCATGCGGCAGCTTCGTCCGCCAGAGACAGCTTCGGTCGTGCTGCAAAATCAGCGGCCGGCCTCGTTCTTTTTCCGCGAAGGTCGCTACACAGTGGAATGCGCCTATGGCCCTTGGCGATCGAGCGGCAACTGGTGGAACCAGACGCTGTGGGGATCGGAACAATGGGATGTTGTTGCGCGGGCGCAAGACGGTTCCATGCTCTGTTGCTGCCTGGTGCGCGATCTGATGCATAACCTCTGGCAAATGGAGGCATTCTATGACTGAGGGTTATGTCGAACTGCATGCCGCCAGCGCCTTCAGCTTTCTTGAAGGCGCCTCGCAGCCGGAAGCGCTGATTGAGCGAGCCATTGAACTGCAAATGCCGGCCATAGCGCTTCTGGATCGCAATGGCGTCTATGGTTGTGCGCGTTTCCATACAAGCGCTGCGCGCAATAAAGTGCGCGCACACATCGGCGCGGAGATTGCTGTATCAAGCCTTAAAGTACGACTTACCCCGCCTGCATGGCTTCCGCATCTGCAGCCGAGCGAGCCGGCGCGTCTGCCGCTGCTCTGCGAATCGCGCCAGGGATATCAGAATCTTTGCCAGCTCATTACGCAATTCAAGATGCGCGAGACAACCAAGCAGGAAGGCGCGGCGAAATTGGAGGATCTCGAGGAGCATGCGCTGGGACTGATCTGCCTTACCGGTGGCGATGAAGGTCCATTAAGCGCGGCCCTGATGCGGGGTGGCGAAGAGGAAGGCCGTAACGTCGTCGAACAGATGATGCGCATCTTCGGGCCACACAATGTTTATGTCGAGTTGCAGCGACACGGCGAGCGCGAGCAGGAGTGGAGAAACCTGTCTGCTCTTCGCATCGCACGCTCGCTAAAACTGCCCGTGCTGGCGACTAACGGCGTGCGTTATGCACGCGCCTATGACCGTGAGATCCTCGACGTCTTTACGGCTATCCGCAATCACACGCAGCTCGATCGTGCCGGACGTCTGCTGGCGCTCAACAGCCTGCGTCATCTTCGTTCCGCAAAGCAGATGATTTCTCTGTTTCGTGATATTCCGGGCGCAACCGAGAACACCATCGAACTTTCTTCTCGCCTGCAATTCGAGCTGACCGACCTGGGCTATGAATTCCCGCGCTATCCAGTGCCGGATGGCGAGACGATGGACAGTTTTTTGCGCAAGCGGACCGAAGAAGGCGTGCAGCGCCGCTATGGAGCCAAGGGCCCTGACCTGCTTGCCCGCGCAAAGAAGCAGGTGGACTATGAGCTGGCTCTCATTGCAAGACTTGGCTTTGCCGGGTACTTCCTCATCGTCTGGGACATCATTCAATACTGCAGGAACAACGGCATTCTGGTGCAGGGGCGCGGCAGCGCGGCGAACTCCGCTGTCTGCTATGCGCTCGAAATCACAGCCGTCGACCCGGTGGATATGGATCTTCTCTTCGAGCGCTTCCTGAGTGAGAGCCGCAATGAATGGCCGGATATCGATCTCGACTTGCCGTCGGAAGAAAAGCGCGAGCAAGCAATCCAGCATGTCTACCAGCGTTACGGCGAGCTGGGAGCGGCAATGACGGCGAACGTCATCGCCTATCGCGGCAAATCAGCAGCGCGCGAGGTGGGCAAGGTGCTTGGCTTCGATCCTGAATCTCTTGGCAAGCTATCAAGCCTGGTCGGCCGATGGGAGTGGCGCGGTGAGAATGACACCATGGCGCATTCATTTCACGGAGCCGGTTTCGATATCCGGCATCCGCGCATCGCGAAATATATCGAGCTGTGTGTGAGGATGCAGGACCTGCCGCGTCATCTCGGACAGCACTCAGGCGGCATGGTGATCTGCCAGGGGCAGTTGAATCGGGTTGTGCCGCTGGAGCGGGCCTCCATGCCGGGACGCACGGTTGTGCAATGGGATAAAGAAGATTGCGCCGATCTGGGCATCATCAAAGTTGATCTGCTTGGCCTGGGCATGATGGCGGTGATCAAAGATTGTCTCGAGCTGATCCCGGAGCATTATGGTGAGCCGATCGACCTGGCGCAGTTGCCGCAGGACGATGAGGTATATCAAACGATGCAAAAGGCAGACACCGTCGGCATGTTTCAGATTGAGAGCCGCGCGCAGATGGCTTCTCTGCCAAGGAATTGTCCGCGCAAGTTCTACGATCTTGTGGTGCAGGTCGCCATCATCCGGCCCGGCCCGATTGTTGGGCAGATGGCGAGCCCCTATATGCGAAGACGGCAGGGCAAAGAAGAGATTTCGTATCCGCATCCTTCGCTGGAGCCGATCCTCAAGCGCACCTATGGTGTGCCACTCTTCCAGGAGCAGCTTCTACGCATGGCAATGGCGGTCGCCAACTTTTCGGGTGCTGAAGCCGATGAGCTGCGCCGCGCGGTGGGCATGCGCCGCTCGTGGGAGCGAATGAAGAACCTCGAAGGCAAGCTCCGCGCAGGAATGACTGCGAACGGCATCAATGTGCCGACGCAAAACACGATCGTGCAATATATCAGCTCATTTGCCCAATATGGATTTCCTGAATCGCATGCGGCGTCCTTTGCTCTGCTCGCTTATGCGTCGGCTTACTTCAAGGTCAAATACCTGGCAGCTTTCACCTGCGCGCTGTTGAACAATCAGCCGATGGGCTTTTACTCGCCGGCTGTGCTCGTAAAAGATGCGCAGCGGCATGGCTTGCGCGTTAAGCCGATCGACATTCAGGTCTCCTGCTGGCAGTGCACTATCGAGCATGAACCAGACGGCACGCGCAGTCTGCGTATTGGTCTTGGCTATGCCAAAGGGTTGCGCAGGCAGGCTGCGGAAGCGCTCGCCCAGTCCCGAGTGCTGTATGGTCCTTTCCTTTCTGTGGAAGACCTGGTGCATCGTGTTCCTTCGCTCGATAAAAGAGAGCTCACCGTGCTGGCGCGCATTGGCGCATTGAATCGCATTACGGGTATCGCACACCGGCGCGATGCACTATGGCAGGTGGAACGCGCCGGTAAGCCCGAAGGGCCGTTGCTCAGCCAAAATGGCGAATGGCTGAAAGATGAGTCCGAAATAAAACCGCTCGATCCTATGAGAATCGACGAGCGGCTGGTGGCAGATTATGCGGGTACAAGCCTCACGGTGGGCAGGCACCCCATGTATTACCGCCGCGCTGAACTGCAGCGGAACCATATTCTCTCGGCCCGGGAATTATGCACGCGCGAAGATGGAAGATTCGTGCGCGTTGCAGGCTGTGTGATTGCCCGGCAAAGACCGGGAACGGCGAAAGGGTTCATCTTCATGTCGCTCGAAGATGAAACAGGTATTGCCAACATCATCGTCACACCCGATCTCTACGAACGGGACCGGTTGGTGGTGACGCGCAGCAAATTTTTGCTGGTGGAAGGCAAGCTGCAGAACCAGGACAATGTCATTCACGTAAAAGCGATTCGGTTGAAAGCACTGGCGGATCATGCGCTGCAGGTGCAGTCGCATGACTTTCATTGATCACGATCCATCAGAAGTTCAGGTCGTGTCCAGGCTGGTAATCATGCGCCATTTCCATTGCGGCTTCACGCTCGCGTCGGGCCGCGGCTATATCTCCCAATTGCGCGTCGATGCGGGCAAGCCGGGCGTGAGCCACAAATGCCGGCGCTTCTTCCGTCTTAGGCGAGCCAGCCAGATACTCAGTAAACAGCTTTGCCGCCAGCGGAAGATTCTTGTTGCACCGATTCAGTATCGATGCGGCATTGAAGAGCACAACATTGGAAGAGTCGTCCTGCCCCGCTGCTTTCAATCCGTTCTGCAGAGCGGTTTCCATATCGTCCCAGCGGCTGCGCCGGCTATAGAAGCTGCCCAGAACCATCCACTGAAAGGCTGGATGCTCGCTCACCGCGATCGCTTGCCTGAGATCCTGCTCGGCGGTTGCGTAGTCGTGGTGCTTTTCAGCGATGCGCCCACGCAGTTCATCCGCGCGCGCCTGGTTTACTTTTTCCAGCTGTGCGGCGATTGCCTCAGCTTTGTCGGAGCCGCCACCCACGATCCCCGGCGCATCGTAGTAAAACTCGCCAAGGTCCGCCAGGGCCGGTGCATTGTGTGGGTCCAATCGAACCGCTTGCTCAAACTCCGTCCGCACCTGGCCTGCCAGTGAGAAAGCGCTCAGAAACGACGCCCGGCCGGCTTTCTCTCCTAGAGCGCGGCCCAGCCACATGTGGTAGTTGGAGTTCTGAGGTTCCATCGCGACGGCCAGCTCACATTCGTTTACAGCGGCGTCCCAATGCTCCAGCGAGAACAGCACGCGGCAGCGCAGGTTGTGCGCCTCCGCGGATGCGGGAAGGGAACTGAGCAGATTCAGAGCCTTGTCGGCTTCGCCCGCCTGCAGGGCGGCATGCGCATCTGCTAACGCACCCGCTATCGGTTGAGCCGGTAATGCGATAGCCGCCATTGCTGCCAACAGGCATGCATGAAGTTTCTTTCGCACTGGTTTTGTTACCGCCCTCTATCTGATGTTCCTAGCTCTTGCCAAGAAACACCAAAGTGACGCCGATCGCTACGAGGAGTACGCCAATCCAGCGCCAGAAGGTGACTCGCTCCTTCAGGAAGACCAACCCTCCCAAGGCGCCGGCCACATAGCTGAGTGCCGTCACGGGAACGACGAAGCTCACGTTGTAAGTGGACAGCGCGCCGAGAAGCGCAAAGAAGGCAAGCGCCATCATGCCGACACCCACCCACATCCAGGGCTGGCGAAGAGCCCGCAGAATAACGCGGACGATCTCCGCAGGATGGAAACTGAGCGCTTCGCCCACGTTTTTCATCGCACGCGACACGCAAAGCTCGCCGCCAGTGCCGGCCGCTACGATCGTCGTGAATAGAACCAGGTCGCGCAAACTGGATTAGCCCTCCGTTTCCTGTTGGGCTGTGCTCAGGCCGGTGCGGGTGACGACAAATACGCCCAGGCAGATGATGGCGATGCCCATCCATCGCAGAGGAGATACCTTTTCACCCAGCACCGTGTAGCCAAGCAGAGCGACGACCCCATATGCAAGCGACGAGGCAGGCTGCACAAAGCTATAGTCCGCCCATGAGAGCACGAGCATGTAGGAGATGAAGAAGGCAATCAGTGAGCTGATTCCCAGCCAGATGGACGCCGAGGTAAAGACCTTTACTCCCTCGTGAAGCAGCGCAGACGGTGGCCAAATGGGAATCTCGCCAATCTGCTTCATGCCTTTCCCCAGAAGGACGTTTCCAAGCGGGCCCATGACGATCATCACCAGGATCATCAGGAATGTCTTCAAGCCGACCGATCGCGCCGATCCCGTGGCATTCAATTCTTTTTCGAGATGCTGCGTAGTCACATCTTCATTGTATAGAAACGCTGGCGCGCTCGGAGTTTCGGACTAAACCGTGCGAAACTCCGCCGGATGACGCGTGTGGCGGCCGCACTTATCCCGTCATTGACAGCCTTTGTTGCCAGTAGTATAGGCTGGGATAACGGTACCGGTTCCGAGGCAAAGGAAGTGTCGCCCTGCTGACTATTTACCCAATAAAAATTGGACTTTTGGCCATAGCCGCGATCCCCTTCATCTATTACGGCATCGCGCTTTTTAGCACGCTGCGGTACTTTCTTACCGCCAGGCTGGTCTCCAATGAATTTCTTCCGCCGGTAAGCATTTTGAAACCAGTGCGCGGGCTGGATCCGGAAGCTTACGAAAACTTCGCCAGCTTTGCCCAGCAGGACTACCCCTCCTACGAGATCCTTTTCTGTGTTGGCGACCTCAGCGACGCCGCACTTCCCGCGCTGCGGCAACTGGAGCGCGATTTTCCCAAGGCGCGAATCCGCATCATCATCGGCTCAGGACGCGAGGCGACGAATGACAAAGTCGCCAAGCTGGCACGCCTGGTGGATGAAGCAGCTTATGAGCACCTGGTGATTAATGACAGCGACGTGCGCGTCGAGCCGCTGTACCTGCGCCGGCTGATCGCGCCACTGGCAGATCCGAAGGTCGGAGCGGTCACCTGTTTCTATGTGCCTACCAAAGATACAAGCTGGGTGCAGAGCCTGCAGGATGTTGGAATGCTGTCCGACTTCTATCCCGGCATTCTCGTGGCCAAGCAGCTTGATGGCGTCAAGTTTGCGCTTGGGCCTACTATTTCGACAACGCGAACTTACCTTGCGGAGTTCGGCGGATACGCCTCCATCGAGAACAAGCCTGCAGACGATCTGCTCGTAGGACGGCTGATCGACGAACAGGGGCACGATGTAATTTTGCTGCCTTATGCCGTTTCGACCGTTCCGGATTATCAATCATTGAAAGAGCTGTTCTTCAAGCGTCTGCGCTGGATGACGGTGATGCGCCATATGCGGCCCTGGGGACACTTCGGCCTGATCTTCACGCTGGGATTACCGTGGTCTATCTTTGCTGTGCTCGTCGAGCCTACAGCCAGGGTGGCGAGCATCTATCTGGGCGGATATTTTCTGGTGCGAGCGCTCATGACGCTCCTGGTGGGCTCGATGGGCCTGAAGCAATCCGGAGTTTGGCAGAAGCTGGTATGGATTCCCTTGTGGGATGCGATGGCGACGCTGCTGTGGCTGGTCAGCTTTACGCGCAAATCCATCCGCTGGCGCGGACATGATTACTTCATCCGGAATGGACAACTCGTTCCGGTCGTGGCGATGCCGCGCAGTGCCGTTGTCGATATGTAGATCAAGAGATGAATTGCAGGCTCGGTTCCTTGCTCCGCTTTCGGAGCAAGGAACTCGTCAAGCGCAGGGCTACAAGGATTCTTTGGCAAAGACCAGGTCGCGGCCCATGGCGCTTGCTGCGCGCCGCTGATTGCGGCTCGTACGCCAGTTCACCTGAGGCGCGAACATCGCTACATCAATACGGTCACGATAGCGCAGCGCAACATTGATGAGCGAATTGACCAGCGCGTCCGAAAGTAGGTGTGGCTGAAGTCCCATGTCGCTCAACCGGGAGTGCTTAGCGTTGTAGTAATGCGACTCTGCTTCGACGCGCGGATCGGGCAAGTGGTCGATCTCCACGTTCAGGCTCATCTCGCCGGCAATCATCTGTACCAGCTTTGCCAATTCCAGCACCGAGAACTGCTCAGTGAATTGATTAAAGACACGGAACTCGCCCGCCTTTGCCGGATTCAGGCAAACGAGCTCGATGCACCGCACCGTGTCGCGAATATCGAGGAAGCCTCGCGTCTGGCCGCCCTTGCCATACACTGTGAGCGGAAGACCAATCGCAGCCTGGGCGCAGAACCGGTTGAGTACAGTGCCGAAGACCTCATCGTAATCGAAGCGATTAATCAACGCTTCGTCCATGGCCACTTCGTCCGTGAGCGTGCCATAGACCACACCCTGGTTCAGATCGGTAGCGCGAAGCCCCCAAATCTTGCAGGCGAACATGATGTTGTGGCTGTCATGCACCTTGGACAGGTGATAGAACGAACCCGGCTGCTTGGGAAAGGGAAGCGTGTCTTTGCGGCCGTTGTGCTCGATGGTGATAAAGCCTTCTTCGATGTCGATGTTGGGCGTGCCATATTCGCCCATGGTTCCTAACTTGATGATGTGGCAGTCTGGAGCCAGCTCGTGAATCGCAAAAAGAAGATTTAAAGTGCCGACAACGTTGTTCACCTGCGTGGAGACGGCGTGCTTCCTATTGATCATGGAATAGGGAGCGGAACGCTGTTCGGCAAAATGCACGATCGCGTCTGGCTTGAACTCGCCGATCATGGAAGAGAGGAAATCGTACTCGGTAATGTCCCCGACGTACGACTCGATGACGCGGCCAGTGAGTTGCTGCCAGACCGCCAGCCGCTCAGGAAGGGGGCGAATGGGAGTGAGTGTCTGCACGCCCAGCTCGAAATCCCAATGCCTGCGGGCGAAATTGTCAATGATTGCAATTTCATGGCCCCGGCTCGAAAGATACAACGCCGTGGCCCAGCCGCAGTAGCCGTCGCCACCCAGAATAGCTATCCTCATGTTATCTCCAGACGAAGAATTGGATGCAAAAGTTGACACTTTACCCGATAAAATTGTGCCGTTTCGAGTTGGATGCAGATGGATTGATCAAGACAAATGATCTCTATATTCGTAAGGATTTCGTAAAGATCCTTGCCGTGTAGCTGCTGGAGTTTCGCAATTTGGGGAAAAGACAGCCGCCGAATGTGCCAGGGACTCTTATGCTTGGGTAATACCTGGGTAGCTATCGGCGCTTTGAGAAAAAACCGCACCTAATGCAAACCCTATTTCTGCGCAAAAGTGGCGGCAGATTTTGAGAATATCAAAGATTTCTCGCGGGTTCGCAGCTTTCTCCTAGAACCTGGCTGCGCAAGGCCTTTGCAAAGCCGGCGAAAGTGAGCCGCCAGTAACTGGGAAGGTTCCTCATGCGGTTAAAGTTCCACCGCCGACATTTGCGTTTTAGAGGATGCGCTCGATACCGAGCTGATATTCCATCGAGCCATCCATAGGAACAGGGTCATTAGTCCCCAAAGATGGTAGCCGACGTTGACATTCCGGTTCATGTGCAGCTGTACAAGCTTGCGGATGACTTCGAAGGAAAACAGTTCCCCATGTTCTGCCTCTGCAGCTTCAAGCGTATCCATGAGCAGGCGGTAAAGCGGTCCTCGGAACCACTCGTGGGCCGGGATATCGAATCCCACCTTCTTCCGTTGGGTAATGGAAGGCGGCAACTTGGACTTCATTGCTTCTTTGAGCAGGTACTTTTGCCGGCTGCCGCGGATCTTCAGCCGCGCCGGCACGGTCGCTGCAAATTCAAGGATCCGATGATCGAGAAAGGGCGGCCGGACTTCAACGGCATGAGCCATGCTCATGCGGTCTGACTTCACGAGGATGTCATCCGCGAGATAATATCTCTGATCAAATTCGAGGAAAGGCGAGATGCCGTCTCCGGGCTGCGCAACACGCAAGGAGGAGAGATACTCTAAGTGGGTTCCGGGAAGCGGAACAGTCAGCAGTTCCTTTTTTTCTGTTTCGGAAAAAGTTCCATTCCAGAAGACATGCGATTGTTCTGCCGGCAGAAGACTGCCCTGCAGCAGGCGCTTCAGCTTGTATTCCAGGCTGATTTTTTCGTTAGAGGCCGGCCAGGCGTCAAGACATCGGAGCGCCAAACGAAGAGCCGCCGGCGGCGCGTTCCGCAGTGTTCGTGCAATGCGGTTGGCGCGATAGGTGAGATATCCGCCGAAGACTTCGTCGGCGCCTTCACCGCTGAACGCTACGGTGCAGCGTGTTTTGCAAAGCCTGGAAAGAAACCAGACCGGTAGAGCACCGGAGTCGGCGCTGGGCTCGTCGGAGTAGTACGAGAGTTCCTGAATCGCGCCTTCCAGATCCTGCGCAGGATTCAGATCGAGCTGTTCGTGGTCGGTCCCGTAATATTGGGTGACTTCTTTGATATAAGCCGACTCATCGAAGGTGTGGCCACCGAAGGAAATCGAGAAGGTTCGCATGCGCGAGGTTGCAGCCTGCACCGCGTAATGCAGGATGGTGGTCGAATCAACGCCGCCGCTAAGCCATACGCCGAGCGGCACATCGGACATCATGTGTTCGCGAATCGACTGCTCCAGCAGCGAATGGAGCTCGGATTCCGCCTCATCGAGCGTTATCGGCACGGGCGCGATCTGCGGTATCCGCCAATAGCAGTGCTTGCGGATGGCGCCATCCTGCCATTCCAGCCAGTGCCCGGGAGGAAGTTTCTCGATGCCGTCGACCAGCGTCCACGGAGAAGGGACATAGTTCACCGAGAGATATGCGTCGAGACCCTCCAGGCTCAGCCGGCGCTCTATCTCAGGATGGACGAGAATGCCCTTGAGCTCAGAGGCGAAGAATAGATCCGAACCCCGCTCCGCGATGTAAAGAGGCTTGATGCCAATTCGGTCGCGTGCGAGAACCAGCCGCTGGCGTGAATTGCACCAGATGGCCGCTGCGAACATCCCGCGAAGCCGTGCGAAGCTGTCGGTGTCCCATTCCAGGAAGGCATGAAGCACAGTTTCGGTATCACAGTGCGACTGAAAACAGTGGCCGCGCGCTTCGAGCTCCTTGCGAATCTCGAGGTGGTTGTAGATTTCGCCGTTGAAGACGATCACCGCATCGCGATCGCCGGAAAAGATTGGCTGATTGCCCGCGCCCAGATCGATGATTTTGAGCCGCGTCGCGCCGAGGCTGCACGTCGGCGATTGGTAGACGCCCTGTTGGTCAGGGCCGCGGTGCAGTAAAGTAGCGGTCGCCCGTCCAATGCGTTCTGGATCGGGACGCCAGTCTTTTGCCGTAAATCCTACGATACCGCACAATGGAAGTAAGTCCGTGGTTAGGAAGAGACGCCAATGCTGAAGTCGGGCGCGGTAAACTTCCGTAAAGCGTAACACATCGGCGATACCCCATCAAACCTGGGCACACGACGTGTCCTGCAAGTTAGACGCCGCTCGAAAGCAGCGGTGCTGCGGATAGTCGCTTTTATCGCCGCAGCTACTCCACTGTGGGCGCCGGCAGCGGGGCTTTTGGCTTACCCCAATTGAAGTAGCGGCCCAGAATCCCTTTCACGACCAGGTGATCCGTGGATGCGGTAGCACCCCAGCCGGCGCCAAAGTTGATCTCCCACTTTGGAGAGACAAACAAATTGATCGCAGGAAAGAAATCCTGTGCCTGATTGTGCAGGCTGACGAAGTGCCCAAACTCGCCCCAGTAGCCGTAATATTCAACGCCGATGTTATAAAGCCGGGAGGGCTGATAGCTGATTGTGGCCGCGGGTCCGAAGGTCATGCCGTGGGGCGAAACATTGCGGTAATAGTCGTTGACCTCAGACTGAGGCGTGCCGGGCGGCAGCGACGTGGGATGAATTCCCCAGTTCATCGTGGTATTGACAGCCCAGTACCATTTACCGATGGTCTGATCCACGATCGGCATGATTTGCCAGGACCAGGTGGGATTCGCATAGGCAGGACGCGCGTATCCGATCTCATTCGACACGCTCACGCCGACCGGCCAGTGCCAGCTGGGAGGAACACGCACCCGCGGCCGGATGTGATCGCCCACCCACTGGACGCCGGTTCCGCTGCGTTCCTCGGTAAAGATGTAGAAGCCCACCTCCGACCAGTTATTAAGGCCCTGCGTGAGCTCGATGGTTTCATGTTCCTGCCCCTGCGTGGGCCGCAAGCCGTATTGCGAAGTCGTGGTGCCCTCGACCGTATAGTTGCTGTGCAGTTCAGTAAGCAACGTGCCGGGCGCCTGCGTTTCTGAGGGATAGACCTGGATCTCGTAGTTATCCTGCGCATGCAGAAGAGATCCTGGATACGCAGCGAATGAAAAGCCGAGCATGACAACAATAAAACCGGCCCGTTGATGAACGACCGCGGACTGCATTTCAGCTCCTCTGTATTTCAAGCGTAGTCAAATAACGTCATGAAACCGGAATCCATGTGGTCCTGCTGATGGCAATGGAAAAGAGTCTTGCCAGGATTGTCGGCAGTGAAGACGGCCTCCGTCTTCATCCCAGTTCCGAGTAGTACAACGTCTTTCAGGATTCCCGCTGTTGGTTTGCGGTTCAGCGTTCTCAGTTCAAACGAGTGCCGGTGTAGATGCACCGGATGAACATCGTTGCTCTGGTTATCAAAGATGAGCCGATAGCGCGTATTCTCTTTCAGCAAGACAGGCTTGACATGCGGCCAGGAAGAGCCATTGATCGTCCAATGGTCAAAGTCACCATAGCCCTCGAACTTTGGCTTGATCACCAGCGGGATAACTACTTCTTCCGCAGCGTCTGCCGCCGAAGGCGAGGCCGCACCGAAGAGCTCGTACTGAAAATCAAAGTGCGAGGGATTCTGCCACACCGGCGCGCCCGTGCGGTTGGCGTACTCCACAACAGTGCCCATGCCGGCTTTGCGAATTGCCGGATCGGTCTCGCCCAGCACCCAGATGCCGGGACTCTTCATCTCTACGACTGCATCAACACGCTCGGCCGGACCTAAACGAATCGTCTCTACCTCTTCGGGCGAGGGCACTAGATTGCCATCGAGCGCGGTGACGAGAAAACGATGGCCGGGCAATGCGAGATTGTGCATTAACGTCGCGCTCGCGTTGAGAACATGGAGCAGGACACGCTCCCCTTTGAGCACGCGGATCGGCTCGCCGAAGCCTAGCATGCGATCGTTGATGGTCGCGTAGCTGTAAACCACTTCCTGGTAGCCTTCCGCGCTGCCCTGGACATGGCCCTCCCAGTCATGAAGCGCGAGAAAGATCTCCTGGTCATAACGCGCGGGATTGCTGACAGGGTCGACCATCAGAAATCCGAATTCGCCGGTATATGTCGCTCGGTTCACGTTGTGGCCCGCCATGCCGTGGGAGTGGTACCAGCGAGTTCCAGCAGGCTGCGCTACCCAGGTATATCGTTGTGTGCCCCCGCGCGGCGCCGGCGCGGGCGAGCCTTCCTCGATAGCGCCATCCTGCTCTGATGGAATATGCAGGCCGTGCCAGTGCACAATGTCAGGCACATCGGTGTCGTTCACCACGTCGATGGTGACCTGCTTGCTTTCCTGAACCCGGATCAACTCGCCCGGAACCTTCCCGTTGAAGGCTGTGGTCTTCACAATCTTTCCCGGCGCGATCTCAAGAGAAAGGGGAGCGATGCGAATGGTGTAATCGGCAGCCGGAGACTGCGCAAGAAATGGAAGAGAATGTCCGAGAGTGTACGCTCCCGCCAGCGCGCCAGATCCTTTTATCAGGAAATCTCTTCGTTTCACGATTTCAAGGTGACGGCAGCAGGCCTCGATTCGACTGCTATCCGTTGACTCCAAGAGCTGTATCCGCCATGAGTGAATGGGCTGACCTTGAGATCAGTTCCGCTTCAGACGCGTGCGGATGTGTTGATTGTCACACATTCGATATTGCGGCAGTGCGCGGAAGCTCTGAGATGAAGTTATCTTCATCTTGCAGAGGTTCTGCGAGGGCGGTTCTCTTAATTGGTATAGATGCGCACGTAGTCGACCAGCAACTCGGAAGGAAACGCCGTTGTGGAGTCCGGACTGCCGGGCCAGAAGCCGCCCACCGCGAGATTGATGAGGATGAAGTTCGCCTGGCCTCCATCGAAGGGCCACACCGTTCCGTAAAGGCCGCTCAGGCTCGAAGGCGTGTATGTCACGTAGGGGTGTGCCGGGTCGTCGACGTAATAAGCGATACTGCCTTTGCTCCAGATCATGCCGTAGGTGTGCCAGCTGGCTGCCGTTGCTCCGGCAGGAAAGTTAAACCGCGTGCTTAAATTGGTGCCGATAAAACCCGTCCCATGCACAGAGCCTTCGTTCCAGTCCGGTGTGGTGGCTGCATTCACCCGTTCCAGTACGTCCTGCTCTCCGCAGGCGGGCCACTCCGCAGAGATGATGTTGTTGCCCATGAGCCAGAATGCAGGCCAGAAGCCCTTTGCCTCGGGAGTCTGGGCGCGCACCTCGATCCGGCCATACTGAAAGCTGAAAAGCCCCTGCGTCTTGAGCCGCGCCGAAGTGTACACGCCTGGCGCAGGCTGCTCCGCCACAATGTGTAGATACCCATCTGTCCCCACATAAGAGTTTTGGGCAGCTGCATTGCACGGGGTCGTAGAGGAGTTCCATGCGCAGTAGGTTTCAAGCTCGTTGTTACCCCACCCTCCGGCGCCTGCATCGTAGGTCCACATGGAAGGGTTGGGCTGGGCGTTTGCCGTAGTCGCGTTGGAGAACTCATCACTCCACACCAGCGTTCCCGATGGAATATTGAGCGTGAAGCTGCGGCTGGTTACGGCACTTGCGGTATCGCCCGCTGCCGCGGCGATCGCGTTCACCGTGAGATTGGCAGCCACGAGAAAAGGCGCTTCATAGATCTGCGAGGAGATGGTCGGCGTAGATCCGTCCACGGTGTAGTAGATGGCCGCACCAGAGGTAGTCGTGGACAGGCTGACGACAACCGCCCCATTCAGCGCCGGGATCATCGTGAGCGTGGGGCGGGCAGCTGTCGTTGTGGGTGGAGAGCCTGGCGTTGCCGCTCCTCCGCCGCTGCTACAGCCGGCGAACAGAAGCAGGAGGCCGAGGATCCACCTCACTCGCAACTCGAACCCATCTTGTGTGCCAGCCATGGCTCCTCGCAGAACTCTTCTTCATTGCGGGTAACAGAATTGGTTCCCAGCAGGAACTATAGGGGAAGGAACACCTTTGTCAAGAAGCCGTGCGTCAAATGCCGCCGAGACCCCGTACGAAGGCGGGGAAAAGCGCGGCCGTTTTTGCCAGAAGTGCTGGTAGAATCGAGCGGAATACTCAACAGCGAGGCAATGCCATGAGTGGTAAGAACGTCACCATCATTGTGGCAGCAATAGGGGCTTTCGCGACGCTTGGCGCCGCCCTGATCTCGAATTGGCATTCGTCCAAAGAGCCGTCACCTCCCATTCAGCAAACGGCTTCGGGTGCGGGAGCTGTGAACGTGGGCGGGAACGCTACGATCACGAACAACAACATCATGAAGAGCCAGGGCGAAGAGGCTGCCGAACGCGTGCAGGCATGCGAGGGGCAGCACGGCATGAAGATCGCGTCTGAAAAATCGGAGTCTCTGGAAACGGCTGCCACAAACAGCGTGCCGGGAAAAACTATCGACCACATCAGCTTTCGATCCTGCGCGTGGCCACGGTCGAATTACGCGGATGCTGACGGGTATCTCGAAATCAAGGTGCAATCCGTTGATGGCCCCGGGGAGAGCGAGGCCTCAGGGGCGAACGTCGCGGACAGGATCGCGGCGCCCTGTAAACGGTTGACCGTTGCCTACCAATTTGGAAGCCAGCAGACCTACGAGAACCAAACCCCGCTCACGATCACGGCCGACACGGTCGTAACGGTTGACGGACAACATTGGACCAACGAAAACGGCGCGCTCCCTTTTTATCCCGACGCGGGCGAGTTCGTCGTGTTGCACAACGATCACTACATGATTCAAAGCGCGAGTTGCCTCTAAGTGAATCGCCGGGATGATTTGCGGCGATAGAATCCTGTTGCGATGGTCGCCGCCGCTCCGGTTGGCCCTCAGACCGCTCTGGTTGTGATGAGGCGCTTCTCATCCGTGCTGCGTAGCTGGTAGCAATGTCAGAATCCCGCCGGAACCGGCGCGAATCAGGCGATCTTCTGTTCTATTTCGTACGCCTTCAGGTAGCACGTCAACGCAAGTTCCACGACACGAATCTCCGACTCGATCCGGTTGCGCTCGGGGCTCGAAAGTGCTGGACTGGTAAGCTGATCGCTCAACTCTTGGGTCTTGTGTTGAAGCTGCAAGAGATGCTCGTTGAGGGTTCTCTGCATGGGCTGCCCCGAAGTGAGACCGGATTTGGCGTGCTTATCAATGCGGCCATTTTAGGGTACTTAGGGTGCCGAAGCAACCAGCACCGCAAACTACGGTAATCAGCGACGCTACAAGTAATTGTGGAAGGCTTTGTAACGGAGACGCAGAGGAGCGTTGGGGTGGTCTTCTTCGGCGGCCTCTGGATTCAGCGATTTGCGGTATGGCGGAGAGACTGGGATTCGAACCCAGGTTAGAGTTTCCCCTAAACACGCTTTCCAAGCGTGCGCCTTCAGCCACTCGGCCATCTCTCCGCGAGGGCGCTAACCATCTGAATCTATCATAATCGGCACTGTGAGGCGCGGCACCGAGAAGAAACATGGCGGCGATTGAAATCGTTTACTTGAGTCTGTGGCGTGATTTATAGTGCCGTCTGGCCAGCCCACATGGGGATCTTTGCGACGCTGGCGGCATTCTCTCGAAAAAAGGACTCGTTTATGCCTCGCTTCTCGCGCCGTAATCTGCTCCGTTCCGGTCTGGCGCTCTCCGCGTCTTCGCTTGTTGCCCGTTCCGCCTGGGGCCGCACGGCCGCCCTGCTCGGCGACGATCCGCAGGCCAGCGCCGCAGTAGCACCGCGCGAGCAATTGCTTTTCGACTTCGGCTGGAGGTTTACCTTCGGCAACGGCGCTGACCCGACGAAGGATCTCGGATTCGGCTACGACCAGGGCGACTTTGCCAAGACCGGCGATTTCAAATTTGCCAAGGTGGGTTTTGACGATTCGAAGTGGCGCGCTCTGAACCTGCCGCACGACTGGGCCGTCGAGCTGCCGTTCGTGTGGGACGACGAGCAGAAGTCGCATGGCTACAAGCCGCTCGGCCGGCGGTATCCCGAGACGAGCGTTGGATGGTATCGGCGCGAGTTCGACATTCCGGCAAGCGATGCTGGCCGATGCATCTCGGTTGAATTCGATGGTGCCTTTCGCAGCGTGCTGATCTTCGTCAACGGCTGCTTCATCGGCCGGAACGACAACGGGTACGCACCCTTCCGTTTCGACATCACTGATTTTCTCGCGCTTGGCGCGCGGAACTGCATCACCGCTCGCGTGGATGCCAGCTTCGGCGATGGCTGGTTCTACGAGGGAGCGGGAATCTATCGCCACGTGTGGCTGACGAAGACCTACCCGCTGCATCTGGGCAAGTGGGAGAGCGTGGTGCGCTCTGAGGTGAATGGCAGCTCCGCGGCGTTGTCGCTCGAGACCGTTGTGGTCAACGAAGGCAGACAGCCGGAGAGTGCCCGCGTTTCATGGAAGATTCTCGACGGCTCAGGCAATACCGTCGCTACGGCCGAATCGCAGGAGCAGTCGATCGCGGCGGATGGTTCAGTCCGTTTCACAGCTTCTGCGAATCTCGCCAATCCAGTTTTATGGTCGCCGGATACGCCGCATCTCTACACCGCGATGGTCACTGTAGAATCAGGCGGCAACTCGCGCGATGCCGAACGCATTCCGTTCGGTGTGCGCACGGCGCGCTTCGATGCCGATCATGGCTTCTTCCTCAATGGCCAGCCGCTCAAGATCCAGGGCACGTGCAACCATCAGGATCATGCCGGTGTGGGTGCAGCACTGCCAGACCGGCTGCAGTATTTCCGCCTCGGCGTGCTCAAGGAGATGGGCGGCAATGCCGTGCGCACTTCGCACAACATGCCCACCCCGGAGTGGGTGGAGGCCTGCGACCGGATGGGCATGATGATGATGTGTGAGACGCGCCAGATGAGCTCGAGCCCTGAAGGCCTCGCCCAGCTTGAGGTAATGGTCAAGCGCTACCGCAATTCGCCGTGCATCATCCTGTGGTCAGTGGGCAACGAGGAATGGCAACTGCAGAACGCCGAGGCCGAGGAAGGCGCAAAGATTGCGGCCACCATGGTGCGCCGCTGCCACGAGCTCGACCCCACACGAGTGGTTTCGGCTGCGGTGAACGGCGACAACTCCAAGGGCGTCTCGGAAGCCTTTGACATCATCGGTTTCAACTACAACCTCAAGTTCCCGGATGCGTACCACAAAGCACATCCCACGCGGCCCCTCTATGGATCAGAGACGGCGAGCGCTATCTCGACGCGTGGCGAATACACGACCGACCCGCTCCGCAACACTCTCAGCGCGTATGACACCAACCAGCCTGGCTGGGGCGAGACCGCCGAAGAGTGGTGGACGTTCTATGGAACGCGCGAGTGGGAGGCCGGCGGCTTCGCCTGGACGGGCTTCGACTATCGCGGCGAGCCTACGCCTTACGGCTGGCCGTCGATCAACTCGCAGTTCGGTATTGTCGATACGTGCGGCTTCCCCAAGGACACCTTCTACTACTACAAAGCGTGGTGGGGCAAGGACCCCGTGCTGCATCTGTTTCCGCACTGGAACTTCGAGGGTAGGGAAGGTGATGAGATTCCGGTATGGGTGCACTCGAATCTCGATTCCGTAGAGTTGTTCGTCAATGGCAAGAGCCAGGGCAGCAAGAAGGTTCCGCATCTGGGGCACGTTGAATGGAAGGTCCGCTATGAGCCCGGCGCGATCGAGGCGCGCGGCACCAAGGGCGGCAAGGTGGTGCTGACGGAAAAGCGGG
>Ga0335073_10003276_pt1 | contig 22521 bp, 24 predicted proteins | sample Lox_Sample_22_FD_207093 | JGI IMG/M metagenome (GOLD analysis project Ga0335073, IMG submission 207093) | Soil microbial communities from Loxahatchee National Wildlife Refuge, Florida, United States - Lox_Sample_2.2 | ecosystem: Environmental > Terrestrial > Soil > Wetlands | place: USA... | reverse complement strand
ATCTCAACTACTTACTACGGCATGGTGGTGTAGGAGGCCAATCATATGCCCTACAATGGCGATCTCAATTCCCATATTGGGACTAGATTCGGTCTGGCAAGGTACTCTTTTCCTGTCGTACGGGCAGTTGCAAAGTCTCCATTCGTCCAAAGGGTTACTTTTATACGATTTTCAATTGCCTCTTCCCATATAATTCTTCCAGAAATTTGGCACAAGAGTCTCCCGTTGATTCCGTACATCTCAAAGCGAAGACAAACAGGCAAGATATTCCGTCCGCGGATAAGGCTGCGCTAAACCGAATACGGATATTGTAACTGCCGTACCATTCGCTTCCTCACAGGTGCGTCTCACCTTAACCAACGATTAGCTTAATCGAAAAATTGGGAGAATATTCGAGCAAAGCATATCACCGATTCAGGGAATTACAGAATAACTTGTACGCATGCTGGTCTCACTCCAAAACCGTACCCAATTCGGCTTACCATGTCGCAGTCAGTGACAGGATCAATAATACATCTTATGAGAGGGTCTAGACCCGCCCGAGAAACATCCTCCATATATCCCAAGCGCGCTAATTGGGTATTCTCGCTCTTGAGATAATGATGCAAGTTGTCAATCCGCTTCTCGGAAGAAGTGTCTACCAGGCACTTGGGAAATCGATCAGAGTGTTCTATGGTAGCCAAATGCTTAGTACTATCGTTAAAATCAGTTAACATATTGTGATTGCGACAGTGAATTGCCATGAGATAGCGAGGAAGGGGATTAGTATCTCGCAGAGTACCGGGAGCTGGGCAGACGAACGGGGTACGGTATGGCCATCATGGTCCTCACAGACGTGTGCCTTGAGCTGGTCTGCGCGATAAAATGCCCTCGATCCACGGAATTTGCAATTGACCGCAGTGCATGGAAATCGTCCTTGGCCATGCTTCTTTTTGGTGGCGATTCCGCTCCCTACCTATCGTATCTCTATCGTATCGATAAGACTGGTCAAAGCCAAAAATTCGCGCAGCTTCGGGTACCTTAAGGTACTCAAGTACTCCGTACTCCGTACCTTATAGCCTATATAGTTCCTTTCGAGGCTCTATCTCATTTGGGTGAGGCTGTAGTTCTTGATACCACTCCGGGGCCGTGGGTTTCGGAGGTGTGTTGTACTCTAACCACCAGCTTCAAATACGGAACTGTATCTTACCTTAAGGTAGTCATGTGTATGGTGGTTTATACGGAGTAATTCAACTTCCTCCATACCTTACTTACTCTACAGGAGGTTGCGAAAGAGTCCTGATTGTTTCATTTGCTAACATTAGCTAGCGTCAACGGGGCCAATCACGACATGGGATCATGCCAATGCTTGGGAGAACACTGTTGAACTAGTCGTCACTAAGCTAAAAGGGGATGAGCCCATCCGCAGTCTAAACTTAAGAAGGACCCGTCTATATCGCCATCACCGCAACACCACGATCGCGGCTGAAACAGGCTGTATGCCTCAACAACTCGTTGTATTCAGGGGCAAAGGTCAAGTCTTTCAAAAAAATTTCTTATAAAAATACCGATGGTAGAAGCCAGTCAACCTCAATTTTCCCCACAATCTCTAGAAGGCCTTCCTAAGCAGCAGCATCTAAGTCGAAGTGCCAACCAGTCATGGACCCCGTCAGCTCCGTTGCCAGCATTATAGCTGTGTTACAGCTTTCGGAGGCTGTCCTGAGCTCTTGCTACCGCTTCGTCGGCAAGGTGAAGGACGCAGCATCTGATATCGATCGAGTCATACACCAGATCGGCTACCTGACAACGATCCTACAACACTTGAAGAATCTTGCAGAGCTTTATGGTACTTCACCCGACGCGCCGGCCTCTTCAAAGTCTTTGAAATTTTGATAGGAGAGCATGGCCCGCTTGCAGTATGTGCTCGCAGCCTCGAGGAGCTCAAGTCGAAGTTGCCAAACGGGCCGGTGAGCCTCCGTCAGAAGCTGCATTGGCCCTTCGAGTCGAAAAAGATCAATGAGATCATGGGCAGGATTATGGCTCAGATCCCGACCCTGGAACTTGCGGTAGCTGGAGACAACTACAGTGTTACCGTCGGAATCAAGGCTTCTCTCGAGGACATGAATCGACGCGAGGAAAGAGCAAAGGTGCTTAATTGGCTACGATGTGCAGACCCAACAGTGAAGCACCTGGCTTCTCGTCATTTGCATCAGCCGGGCTCCAACCACTGGATCATCGAATCAGAGAACTTCATAGAATGGAGGGACAATTCTGGTCAGGCGCTCTGGCTTCATGGCATCCCTGGTGCCGGAAAGACGAGTACGCTTCTCAATAGTCCCCATTTCCTCACCATTTAGCTGACCTTTCGTTCAAAGTTATCTGTTAGACCATAATCGATCATATCGAAGAGCTCTGCAAAACTAAGTTGGACTCCCGTCTTGCCTATTATTACTTCGACTTCAGCGATCAGGATGTCCAGAAGCTTGACACTTTGCTCCGATGTCTCATCTGGCAACTATGCAAGCATGACGAGTACCTTCCTAGAGCGGCCTGGGTGCTCTATGAGTGGTGTGATAAGGGTCATAAGCAGCCGAGCGACGAAGCCCTTGCCAACACTCCTTCGTCAGGACCCTACCCGTCAGGACTACGTTATTATTGACGCTTTGGACGAGTGCCCGATCGAAAGTCGAGAGCATTTCTATGAACTTATCTTGGACCGTATTGAGAAACACGAACAGACAAGTTCCTACAACTTCCTCTTCACGAGCCGTAAGTAGCCAGATATCGAACAAAGAATAACCGAACTAAGTGTGAAGCTTCATAACGTGCCTATCCTCACTGGAGATGTGAACGCAGATGTTCGACTTCACGTCACTCAATTCATATCCAATCACCGCACTATGAAAGACTGGTCTAAGGACCTTAAAGCCGGGATCAAAGACACAATTTCTGGCGGAGCCCAGGGAATGTAAGCGGACAAGAGACAAGCAGAAGATTAATAGAAATTTACCTGGATATCTAACAGAAAACAGGTTCCGATGGGCAGTTTGCCAGCTCAACCTCATCAAGAACTGCAGACAAGCAGGAGCTGTCCGGAAAACGCTGAAGAATCTACCAAAGACACTGGACGATACCTACGACCGCGTCCTAGCTTCGATCCCCGATGAGACCTTGCAGATAGCCCGAACAGCTCTGATGCTCCTGACTCGCTCCATCCACCCATCGACCTTACAAGAGCTCGCTGAGGCCATAGTTATCAACTACGAAGGCCAGTGCTTCAACCCTAATGAACATCGCCTGATCAACTACCGCTACGTCCTGGAGATCTGCTCCAGCCTGGTTTCCGTCTCCACCGCGGAGCTCAACGTGCACGAAACGCCTTGGCTGAAAGCGAAGTACGACATTGAGCGGCGTTACTATTTCGCAAACGACAAGCCGCTCGAAATTGTACAATTTGCCCACTTCTCCGTAAAGGAGTACATGACCTTCGAGCGTGCCAAGTCAACCCTTAAGATCTGCCGCTTCAGTTTCTCCCCTATTACTGCACATCGATCTGTCGCTGAATTATCTCTGGTATATCTCCTCAACTTCAGCGGCGCCGTACGGCATTCCCAGATTGACTTCGAGGCCTTCCCTTTCCTGGCGTACGCTGCGCAGCACTGGCCAGAGCATTGGCACAAGCAACTTACGATGCAAGATCAAGCTACCATCAATGGACTAATACAGCAGATCCTAGATACGGAGGAAGATCACACTGCGTATATTAACTATATCAATATATCGACCGGACGCCCTCGTTGATCGGCAGTATCCTTTCATGTTTCGTAACACGCAAGCCAGGTCCCTAGATTCGATTCCGCAGCCTCTGTATTACACTGCGCAGTTGGGTCATCTGCAACTCTGTGAGTGGTTACTGGATGAGCGTTGGTGTGACGTCAATGCCGTGAGAGGGACATTCGGCCAGGCAATCCAGATCGCGGCGCGCTTTGGACACAGGGACGTCGTACAACTGCTACTGGATCGCGGGGCGCATGTTGACGGACTTTGCGGTGAGTATGTGTATCCGCTTCAAGGTGGGGACCGTGAGGGATGTCCACTTGGGGGTGAATAGCTTGCCTAGCTCCTTGATATAATCTTATCTCAGTAGTCCGAACCGGCGTAAGTACTGACAATCTGATCAAGGCTGCGGTTAAAAAAGGCAATGCCTGTGTAGTAGAGAAGCTGCTGGATCTTGGCGCAGACATCAATGCGCCATGTTAGAGCAGGAGTGTTGGTGACGGTTATATCTTACCCTTCCACACACTTGTACTTAGCAACAAAATCGAACTACAATCAATACAATCACCATGATCACGGCTCGCTGCCCATAACAAGTCAATTCCCTACCATCCGAGAAGTACACCAGCGCGTTACAAGCCGCCATCAAGAGTCTCAATCACGCCTTTGTCGATCGATTACTGGACGCGGGAGCAGATGTCAACGCTCACGATTCGCGTTTTGGGACAGCGCTATTAGCTGCTGCGTTCTGGGGTAATGTGGAGCTTATGAAGAAGCTTGTTGAAAGAGGTGCTGATTTGACCCTCGCCGGAGAGAAATACGGATCAGTTTCATGGCTGAAGAGTCCCATACCAAGGAAATCAATGCTGACTTCTATCTTAGATCTCCGCTACAAACAGCCGCTCGGCGTCACCGTCTCGCCGCCGTGGAATATCTGCTCGGGTTAGGGGTCGACCTCAACCAGTTGTCAGGCAAGACCGGATATGCGCTGCATGCGGTGTGCCGTGGCAACTCCGAAAACGGGCTGAAGATTATGAAGATGTTAATAGACCACGGTGCAGACCCGAACGCGCGAGGCGGAAAGTATGAGACTGCTCTACAGTCCGCGGCGAAGCATGGCCATCTAAATAACGTGAAGTTCTTGCTTGGCGTTGGAGCGGACCCGGCCATGGAGGGTGGGAAGTATGAGAGTCCGCTGAAGGCTGCTATGGCGAAAAAGAAGCATTACCATGTCGCAAATTTCCTGAAGAATCACATGGCGTCTAGTCATGGGCCGGGAGATAGGATTTCTCAAATGCGAGTACAGTAGGTATGTAGAAGGGACAAAGGACACTCTATATCGCCAGCAGTTTAAATGGAATGAGTTATTTCTCGTAGCAGTTCGCTCTTTCGAGTGAAGTCTCAAAAGAATTTCGCCAATATCTCTGCGAAAGTCTCAATGTACGAAGACCTACACACGAAGGCCCTTCACTGAAGCCTCCACAAACAAGCTTTGAGGAACGAAGACTACTAAACGCCTTTCAAACCTGAGAGCCATTCTACCGACACGCGATGCAGAGGGAAGCGTCTCGTGGAGGGAGCAAGGAATTGTTGATTCGAATCCGAATACAGCGTGTAAGCAACCTCAATCGAACTCAACTTCAACGCTAACTCAATCGCTCCATCGTAAGGGCTTCGAACGTGAGCGGAAGGCCTTCAGATGAGAGCCTAGCTTGAGAGCTGCCGGCGAATATGAGCAGCCTTCAACGACCTCTTGGCCATTCGCCTTTAGCCCGACGATGCGTGTTCCGAGATCCAGTATTCGAAATTTTTCAGGTTCCTTGTCGAATAATGCACTGTGCCGGGCCCAGTCAAGCGACAAACCATCCCTTCCTGAGTCTTCAACATGTTGAAAACCCCACCGCTTCCAGCTCTTTCCATTTGGTACTCGCAGTCCCAAGCTACCAAGTGGCCGTTTTCGAGAATATGCTGTTCACCAGGCTGAAGCTGATTCGTTGCCGAGAAGTTAGTGCAGAGTTCATCAAAGCCACCGAACATAAACGACAAATTGTCTATTAACGAATGCTGAGCTGGTTAGACTCACGTGAAGGGTGTCGAGCGCGCCATATGCGTACAGCCACAAGAGGCCACTGCCCGTCATATGATAAGTGAAGAGGCCGTCGCCGCTGAACAAAGCTTGACCGAACCTCTGCGCATGGGTGTCCATCTCTACGCCCATCGTACGTGCGAGATACCAGCGTCTACCTACTTGCCAGGTCTTTCCGGGTTGGACCTGGAGGGTGATGATGTCGCCCATTAATATGGGCGCCAGTGCAACAGTGCCGGGACCGGTATACGTAGACTCGTCGAGTTGGGCGCCCGTAAATAGCTTCTTCAGGCTCACATTGATCTTACCCTGCAGCTGCACGGTCGGAGACATGTGGACCATTGCGCCGGGGAGAGACTTGATCTGGTCGCCTTGGTTTAAGCTGACGTTGAGGATCGAGCTTGTGTTGCGGTGCTTGATGGTGTAGGATAGGCCCTGGTAGTTGCCGGACTCGAAACCTTCAATAGGACCCTGCTGTTGCGGCTGCTGGTATTGCTGCTGCTGGTATTGCGGCGGCTCGTACCGCGGCTGGTACTCCTTCCTCTCACGATCACGTCCGAAAAAGACGGCTGCGGCAGTGTACCATCCATCGAGATAAGGCTCATTGCCATAGCCAATCGACATCATTGCGAGGCCATGTTTGTCCTCTGGAGTATTCATCGGAGTCACCGAGAGCCATTTGACTTCCTCTCTCTTGAAATTGTTGGGCAGATCAGATTCGCTGTAACCGTTCTCGAGATCATGATCAAACTCCGCGTAGGGAGCGAGTTTCTTGCCGACCAGCGGCAAGTGTGAGTGCGGATTCGTATTCCTTTCATCGTTTTGCCATATGTCGTCGTTAACGAGGACTGGTAGAACAGTCGGGTTCAATCCTAAGCTTTCACAGACTTCATAAATAGTTCTGTCGATACCCTTAAGGGAGCCCGGCAGTTGATGAGTCTGGCGGCTCTCAGTGTGGGCATAGTAATGCGAGCACATGATCCCAAATCGCTCTTTTTTGAAGAGCTCAAGCAGTCTCTTCATATGAGGGTAAAGCGGAAGTGTTTGAGGATCAAGGGCGAGTGAGCAGGATTCCTGGGTTGCGATATCTCAGGCGAGTGTTGAACCAAAGCGTCCGCGGACCTGCTGAGAGTTCGGGCGCGTGGTCGATCATGGCCAATCACCCAGTACCATCACGGCTCAGCTCACACAATCACTCATCGTCTGGTCCCGGCACAGCACTCGAAGAAAGCGAAACCAATCATTTCTGTCGGAGATTCCTCCCCATGTTGTACAGCTAGTCATCAACTACACACAACGAATTAGCATTGAGGAAGGAATCAACTCTCTCGTGTGTCAAGCAATCCTTAGAACATTCACGGGTCCTGTACTGCATTGACATTGATGCGCTACGTTGTCCCAGAGCTTAACTACGGAGTAAGAGTGTTACTTATTTCATCGGCTGAGTCTCTGGCTCCCTCATCTGAAGCGTCCCAACGCTTTTTCCTTTTCCCTCAAAATCATGGCGACAGTACGCACTTGTGTGCTGATGCGGATTGCCAACTTTGAACTCCTTTTAGAGCAAAGTCCTACTCCTCTTCTACAGGAAGAATTACGTGATGCGATCAAATTACACAGGAACGCTCTTGAAAGCGAGGACATCGGCAGCTTCATTCCAGATCTGAACGCCGTGCATGCAAAGATCGACGAGCACTGGAAAAGCATATACGCGGATATGCTCATCACAGCCTCTTTATTATCGGGTATGCGCCTATTTGAGCGCTTTTTACTCTCAAAACTACTTGAAGACTACGCAAATAAACCCTACACCGTCAGCGGTCCAGCTCTCAGTTTGGCCGAGCTCATAGCCAAGCAACACCACCGCGATCCTAGAGAGGATAATACCACCTTAGACGATACCTATCAATTCCACGTCATCTCTCCGCTCAAAGAATACAAACTTGATAAAGACAGTGTTGAGAATAAGCTGATCGCAGTTGCAGCAAGAGAAGGGCGTCCAGGTAGTGATATTCAGCCGTTGATTGACACGTGCGATTGGGCAAAGTTGGCTGCCGTTCTCTCGAGTGATCGAGATATCATGATCAAGCTCACTCAAAGATCAGCATACCTTGTCGAAGTATCCAAAATAATCTTGGCGGGTATTAGCCGAGTCCAAAACAAGTATTTCACCTGTCTCACAAGTCCGTCTACGTTCACTCTTGCTCCCACTAGAGATCAAACGTCTCTATTTCCGAAGCTTTTCACTTGGGCCAGGCTTGGAAGCGGCGGAGGCTCGTCAGGGCCCAAGGTGGAAAATTCTTCTGACGATCGACAATTTCTCCTAGGAGAAGATCTACCCCTTCCCTCATTCCTAGTCAATTTGAAGAAAATAGAATGAGGAAAAGGCCAGCATACTCTGGGCAAGGGGGAGCAAGTTCAAGGCTGCTATGCGATATCAATTCAATGGGAAGAAATTGGAATGAGCATCTAAGGGAAGGATAGTAAGCTCGGAGATTGTGGCTTTTGCGCAGGCACAGGAGGAGAATGGGAGAAAGTTCGATTGATAAACATTTCATGTATTACTCCAGCGGTTCAAATTGAGCAAATTCCAACTCCGTTTCGTTATCACGCTGCTTACACCGCGAGAAGCGCGCACAGCTTGTCATAGAAGCGTTTGATGCCACGCCAACCGAGCTGCTCAAGCGTGTGACGATCTTTTCATGTCCAAAAAGAAACAATCGATAACAGCCGACAATATCCTAGCAACGTTACGATCACGACCGAGATCTCTTCAGTATTCTCTGTAGCTTCGGTTTGATCGGCCTCTCTTTGTTGCCGCCCTTGCCGGGAATCTCGCTTCTTGCACCAGTGACTCCGGTGATGATGATGGAGGCGTTAGCATCTGAGTTCGCTTTAGGACTCTCGTATGTCGAGTTTTGACATCATTTGATGGCGACGCCATGGTGGCACGCAGTCGCTGTTGTCTTTCCGCAATTGCGGCAATTCTAGCGCTACGACGGGGATGCTTGGCAACACTCGAAAGAGAAACATCTGATTGAGCCTTCTTGCTCGGTAACGAAGGGCGTGAGCCAGAAGGATCACAAGTTTTGATACCTCGCTCTCGCTTCTTTGCAGGCGGTGCCTTCTTGTCCATAGCCAGTTCCACGCCCACGCTGTTTGCTACATCAGTAACGTCTTGCGACCCTCCGGTTGGTACTGTCGTATTTGCAGAAGTCGATATCCTGCCGTCAAACACGCCCAGGCCTTGGTCGTTGTGTCTTAACCGCTTGCGTGGCCGAGAGTCGCCAACAAGGCCATGACTGCTGTGCTTGTACGTCTCATCTCCTACAGATGCAGAGACCATGTGTGTCTTGGAGCGGGAGGTTTGGTTGTTCTCTGCATCATTGTAACTCTGGGCCATGGGACCTCCTTCGCCTAAACCATCGGCCCGACCACGTTTGAGCCGTCCGCCATCCACTCTATTTGACTTTTTCTCCGCTACGTTTTGTGAGTTCAACTCGCCCTCGATCAAGGGGATTTGTTGTAGCATCCATTGTAGGAGTATACTGTGGTGCTCTGCATCGTGCTTGGCAGTCCGGTAATTCCTTGTCCGCTGAATGAAGTTCGTGATGAGATCATTCCGTCTCTTAATCGAATCGTGTTCCTTGATTGCCGCTTCTAGTTTGGATTTGGCTTCCAGCAGTCTCTCCCGGAGCTCTTGCGCGGGGCGATTACTGCGTTGTCGAGCACGGATGGCTGTTTCGAACTGTATCACGTCCGATTCGGCGGACTTAACAGCCTTCTCAGCCCTTTCTTCTTCGCTCGCATGCTGAAGCGCACAGTCGATATTGTGGATGAATTCCTCCGTTTCAGAGGGCCTCAACACCTTCGAGAGCTCCTTCCAGGCCTTTTCGTACCACGGCTGCCAACGCTTATATCTCGCATGCTGATCGTACCACCAGTACTCGTAGCCGATGTATTCGATCCATGTTGTCAACTTGTCTTGGTGAGTCAGATCTTCCTCGAGCCGAAATGTCCGTGTGAATCCATTGTTTATCAGCCGCTCCTTCAGTGCTTCGGCGTATTCGTGAAAGCCGGCTTGCTCTGTCGTGCGTCCATGACGTCCGAGGAAATCTTCCCAATTCCTATAGTCACCTGAGACCCGTACTATCCGATCGTCCTTCTTCACCCACCATGAGGGGATTTCGTCCCATCCCTTCCCGAGAACCCTAGGCTCGTTCCCTCCGAATCTTTTGGCCTTGAAGGATTCTTGCCGGACGGACTCCCAGTAATCATCTTGACTCTGTCCTCTCGCGTACCGTTGGAGGCACCGGAAATCTCGCCATCTTAGGAACTGGTATATGAACACCGTCCATCTATTCGGCCTATGGAATTGCATTGTTACAGGTGATAAGAGCTCGCGGTACTTCTCCGGACTTTTGGAAACATCCTCGAGAAGACTGAGCGGGTATAAGGGCTGGCCGCCGTCAGTGACAAGTGCGTTGTATGCATCAATCTCTGTCCGAAGATCCAGCTGGTATTGTTCCTCCTCGGTCGGTAGTGGCGGTGTTGACTCCTGGCTACCACGGCCCTGGTATTGTTCCTCCTCGGTCGGGTCCGGTAGAGTCACGCGAGACGATAGACTTAGCGGCGGAGAGGGTGATCGAAGCGGCGCCGTTTCTCTATGAGGAGGTGGTTTCTGAAGTCGTGCAGCGACTTCAGACAGGTCAACTGGACGAGACTTGACCGCTTCGATTATGCGGCGTCCCGAATCCCTGTCATCTATTAAAACAGATTCGACGAGAATAGATGGGGAGGCGTTACTTACCTTAATCTTTGAGCGAAATCGGCCGTCAGGTTCTCCGGATCTTGTACGGCGATATATCTGTACGCAACTGTCAGTTACGCGGCAGGAAGGTGAACGACGAACATTAGAATGCCTCACCTCTCGTGTTCTACCACGTACTGGTCAAGCTCTGAATCGCTTAAAGCAGCTAGGTAGCTGGCAAGCGGTTTCTGATCCATTGGTTGAGACGATATCCTCACTGGAAGTTGTTGTAAGGGAGAAGTTGAAAGCGGGCTCTGGGTTTTCGCCTTGTATGCCTCAGGCAATGAATCCTGACCACCCTGACCACCCTGATTACGTTGACTCAGTAACGTTGAAGGGGAGTTGCATATTATCTCGTGACAGTAAACCAATAGGTATCAGATGTCGTTGCGGCGTCTTTTGTGGATTGGCTGCGGCTTGATGGAACATGATGAACTAGTTGATGGTGGAGTCCTTCATTCGTCCAGCCTCGTTTCCCGCTCCGGCGCTTACGGTAGAGTACATAGTACTTGTACTGATAACTTGATAATGGGAGGTTCCCACGCTTCAGCTTGACTCATACGAGACTTTGGTTCTGACAATGGAAGACCCAAATTTGATCGCATGCTTGTACCCCTATGATGATGAAAAGGAGTATGGCCTCCACACGATTCAGCACTCCCTGAATGCCTCACGACGCTTTGGCGCGCAGCAACAAAGGCCGTCGCCGTCACCGTCGTGGGGCCGCCATAGCCGGGAGTCAACAGCCCCGCTGCCGGAAAACACACAAGATGCTGCCTCCTTCTCGGACAAGGAGGGGCTTTTTATTGACATTCAGCAATGGACCAAAGGGTGGCCTGGGGGTGCTCTTTGGATGCTTTGCAGGCACGTCCGACATTGTTCTGCCGGATTTAAAGGGCCTCAGTGGGCTTCACGCTTACCTTACATTTGACGCCCAGAAACGGTTGATCTTGCGAGACTGTTCAACTCTCGGAACCATCGTCACATACGATGGCCAGGGTGGAGAGAAGCGCCGCAGCTTCGACTGGATCCTCGGCGGGCACGGCTTTCCCGATAGGGTCAAAAAAATCATTGAATTTCACCCTCTCCTCAAATTTCTAATTGTCGTCTACAAGCATGAAAAGCATCGCGATCAATACTTCAGTAACATCGACCGATTTCATGCGGATGTGGCGGCGAGTAACGACCTACCATTCGGTGGATTAGGACTTGAGAGCAGAATATCAACCGAAGTCCCTAGTGGGACACAAACCCCAAGCCAAGATTCTATCCTCGTTGAGCGAGGGACGATCGGTGAGGGAGCATTCGGGGTTGTGAAACTGGTCTGGGACGTTAGCACTGGCATTGAGTATGCTTCCAAGGGGCCCCACCGCAAATATTTCAATAAGAATCCTGAGAAATGGCGGGCTGAAGTCGACATGATGAAGCAAATCTCTCACGTCAGTTGATCAATCTGTCCATTTAAGGCCAGCCTGCTAACGTCTCAGTAGGAGCATATCGTTCAGTGTAAATTTGCGACGGAAACGCCATCACCTCAAATGCTCATGGAATACCTTCCACTTGGAAATCTCGAAGATCAACACAAGGAGCGACGGTTTTCAGATAATGAGATACGGGAAATGCTTCCTCAGAGTCTGGATGGTTTGCATTGGCTACATCAACAAGAGATCGCGCATCGAGATATCAAACCGGAAAATATCCTTGTCGAATCTCGGAAACCTCTTCATGTCAAGCTGTCGGATTTAGGCTTTGCAAAAGAAGGCTTTGCAGGAGAAGGCAACGAAGACAGATATTTCCAAACAATTTGCGGCACGGGGACCTACTTGGCTCCTGAAATTGCTCAATATCTCAGACTACCGGAAGGTAGTCATAAAAGGTACAATAAAAAGGCTGACATCTGGTCTCTTGGGGTTGTTATCTACAGATTCTATTGTCGTCTCCCGTATCCCGGCGAAGGCGTAGGAGAAGGCTGGTGTTTGGATGTTATCAAACACGCTGAGGAATGGGAGCCCGAGGACGTGATTGATTTCTTGAAGAAGAATATGCTAGTTTGGGACCCGAAGCTGCGATCTTCAGCTGAGACTTGCATACGCGAGACAAAGACGCTCCATTCTGAGTCCCGCAGCCAAACTCCAACGCCTAGTTTTCATGGCAAGGGACATGCAGCAACTGCAGCAATTCCAGTTGATATCGCGGACAAAGACGTTTATGAGCAACCTATCTCATCGAGTAAGGTAAGTAAGCCCCAATCTCTGCATTCCAAAGTGTGATCGATCAAGAGCTGAAGGGACTACTTTAGACGGATGCACTACTCCGCTCCTCTCAGATTCGAAAATACATTGCATCAAATGCTTCACCTTCCGATCCTTCTACGTTAACTCCCCGAGGAATGCGAACGCGGTCCTTGCCATCAACATCCATGGGAAGAGGCACCAAGGCCAGTGGAGAGAATATTGATACCGGCAACCATTCACAGCATGCGCAGTCCGGGAACCTAGACCTCTATTCTGTCGCTGTAGCAGGGCGGGGATCCAAGCGGAGCAGCTCTAGGCCTCTAGCTCGCGCTTCCAAAAGATATGCCCCAGAGACCGGGACGGAACAGAGTCGAAACAATGATTACGATTTACAGAACAACCAGCCCCTCTGGACTAGGAGCGAACAGGACATGGCAGGACGCCTCCTCCATCATTTATGGGAGTTACATGAAAACAATGTGGAAGGGGATACCTTCTCTGGGCCGGTCGTTGAAGGCAGTTACCAGCGTGAGGATGCAACAATGGTTATCACTTCTGCCGAGTATCGTGGGTTAGCCGTTGCGCAGCAAGACGTCAATCTGGGACGTGGTGAAACGGTCCGTCAGAACCGGCAGCGGAGTCGCCGGGATGATGGAGGTCATCCCGGACATGTTCTCAATGTACCGGAAGCGTCGATCGAGACGCCGGAAAAAAGGAAAAGACTCACCCGATCATCAACATCTTCGTCTGTTAGGCGGAACAAACGCCACGAAACAGGTATTGCGATCGACCCCACCGGTCGTTCTGAAGCGGGAATGACTGGAAATGCCTCGAAAGTTGAGATTTACGGTTATGGGCGTAAATCATTTCTGCCAAGTTCATTCGCGGCTTTGAACGTGGAAAACCCGGATCAGTTCGCTGAAATTTCAGAGCATCAATCATTCGCAAACGAGATCCAAGAAACGACGCCGGCTTCACAGCCTCTCTTGCCTGGTCCGCGACCCATGACACAAAAAGCATCGCTCATTACGATAACTGTTCCAGGGAAACCAGAACCAAACACAGTTTTGATCCGCACCGAAGATCATGCAGTCAGTTTGACTCACCTTTTCGAAGTTGCAGGGTATCATCAGGGTCAACGAGCAGCTTTCGTTAGAAAACACGATCTCAAGCCTGAGCCTGTGAAGAAAGGGTCACATGGCTGTAGATGGGTGCCTTTAGGAACAGCTTTGTGGATTTGCCAAGAGATACCCGAGTTGGAGGAAGTACTCCTGAGTCTACGCGGTGTCCAATCGAAACAAGCGGATGCCTATCGTGATCCTTTAAGTTCGCCACCACAGCCGGTATCCACACGTACAGAAGATCAGAATCAAACTTCCGAAGTCAGTGAGCTGCCTATTTAGGCTAATAAGAAACAAGTCTCTCCTATCTCAAACATTCCCTCCCCTGCCACCGCGGCGTCCGCCGGTGTTGCCTTGCATCTCGAGCCACTTCTCCCATGTCTCGGCGCCGTGATCCCGCTTCACCAATGCCTCTGCTCGCTCAAGTAGCGCCCCTTTGAGGTTGCTGACCGGTACGGTGGTAGGTGCCCAGAGTAACTCGCAGCTCAAAGAGCCGCCGTCTTCTACGGATACGCGACCGAGATCTATGACATCCCACAGCTTGTCCCGGCGGCGCCGTAGCCCTTCGTGCGAATTGAACCGCGCCGACGACTCTTCCGCCTCCTTTCTCGCCCGCAGCGCTGTCCGTCTGGAGGGGCCGCAAGCCCGCTTACGAGATGGTCTCCGTATGGAATTGAGGTCTTCTGGTCTCTGCAGCTAATAGTGCAGGCGCAGAGTAAGTTATATACGTGTATCCAGCGCGTTCAGGAGGTGAAACGCATCCAGACCGCATGCTTCAGCGTATCTCGGCTGACAGGTTCCCGCAGCGCCTGCTGCTGCTGGTATTGTTGTGGCTGTTGCTGTTGCTGAGAGGAGCCATAGCCAGGAGCGTTACCTGTAGTTCGGATTAGGGAGAGGTCATCCCTCGGATAAGATTTCTGAGTTGATATCTACCTTGATGGTACCCTTGGTTCTTGTCGTCGTGGGATGACATTGTGCCTTCTACAATCCGCGCAATTGAGTGTTCCTGCCATAGAATTAAAGGAGTGTCGTTGATCAATACGATAATACCCCGCGAATTCCACCCCACGCTATCTTACTCCCTACACCTGACGTAAGTTGGCTCTATTAATAACTGACGGACCAACTTTTGCACGTTTCACATGAGTATCATAGGTGAATGAATGAGACGGCCAGAGGATAGCTGTCACAGAACACTTTCCTTTTAGTACTCCACAGATAGGTAAAGCATATGCCAAATTATACTAAATCGCTTTATATCAGCATAGTCCGCCAGTTGGAGGAAATTGATCCGATTATTAGAGATGGAGGAAATTCTAATCCGCGAATACGGAGGTGTAATCTCTCACTACAACCACATCGCGGAGGACACACGTCGAAGCGGTGTTCCATTCGATTGAGATATGTCTGCTCGACACTTTTTCAACGGCGCTGTCCATTTTGGCCTCCCGCTTCGAGGGTGTGGTCGCCCGGCTTCCGCGCTATCGTATTCCAGATCTATAGGACCTATCGCATCGTATACGCCTTAAACGACAGCAAAGGGCTTCAATCACGATCCCAGACTGACAAGGAGGCGTCCACGAGCTAAAAAATCGTCGCGTTTCGGTTTCCATCCACTATCTCAATTAACCAAGTATGCTCCAAGTAGCCTCATTCACTCGGAGTACTCTGAGCGGACCTTGGGGGCTAAAATTTCTGCCACAGCCGTTGCCATAACTACTTATTAAAACTTTAAACACATCGAACGAACAAGTGTTCAGCCACCGCAAGATACCTCTATTCTAAACAAGACAATTGATGCTCTCTATGGATCCGTCTGAGCACTAGGACATGCACCATAATGGCAGAACCAGGTCAGTTTGTCTTCGTGGACCATGCTCACAAAGGCAAACTGTCCGACGACAAGGCCGTATGACACCAGATTCGGAAGCAGGTCATGTTTAAAGTTGCATTAGCACGCAAGCAGAGAGGTGGCTATGGACAGCATAATTTGCGGCAATATCCCATTGTTTTCTTGAGCGAAGGACCCGAACCGGACGACAGTTATGAGCATGATGCACCAGAAGTTCCTGCAGTATGCCAATCGCATGTAAATCTTCCTGCCAAGGTGCCACCCTTCCCGTATGAGAAGTTCCGTTGCGAGCTTAACTTCGATATCACGTGGCTATCCATCTTAATAACCTCCTTCGGGAGAAAAGCAGCGCGCCTGTTGGCATCTAAGCCTGCTCGATTAAAAGGAATGCTCATACCAAACCAATGGTCCTATCTCAACTTCATTCCCACCCGGTACGAGAGCGGTTCCCTTCTTCAGGATGTTTTCTTCTGTATCGCCGCTCAATCATGCCTCCTCCTTCAACCACAGCCAACCTGCAATGAGGCGGCTATTCTCCGCGTGTACGGCTGTGCTCTACAGCGTCTACAGAAGGTACTTGCGGATCCGAATGGGTACCTTGATCCAGATGTGCTCTGCGTGGTGGAGGTCCTCGCGTTCTTCGAACTTGTCAAATTCTCTCGCGGAGATCGTTGGCAGTTCCACGTCATCGGAGCATCGCAGATTGTTAGTAACATACAGGTACAGATCTTGAGCACAAATCTTCATGCCTGAGTTAGTCCGAACCTAGGTCACCCTTCTGAAGGTGTCTTAGTGAGGATTATTAATAGAGAAGATCAAATTAAGATCCCTTACATTCCTTTTACCTCCCACGTCAAAAATAATTGCAAGCTTAAGAGCTGAAACTAACATTCATACTTCCACCTTAAGATCCAAGCCCGTGGGCCAACCCAATTCCAATCAGAGTACGAACGCGCATTGCTTGCGTCGCAGATGGGAGCCATCTTCATGGAGGCGTTGCTGAACAACGAAGCGTGTTACCTCGACACCGAAGATTGGAAGCCTGTTATTGAAAGCTTGATCCTTGACGAGGTACCGCCTTCTGCGCCTCGGAGTAGGCTACGCATCCATATATGGCGTGCAGTCATGCCGCTTCCGCGGCTATGTAAAGAAGTCACGGAGCTCGTTTGTCGGGATGATACGGATCCGAGACTCGCTATGGAACTTACCTTGCGGGCCTTCGAACTGCGAACGGTATTGAAGAAATGGTACGTAGATCCTCCGGTGCGCCATTGCAGGCTAATGAATGTTAGGCTCGAGAAGATAAAAATTCTCCATCCATCTATGCCATCACACCATGTCTGTCTCGCAAAATTCATTCTCACTAATTGGTTAATCGTTTCGCTGTCACCGCGTACGTCTTTGAAATTTGAGCTCGAAGCCCAAGCCTTGTCTGAAAAACTCCAATCATTGAAAAGAGAGGATTACAGCATTGAGGAGGATGCGCGATGCGCGGATACGGACAGTGCGGAGGTGCGGCCGGCGCTGTATGATAGGAGTCAGCTTGCGGAGGCTATCTTCGACACAGCAGTTGAATGGACAAGTGAATGTATGCAAGCGAGCCAAGGTGAGGAAGCAGGGGATGGAAGTAGCAAGGCTGGAAGGAGTCTGATTTCAAAGGCGGCGTATGAGAGGTGGTGTCACATGTGGGGGAGGAAAACGAGCTAATTTGGTCACCACTACCATCTACCGTATGTATGGGGGTTGAGAGCTGTTTCTGCTCAAGCTGATGAGAAACCTGGTCACCATGGCTGAGCGCTTCTTTATGGTAAACTCTGTTCTGGGGTTTTTGGAGGAGGTACCGGTGGTGCAGGTGGACGGGAAGGATGGCGAGCCGCCTCGGGAGGGTGCCATTGTCGTGTTTGAATGTGTGCGGTGCACGACTACGGTCGGAAAGTTGAGTTGGACGGCTGTTGCAAGCTTTGAAGTGCGGGCGAGGGCTGACGTGCTTTTGTCTGGCATCGGCGATATCAAAATAGCTGCGGAGGAGGCGGCACACGACTTTGTGCATGAAGCACGAATGGAGATGGATATTCGAATTGTGCATTTTTGCGCAACCAATGGCGGGTCGGATCGGTATGTGGGATGTGATGCGAAGGTTCTATTGATATATATTACTTCCGAGCACATTTGAGACTGCTTAAGAATCTTAATGGCCTTAACGTAACGTAGTTCACGTTCCGACTTCACGGTGTAGGCGATGAACTAGGCAAAGACTCGTTCCACTTTGTATGGAAGGCGTTTATGCACAAAGCCGAATTTGATGACAATTAAGAGTTGTGTCAAAAAGCTGTAGAAAGGCTGCTCGGACAGTATTCTATCTTCACCATGGTATCTATAAGCTCAAGCCGCATCTCCATGCTCGACAGGAAAACGTGGAGCCTATCTCCAAGTGGAGACACGTCTCTGGCATGAAGAGACGTAAATAACCGCAAACCACTATCCGCCAGCAGTCCTGTTCTTACACGTGGTTCAGCACTGGTGTGCCGGGTAGAGCCTATTGAAACTCCCCTCCAACGCCATCAACACCCAAACTCGCACTGTATTCGCTATGGTAAGAGAGCAGCAAAAAGCAAAAATACCCTAGCTGCCAGCTCAGTGAGCTCCTCGTGGTATTGGTGAAGCTCTAATGTCCCTATGCAAAGGCGAATTCTTTAAGGAAGCTTATTAGTGGAGTATGACCTCGAGATAAGATATGGCGCATTTACCTCGGAAATATCAATTGAAAGCATAGAGGTGCAGCTGCAAGAGCTCTGCCAAAGCATCATCGATGTGATGAAATGAGCTGACCATGATGCAGGTGACGCCTTATGGCAGTCATATATCGAGGTTTTCCTTACTCAAGATCTATACATCAGCTCCAGGTCGCCGCTGCAAGACGCACCATTATTGAATGACGAAGTCATGCCGGCCATTTAAGAGCTCCATGTCCTTCGCTGCTGCAAGTCGTTGTTCAAGGAAATGAAGTCCTATCCGCCTGGTCTGACGTTGCGCTGGAGGCTTGAAGCATTGTTCCAGGCGTGGACTTCCCAATTTGTTTGGAAATGCAGGAAGAAGTTAGCAGCATTGCGATTGACGTGATCTGGAATTCTGCCCGGGAAGTCCATGCTCTGGGATCCGTGGGCTTTTCAGTTTAGTTAGTGCGACTGCTGAGCAATGCGAAGATACGTGGGGAAACTCACCAAGTCCATAATTGTCGGGCATGACCAAATCGAACTGATCAACTGCTTCTACTTCTCCATCTGCCTCATTTTGGTGATCTTCTTCTTCATCTGGATCATCCCATCCCACACCAATTGCAACGTCACAATTCATCTTATCCTTTTCGATGATGGTAAAGCGTGAATAAGGTGTCCTCGTTGGTTCGCCTTTGGGTGGATCCAACTTCTCCCATGCTAGCCAGACAGAGAAATTGTTGGCTTGTCTAGAGTTTTGAAAGTACACCTCTTAGCATGGAATAGTGTTATGTTGAAAGGCTCAACCTACGAATTTTATGATGTCAGCGGGACATGTCAGAAGCGAGTACGACTAGGGGAAACTTACATCTTCATCGAAATGCGGACCCTCTTCCTGTTCTTTTTCATCATTGGAGGCCGCCGTCTGTACATCGCTACGGACACTTTGTCCATCTTTGTCGCTTGAGGGAGGAGTTACAGGTTTATTGGGACCAATGCTTACGATCGGAGAAGGGTTGACGGGGGGAGGTGCTGGTGGTGAAGGTGCTGGTGGCATAATCGTTGCGTCGGCTGCATTGCCCAAAGCTTCCGACTTGTGTGCCATGTCAACAGCCTCGATGTATAATTGCAGCAGATCCGTATCCGTAAGAACGTCGAAGAAATCCTCTGGGTAGTCCTTTTCCTCTATCTCTTCCGTCAAGATGCATTTCAGACCTTTGAGACCTCCCAGTATGCGTCGATCGGACACTGCGCGCGAGAAAGCTTCTCGGGCGACGCGCTTGCGTTTCTCTGGGTCGGGTGGTCTCCCCATGTCGCATCAACTCATGGCATTGCGCACCTCCCTCAACTGCTAGGTCTCATGCGCCGGGAATTGGTGCTGTGCGACGGGAAATGCGAGCATGCTTGTCGGCGCACCGGCGAAAGCTTGCGCGGGACTCTAATAGGATGACAGTAGTGCGTGTAATGGGTGGATTAGGAGCTTGATCTCGCAAAAGATAGCGGTGAATGATCGGAATCGAATGCGCAGATATGCTGGTGAATGAACGGCTTTGGAAGAGTCGATAGTGTTTGGCACAGAAGGATAGCGACTCAGCCCTCTCGAGACTCGGGCGGTGTCCGGACCGCCACCACCCAAAAAGACCCTATGAGGCTAGTATTCGGCAGCATTGGGTCGACAGCTAGCCACGGATGTGCGGCACTCGTACCGTATCCTCTATGTATGTTGTGTTCTCTTGCCGCTCCACTACAATTCTCAGCCTCACCTATCGTACCGTCTATTTCTCTCACCAAATCAACACGAAGACCTACGTAGTGCACATATCTAGGCAATGTTGTATAGCTCAGTTGTACGCCAACCTTCAGCCGTTTTCGATATACTGTTACTCGCGACCGTGCGCCTTTAATGAAATCGTGTGTGTCTATGATTGACACTATCGTAATTACAGACGTGGCTAAACAGCTTCTTTCAACCTCCACCTGTCGTTTTTGAGGGAATCCTGTTACGAAGCATTCTTCTCTCGCAGAAATCCCTTACTCTCGACTCCGGTCAATGGAATCTTCAGGCAAGGCACTGTATCGAAGCGCATCGAAAATAAGCCGACCGCCAGGCATACTGTTACTCTCTAAGCGCGCGTACTAACATGATCGCACCTCCCTTTTTGAATGTCTATAGAGCAAGAGTAGATGTCTGGAGTACTCAGTACATAAGGTACGTTGCATACAATATCTGCGTCAATGTTCTGCCCGCAATCAGCGGCGGCCGTCAACTCCCGTTGTTCATCATAAATGCTGGCCGCGGCCGTTCTGGGGTTCGAAAGGGAACTTCGGCGGCATCGAAACGCCAACCCTGAAAGAACAAGGCAGAATTGCCCAGAAAACGCAATACTCGTCAACAGGAAGCCATGTCGGAATCGTCATGTACCTTGAGGATTGGCTCTTTGACAGCAAGGCAACCCCCACCTTCCGGATCCTCCCCTGTTCAACCGGTCTGGAGAGCATGGTTTCGTCCATCCTATGGACGAAACCTCTCACTCCATCCCGCATGACTGGATGTACATGCGCTTCGCCCCAAAAGTTGCACGATCTATCAGATAAACGAGCGAATTGCCAGCGTTTCTTTTTGCAAATTTCGCAGTCCTTACGGCCAACGAACACCCTTTAGCCACTGCTCCTCCCCGCACTCTCAGCTGTCGAACTTGGTGTTGACTGCGTCCTCGGATCGTTGGATTGCTGGGTCATCTGAGCGCCTGATTTCTGCTGCTCGATCCGACGCGCGATTTCATCTGCTGCGCGGTCCGCTTGTGCACGCAAGGCTTTGATCTCCTGCGTCTCATTTACCTGGTAACGAGACCATTAGCATATATTGTTCCTGTCTGTACGGAACAGTCCATTTTAACCCACAGTGACCTTCTTCTGCATCATTATGAGCGCAGGGCCCTCCGGCTTGTCATAGAAAACTGTGTGAGCATGTCCCGTTGATTGAATGAAACCTGTTCCAACAATGACTCCGTCCAGCGGAATGTAGTCTGGACCAACATAACAATCAGTGTACCACGTTTCACGTGTCTTTCCTACCAATGGAATCGAAACCGTATATTTCGGAGTAAATTCGTTCCCGCTGAAGTCTTCGAAAACTGGCTGATCCGATGCATCTTGGAGTTCGTATCTAAGTTCTGTCACGAGTCTAGGCGAAATCCAGTTGACTCTAGTGCCAGTATCTTCCATCACTTGCACATAGTAGCCTTTGCCAACTCGTTGGTTGATTGTTCTAGCGTATCGTATCGCACCGTGATCAACTCTGCAACCTCGCCCATGGCAAGGACAGTCCTGTTTGAGAGGACATTAGCATTGTGATTATCTGATAAGCGTTGCTGTGATATACCTCTTGCCTAATTGCAACCTCTGACGTGACTTGACTAGCGGCAGTATTCGCAGCCGCCTGCGAAACTGCCTGCGCGGTCTTTGAAGCTAGAAGCCTTTCCTTGATCTTCGTGAAGTTGGGATGAGGATCGCGGCCCCCGAAGACATAGCTCAACTCCATCGCCCTATTACGCTCCGACAGCAGCTGCTCTACCCTTTCCTCGCTCCATTTGTCCGGATCGAGTTCGTTCATTCTTAAAAATAGTGGACATCCGCAACCGAAATGTATGTGGTTCGAAATTATAAGTGTCAAAAAGTGGAAGTATGGGCAATGCTACTCGAGCCTCCAGAATCGCAAGCAAAGCGCAAGAACACACCAACTGTTTGAAAGCTGATTGAATTCCAGAACTTCTTCGGTGACGCGCATGATCCATATATAGCGACACCACTCACGTCCGATAAGTGCCCATGGCATGGTCCCTCCGCTCCTCCAATGGCGACGGTTACGAAGTTCCCTGCATATCCTGAGTGATCATTTGCATCTGGCTGCCTTGGACGGCGCTGTGAAAAAAAAAAAACAAAATTAAAATT
>Ga0335073_10003275_pt1 | contig 22525 bp, 11 predicted proteins | sample Lox_Sample_22_FD_207093 | JGI IMG/M metagenome (GOLD analysis project Ga0335073, IMG submission 207093) | Soil microbial communities from Loxahatchee National Wildlife Refuge, Florida, United States - Lox_Sample_2.2 | ecosystem: Environmental > Terrestrial > Soil > Wetlands | place: USA... | reverse complement strand
AGGATGAATGCGACTCCTGTGATCCCCGCCCAGAAATATCTAAAGTCCATCCAGTGCGGAACGATGTTCGCGAAGACGCGAATGCCGAGGAGGTGCAGCAGGCCGAAGACGATGGGTGGCAATCCCAACATCCAGCGTGCCGCGATCGTGGCCCTCGCTTGCAACAGAGAATCTGTTGAAGCGATGGATACGTAAACGATTGCTGCCGGAGCGACCAGTAATATCTGTTCTGCGAGCCCGAAAGAGATTCCGAATAAGACGTCGATTCGCCAGCCGAGCGCATGAATCCCGGTATAGTACCGAAGCAGCCACAAGGCTGCAAAACTCAAGTAGGCAATGGCGGATGCTATGGCGCCAACCCTTGCGCTGCGCCGCCACAAGATAGCAAGACCAGCTGCGACCAGCAGGGTGCCCACAACGCAGGCGAGGATCTGTTGACCAGGAATATTGTTCCCCATGGACTTGATGGGTTGATGAGATGCATCAAAGTCACGCCAGACGATATCCAGAATACCGGTGAGAGCGGTGGCCAAGCCATAAAACCAGATTCCAACTCGCATCTGTTGATTCCCCATGAGTCCCTCAATGAGAAGTGCGAGCTCGGCGGCGCGGCGTGCGCGCTTCTCGATTTCAGAACTGATACTATGGCGGCAGAGGTCCATCGAAAAGGGCCATTTTCCATAATCTTTTTGGACCAATTGAGATGCCAAAAGCCATTAGCTCGTTCGAGCTCACTCTCAAAGGCCGGTCGCGCCCTCAGACACTGACCAATTGGTTATACGGCGAACTGCGCTCGGCCATTCTTGATGGCCGACTCGCACCGGGAACCAGACTGCCGGCGTCCAGAGATTTCGCCCGCCAGTATCAACTCTCCCGGGGCACAGTGGTCAGCGTTCTGGAGCGTCTACAAGCCGAGGGCTACATCACCTCCCGCGTCGGATTCGGTACCTGGGTCAATCGTGTAGAGACGCCGCGTCCGGCCCGCCAGGCGACCACGACACCCGCATACATTCGTCGCGTTACTTCGATAAATAAACAGCCGCAGCCCTGGATTGACCTGGCCTTTGTTGAGGGGCCCCGTCCCTTTCGGATCGGTCATCCGGCCATCAACGAGTTTCCATCCGAGATTTGGGGACGTATCGCCGCAGCCCGGGCGCGGAATTTCGGCTCATGGCTGGAGAAAGAGGTTGACCGGCGCGGGTATCGGCCATTGCGCAATGCAATCGCCGAGTATTTGCGCACGTCGCGCGGGGTGCGGTGCACGGCGGAACAAATCGTTATAGTTTCGGGAATACAACAGGCGCTCGATCTGTTGGCGCGTCTGCTGTTGAAAAGGGGCGATCGCATATGGATGGAGGATCCTGGATATTTCGGAGCCAGAATCGCGTTTGACAACGCTGGCGCGAGGATGATTGCTGTGCCGGTGAATGAGGAAGGCCTATCTGTTTCCGCCGGAATGAAGGCCTGTCCGAATGCGAAGGGAGCGTACGTAACCCCGGCTCACCAATTCCCGCTGGGGGTAACAATGTCGCTGGAGAGGCGGATGGCGCTTCTCAGTTGGGCCTCACGCGCAGGCGCTTTTGTTATCGAAGATGACTATGACAGTGAGTACAGGTTTGAGGGAACGCCTGTGCCTGCCCTGCAAAGCCTCGACAACCAGTCAAGCGTCATCTTTATAGGATCGTTCAGCAAGACGCTCTTCCCCGCCTTGCGCGTGGGCTACGTGGTATTGCCTGCGCCATTAACGGATCTCTTCGTGGGATTCCGTTACCGAACCGATTTTCGGAATTCATCCTTTGACCAGGCGGTGCTCTGCGACTTCATCGCCGATGGGCATTTCGCGCGTCATCTGCGAAGGATGCGGAATCTCTATGCGCAGCGCCTCGCGGCACTCATGGAAGGAGCCAGGCAACATCTGGGTGGAGTGCTTGAGATCTCCAACGTCAGGGCGGGCCTCTACACGATCGGATACCTCAAGAATGAAATGACTTCGCGACAGGCGGAAAAGTTGGCAGCGGCCCAGGGCGTTGAGGTGCTTGCCGTCGATCGATGCACCCTGAGGCGTCCTGATCCGAGGGCGTTGCTCCTCGGCTTTGGCGGATTCAGCGAGCTTGCGATACGGCAAGGACTCATTCGACTCGCAAAGGCATTGAGCTAACAAGATCGCGAGTCATGAGGCCGGCTCTCTCAACGAATGCAAAAGAAATCTACAATTCAGCTGCCATCATTCAGCTTTAAGCACCTCTGCGGGATTAATGGCGGAAACGCGGGAGGCCGGCAAGTAGCTTGCAAGCGCGGCTGCCGCGGTCAGGACGAGAGCCACGATGGCGAAGCTTAGAGGATCCAGCGGATGGACTCCAAACAGGAGGCTTCTCATCAGTGGTGCGACGACGGCGGCTGCGCCGAGGCCGATGATTAAGCCGGCGCCCGTGAGGACCAGGGCGGAGCGAACGAAAAGCCAGCGCAGTTCGCCCATTTGCGCGCCAAGAGCAAGGCGAATACCCATTTCTCGCGTGCGTTGCGAGACGGCGTAGGATATGACTCCGTAGATGCCGACGACGCCAAGTGCCAGGGCCATGGCAGCAGCGATCCCGAGCATCGTGAGCGTAAAGGAAGTTCGCGCCAATGACTTCGAGTTGATTTCCTGCATGGTACAGAGGCCGCTTACCGGCAGATCGCCATTGATTTGCCAAACGGCCTGCTGCATCTCTTTCGTCAGGCTCTCCGTGCCGGCGCGCTGGCTGCGCACAACAAACGTCACCCCCCTCACCGCATCGAGGGGCTCCGGCCCGTAGAGATTCGGCATCATCGTCGGCCAATACACGATAGCCGGAGCCGGTGCATCCACTCCGTTCTGCCGCGAGTCCTCCACCACGCCAATCACTTCATGCCAGGGCATCTGCGGAAACACCGTGATATGCTTTCCAATCGCGGCCTGAGCAGACCCGAAGAGTTCGCGCGCCAGGTTTTCTGAAAGAACGCCCACCGGCCGCTGGTTGTACACGTCGTCCCAGGTAAACTCGCGCCCTGCAATCAGGTGGGAACCCATCGTATGGAAGTAGTTGGGTGACGTGTAATTGAACAGGCGCATGGGAAGAACGCTCTTTGAGCCCCACGCATCTCTTCCTTGGACAAAGATGCTATTCCAATTGGGCTCCATCCCTTCCATCGGCGCCACCGCCGCATATCCCACCGAGGAGACGCCGGGCAGCTGGGCAAGTTTGTCGGCAATCTCATTCTGCGTGCGTGTCACTGTGAGCGGGTCGGCGGCGAGAGACTTCAGAATCGCAACCCGCATGATCTGGAGATGCTCCGGGTCTGAAAAACCCGGTTGCGTCTTGAGCAGCACGGCGAAACTGCGAATCATTAATCCCGCGCATACCAGCAGCACCAGCGCCATGGCTACTTGGGCGACGACCAGTACGTTTTGCGAGCGATGCCGCTCGCGTCCAGCGCTCACCGTGCGGCCCGAGCCGCGCAATGCCCCGCTTGCCCCGACCCGCGAGTACTTGAGCGACACAATCGATCCGAAAAATATCCCGGAAAAAGTCGATACTCCGGCAGCAAAACAAAGTGATTCGAGACCGAGCGAAATCTCGCTCAGCCGAGGCAGGTTCGCTGGTCCGATCGCAGAGAAAAGCCGCAGTGCTCCGAACGCCACAGCGATTCCTGCCATGCCGCCGATTCCCGCGAGCGCCAGGCTCTCGATCAGCAGCTCGCGAGCGAGGCGGCCGCGGCCAGCGCCCAGCGCGGCCCGCACAGCCAGTTCCTGCTGGCGGGAGTCGGCGCGCACGAGCAGTAGATTCGCTACATTGGTGCACACGATCAGTAACACCACACCAATTGTGCCCATCACCAGCCAGAGCACGCTGCCGACGTTGCCGATGACCTGTTGCTTGAGCGGCTTGAGCGCCGCGGTAACGCGCCAAGCCTCAAAAAAATGCGAATTCGAACCGGGACCGTCGGACCAGGAATCCATCCAGATGGGAATCAGGCTTGAGATGTCCGCATCGGCCTGTCCGATGGTCGCTCCATCTTTCAGGCGCCCCACACCATTCCAGGCGAATCCTTCCATGATCTGATTGCGTGGATCGAAGGCGGAAGGCCTCAAGACGTCGAACTCGGAATCGACCACTTTGAACCCGCGTGGCATGATTCCGACAATCTGCCACGGCTGCGTATCCAATCGAATTGTCTGTCCAATGACGCTCCGGTCGCCGCCGAATCGCCGCTGCCAGAAACCATAGCTGATCATTACGCTCTTGGCTCCATGCGGCTTTTGATCATCCCCGTTCAGCCAGCGCCCCGCAATGGGTGGAACGTCCAATGTATCGAGCAGCCCGCTGCTCACCGTGATCACATGAACTTCTTCCGGCTGCGCGATCCCGGTAAGATTCGCCGTGCTCATCATCCACACCCCAAGCGACTGGAAGCTGCGATTGTGCTCGGCGAAGGTCAGAAACAGCGATGGCGACAGGAGCAATCCGTCGCGAAAGCTCGCCAGGCCGGCTGCTCCCGGCGCCTGCAGCGAAAGTGTGACCAGCCGGTCCGATTGCGGATAGGGAAGAGGTTTCAAAAGGACGCTGTCGACAACGCTGAACACGGCCGTATTAGCGCCAATCCCGATCGACAACGTAAGAAGAACGGTGGCGGTGAAACCAGGGGACCTGGAAAGTCGACGCGCGACCAGTCTGAGATCGGCAAAAAGAGCCTCGAGCCTCAACCATCCCCAGACCTCGCGGCTGCGCGTCTGAACCAGAGTGGGGTTGCCAAAGGCGCGAAGAGCCGCCTGGCGAGCTTCGCGTCGCGGCAGATTCTCGAGACGCATGATCTGCTCGGTTCTCTCTTCGATGTGCTCCTGCAACTCCTCGGCCAGGTCGTCGTCGAGGCGCCTCCGGTGAAAGATTCGCTCCAACCGGCTCATGCGATTGGTCTCCTTAGGTGTTGGTTGCGCGCCGGGCTGGCCCAAGCACCATCTGGATGCCTTCTAGCATCTGGTCAAAACTCGATATCTCGCGTTCCAGATGCTGCAGGCCGGCTTTGGTGATCTGGTAGACGCGCACGCGGCGGTTGGTCGAGGGCGAGATGGTCCATTCGGCCTTCACCATCTTGGCCTTCAGCAGACGCTGCAGCGCCGGATACAACGAGCCTTCTTCCACCTGAAGGAGATTTTTGGAGCGCTGCTGAATGTGTTGCACCAGGGCATAGCCATGGGCAGGCTGGCGCCGGAGAGATTCGAGGATCATCATCTCCAGTGCGCCGGGAAACAGATCCCGAGAAACTCCTGTGCTGTTTTCCATAAGGCATTGACCAACGATGCCTAGAGTAAAATAACCTTCCGATGTTGTCAAATGGATCAAGCTGCGCGGAGAGGAGTTATCGTGATTTCCCTTTGAGGGAGTGGCAGACAAGGAGTCAGATCAGAATCGCTTATCCACGATGCTCTCTTTAAAAGGAAGCATCATCTGCAATGGTGGTAAAGCCCTGCTCGCCAGCTTATTCGCATGGTAACGATTCGACCGTGAGAAGTCGAACCGTGAGGTCCACTGAATCAAGCAAAGCGGCAAGCTCGCGTGTAGAAGGTATTTGATCGTGCTGGATCAAGCCATCAGATGAAGGGATGCGGTCCTGGCAGAGTCTAGTTGTCTCTCCGAAGAAGACCGCATCACCGCCGTCGATCAGAACAAACAATGCAATTGGCCATGACGAATTTCACACGATCATTAGTCCAGGCTGCGATCCTGGGGCGACGTGGAATTCGTTCTGCGGCGTATCCAACTCAGCGTGATCTCAGAGAATTAATCCAGGCATTGATCGAGTCATCAACGATCTGAACCGTTGCGGCGAAGGCGATTCCGGTGCATACGCCGATCAGGCCTCCAAGCAGCGCGCCCGCGGAATTGCTCATATCATGTGAGTCATTGCAAAGAACAAAGCCCAGAGCGATGCCGAAGACCGCACCCACAATCGCCCCGCCTGTCATTGCGTAAACCTCTTCTTCACTTGAAGAGATCTTCCTGGGCAACAGCCATGCGGCGCCTCTTCCAATTGAATCCAAAGCCCAATAGGTGGTACCCCAAAATCCACGCGCTGACACTCTCACTTCGATCACCCTCTCGACTTTCACTGTTAGCCCCTTGTTGAACCATCGAGTCTCGCAGCGCAAAGCGGTTGCACGCAAACCCATCGCGCGGTTGCGGCGAAGCGCTCTCGCCCGCTGCGAATGAGCCGGTTGCCGCGAGCAGAAGCCCGGAAGCCTATATTCAGAACCATAAATACTAAGAGTAGCCAGCGAAATAGTTCATTCATAACAGCGGCTGGTACACACGTCCCATAGCACATCTACATCTGGATCGGCCGGTACGGAATTGGCGCTAATCAACGTCGGAGAATGATTTGTGAGCCAGGCGCTGTGCGCCGGAACGGACCTGCCGGTGCGGAATGCCGGCCCGCGTGTTCGACGAGAACGCTCGTCCACTCTTTTACGATAGATACATGCTGGACGCAGAATTGTTTGCCTTTCTCCAAAACACAGCCGACGCGAGCTTTGCCGTCAGAGAATCGAGCGAGATTTGCTTCTGGAACCACGCCGCGGAAGGACTCTTTGGGTATTCCGAAGAAGAGGTGCTGGGGAAAACCTGCTCGGCCGTCTTGCGCGGGGTCGGAGCTCTGGGTACGGATGTATGTCATGAGAGTTGCGCCGCATTGCAGTGTCGGCGGGACTCAACGCCGTTGCCGAACTTCGATCTAAATGTGACTACTCGCAGTGGCGAGCGAATCTGGGTGAATATGTCGTCCATTTCTTACATGAATGCGCGGACAGGCAAAGCGCTTTTAGTTCACCTCGCGCGCGATATCAGCCTGCAAAAAAAGCGGGAAGAAGCATTTCACCGGCTCGTTGCCATATCCAGGGAGGTATCCGCTCTGGAAGATCCAGTTACAGGTGCCGCTCCCGTCACTCCGCTGTCAACGCAAGAGCTGGAGATTCTCAGGATGTTTGCGGTGGGGGCTACTGCATCACGAATCGCGAAGAGGCTCGGCATCACTCCTCAGACATTACGAAACCACCTTCACCACATTAATCAGAAGCTCAGAACCCACAATCGCCTTGAGGCCGTCACGCATGCGCTTCAGCGCCGTCTGATTTGAGCGCACACGTCTTCAGTTCGAGCAGCGAGAGACTGCTGAACTGCGTCTAGTCACGGCCCGCCTGACAAACAAGCATTTGTGGCAATCGATGTTTCGGGAAGTACACGCCTTCGTCATGAACAGAGTCAAGGCCAGTGACACGGTGTGAAATACTTCGATCGTTACGAGAGCAACCCGTTGCACCGCTGGATGGTTGAAACTAAGCTGGCTGGAGGCCAGGATGGCATGGAGGTGTCCACGATGACCAACATATCACGACGCAGTTTTCTTCAAGCGGCCGCCGGCGCTTCCGCTGGTTTTGCCGTTTCGCCGAGCGTTTCCGCCGCGGCTTCGCCTGTATTGTCTGGACGCACGCGATTGTCGCAGTTTGATTACAGCGAGGTGCAACTGCTGGATGGTCCGATGCTCGAACAGTTCCGGGCCAACCATGCTTTCTTTCTGGGCTTGAGCGAGGATTCTCTCCTGCAGCCATTCCGCCAGAAGGCCGGCCTGCCTGCACCGGGCGAGGAGATGGGCGGCTGGTATAGCTGGTCAAAGGATTTTGATCCACCCCACAACATGACCGGCTACATTCCGGGTCATTCATTCGGGCAGTACATGTCAGGACTGGCGCGGGCCTATGCTGTAACCGGCGATGCCGCCACGCAGGCGAAGATCGGGAGGCTGGTACGCGCATATGCCGCCACGATCTCACCGTCGTTTTATGCCGACTATCCTCTGCCCGCGTATACCTCCGACAAAACGACATCCGGGCTGATCGATGCCCACCAGTTTGCGCATGATCCTGACGCGCTGAAGGTTCTGGAGCGGGCGACCGATGCGGTGTTGCCGCGGCTTCCTTCCACGGCGCTGACGCGCGAAGAGATGGCGGCGCGGCCCCACGAAAACATAGCGTGGACGTGGGATGAGAGCTATACTCTGCCGGAAAATTTCTTTCTTGCCTATCAACGCAGTGGCGATCCACGTTACCTGGAGCTGGCAAAGCGCTTTCTGCAGGATCAGGATTACTTCGATCCACTCGCCGATGGGCGCAATATCCTGCCCGGTTTGCACGCGTACAGTCACGTGAACGCGCTGAGTTCCGCCGTGCAGGCCTATCTGGTACTGGGCAGTGAAAAACATCTTCACGCGGCGAAGAACGGCTTTGATTTCGTCCGCACCACGCAGAGCTATGCGACCGGAGGCTGGGGACCGAACGAAAGCTTTCGCGTTCCGGGCAGCGGGGATTTGGGCAAAAGCCTCACCGACACACACGCAAGCTTTGAAACGCCCTGCGGCGCCTATGGGCATTTCAAGATCGCGCGCTATCTGCTGCGCATCACTGCAGACAGCCGCTATGGCGACAGCATGGAGCGTGTGCTCTACAACACAATTCTCGGCGCACTCCCGATTCAACCCGGAGGCCACAGCTTCTATTATTCCGATTACAACAATGCCGGAACGAAGGTGTTCTATCCAAATCAGTGGCCGTGCTGCTCGGGTACTTTCCCGCAGATCACCGCGGACTACGGCATCAGCTCGTACCTGCGCGACGGCCGCGATGTTTATGTAAACCTCTACGTGCCATCTCATCTGCATTGGCGGCAGGAGAGCGCGAAGCTTTCCCTTGAGCAGCAGACGCACTATCCGTATACCTCCGAGGTGAGCATGCGCATTGGCGCAGATCGCCCGTCCATCTTCGCAATCAATCTGCGCGTGCCGGAGTGGGCCGGCCCGGCAACCCGCATCGCGGTGAACGGTAGAGGCGTTCTCGCAGGACCAAAGCCTGGAACGTTCGCCACGCTGCGCCGCGAGTGGAAAGATGGAGACCGCGTCGAGATCGAGTGGGACATGCCCATGCGGCTCGAGGCTGTGGACCCGCAGCATCCTGATACAGTCGCGCTGGTGCGCGGGCCACTATGCCTCTTCGCGATCAATCCGCCTAACAATCGCTTCACGCCCAAACAACTCTTGGATGCGGCGCAAGTGAGCAGCGGATCGAACGATTGGACCGTGCAAACTGCAGGAGCACCCGTCACGCTCAGGCCTTTTGCGGCAATCGCAAATGAACGCTACCGGCTCTATCAGGAAGTCGAGAGCTGAAGAACGGGACGCGCACAATTCCTGAGCATGAGCCGAGGCCGGACGAAAATGTTCCGGCCTTTTTCCTCTTTATGTGGCGGCGTCTTAAAGAAAATGCTCGTGGCGAGCTGAGACAAGCGCGGACAGAGCCAGTATACTCAATCTCCTGCGCATGTCAATCCGATAGAGAATCAATTTGCGGATTGATTCTACGAGTCTCATCGAACTATGATGGAGCGCGGCGGGTCGTCGATCTCTGCACCTTCCCGAGTTGCCAGCGGTCAGACCTCTTTGCACTTCGTTCCGACGGCCTTCGGCGGCGCGCCGGAGAGTAACACACCGCGTGCTTAGGTCAAAATTCGCCTACAGGAGAGCAACACAGCATGGCTGATGAGATTCGCTCGGAATTTCCCCTCGATCGACGCACGTTTTTGAAAGCAGCTTCGATGGCTACCGCCGCCGGGGCATGGGCTGGGAGCGTCGATGCATTTGCTGAGCAGTCACCGCGTTACACAGCCATCCGTATTCCGGAAGGCGCGCATCCGGCATTGCATACAGCGGCGGAGATCCTGGCAGGGAAGCTGGGGCTGAAAGACGACGCGATCTCCACGTATCGCGGATCTGCGTCTCCTCGCCACGGCGGCATCGTGCTGGCGCTCAAGGAGACACACGGCGTGCCTGCTTCTGTTTCCGGGCCGATAGTGCGCGACGGCTATGCAGTGTCCGCCGAACGGGAAGCCCTTATGGTGTGCGGAGCGCGGCCGCGTTCGTTGCTGTTCGCGGCCGGCGAGCCCCACCACTGGATCACACAGAAGTCCGGCGTCTGGGTGCGGAATCCCGATTTCACATTGCGGCTTGCGGGAGGCCATCCCAACTACAAGCCGGCGCAACTGGCAGCCATGCTCGGAGCCAACACGTTCACTACCCAGCTGCGCGCAAGTATCTCGCTGCGCGAGCAGATGCCGGAGGTCTACGCGAAGTTGAGCGCGGACGAGCGACAGAGGCTCGATGCCGGCGTGGAAACCGAAATGGCGCGCAATGCCGCCATCGTCAAGGAATTCCATGATGCGGACCTGACGGTTTTTGCCGAGCTGCCTTATGGCAACAACTTCAGCCGATGGTCGCCGGCCCTCTACGAGGCATTTCTCGCGGTCTATCCCGCGGCGAAGGGCGTACCGGGTCCGCACTCCTGGGAAAAGGCTGCGCTGTGTCCTTCCGATCCGGCCACGTGGAAGCTGTTCGATGCGTACGTAGGTGAGTGGGTGCGCCAATCGCAGGCCGATGGCGTCGCGGCCACCTTCTGGGACCAGTACGGTATGTTTTGCCACGATCCGCGCTGCAAAGCAAACGGACTCGATCAGTTCAAGAACGAGCTCTACGAGTCCATCTCGCATTACTACGGAGCCGTGAAGCCGCAGGGCAAACAACTGCATCTGCGCACCTGGTCGTCAGGCTGTCCTCATTGGCTGGGCGATGAATATGTGCACGCGCCGGGCTACGGACAGTTCAGCGAATCGCACTATGAACTGTGGTCGCGCGTTGCCAAAGAGACGCCCGGCCAAATCCTGATGCAGACCAAGGTGTACCACGCGGATTGCGAACCCGATCCCCCGTTCGATGCGATGATCGGAGAGTTCAAGCCGCACATCGAGATCGTCGAATATCAGGACGTGGGTCAGACCGTCGGCCGGCAATACTTTCCGGCGTCCATTGTGAACTACATGGCGCGGACGATGAAGAAGTCGCTCGGTCTAGTGGGTCATGAGGGCGGCGTAGAGATCGGCCCAGGCGGTACCATGCAGACCAACTACGATGTCTACGCGGACATCCTGAACGGCTGCAATCTCTATGCATGGCGCGAGCTGAGCTGGAACGTGAATGCCGAAATTGATAAGGTGTGGAGCGACTGGACCGGGCAGGCGTACTCGCCGCAGGCTGCGCCGCACATGGCGCAGGCGATGCAGCTTTCGGAAGAGGCGGTGAACAAGACGTTTTCGCCGCTGGGCTTCGGTTCGGCGACCAACTCAGACTTTGCCGGGACCATCGCGCGCCGTGAGACGCTGCTGCGCTACACCAATCGCAACTATCTGCCCGAGTACACAAAGTTCCTTGAGCCGACAAAAGAGAACATCGACCTGATCGTGGAGGAAAAGAAGAAGGCGCTTGCGGACATCAGCGCGATGTTTGAGGCGCTCGAAGCGGCGAAGCCCTACCTGACGGACGCGCAGCGGCAGGAGATCGAAACGCGCTTTGCTTGGCTGCGCGAGTTTGCTACCTGCAATGTAACGCTCGACATGAGCCTGTGGCGCTTTCGTTATCTGCGTGCCCGGGCCGCAATGCTCACGACGGATCCCTTGCAACTCAAACCGCTGGCCGAGGCTTGGGACACCGTGGCGAAGCACGCGCCGAAGCTCTTTCGTTTCGATCCGGCGCAGAAGTTCGCCTGCTACGATGTGCCTCTCGGCCAGTTGCGCCGCAAGCCCGATCTCGGCTCGCCGCTCCCGCTGATGCAGGAAATCTACACACAGTCGCTGCGGTTCATGGAAGAATCCGTCGGCCCGGACTATCTGCCGCAGGAGTTTATTCGCACTGAGATATCGGTCGAAGTGCCGACCGAGATGCAGCATCCATCACGGCTGTGAGGATGAGTTCGCGTGCTCGCGTCCCGGCTCGTCGGTCTCGCGCACGGGCCCGTCGAGGATCGGCGCGGTGAGGCCCGCGAGACGCGGCGAGTCAACGCCGTCGATATCGAAGACGACGATCTGATTCCAGCCCCGGTGCAGCCAGGGGCCGGGAATGTAAAGCGTATCCTGCGGCCCGATGCCCCAGTAGCGGCCGATCGCGTGGCCGTTGATCCACACCGCGCCTTTGTGCAGGCTGCGCACGTCCAGGAACGTGTCGCCGACGCTCGTGACCTTAAACCGACCTTGGTAGAAAGCCGGACCATTCGCCGTTGCACTTCGATGGAAGTGAATTTTGCTGAAATCCGTCATCGGCAGAGGATAGACCTGCCACCCGGTCAGCGGCTTGCCGTCGAGCGTCACACCCTTGGGCGCGCCTTTCTCCTCTCCACGCATCATGCGTGTCGAATTGATGCGGCCGTCATTCTCCACCAGAATATCGAGAGTGGCCGAGGATGCACTCCCATCGACCATGAGCGAGTCCTGCTTGAGTCGGCGGTCGAGCGTGCCAATGAGTTTGCCGTCGAGATAGATTCTTGCGTAGTCATTGAGAGCGGGCATCGCCAGCGTGCCATGCGTGGCGCCATGCAATTGCGTGCGATAAAGGATGAAGCCGTACGCCTGCCCGTAGGTTTCCATGGATCGGGTTGTTTCTGAGTTGGTGGGCGCGGGCAGGTTCTTCCACAGCGAGGTGCTTTCATCCAGGGTGAAAGGCGCGACAGCAATCGTGGGCGGCGGCTGCGGCACGGCCGACAGCGCATGGCCAGCGTACTTCTCGAAGACCTTGCGGTACGCATAGTACTTGGGCGTGGGGTGCCCGGCTTCATCCAGCGGGGCATCGTAATCGTAGCTGGTGACGTCGGGCATGTACTGGTTGTCGGTCCAGCTTGCCCCGCTCATGAAGCCGAAGCTGGTGCCGCCGTGGAACATGTAGAGGTTGAGCGAAGCGCCGCGGCTGAGGATGGTCTCAAGATCGGCGATCTGCGGCGCGATTGGACGCGTCTGATGGGCTTGTCCCCAATGATCGAACCACCCGGGCCAGTACTCGGCTGCAAAGAGCGGCTCTCCCGGACGCATCTGCGCGAGAAAATCGAGTCCCTGCGCGGCGTGGCCAATACCGAAATTCACCGCGGCGTACGTACCGGGCAGCGAGCCGTTCTTTTCGCCGCGCGTGGGGTTGGTGGTGAACAGAAGCGCGTCCGTGAAACCAGCATTCAGGAAAATTGTACGCAGGTGTTTGAGATACTCCTGGTCGGAGCCGAAGTCGCCGTACTCGTTTTCCATCTGCACGGCGATGATTGGGCCGCCCCGGCCAATCTGAAACTGCGCGACCTCCTGGCCGAGTTTCCTGATCCAGCGCTCGGCGGGAAGCATGAAGGCACGGTCGTTCGAGCGCAACGCCGTTTCCATCTTAGGGTCACCGAGAAGCCACGCCGGAAAGCCGCCGAACTCCCATTCGGCGCAGGAGTACGGCCCTGCGCGCAGAATCACGTACAATCCCTCCTGCTGCGCTTCGCGAAGGAACTCCGACAGGTCGGCGTCGCCGGTGAAGTTCCACACACCCGGCTGCGGCTCATGCACATTCCAGAACACGTAAGTCGCAATAGTATTCAGGCCCATCGCCTTGGCCATCTTCATGCGCGCGCGCCAGTAAGCGCGCGGGATGCGGGCATAGTGCATCTCGCCGGAGAGAATTTGGAACGGCTTGCCATCGAGGAGAAAGTGATCGCCCTGGATGGTGAACGAATGCTGCTGCTGCGCCGCGAGAGGAAAGGAGACGGCAACCGTGAGGAGCAAAAGATTCAGGCAGCGGGAAAGCAGACTACTGGGCATGCGGTGCTCTGTGTTGCGCAGGGCGCGGCTCATCTTAGCGTTCATAGGGCGTAACATCCGAGAGGAATGGATCGTTCGGGATGCTCCACGCATCGGACGAATCAGGGTGCGCGGGATCAAAGTGAGGAATGCCGGATCGCAGGAACTTGTTCAGCGGCAGGTGCTGCGCGCGAATCGCCTCAACTACGCACTTGGCCAGTTCCAGCGCACCGTATGACGTGAAGTGCGTGTCGTCGGCCAAAGCTTCGGGCTGGTCCGGGAAGATGTTGGCGGGGAAATGCACGAAGGCCTTCAACGTGCCCTCCGGGCCCATGGCTTCAAAGAGTGTTTTGCTCATCGCGTTCAGGTCGATGAGCGGCACATGCTGTTCGTGTGCCACCTCGCGCATGGCGTCCGGATAGTCGCCGAGCGTAGCAACGATTTTGCCGTCCGGCGTAAAACGGCGACGGTTCATCGATGTGACGAGGATAGGGTGCGCGCCGCGCTCGTGTGCCAGTCCGACATAGCGGCGCAGCAGATCCTTGTACTCCGGAATCGACACGAAACCGCGGCCGGGCTTCTGATCGTTGTGTGCGAACTGCATCAACAGATAGTCGCCGGCGCGGATGGTGCTGAAGATCTTATCGAAGCGGTGCTCGCCGACGAAACTGGCGATCGTTTCACCCGACTCGGCCTCGTTGGCAATCGCGATCTTGTCGTTGAAGAAGACGGGCAGGATCTGGCCCCACGCCGCCCAGGGCTCTTTGTCCTGGTCCACGACGGTAGAGTCGCCGGCGATATAGATTGTGGGGACGTGGACAGGCTCGATTGCAATGGATTCGACTGCCGGACGCCGGCCTGTAAATTCGATTGTGAGCTTGTTGTCCCAGTCGAGGTTGCCGATCTCGCGCGGCTTGAGGCGAACTGCTTCGTCTTGGGTTATCTCTGGCGTGCGCACGTTCACGATGAAGCTTCGTTTGATCGTCTTCCCCTTCTGCGTAGCAGTCTCATCGACCATCAGGCGGCGCGCTTCAACCTTGACGGCGCTGCTGCCCGTTGCGCTCTTGCTGCCCAGCGCGACCGTCACGCGGTAGTCGCCGTCCGGTTCAGTGACGGAGACGAAGAAGGGCTGATTGCTCGTGCAGGCGCCATGCTCGATTTGCGGCGAGGAAGTGAGATCAAACCCGAAGTTTTGTGCGCCGGCGCCATAGCGAGTGCCCGCGAGCGCTTTCGCGTTGCCCCGAGCGTTCGAAGAGCACACGAGTTTCCACTTTGTGGGTTCCGCAGGCGCTCCTTGTGGCAGATGCGAATCGGCGGCAGAGTCAACATCACCAGCCAATGCGCCTTGATTGAGATAAGCCGCGACGGGCGAGTGCGCCTGGCGCAACGCGAGTGCTACGGACTGCGCGTTCATTTCGGCGCCCTCGGCGCTGGTATGCGTGTGATCCTTGGGGAAGAGCAGGGCAGTCTTATCAGGACCCAGTGCTTCCAGACGGTCGGCCTCGACGGATGCCATATCAATGAACGCCACATGTTCCTCGGCGGCGAGCTGACGCAGTTCGGCGTCGTAGCCCATATCGCGCTCAATATGCGGCTTGCCGTCCGGTCCCGGCGTCCAGATGTTGCGGATGGTGAGCGAAAGCAGCATCGGTGTGGCATGCTTCGCACGCGCGTCGGCAATGTACTTGCGGATGTACCAACCGTAGCTGTGCACTGTCTCCACCTGACCGCTGTGCAGGGTTACATCCTGTGTTTCGTCGCCGAGGCCTTTGAGGCTGCCGCGCGCCTTGGGGTCGCGGATGTCGCCGCCGTCGTTGTGACCCATCTGAATCAGGATGTAATCGCCGGTCTTCATCTCCGACAGCACATGATCCCAGTGGCCCTCCCGGATGTAGCTGCGGCTGCTGCGCCCGGCGATGGCGCGATTCGCAACGTTGATGCGTGTCGTGTCGAAGTAGTGCGCGAAGTGGTCGCCCCAGCCCAGATCGGCCTGATTCCGCGCTGTGGAGTCGCCGACGATGAAGAGGGTGGGCAGCGCAGGATTGAGCGGCACTGAAGGCGCGGCCGAGGTCTGCTGTGGCGTGGGCGGCGGCTTGAGCGACTCGCTGTCGGGAGCTTGCGCCTGCGCGCCCGCCGCCGCGGAGAGAGACAAAAGAAACAAGAGGCCAGGCATTGCCGGGCGAAGGAGGGTCGGAAGCATAGCGACTACATTCCTGGGATGATTAGTTTGGCAGTGATCCATCCGGCTGACGCGACCCTTCGATGCCGTGAGCCTTGAGGAAAGCAAAGATCTTCGCATCAAGCGTCTCCCACTGCTCGCGATTGAACCCATGTTTTGCGTCAGGAACGATGACCAGTTCATTCGGCACTCCATCCAGGTCCAGCGCCTCATGCAGCCGTATGGATTGATCTACCGGTACAGTATGGTCGTCCGCTCCCTGCGCAATGAAAATCGGCGGCAGGTCGTGCCGCACGTAGGTAAGCGGCGAGACTTTCTGCGCCAGTTCAACGCGGGCCGTCCCTGAGGGAATCCAATCGGTAGCCCAGCTCTGACGATGCAGTCCGCTCAACAAGTCCAGCGCGTCGGTGATGCCATAGCCGTCCACCACGGCCGCCACCGGACTCACCGGTCCCAGGTGTGCAGACTTCGGCGTCATGCCCGCCATCAGTGCCAGATGACCTCCAGCCGACCCGCCCGTGACAACGATCCGCTTGGGATCGACGTGATATTGGCGAGCGTGCTTGAAGAACCAATGCGTGGCGTCCAACGCGTCGGTCACCGCAGCAGGCGCGGTTGCCTGTACGCTCACGCGGTACTCTACATTGGCCACTACAAAGCCGCGCTCGAGATAGGGCAGGCAAAGCGACTCATAGGCAGTCTCCTTGCCGCTGTGAATCCATCCCCCGCCATGGAAGACCACTACGCCCGGCATGCTGGAGCCGGCGGGAGTCTTTGGCGTCAGAATGTCCAGCACAGTAGCCGCGTAACGGTCATAGTGCATCCCACGCTGAATGGTGACCCAATCGGGCAACGGCGGATAATCGGCCGGGCCACGGGCTCGTTGCGGCGCCTGCGCTTCAACCATCACCGTCATCCCCGCCAAAATGACACAGATGAACAACCGCTCCATGCGCTTCCGGCGCGAGTTCGAGAGCATATTTTGATTCCCCCACACTGCCATTGCGATCTCTGGCCACGCGCACCTGTGATCCTAATAGAAAGCCGAATCGAAAGGGAAAGTATTTTTCTATTGACAGACAGAGGATCGAGAACTTAGAGTTTTTCGCCAGTGGTTAGACCACTGCGGTGTCCCCCCGTTAGAACTTCCCCGCACCGTCTCGCCCCAGGCAAGACCCAAGAAAGACCAATAATCGCAACCGTTCGTCCCTGTGCGGACGAGTATTGCGCTGAAAAGCGTTTAGGAGGCAAACATGGCCATATTTACAATCGCAACCCGCTTGCATCGCGTGGCACTGCGCAACCGGATTGGAAACCTGCTGGCCTTGCTGGGGCTGGCAATTTGCCTGGGAGTGGCTTCTTTGCCGGCTGATGCCCAGACCGCCGGCGAAGGTGCCATCCAGGGCACGGTGACCGACCCTTCAGGCGCCGTCATTCCCAATACGACTGTCGTCGCAACCAACATCGCCACCGGCGTTGCCACGTCCCGCACCACCACCGCGAGTGGCTTTTATGTCATCTCGCCATTGTCGCCGGGAAGTTACACCGTGACGGCCGATGCCAATGGTTTCAGCCAATTCAAGCAGCTGAACCTCACGCTGAACGCGATGGAAACATTTGGCCTGAACATTACGCTGAAATTGGGATCGACCAGCGCGAACGTCACCGTTACTACCGCCCCTCCTGAGCTTCAGACCACGAATGCAACGTTGGGCTCTACGATTGACAGTAAGGTATTTCTAGACCTGCCGATCCTGATCAACAACCAGCAGCGCGACATTACGAGCTTCTCGAATCTTCTGCCTGGGGCGCAGCCGGGATCGCGGTCGTCCTTGTTCTCGGGAACCCAGAGCCGCGTCGAAGAGGTCTACCTCGATGGCATCCCTCTGACCACCATCAACCAGATTGGCGACAACCGGCCGGTTTTTAATGTGGTGCCCCCCGAGGCGGTCGACCAGATTACCGTGGTCACGAGCAGCGCCTCCGCCGAGTATCAGGGCGCCGGCATGGTGAACTACACCACCAAGTCAGGCACTAACCAATACCACGGCTCAGTAGCGGATTTCGTCCGCAACACGGCCTTTGATACCTGGGGATTCACAGCTATTACCGCGACGAAAACCGAAGTAGTGAATGGCCAGATCACCAAGGTGCCTGCCGGAAAACCAGCAGACCACCAGAACGAGCTGTCGGTCTCCGTCGGCGGGCCCATCAGCATTCCCCATCTCTTCAGCGGCCATGACAAGCTGTTCTTCTACGGGTCATACGACAAATTCCATTCCCGCAGTGCTGCCAATCCGACTCAAACCACCATTCCAACCACCAAGATGCGTACCGGCGACTTCTCTGAGCTGCTCGCCTCAAACGGCGGACCCGGCTACGTGATCTACGATCCCACCACGCAGGCAGCCTGCACTGCGAACAGTACCACCGGTCCCTGCCGGTACGCCTACGGGCAAGCCTATGCCGGCACGCCCGGTCCGTCCGGAAACCCCGCCGGCACGCCAACCAATATCATCCCGGCCGGCCAAATCTCTCCGATCGCCAAATACATGGAGCAGTGGCTGCCCGACCCAACGCTCTCGGGTCCTGGGATCATCAGCGGCAACTACCTTGGCGGAAGTCCGACGGGTTACGATAACTGGCTCTACTCTGGCCGCATCGATTACAACTTCTCCGACAAGCAGCGAATTTCCTGGATCATTACCGGAGGCAATCGCGTAGCGTGGCCCTTCACGGGAACGGCTCACCTTGAGCTTCCACTGCCGTACACGCAATCCGATTATTCGGTCGTCGCCGGCCATTGGTCCGATCTCGAAGACAGCTATACATTCACACCGCATCTGGTCAATCAGTTCCGTTTTGGCTGGAGCAACTTCGGAGGGCCGCCGCTGCGGAATCTTACTGAGGGAGTCAAGCAGTATGAGGCGGCAACTGCCGGAATCTCGTTCCCAGGAGTCCCAGCCAATGGCCAGGCGCCTACTGAATTCCCCACATCTGTCTTTAGCGGCAGTAACGCGCCCGAGCAGTGGGGCGACGGCGGTTCGGGTCAAACTTCGACCGTCGTTGCTGAGAATTACACCGGCCTCGACAACCTGCTCTGGGTCAAAGGCAAACATTCCATGACCTTCGGCTTACAGATGCAGAGGCTCGAAGACAATCAATCCTCCTACGACGGGCCGGCCTCATCGCTGACTTTGAACTGGAGCCCCAACGAAACATCCTGCATCGTTCCGGGAGGCAAAGGCGCCACCTGCACCAACCCGGTTGCCGGATCGGGTTACGCTTTTGGCCCCAGCAGTGGCTTTGCCTATGCCAGCTACATGCTCGGCGCCGTGGACAGCACCAGCATCTCGCTCCAGCCCTTCACGGTTCTCGGCGGCCGCTATCAAACCTACTCGCCGTATTTCCAGGACGACTGGAAGGTCACGTCAAAACTGACTCTCAATCTCGGACTGCGCTGGGACTACATCTCGCCCTACCATGAAGTTCTCGACCGCTTCTCCTACCTCAATCCCACGCTGAAGAATCCCATCACCGGCAATGCCGGCACGCTGGAGTTTGCGGGCACATGGGGCGGCTCAGGTGTCAGTTGCAACTGCAGCACCCCCGTCCACGCCTACTGGAAGAACTGGGGGCCGCACGTGGGCTTTGCCTATCAGTTGAATGACAAGACGGTGGTCCGCGGTGGCTATGCCACACTCTACTCGCGCGGCGGCGGAACCGGCGGCGCCAGCGGTGCGGGCACCGGACCCACACAGATGGGATTCACGAGCTCCGTCAGCTTTCCCGCCAACGCCGCAGGTCCTGGCGCGGGCCCGACCTTCTATTTGAACAGCAACCCTAGCTTCACGGCGTCGAATGCGACCTTCGGCGGCCCAGGCTACTCGGTACCGGCCATCACTCCTCCTGGCGCCGTCAGCCAGACCTTGAACGTGGGCAATACCGTCGACGGAAGCGGTAATTACATCAAAGCCGGCGGCGCACCCACGTTCGCGGATTACTATGTCTCGGGACGCGCTCCGGAATTCAACTTCTGGAACTTCGGTTTCGATCGCGAAATTGCCAACAACATCACCATCTCGATCGACTATGCCGGTTCGGAGAGCCATTTCATTTACGGCGCGAGCAACATGCGCGGCCTCTACGCTGGCCAGGTCAATCCGATCTACTATCCGTTGGGTTCACTGCTGAATGCGCCGGCCACTGCGGCCAACATAGCGAAGGCCCAGGCCATCATTCCCTCGATCACCGTTCCCTACGCGGGCTTCGAAGCTGCTGCCGCAACCAGCGGAGGCTCAGGCCAGGCCACCATCAGCAGGATGTTGACCTGGATGCCGCAGTTCTCTGGAACATCTGACCTCTGGGGCGACTCCACCGCGAACGCCAGCTACCACGCGCTGCAGATCTCTGCGCACAAGCGCATGTCCAATGGTCTGGACATCACGGCAAACTACACCTACTCAAAACAACTCGACGACGCCGGCACGCAGCGCGACGGCTTTGCCATTCCGGCCAGCGCCACGCTCAATGGCAAGGCCTGGGCGCAGGACCGGATCGACCGCGGCATCAGCGCCACGAGCGTACCGCAGAACCTCGCGGTGTTTGGAACTTATCACATGCCCTTCGGCGAAGGTAGCCTCGGCGGGTCGGCCAATCCAGTCGTTCGGCAGGTCATCAAGGGATGGATTCTCGGCAGCATCTTCCGGTACTCGTCTGGCACGCCGCTGCTCATCACCTCCTCGGCCTGCACCAGCAGCAGCGAGCCCTTTGCGGGAACCTGCATGCCTGACCTGAATCCCAACTTCAACGGAAAGACCATCCGCCAGAACGGGAGTTGGGGAAAGGGGATCACGGCCGGGAACTTCAGTGCCATCCAATACCTCGCCGGAGCCAACAGCGATACAACGCCGGGCGACGGAGTTCCGAATGGAAGCACGAAGGTTGCATGCTCTTCCAGCAGTGGCCCGTACTGCAACTCAAATTCCTTCATGTTCGGCGATGCGCCGCGCACAATGTCTTTCGATGGGCTGCGCAACCCCAGCGTTTACGATCTCGACGGAAGCGTCAGCCGTACCTTCGATCTCACGGAACGGTGGAAGTTCGTCTTCCGTGCAGATTGCACGAACGTGACCAACAAGGTGACCTTCGGTGGAATCCAGACCAGCATGAACAGCACAAACTTCGGAGCCGTAAGCAGCGCCACCGGCAACACCGGCAGCCGCGACTTCCAGTTCTCCGGCAGAATCAACTTCTAACTGCATCAGTGCTCCCGCATCCGCCACAACGGATGCGGGAGCCGCGATGTGTTCCATTGCAATAGAGAATACGTGTTGCACTTACAGACCATCCGTATGGAGGCCGCTATTGGCTTCTAAGGCCTCGCCATCGAAGACCACGATCTTTTCCTTCGATAGATTGGCGACAGTTTCTAACGGCGAGTGGCGCGTGAGCAGGAAGCGGCTGCGATAGCCCGGCCTGATCTGCCCGAAGTTGTCCTTGAAGGCCAGGCGCTTTGCTCCCGCGCCCGTTGCCGCGTGGATGACCGCCATCGGCGAAAGTCCCGCGAGTTCCATGAGTTCGAGTTCATAAAGTAATCCTAGCCCGTGCGTCACGCCGCAGGAGCCTGCGTCACTGCCGGCGATAATCTGCACGCCCATCGCGTGCGCCTTCACCAGGCTCGCTGCATGCTGATCGAGAATCCTCTTGAGATTGGCGACGATCTGCGCATCCCAACCCATCCGGTCCGCGTGGTCCACTTGCTCCTGCACCGGAGAAAAGGTTGGTACCCACGCAATCTCGCGGTCACGCATCTTCGCGAGCTGATCATCGCGCATAAAAAATCCGTGCTCAATCGAGTCGACGCCGCCCTCGATCACGCGCTCAATACCGTCATCGCCGGAAGCGTGCGCAAGTGTCTGCTTGCCGAAGCTCCGCGCAGCGGCGACTAACTCACGAATCTCGGCTGTCGTCATCTGCGGCTCGGCCGTGACGGCGCCTTTTTTGAAATTGATGATGCCGGTAGCAATGAGCTTGATGCGGTCCGCACCGGCCTTTACGCGGCTCTCTACACACTGCTGCGGCGTGCCGCAGTCGCGCATGGGCTCCGCCATGAATCCCCCATAGCGGCCGTGGTGATGAAGCGCCGCCCCAGGGCTGTCGACATAAGGCATCAGCGGCTTGCTGGAACTCTCGTTCAACCGGCTGAGCGCCAGGCCCACGCCGTGTTTGTCGCCGGCATCGCGCACGGCCAGCACGCCGAGACGGACCATTTTATCGAGGCGCACATGGGCGAGGCGCAATAGTTCTTCGGGCGTTTGGTTTAAGTAGGCCGCACGTCGATCGGGATCGAGTTCGCCGCCCTCAAGGAAGAGATGGGTGTGCGCATCGGTCAAGCCGGGCAGAAGCGTGTAGTCATCGAGATCGGAATCGGGCGCGCGCTGGTCGGGATTCAGCAAGTCTCGCGGCGGCGAATCTTCGCTTGCAAAAAGAATCTGGTCGCGATCGTAGACGATGTGCGCGTTGCGCAGCGGGCGCGTGCTGACTCCGTCAAGCAGCGTGCCGACGCGCAGCCAGATGCGGCGATCGCGCGCTGCCGCGGGAATCGATGGGAAATCCATCGTCTTCAGAAATCCACCTCCTG
>Ga0335073_10003273_pt1 | contig 22528 bp, 15 predicted proteins | sample Lox_Sample_22_FD_207093 | JGI IMG/M metagenome (GOLD analysis project Ga0335073, IMG submission 207093) | Soil microbial communities from Loxahatchee National Wildlife Refuge, Florida, United States - Lox_Sample_2.2 | ecosystem: Environmental > Terrestrial > Soil > Wetlands | place: USA... | reverse complement strand
TTCTGGCCGAGGCGCCGGTGGTTCCCACCGACACACTTAAGCCAAACGAGCAATATCAGGTGCGCCCGGTCCAGGAATTGATTGAGGAAGCGCTGCAGCGGCGTCCCGAGATAGCAACCGCCCGCATCAATCTGACCAACCTTGATATCTCGCGCAAGTCACTCAAGAATGCCTTGCTACCCACGCTGGATGTTTACGCTTTCTACGGAGCTTCAGGCATTGGCGGCCCACAAGCCGCGGGGATCCCGGTCTGCACACCAGGCAGCACCAATCCTATTTGCTACCAGCCCGGCTTGATACCAAACACGTACAGCGGGGCGTTTTCGAATCTGTTCAACAGCAGCGGCCCCAACAAAGGAATCGGCGTGAACTTGGATATTCCTTTGCGCAATCGTGCGGCACAGGCGAATCAAGAGCGCTCGGAGCTGGAGTACCGGCAAACGCAGGTCGCGTTGCAGCAGACGGAAAACACAATCACATTGCAGGTACGCCAGGCGCAGTTCGCGCTGCAGCAGAACTATGCCGCGCTCCAGTCGGCAATCGCGGCCCGCGATTACGCTCGCGATAGTTTGGAGGCCGAGCAGAAGAAGTTTAGCTACGGCGCGTCGACGCCTACACTGGTGTTACAGGCTTCCAGCAACCTGACGCAGTCGGAGTCGAACGTCCTTAACGCGGCTGCAAACTATGAGAAATCTAAAGTCAATCTTGACTTCGTCACCGCAGAGACGCTGACCAAGCTGGGTATCGATCTTAGCGATGCCGAAGCGGGCAAGGTCAAGCACATGCCGGAGGTGAAAGGTGTTGTTCCGGCCGACGTAAATGACATCCTGAAGCCGACGCGTGGCGAGAACGACCTGGCAGCTCCCGCCCAAACGCCGCCGGCGGAGGAGTCGAGTCCGCAGCAGTGATGGCGTGAGAAAAATTGTCTGCCGTCCGCTGTTTGTTGTCAGCAATCCTTCGCCGGCGTTCAGCTGGCTGTGCACTGCGAAAACTGATGCCGGCAGCCGACAGGACACCCGGGAACTGACAACTCATTTACCATCGCTCTGTGCTCGACCTGGCCACCAGTGTGCAGTACGTCAAGGGGATCGGTCCTCGATTCGCCGAGATCCTGCTGGATAAAGGCATCAGCACGGTCGAGGACCTGCTTTACTATCTGCCGTTTCGCTATGAAGATCGTCTCAACCCGCGCGGCATCGGCGAGCTGCGCGCCGGAGAGATGGCCAGTGTCATCGCTGAAGTCCGAACCTTTGGCCTCTTTCGCACGCGCCGCATGCCGCTGTTCGAAATGACCGTCGGACAGGGCCGCGATACGCTGAAGTGCATCTGGTTCAACGCCAGCTATCTCAAGGACAAGTTTCGCGCCGGGATGCTGCTGGCGCTCTACGGCAAGGTCGAGGCCGGCGATCGTGCCGGGCACCGCTTCCAGATTCTCCAACCACAGTTTGAGATTCTGCACGATCCATCGGAAGGCAGTAATAACGGCGAGGAGCAGAAGTGGCAATCGCTGGAAGTTGGACGGATCGTTCCGATCTACGAAACGGCCGGCAACGGACGGCTCACGGCGCGCTGGTTTCGTCGCGTAATTCACGGCATGCTGGAAAGTCTGACGCCAGACATTCCGGACGCGATACCGGCCGCAGTCCGCGGACGCATGCAACTCATCGATCGGCGGCGTGCGTTCTGGCAGGCCCACTGGCCCGAGGTTGGCGAGAGCCTTGTCAGATTGCAGGAAGCGCGGACCCCCGCGCACATTCGCCTGATCTTCGAAGAATTCTTTTTTCTCGAGTTGGGGCTGGAACTGAAGCGGCGCAAGGTTCGCTCGCGCACTGGAATTGCGTTTGCGATCAACGATCGCGTGCGAAAGGCGGTCAAGCAAATTTTGCCTTTTCATCCCACCGCCGCGCAGAAGCGCGTCCTGAAGGAGATCGCCAATGACATGGGACAGCCGGTCCCCATGCGGCGCCTGCTGCAAGGCGATGTGGGGTCCGGTAAAACAATTGTCGCCCTCGAAGCTGCTGTCATTGCCATTGAGAACGGCTACCAGGTTGCGCTTATGGCGCCGACGGAGATTCTGGCCACCCAGCATTACCTCTCGGCGCGCACGATTCTCGAAGCGGCTGGATACCGCATCGTGCTGCTCACCGGATCGCAGGAAGCTGGTCGAAAGAAGCAGGTACAGCATCACATCGCGCAGGGCAACGCGCAGCTCGTCATCGGAACGCACGCGCTGATCCAGGAGACAATTGAGTTTGACAAGCTCGGATTGGTCATTGTGGACGAGCAGCATCGCTTCGGAGTGATGCAGCGCTTCCGGTTGATGAAGAAATCGACTGCGGCAGAACCCGACGTGTTGGTAATGACCGCGACCCCGATCCCGCGCACCCTCGCGCTGACCATTTATGGTGATCTCGACACCAGCGTTCTCGATGAGCTGCCGCCGGGGAGAACGCCGATCGCAACGCGCAAGGTGGGCGATGAGCGTGCCAATGAAGTCTGGCAGTTTGTGCGCAAGCAGGTCGCGACCGGACATCAGGCATACATTGTGTATCCCGTGATCGAGGAAGGTGCGATGGAGGGAGAACTCAAGGCCGCCATTAAAATGCACGATCGGCTGCGCACGCACGAGTTTCCCAGCCTCCGCGTCGGCCTGCTGCATGGCCGCATGAGCGCCGACGAGAAGGACGCGGCCATGGCGGCATTTAAGCGCGGCGAGGTTCACGTGCTGGTCTCCACCACCGTCATCGAAGTCGGCGTCGACGTGCCTAACGCAAATGTCATGGTCATCGAGCACGCCGAGCGTTTCGGACTGTCGCAGCTGCATCAATTGCGGGGTCGAATCGGTCGCGGAGCGGCAAAATCGTATTGCATCTTGATGACTGGAGGAAAGGTTTCGGATGATGCGCAGCAGCGCCTGGACGCGATGGTCCGCACGCTGAACGGATTCGAGATTGCCGAGATTGATTTGCAGCAGCGCGGCCCGGGAGAGTTTTTCGGCACCCGTCAGGCGGGTATGCCCAACCTTCGGGTCGCCAATCTCGTGCGCGACCGTGACCTGCTGGAAGCTGCGCGCAAAGAGGCGCGCAATGTGCTCGCCGGCCCGGACTCGGATCTCACCAAGGAAGAGATCGCACGCGCGGTACACCACCTGCGCACACACTGGAACCGGCGATACGGTTTGGTTGAAGTGGGGTAGCTACAATCAGAAGCGGAAGCATCTCATTGCCGGGGGTTCTCATGCTTGATCCTAAGGAGATTTTGATTACACTTGCTGACCGCTTCAGCACCTCAGGTAAGGTACAGACGGTGTTCGGTGAACCGATTGATGCGCACGGAAGGACAATCATCCCGGTGGCGCGCGTGAGCTACGGCCTGGGCGCGGGCGGGGGAGGCGAGAACAAGTCGCAGTCGGAAGACGCTATTGGAGGCTCGGGCGGAGGTGGCGGCGTCGATATCTGCCCCATTGGCGTACTTGAGGTGAGCGAGGGCGAGACGCGATTCATGCGCTTCTTCGATCCGAAGAAGGCCGCAAGGTTAATTATGGCGGGCGTGGCCATCGGATTCCTGCTGCGGCACGCGCTACGCTGTGGCAAGTGAGAAGGGGCACGAACAAGGACGATTGAGCACCCTTAACAAAGTCGGGCTGTTCCGTCGGCTTCCGTCGATTGATGAATTGCTGCGAACGGAGGCGGTGCAGCAGTTAGCGCAACAATTTGGTCAAGCGGCAACGCTGGACGCGGCGCGGAGCTATATTGCCAGCCTGCGCAATGATATTGCCTCGGGTCGGCTGGAGAATGAGCAGCTGAGTGCCGCCGTGGCGGATGCGGCGCGCACGATCGAACAGAACCTGCACCGTTCGCTGTCTTATTCGCTTCGCGCCGTCATCAACGCGACCGGCGTGATTCTGCACACCAATCTGGGGCGTGCGCCTCTGAGCGAGGCTGCCCTTCAACATGTGGTTCGGGTCTCACGAGGATATTCCAACCTTGAGTTCGATCTTGCCAGCGGAGAGCGCGGCAAACGTGACGATCACCTCAGCCGGCTCATGGCGCAATTGCTGAACACAGCCGAACGCGAAACGTCGACCATTGTGGTCAATAACAACGCAGCGGCGGTGCTGCTGGCGTTGAACTCGCTGGCCGACGGCGGCGAAGTTATTGTGTCGCGCGGCGAATTGATTGAAATCGGCGGTTCGTTCCGCATTCCCGACGTGATGGCGAAATCGGGCGCCGTGCTGCGCGAGGTGGGCACCACCAATCGTACCCGCATTGCCGATTACGAGCGCGCCATCAGCGAGCGAACAAGGCTGTTACTGCGCGTGCACCGATCCAATTTCCAAATCGCAGGCTTTACGGAGCAACCGTCGCTGGCGGAACTGGCTGGGCTTGGGCGCAAACACCACGTCCCGGTGATGGAGGATCTTGGCAGCGGTGAGCTCTTCGATCTGCGTCAGGTGAACGTGCAGGGCGAGCCGATGATCGCCGACAGCCTGCGCGCGGGCATCGACCTCGTCACCTATAGCGGCGACAAGCTGCTCGGAGGCCCGCAAGCGGGCCTCATTAGCGGGACGCCGGAGCTGGTGACGAAAATTCGCGCCAATCCGCTATTCCGCGCGGTGCGGGTAGACAAGATGTTTTATGCAGCGCTGGAGGCGACGCTGCTCGCCTACATTCGCGAAGACTACGATGCAATCCCTGCGCTGCGTATGATGCGGCTCAACCACCAGGAACTCCAGCGCCGCGCCGAACAAATCGCCGCACAACTTCGCGCGAGTTCTCCCCGGCTGGAAATCGAAATCCTGGAGTCACGTTCCGTGCTGGGAGGTGGTTCAGCCCCCGGAGCGACCTTGCCGACGCGAGCACTTGCAATCCGTAGCTCCGTATCGGTGCACGACATCCAGCAGGGCCTGCGGCAATGGAATCCGCCGATCATCGCGCGGATCGAGAGTGATCGGGTGCTGCTCGATTTGCGGACCGTCGACCCACAGGATGATGAAACCATCATTGCGGCACTGTGCGGTGTCGCTCGCACTCGCCCGGAGAGCGAAGCTGCGGCTATTCCCGAACCGTAATTCCGAGCGCCTTCAGCTTGCGATACATGTGGCTGCGTTCCAGCCCGAGGACCTCGGCCGTACGGCTGATGCTCCCATGGTTCTCATCCAGCTTCTTCAGAATGTAGTCGCGTTCGTAAGCCGCGCGCGCCTGGTGGAGGCTGGAGAAGTCCCCCAGCGTGCGCCGCCCGCCCTCACGATAAATTAGTGTCGGCAGGTGTTTGCGCTCGAGCCGGGCAACCGTGGGATTCATGATGACAATGCGCTCGATCAGATTGCGCAGCTCGCGGACATTGCCGGGCCATGAGTAGCGCCCCAGAGCATCGAGAGCGTCTTCGCTGATTTCCTTCGGCCTGCGATTGTAAGTCTGAGAAAACTCCTTCAGGAAGTGCCGCGCCAGCAGCGGAATGTCTTCCTTCCGTTCCCGCAGCGGCGGTACGTAGAACGGAATGACGTTCAAGCGATAGAAGAGATCCTCGCGAAAGTTCCCTTTGGAGATTTCGTCTTCGAGATCTTTATTGGTCGCCGCAATGATCCGGGCGTCAACCGTAATCGACTCTTCGTCGCCCACGGGAACGAAACGGCCTTCGTCTAAGGTGCGCAGCACTTTGGACTGGGTCTTCAGGCTCATGTCGCCAACTTCGTCCAGAAAGAGCGTTCCGCCGTCCGCCTTCTGGAATTTACCTTCCTTGTCGGAGGTCGCGCCGGAGAATGCGCCCTTGCGGTGACCGAAGAGTTCACTCTCGATGAGGTCTTCCGGGATGGCCGCACAGTTGACCTCGACGAACATCTCGTCCTTGCGCAGGCTCTGCGCATGCAAGGCGCGCGCCGCCAGTTCCTTGCCGGTGCCCGATTCGCCATAAATCAGGACGCGGCCATTGGTCGGCGCCATCAGCGAAATCTGCTGGCGCAGCGCCTTCAGGGGAATACTGTCGCCAACAATGACACTGCGCGCCTGAAACTGTTTGCGAAATTCCAGGTTCTCACTGCGCAAACGCTTGGCTTCGATCGCATTCTTGATGACGATGAGCGTGCGCTCAATAGAGAGCGGCTTCTCCAGAAAATCGAAGGCGCCGAGCTTCGTCGCACGTACGGCCTGCTCGATGTTGCCATGCCCCGAAATGATGATCACCTCGGGATGGTCTTCCCGTTCCACCAACCGCTCGAGGGTTTCCAGGCCATCGATGCCCGGAAGCCAGATATCAAGCAGGACGACCTCGGGAGATTTGTGCCGTAACAATTCGAGGCACTGCTCACCGGTCTCGGCGACCAGTGTCTTGTAACCTTCATCGGCGAGCACGCCTTCCAGCGAGCTGCGAATCTGCGATTCGTCGTCGACGACCAGAACGGTATGCATGAGGTCAGAGCGCCAGCATGGATCCTAAACCACGGTCGCGGCTTCGGCTCTCACATCCTGGGCCACAGGCAACTCTACGATAAAACGCGAACCAACGGGAGAGTTCTCTTCCACGCGAATTGAGCCGCGATGGTCTTCGACGATACGGCCAACGATGGCCAGTCCCAGGCCAGTGCCGCGGCGCTTGGTGGAAAAATAGGGTAGAAACAGCTTTTCTTTGGCCTCGGGGGTAACGCCGTGCCCGGTGTCAGCGACAACAATTTCGATGGCGTCACGCTCCTCCATCAGCGTGGTAGAAATGACGATCTCTTTCACCAGCGATTCATTCAGCGACTCCGCGGCGTTGTCCACCAGGTTGGCAATGGCGCGTTTGATCGCTTCGGCGTCGGCCTGGGCTTGCGGCAGGTCGGGGGCCAGAAAGCGCTCCACCCGAATGCCGTCGAGCCTGCCGTCGAACATCAGCAGCGCTTCGTTAACAATGGCATTGATGTCGGAGGGCTGCGGCTTGGACGCGGGAAACCGTGCCAGCGTGGAGAACTCGTTGACTAACTTGTGCACCGTTTCTACGGAAGAGCTGATGGTTGCGACACACTGACGAATCACCCGCAGTGAACTGGCTTCGGGAACGGCGGCACGGTCGAGATGTCGGCGAATCCGTTCAGCAGACAAGGCCAGGGGAGTAAGCGGATTCTTGATTTCATGAGCGATCCTGCGAGCGACTTCGCGCCAGGCAGTCTGCTTCTGGGCACGCAAAATGTCGGTCAAGTCTTCCAGTACCACTACATATCCGGCGCGACGCCCGTTGCGCGCTCCGCGCGGTGGCGGGTCGAGCGATGCCACCGTCACGGCCACATTGAGTTGCACGCGAGGCGTAGCAATCTCCATCTGGCTGGTGGTGGCACCCATGCGATCGGCCTTGCGTAACATGTGTTCCAGATCGGCGACCGCCTCCTCCGGAAAAAGATCGCGAAGGGGAGTGGTTGCGCCGGGTGGCTCCTGCTCGAGACGCAACAACCGCCTGACCGTTGCATTGCAATGCGTGATGTGCCGGGAGGCGTCAAGCGAGAGCACGCCCGAGGGAACGCTTTCGAGAATGGTCTCAATGTGCCGGGTGTGTTGTTCCAGCTGGCTATTGATGTCCGCCAGTTCGCGACCGGAGGCTTCCACGCGATTCCGGCTGGCCTCCAGCTCCGCAGCCATGCGATTGAACGATTCTACCAGCTGTCCGATTTCGCTGCCGGCACGCACATCTACGCGATAATCCAAGCGGCCACGCGAGATCTCGTCTGTTGCCTCCACCAGTGCTACCAGAGGTCGCGTCACCATGCGGGAGAGAAACAGCGCCAGCCACGTCGACGCGAACAGGACCCCAACGGTCATGAACAGGAGCAGCCCCAGGTAGGTGCGGCGCAACCGGCGCCGCTGCAGGCGCAGATCGAGATATTCGTTCTGGCTGCGTTGTATATCGCGCAGCATTGCCGAATAGTTCGCGGGCAGCGGCATAGCCACGACAATCTGGCCATGATCGCCAACGTGCGCACGTCCCAAGACGTAAAGATCACCCAGGAGCTCAAACGTCTTGCTCTCGTTCGGCGACGCCTCAACCGGCAGATGATGACGGATCAGCGGCCAGCCCTCGGGCGCATGGAAGCTGGCTTCCGCCTGATCGTTGACCAGCGCGAAGGCAAAACCACCCTGAAGCGTTACTTCGCTGCGCCGGAACTCTTCCAACAGCAGACTGAAATTTCCTGTGTGGAACGATTTTTCTGCATCGGGGGTGGCTGCGATTCGCACGGCTTCATCTTGTGCGTTCGTTGTCGCGTACTGCGTCAATAAAGAGGCAATTTGGCTGGTGCGGTATTGTACGTCCTCCGCGGGCCGCGAAAACCACTTCTCCAGGGAACGGTTCAGCAATCCGTAAGAGAAGAGGAACAAAAAGATTACTGGCCCCAGGGACAGCAAAAGCGCTCCCATGACCATCTGGCTGCTGAACCGCGAGCCCAGAACGCCCGTTTTCCGCTCCGCGTAAATCCGCAACAGGGTGCGGATCAGCACGAAGGTCAGTGCAACAAAGAGCAGAAAAATCAGTGCCGAGACCGCGGCAAAAATGATCGTTTCTTCGCTGGTGTCTAACTGCAGAAACGTCAGCTTGAAAGTCGCCTGCGCAAAAATAACCGTAAAAAGAAAAAAGATGCAGATCGAAAGCGCAACTACCGCAGAGGTGCTGTTGCGTTTCTTGTTCTCGCGAGTTGATGCGGTTACCGGCGACATCTCTTGCAGAGTTCAAACGAGACGTAGTGCATGGTTGGGCTAAGTCAATTGCCCAACAAATGCAAATCGGGCTTAGCGCGGGACCCTGTTTACGTGTGGGAGCGTTTCACAATTATATCTGCGTTTCGTCACTCTCAAACTGTCTTTCCTCCCAGCAGCCGGGAGAATTCCAGAAAAAACACCAACTCGCGGCGCTCCCGGCTGGGACCCGACTCGACTTTCCCCATAGGCAATATGGGTAACCCGCTTGGCCCCAAAAAGTGGCGCTCCATGAATCTCGCAATGCATGCCGCTGTGTTAGGCTTTTGCTATCCCCTGCAATCTGACCGAATCGAGCACCATGAACTTCTTCCGACTGGGGCTGTTATGCCCGTTGTTGGCTATGGCCTGCTGGGCACAATCGACCCGCACCTGGGAACAAACCAAGTACGACGACTTCGAAAAAGGTACGGCCCATGGCATTGCCATCGGCAGTGATGGCAGCCTGACCTTGGCGCCTGCGTTCGCCTCACTCTACACTTCACCTTCAACATATCTTTGGGACATTGCGTCTGATGCCGACGGGAATGTCTACGCTGCCGCGGGTTCGCCCGCCCGCGTCTACAAACTTACGCCCGATGGTAAAGCCCACATCATTTTTGCGCCGCCAGAGCTTCAGGTGCAGGCCCTGGTTGTGGATAACGATGGCACGATCTATGCAGCCACTTCGCCGGATGGGAAGGTGTACAAGCTGGTGCGAGGAGGTCCGGCACCGGGAAAAGCCCCCGAGAGCTCGCATACCACGGCCGATATCGCGGCGGCGCAGGAAGGCAGGTCCGGCGAGAAGGCGCGGCCGTCGGTGGACGTCGACCTGAGCTACAGCGCCAGTGTCTTCTTCGATCCCAAGACGAAATACATTTGGGCCTTGGCTCTCGACCGGCAAGGGCAACTGTTCATCGGCACGGGTGATCGTGGCGAGATCTTTCGCGTCGATCGCAACGGCCATGGCGGCCTGTTTTTCAAGAGCGACGAGGCGCAAATTCGGGCGCTCGATTTTGATAACTCGGGCGATCTGATCGCGGGCACCGACGGCAGCGGTTTGATCTACCGCATATCGCCATCGGGCGAAGGGTTTGTGCTGTACAGCGCACCGAAGAAGGAAATAACGGCGCTGGCAGTCGATCATCAGGGCGATATCTATGCGGCTGGCGTGGGCGAAAAGCGCGGCGCGCCACCGCCATCGGGAGCGCCGTCTACGAGCATCAGCATAATCGTCGGCGGATCACCTTCGAGCAGCACACCAGTCACGCCTACTGCTTCCTCAGCAGCCCCGCCTTCTGTTTCCAGTGGGGTTCCCAGCATCGCCAATCTGGGCTCGGAGATTTATCGGCTTTCGCCTGACGGCTCGCCGAAGACGATCTGGAGTTCGCGCGACGATCTGGTTTATGCGCTGGCATTCGATGGCGGGGGCCGTCTGCTCGCCGGGACGGGCAACCGCGGCAAGATCTACGCCATTGAAGGCAATCAATACACCGACCTCGCTCAGGCCAGCGCAAACCAGGTGACCGCGTTTGCCCGGGACCCCAAGGGAGGCCTCTACGCCGCAACCAGCAACCTGGGCAAGGTATTTCGTCTTGGACCCCAACCGGTGGCCGAGGGTACCTTCGAAAGCGACGTCTTCGATGCGAAGAACTTCTCCAAATGGGGCCGTGTGGAGGTGCGGGCGCAGGGGAGCTTCCAGATTTTTGCTCGCAGCGGCAACGTCGATAATCCCGACCGCAACTGGAGCCCGTGGCGGCAGGTGGATCTGCAGAATAACCTGCCCATTGATGCTCCGTCGGCGCGATTCCTCCAGTGGAAAGCGGTGCTCCAGCCCCAGGCCCGCACGCCCGTGATCGACAGTGTGACGGTCAACTATCTGCCCAAGAACGTCGCTCCGGATGTCGAAAATGTCACTGTACTCGTAGGATCGCGGATTCCCGCCGGCTTGCACAGCGAACCCGAAAGCTCCGGTGCTATCTTCGAGCCGCCGCTGCCAACCATCAGGGACCGCCATTCGATCGCGGTGAAGTGGAAAGCCCATGACGACAACGGCGACACGCTGATTTACAGCATCTACTATCGCGGGGACGGTGAGGCGCGTTGGAAATTGCTGCGCGACGACGTGAGCGAACGCTTCATCAACTTCGATTCCGACCTTTTCCCCGACGGCGGCTATGAGATACGGGTGGTCGCTTCCGATTCACCGTCGCACTCGGTCGATGACGCGCTCACCGGCGAAGCTACCAGCGCACGCTTCGAAGTGGACAACACACCACCGCGAATCGAAGCTCTGAGTGCCAAAGTCGAGGGCAATAAGATTCACGTAACCTTCCGCGCCGTTGACGGTTTCTCGCCTGTGACGCATGCCGAATGCTCGATCGACGCCAACGACTGGCAGATCGTCGATCCCGTCGGGCAGATATCGGACGCGAAGACGGAAAGCTACGATTTCCGATTGCCGTTGCCTTCGGCGACGGATGAGACCAACAGCGGCGGCAAGGATTTAAGTCCTGCCACTGCGGAGCACACGATCGTTGTTCGCGCCTACGACCGCTTCGACAATATGGGCAGCGGCAAGATCGTCGTGAACGGGGCCGGCAAGTAAGACCCGTCGCTTCAGTTACCGCTAGAGAATGCTGCGCTCGGCAATCAACGTCCTCGGCTTAATGGCGTGTTCCCTCTACTGCACTATCCCGCTGTTTTGGCTGGTGGTGCACCGGTGGATCCATCGCTGGCGCCGGTGGGGACGGCGCGCTTACATGAGAGTCCTGCCGATCTGGACTGCGTTCATCCTGGCGGCGTTTCTCATCCTCTGGCCTTTCCGCTTCGCGCACTTCTATGCGAACTGGTTCGCCTGGATTCCCGCTGCATTGTCGTTTGTGCTCGGACTTTTTGTCTATCGGGCAGCTTTCAAAGACTTCAAGCGCAGCCAGGTTTCCGGATTGGCGGAGTTGGAGCCACAGCAGCATCACCAGCATTTGGTGACCAGCGGAGTTCGTGCCCATGTTCGCCATCCCATCTACCTCGGGCATCTCTGCGAAGTCTGCGGCTGGTGTGTGGCCACCGGAATGGTCGCACTCTATTTTCTCGCCGCATTCGCGATCGTGACAGGAGCTGTAATGATCAGGATTGAAGACCGGGAACTGGAAGCGCGCTTCGGCGACGCCTATCGCGCATACCGAACGGCCGTGCCAGCAGTCATTCCACACATGCGGCGCTGACCCGAAGCTCACGGCTGAAGCCGCCGAGTTTCTGTTATATTTTCCCTTTATTCCACTTACCTGCACTCGATAGGAGCGGTCTTATGGCAAGCGTCAACAAAGTCATTCTCATCGGCAATCTCGGCAAGGACCCCGAGGTGAAGTACACCCCCAGCGGCATGGCTGTCGCGCGCTTCTCGATCGCGACCAACGAACGCGTCAAGGACAAGGACGGCAACTGGGGCGATCGCACCGAGTGGCATAACATCGTCCTTTTCGATCGCAAGGCGGAGGTGGCCGGGGAATACCTCAAGAAAGGCCGCACGGTTTACATCGAGGGCAGCATTCGCACCAACTCCTGGGATGACAAAGAGACCGGACAGAAGAAGTATCGGACGGAAATCATCGGCAACCAGATGGTGCTGCTGGGCGGCGGTCCACGCGAGGGCGGTGAAGCCGGCGGTGAGGGCAGTGGTTACAGCGGCAGACGCTCAGGAGCGAAGTCTGGCGGATTCGAGCAGCAGCACGCTCCCGAACACGAGAACCAGGCCAGCGCCGGTAACGGTCCCGAGATCACAGACGAAGACATTCCGTTCTAACGATAGCTTCTAACGCGCTCACCCAGCTGGGCAAAAGTTCGCGTTAATTCTGTCCTTTGGACTCTGACTGCACCGACTTGATGTACGAGACCAGCTGCCAGCGCTCGGTATCGGATAGTTTGCCGAAGCCCGGCATACCATGAATCCCGGTGCCGTGAGTGATGATCCAGTGCAGCTCACCCGGCGTGGCGTTCACAACCTCTCCGCTGCGCAAGGACGGGTGGTGTCCCTTGCCTTCAGCCTTTTCGCCGTGACACTTGGAGCATTTCTCCATGTAGATCGCCGCTCCTGCGGCACTCGCGCCGGCATTCCCGGCCAGCGGGTTCGCGGCGGAACGTTCGCTTTCAGGAACTTTCTTTTGCCAGTCGCTCGCGAACAGGGACAAACTGATCGCCAGCAAAAGCGCCATCAAGGCCCACGGCGCTCGGCGAGAAAACGGCCGCTTGTGATGAATTTGTACTCTCATACTCTTGGTCCACACCGGCCATCAACATAACATCGCAAGGCTGAAGCTGGCTCGCGATGAGCTGGCCCTTTCGAATTTATTCGTGCCCTAATCCCTTTACAAAAAACTTACGAACTCCTTAGCCGCTACTTACGTCGCCGGTGCTCCAATCGTGAGGGTACGGCGAATGCGCCGACGTGTGCGAGGAGGCATTTTATGACGACGCTTTTTCTCGTTGTCTGTGCCGTAAGTGTGATTTTTTTTCTGATCTTTCTGCTGCAGTGTTCCTTCCCAATCTCGCGGTTGCGAGGGGCTGAGGACAACACCATATCACCCGTGGTGCACAAAGTTGTTGAATCCAAGGCAGTGGACGCAGCGTGCGGGCGCCGCTTGTTCATCCACCTTGAAGAAGAGATGGCAGAATTCCTCTCTCCACATGGACGTGTGGGGACGATATTACTAATCGCTCTTATTCTCCTGCCGTCTGCTGTTCGCGCCCAGTCGGCGAACAGCACGGCGCCAAACACGGCTGCCGACCAACAAATTCCGCCCGCGGTGGCAAAGCAGCTCGACGCCATGCAGAAGCGGATCGATCAACTGGAGCAAGAACTCAAGATGCGGAACTCGCAGCCAGCCCCGGTGGACGCTACCCCGGCGCCGGCCCACTCGCTCGTGGAAGATGAATCGGGAGCCAACGGTCAGGCAGCGGCGAACCCAATGGTTGAGCAAAAAAAGCCGGAGAAACCCGATCCGTTCTCCTTCGCCGACTTTACTTGGCTAAACGGCACCAGCCGGGTCAAGGAAGTGCCGTTCCAGAATGCTTTCTTTACGCCTGAGATTCGCTTCGATGGCGATTATGTGTACGATTTCAATCATCCTCAGGACGATACCATCAGCGGATCGAGCGAGATATTTCGCGCGAACGAATTTCAAGTCACGCAGCTTGGGCTTGGCGGCGACTTTCACTACGACAATGTCCAGGCGAGATTCATGACCCAAATCGGCATGTATTCGCAAACGACGCCGCGCAACGATGCCAGCCCGGCGCGCGGACAGTGGAACCTCGCGGACGCCTACCGCTATGTCTCCGAAGCCTGGGGTGGATACCATTTCAATGCGCTGGATGGAATCAACGTACAAGCCGGCATTTTTTTGTCTTATGTCGGTCTATTCAGTTATTACCAGTTTGATAACTGGGCTTATCAGCCATCCTACGTATCTTCGAATACACCATGGTTCTTCAATGGTATGCGCGTACAGATTTTTCCCAATCAGCACCTAAAGATTGAGCCTTGGCTGATCAATGGCTGGCAATCCTACGGACGATTTAATCATCGCCCCGGGATTGGCGGACAAATCCTGTGGCGGCCGAAGAGCTGGTTCTCTTTGACCGCGAACCAATATGCTTTGGGGGCCGATACTCTTGGCATTCCCGGTCGCATCCGCTATCACACCGACGACAGTATCGAAGTGAAGTACTACGAACACCCGGATCGTATGCTGGATCGGATGGCATTTTCGTTGACCGGCGACATGGGCTGCGAGCACGGCGGCGGTGTAAGCTGCGCTGGGGACTCGATCAAAGGACCGAAGCAGAGTTTCCTGGGGTATATGTTTTACAACCGCTTTTGGCTGCACAAGGACCTGTACGGGGTCACGCTGGGTGGAGGGCAGATCAACAATCCCGGCCGTTACCTTGTGCTGCTGCCCCCCATCAACGGAGCAACTGCCGCTTCCGGAACGCCGTATTTCACGGAGAATCCCGGCGATCCCTTCAAAGCGTGGGACACCTCGGCCACTTTTGACTACATGCCGGTTCAGTACATCACATTCCGATTGGAGTACGACCACAGACATGCCAATGTGCCGTACTTCTCCGGACCGGGCGGCGTAACGCCCCCCGGTGGAAATACTGGTGCCGCAGGGTCCTTTGTGGCGGGCTGGGGTCCTGATCTGGTGCAGACTCAAAACACGATTCTGGGCGCACTGCTGGTTATGTTCTGACCATCGCCAGGGAGTGAATGTGACGGTATCGATTCGCACTGCTGAGATTCGCATCACGCGCTTGCCAAGCGTGGCGAAGCGACTAGGATGTACGCGGGGAGGTACTCAGCATGCCTACGATCATTCGCTTCAGTGGCGGAAGAGTTTTGGTTCCTCTGCTTTTGACTCTGGCGTGGATCGTCCCGATGAGGGCGCAACAGCGGGATACGGGGGATACAACCGCGCCGCCAGGGTCAGGGGCGGGGGCGTCGCAGCAGCTTGAAGATCACGTCCAGCGACTGGAGGCCGAGGTTAAGGAGCTGCAGGAACAGGTCAGGGAAATGAAATCGGCAATGGAACTCAGAACGGCACCGCTGAATACTGAAGGGAACGATCACAGTGCGGTCGACGAACAGTCTTCCAGCCTGGCGTCTGTCAATTCGCCGACTCAGTCGCTCACGACCGAGGATCGTAGCGTCTTGAACTATCTCCAGGGAACGACCATCAACGCGATGGTCGACGGATATTATGCTTATAACTTCAATGACCCGGTAGGTAGAGTAAACCTGCTAAGAGCTTATGATGTGCTGAGCAACGCCTTTAGCTTGAATCAAGCCGACCTGATCGTTGAACGCGCGCCTGAGGTCGCAGCCGGACGTCGCTATGGGGCGCGCATCGACTTGCAGTTCGGCCAAGCCACAGCCACCCTTCAGGGTAACCCGGTCAACGAACCCCGGCCCGATATATATCGCAACATTTTTCATGCTTATGGTACGTACATTGTGCCCTTGGGAAAGAACGGGTTAACCGTAGACTTTGGTAAGTGGGCGAGCTCGCTCGGCGCGGAAGGTAATTACACGCAGTACCAGATAAACTATTCACGCTCTTACTGGTTCAACTACCTTCCGTTCTACCATATGGGAATTCGCGCAAACTATAAGGTAAATAACTGGCTGACGGCTCAATATTGGATAGTGAATGGTACGAATCAGACCGAGCCGACCAATGGCTATAAAGACGAGCTGTTTGGCTTGCTTATAACTCCCAATAAAAATATCACCTGGACTATCAACTACTATCTGGGGCAGGATCATCCGAATGCTGTTCCGGCTTCTAATTGTGGCCCCGTACCGGTTCAGCCGGGGCTATGCTTTCAGCAGATCAGCCCTGCCCCTAACGGCAAGACAGACATCTTTGACAGCTACGCGACCTGGCAAACCACCCCGAAGCTGAGTTTTACGCTTGAGGGCGATTATGTGATCCAGCGTCTGTGGCCGCACGCGGCGCCAGGCGAGTCGTCTGCACCTTCGGACGTCTGGGGCGGAGCGGCTTACGTGAAGTATCAACTCACGCCCCGAACTTACCTGGCCGGCCGTACGGAATACCTTAACGATCATGGCGGCCTGTTTACTGGAATCACCAGCTACATCGAAGCTCTAAAAGAAGTTACGGCCACCTATGATTTCACCCTGGCGGACGGCTTCGATATGAGGTGGGAATACCGTCGCGACGTCTCGAATCAGCCACTGTTCTTAACCAGCAATCAGGGCATCGATAGCACTCACCAGGATACTGCAACTATGGGCGTGATCTGGTGGTTCGGACGCAAGCAGGGTCCCTGGTAATCAGCTCAGGAGCAATATCATGCAGGATCTTATTTTCGTTGCCGTCACCATCGCATTCTTTGTTGCCTCGATCGGATATGTGCGCTTTTGCGAGCGCATGAAATAGAGGGACCTATGCCTACACAGTCGATTGTCATACTGGCAGTTAGTGCGCTTACCATGATCTACCTGTTCTACGCGCTGCTACGACCGGAGAAGTTCTGATATGACGGCCAATGGTTGGTTTCAAATCGCTCTTTTCCTTGCGATCATCCTGCTCATCACAAAGCCGATGGGCGTCTTTATGACGCGCGTTTTCAATCGCCAACGGACATTTCTGGATCCGGTCCTGGCCCCGGTCGAGCGCACAATCTATCGTTTGACCGGGGTGGACGAAACCCACGAGATGCGCTGGACAGAATATGCGGTCTCCATGTTGTGGTTCAGTCTGGCTTCGATGCTGCTGCTGTATCTGTTAGAACGGGTACAGTTTTATCTGCCCTGGAACCCGCAGAAGCTGGCTGGCGTCCCGCACGCGCTGGCATTCAATACCGCGGCATCGTTCACCACGAATACGAACTGGCAAAACTATTCCGGCGAATCCACCATGAGCTATCTCACCCAGATGGCCGCTCTGGCGTACCACAACTTCGTCTCTGCTGCCGTCGGCATCGCGCTGGCTATTGCCTTTATTCGTGGCATCGCTCGCCGGCAGACGCAGACCATCGGAAACTTCTGGGTGGACATGGTGCGGAGTTGCCTCTGGGTGCTGCTACCAATTTCCATCATCGGTTCATTGGTTCTGGTGTCGCAAGGAGTGGTGCAAAATCTGCGGCCTTACGAGACCGTCAAGCTGGTCGAGCCGCAGCAGGTGCAACATATGGATGCCGACGGCAAGCCTGCGGTCGATGCCCGCGGCAAGCCGATCATGGACACCGTGGCTACCCAAACCATTGCGCAAGGACCGGTGGCGTCGCAGGAGATCATCAAAGAGTACGGCACCAACGGCGGAGGCTTTTTCAACGCCAACAGCGCACATCCTTTTGAAAACCCAACGCCGCTCTCGAACTACATCGAGATGATCACAATTTTTGCGATTGGAGCTGGATTGACGTACACCCTGGGACGCATGACCGGCTCGGCGGCCCATGGCTGGGCAGTCTGGGCGGCGATGGCAATCCTGTTTTTTGCAGGGGTAACGACGGCGTACTGGTCCGAAGCGCGCGGCAATCCGCTGTTCCCGCGTGACGTAAGCCAGCACGCAACGGCCATGCAGGCAGGCGGCAACATGGAAGGCAAAGAGGTCCGCTTCGGGATAGCCGACTCCACCTTGTTTGGAACGATAACCACCGATGCGAGCTGCGGAGCCATCAATAGTTGGTTCGATTCCTATCTTCCGCTGGGAGGGATGGTCCCGCTGGTCAACATCATGCTCAGCGAGGTGATTTTCGGCGGGGTGGGCGCGGGCATGTACGGCATTCTGATCTATGTTGTGCTCGCCGTCTTCATCGCCGGCCTCATGGTGGGCCGCACGCCGGAGTATCTGGGCAAAAAAATCGAGGCTTACGACGTGAAGATGGCGATGCTGGTGGCGCTGGTGTTTCCCCTCGTCATTCTGACATTTACCGGCATTTCCGTGGTGAACGGATTCGGCACGACGGCCATTACCAACCCGGGCCCTCACGGCTTCACGGAGATTCTGTATTCCTTCACTTCACAAGCCGGCAACAACGGATCGGCGTTCGCCGGGCTGAGCAGTAATACGCTGTGGTACAACACCGCCGGCGGTTTCACGATGTTGATCGGACGCTTTCTGATGATCATTCCCATGCTGGCGATCGCCGGAAACCTGGCGCAAAAAAAATACGTCCCCCCCTCGCTGGGAACGTTTCCGGTCACGACACCTTTATTCACCGTGCTTTTGATCGGCGTGATCATCATCGTCGGCGCATTGACATTTTTCCCCGCACTGAGCCTCGGGCCCATACTCGAGCACTTGATGTTGGCAGCTGGTAAGACATTCTGAGGAATTCGCTAATGGCAAGTACGACCGAAACCACGATCTCAAACGAACCAGAGATGGTACGACTGGGGCAGTCGCCGATGAAGAAGCCGAAGAGGAAAGCGATCTGGCAGGGCAAGATCGTATGGCGAGCTACACTTGACTCCTTCCTTAAGCTTGATCCGCGACACATGATGAGCAATCCTGTCATGTTTGTCGTGGAAATTGGGAGCGTGATCACGACGGTGCTGTTGCTGCAGGGCGGCGGCCATTTCTTATTCAACCTGCAGATCACGCTGTGGCTGTGGTTCACCGTACTGTTTGCCAACTTTGCGGAAGCGATGGCGGAGGGCCGCGGCAAAGCCCAGGCTGACACTCTGCGCAAAGCGCGATCGGAGACGATTGCACATCGCGAAGCCGACCATGGCGAGATCGAACAGGTTCCCAGCTCGAAGCTGCGCGCCGGCGATATTGTTGTGGTTTCGGCCAGCGAGTTTGTTCCCTCTGACGGAGAAATCATTGAGGGGGTCGCTTCCGTCGACGAATCGGCCATCACGGGCGAATCGGCGCCGGTCATTCGTGAAGCGGGGGGAGATCGTTCGGCGGTCACCGGCGGTACCCGTGTCCTTTCCGATCAGATCCGCGTCAAGGTTACTTCGAACCCGGGCGAAACCTTCCTCGACCGCATGATTTCCCTGGTCGAAGGCGCCGAGCGGCAGAAGACGCCCAACGAGATCGCGCTCAATATTCTTCTCGCCGGATTGACGATTATTTTTCTGTTAGCGGTGGTCACCTTGCAACCGTTCGCTATCTATTCCGGCGCTCCGCAAACCGTGTTCGTGCTGGTTTCGCTTCTGGTCTGTCTAATCCCAACGACCATTGGCGGGCTGTTGTCGGCGATCGGGATCGCCGGCATGGATCGACTGATCCAGCACAATGTGCTGGCCATGTCAGGCCGCGCGGTCGAGGCGGCCGGAGATGTCGATACCCTGCTGCTCGACAAGACGGGAACTATCACGCTGGGCAATCGTCAGGCGGCGGAATTTGTTCCTGCACCCGGCGTCAGCGAAACCGAAATGGCTGATGCGGCCCAACTCTCTTCGCTGGCGGATGAAACTCCCGAAGGCCGCTCGATCGTCGTGCTGGCAAAAGAACGTTACGGACTGCGTGGTCGCGAACTCAGCTCGCACGAGATGGAGTTCGTTCCGTTCACCGCGCAGACCCGTATGTCAGGCGTGAACATGAATGGCAACCAGATTCGCAAAGGCGCGGTCGACGCAATCACACGCTATCTCGCCAGCAACGGCGTGCAGATGCCGCCCGACGTGCAATCGGCGGTGGAGACGATCGCGCGCTCCGGCGGCACACCGCTGGTCGTCGCCGAGAAACGCCGTGCCCTGGGTGTCATTCACCTCAAGGATATCGTTAAGGGTGGTATGCGAGAACGCTTCGATCAACTGCGCGCCATCGGGATCAAGACGGTCATGATCACCGGTGACAATCCGCTCACGGCGGCGGCGATTGCGCGGGAAGCGGGAGTCGATGATTTTCTGGCGGAGGCAACGCCCAAAGACAAAATGGACTTGATCCGCCGCGAACAGGCCCAAGGCAAACTCGTCGCCATGACCGGCGATGGAACCAACGACGCTCCTGCGCTGGCGCAGGCCGATGTCGGCGTCGCCATGAATACGGGAACCCAAGCCGCCAAAGAAGCCGGCAACATGGTCGATCTCGATTCGAACCCGACCAAGCTGATTGAGGTGGTTGCCATCGGCAAGCAGTTGCTGATGACCCGCGGATCGCTCACGACGTTCTCCATTTCCAACGATGTCGCCAAGTATTTCGCAATTATCCCCGCCATGTTCGCCGGCACTTTTCCGGTCCTGAACGCGCTGAATATCATGCATCTGCGCACGCCGGAGTCGGCGATTCTTTCGGCGGTCATCTTCAATGCCGTCATCATCATTGCTCTGGTTCCGCTGGCATTGCGCGGCGTGAAGTATCGGCCGATGAGCGCGCCAGCGTTGTTACGACGCAATCTCTGGATCTATGGCGTAGGCGGGGTAATTGTGCCGTTCATCGGGATTAAATTGATTGACATGTTGATCTCGGCGGCGAAATTGGCCTAGCTCGCTCAGTCGATCGCTAGGTGCTACTCGTAACGCAAAGCCTCGGCGGGTAGCACGCTTGCTGCGGACCACGACGGATACAGCGTCGCGACGAAGGACACGCCGATCGCAACCAGTGCGACCACCAATCCATCGAGCGGGCGCGGCGCAAACGGAACGTGGTCGATCGAATAAACTTCGGCCGAAAGCGAAATCAGGTGATAGTGTCCGCCTGCCCAGGACAGGCCAAAGCCAACCATCAGCCCCAGCAACGTTCCGATCACGCCGATCAGAATACCCTGATACATGAAGATGCGACGCACCTGCCGCCGCTTCGCGCCCATGGATACCAGCACGGCGATATCGCGTGTCTTTTCCATCACCATCATGATCAGCGAAATCAGGATGTTGAGCGCGGCCACGAAGACAATCAGGCCGATGGTGATGAACGTGACCAGCCGCTCCAGGCGCAGCGCGTGAAAGATCGGCCGATTCTGGTCCATCCAGTTGGTCGACATGAAACCTTTGCCCGCCTCAAGCGCGAGTTCGTCGCCGATTGTGCGTGCCTCGTAAATATTGTCGACTTTGAACTCGAGCACCGAAACCACGTCGCTGAGATCGAAGAGTTTCTGCGCATCCGCGAGCGGGATGAAAGCCCACGAGTTGTCATAGTCGAAGAAGCCCGACGAGAAGATGCCGACGACGGTAAATCGCTTGTACTTGGGAACGATACCAAACGGAGTGAGCTCACCCTGCGGACTGGTGACCGTAACCACGGAACCGACACTCGCGCCCAGCTCGTCGGCCATGTCCTTGCCAAGAACGATTGGCGGCAGCGACGGCGATGGTTCTGGATTGGTCTGGGCAGGAACCGCCGATCGCTCCAGTGGCGCGATCGAGCCCTCCTTGATCGTGTCCAGGATGGTACTGACTTTGCGCTCGTCGGCAGGAATGATGCCCTTCAAGATGCCGCCTTGCGCGCGCGCCCCACGCGAGATCAGTACCTGCTCGTAAATCGCTGGAGCCCCGGCCACCACATGCGGCGTCTTCTCCAGCCGTCCGAGGAGCGACTCCCAGTTGCGAATGCCATCGCTGGCGATGCGCAACAGGTTGATGTGTGAGGTCGAGCCCAGCAGCCGGTCCTGCAAGTCCTGACGGAATCCGTTGTTAATGGCGAGCGCGACGATGAGCGAAGCTACTCCGGCCGTGACTCCGAAAATCGAGATGACGGTTATCACGCCGATGACCGCCTGACGGCGTTTGGCCCGCAGATATCGCGCGGCTACGAAGAGTTCGAATTGCATTCCAGAGTCACCCCAACCCACGCAACGCCGGCGTGAGCTGGCAGCCCGACGGGCCCAAGGCTCTATTCTAACGAAAGCGAGAGGCGTAGCCATTGCAGCGACCACGCTTTCGCCTACGCTTCAAGCACCATAACCTTGTGCTCGATGCAGCGAGTTTGTGCGAGGTCGATCAGCCGCTCGATCAGGCTGGGCCCATATTTCGCATAAAAATAAATGCCTGCAATCACCCGCTCCTGCAGTGTCTTATGGGGATAGATCGCGTTTTCGATTTGCGCTGCGTGCCGGGTAAGGATCTCGGTCCGTCGCAACTCGGCCTGCGCTGCACGCTTTTGCAAACGATCGATTTGGTATTGCATTTTGCTGGTGGCCCGCGATGCGGCTTCGACCAGCGTGGGATCAAGCTGCTGCAACGACTCGCTGATGCTCCGCATTGCTGCGTCGACGTTCAGTTTCGCCGATTGGAGGGTCTGCCGGAGATCGGCGGGGAGTGCGTGAGCGGCCAGGCAGTCGCGCAACTCATGTTCTCCGTGAAACAGCTGCGGCAGATCGATTTCGTACTTGTTCAGCAGCCGCTCGGTGCGTCG
>Ga0335073_10003272_pt1 | contig 22543 bp, 12 predicted proteins | sample Lox_Sample_22_FD_207093 | JGI IMG/M metagenome (GOLD analysis project Ga0335073, IMG submission 207093) | Soil microbial communities from Loxahatchee National Wildlife Refuge, Florida, United States - Lox_Sample_2.2 | ecosystem: Environmental > Terrestrial > Soil > Wetlands | place: USA... | reverse complement strand
CCGCCCAGGCCATTCACCATCGCGCTCTTTAACCAGTGGGGGCCGCGATTTTTCCGCCAATGCACCACCATGCCGAACTGCGAGAGCGTGAATGCCAGAAACGCGCCCACGGCGTACAAGGGGATGAGATTGTCGGTTACGCCGCCGAAAATGATGAGCAGGGCGCCCGTTAGCACGCCTAAAACGACGATGCCGTAGGTGTACACGAGGCGTCGGCCACGAAAACCAAAGACATGAGGCAAATAATTGTTCGCGGCGATGGCTTTGCAGAGGCGCGGAAAGTCGGCAAAAGCCGTGTTGGCGGAGAGCGAAAGCACCAGCAAAATGGAGGCGATTGTGAGGTAATAGAAAATTCCCTTGCCAAAAACGGCGGCAATTAGCATCGAGAGAAGGCTTTGATAGCCGGGCTTGCCCGGGTCAGTCGCCGCGATGCCATAGATTTTCACGAGATAGGAGATTCCCGCGAGCAGCAACGCCAAAAGAAAAATGATAATCGTGAGAGTGCGCTGCGCGTTCTTCACCGCTGGCTCGCGAAAGGCTTTCACGCCGTTGCTGACGGCTTCGACGCCCGTCAGCGCTGTGCAGCCACTCGAAAATACCTTCAAGAGCAGCCAAAGGCTGACCGCGGCGGTCACGGGCGGCGCCGGTGGCAAAGGCGCGAGAGGCGCTGGATGCCCGCCGCTGAGCGCCGCGCGGATCAAACCGCCCGCAATGGTGATGAGAAGAGTCCCGACGAAGAGATATGTCGGCACCATGAAAACGACTCCAGCCTCGCGCACGCCACGAAGATTGACGATCGTGATGATGAGGAGAATGCCAAGGCAAATCCCGACCGTGTGCGGCAGCAGGGAAGGTACCGCGGAGATCAACGCGCCAACTCCGGCAGAAATGCCCACTGCGGCCGTCAGGATGTAGTCCGTGAGCAATGCTGCGGCGGCAAGGAGGCTAGGTGTAGCGCCCAGATTGTAGCGCGCTACAGTGTACGAGCCGCCACCGCTGGGATAAGCGGCGATGGTTTGACGGTAGGAAAAATAAACGATGATGAGCAGAGCGATAATGGCCGCGCTGACGGGGACAATGTAGCGCACGCCGAGCAAACCCAATGGAATCAGCAAGCTAAGCGCCGCTTCCGGCCCGTACGCGGCGGAGCTGAGCCCATCCAATCCGAAAATGGGAATGCCGCGCGCGGGGCCGATCTGCTCCGCGCGTTCGTCGCTTGTCCGGATAGGTTTGCCAACAAGCAGGTCAACGATGTTCATGGGCCGGTGGGTCCGTCTTAGGGTCTAATTCCAAAGTGTCCATTTGCAACGAGAACGGCGCGAAAGTCAACCACCGCGCACGACTAGGAGTGAGGGTTCCCTAATAAATAGGATTGCTGGTGGATCTGACTCTGAGGCTGCGCTTGACAGGCGTGGAGACGGGGCCTACGCTGCGCTGTTTGCGGCGGCTAGCGGAGTGGGCAACGAGGGGAGAGAACGCATGGAGAATGAACGAATGAGGGCGGTCGAAGTGCCGGAGAAAGGCGCGCAGGCCGGGACTTCGATTCTGGTCGCGATGGTTTTGGCGTGCGCGGCAATGCTCGTGTTGCTGGCGGCTGGAACGGCGAACGCGTCGACGGAAAATTATCAGGTAATTGTCGAGCGAAACGTGCCGGCAAAGATGCGCGACGGCGTGATCTTGCGGGCGGATATCTACCGGCCGAGAGCTGATGGGAAATTTCCCGTGCTGCTGGTGCGCACGCCTTACGACAAAACGGGCGAGTCGAATTTCGGAATGAAAGCCGCTGCGCGCGGCTACGTAGTAGTGGAGCAGGATGTGCGCGGCCGGTTCACTTCGGACGGCGAATGGTACCCGTTCAAGTATGAGTCTCAGGATGGATACGACACCGTCGAGTGGGCGGCGGCGCTGCCTTACTCAAACGGAAAAGTAGGGATGTTTGGCGGGTCCTACGTGGGCGCGACGCAATATCTGGCGGCGATTGCGAAGCCGCCACACCTTGCAGGGATTTGCCCCGATGTGACGGCGTCGAATTATCATGACGGATGGACGTATCAAGGCGGAGCGTTCGAGCAGTGGTTCAACGAATCTTGGACCACCGGGCTGGCGATGAACACGATGCGGCGGCGTGTGGAAAAAGAAAGCGCGTTGCCGGGGACGAAAACCTTACCGCTGGTGGATTACGCCGTGCTCGAAGCGCCATCGGCGGCGGGAATTGCGCCTTACTTTACGGATTGGCTGGCGCATCCGAATTACGACGCGTATTGGAAACAGTGGTCGATTGAGGACCATTACGCGAATATTCAAGTGCCGGTGCTCAGCTTCGGAGCGTGGTACGACATTTTTCTGGGAGGGACTCTACGGAATTACATGCGATTGAAGACCGAAGCGGGAACGGAAGCGGCGAGACACGGACAGAGGCTCGTGGTTTATGTCGGGGGGCACGCGGGCGGGTCGGAGAACAGAAAGGTTGGCGCGGTGGATTTTGGAGAGAAGCTGCCCATTGATCAAGACGAGATCACTTTGCGATGGTACGACTGGATTTTGAAGGGGCAAGCAAACGGTATGGAGGGAGAAAAGCCGGTAAGAATTTTTGTGATGGGAAAAAATGAATGGCGCGACGAAGATGACTGGCCTTTGGCGCGCGCGAAGAATACGCAGTATTACCTGCATTCGGAAGGCGAAGCGAACGGACTGGAGGGAAATGGATCGCTGAGCACTTCGGCGCCAGGAGAAGAAAAGCCGGACCAGTATGTTTACGATCCCAGCGATCCGACGCCGACGATTGGCGGGCCGCTTTGTTGCGGTGCGCTACCTACGGGACTCGGACCAGAAGACCAGCGGCCTGCGGAAGCGCGCGCGGATGTGTTGGTGTTCACGACGCCGGCTTTTACGAAGGATATCGAAGTGACCGGGCCGGTGACTCTGGATTTGTACGTGGGCAGCTCGTCGGTGGACACGGATTTCACCGGGATGCTCGTGGACGTCTGGCCGAATGGATTTGCGCAGAATTTGACGAGTGGCATTTTGCGGATGCGTTACAGAAACTCGCAAGAGAGTCCGGAGATGGAGAATCCTGGCGAGACCTATCACATTAAGGTGGACCTCTGGGCGACGAGCAACGTTTTTCTGCCAGGGCACAAGCTACGGCTGGAAGTTTCGAGCAGCAATTTCCCGCGCTTCGACCGGAATCTGAATACAGGCGAAGTGCAAGCGCGCGGCACGCGCATGAGCAAGGCGACGAACGTGATTTACCACGACAAAGCGCATCCATCGGCACTAATTCTGCCGGTGGTGCCGTAGGCCAGCCTTCGAACGAGCCGCGATTTGCGGACACTCCCATAGCAGAAGGCTCTAGGGCTGGGGTATTCCCCCCTTGCAGCGCTGGACCTGCGCTGCAAGCTCGGCGTGAGATGGGTGCGGCGCTTCACGCGTGCTGAACCTCGGCCGTGCGCGTGTTGTGTTGGGCGTTGAATGCACGGCTAAATTCCATTATCGTAGGGGTTTCTTTTCTTGCAAAAATGCGCGGTGTGCGTCGTGCGCTAACCACTGGTGGGGGAAATTGTGAAGAAGAAGATTCGAGTTATCCAATACGGCGTCGGGCCGATCGGCGCTTCGATCGCGCGCTTGATGCGGGAAAAACAAGCCATCGAAATTATAGGCGCGATTGATACGGACCCTGCGAAGGTGGGCCGCGACCTGGGCGAAGTGACGGGCGCGACAGATGCCCCGTGGGGCGTGACAGTTTCGGCGGATGCAAAGGAAGTTCTGGAGCAGGCCGCGGACGTGGTGATTCACTCGACGTCATCTTCCCTGCCGAAAGTGATGGATCAATTGTTGGCGTGCCTCGAAGCGGAGTCGTGCATCGTTTCCACCTGCGAGGAACTGGCCTTTCCGCTGCGCAGATACCCGGAGCTCTCTGCGCAACTGGACAAAGCTGCGAAGGATTGGGGAGTGGCGCTTGTCGGAACGGGCGTAAATCCGGGCTTCGTGATGGACAAGCTGGTGATCACGCTGGCGGCGGTCTCGCAGCGGATCGAACATGCGAAAGCGGTGCGCATCGTGGACGGTGGCAGGCGCAGGCTGCCGCTGCAGAAAAAAATCGGCGCGGGCATGACGGAGGAGGAATTCCGCGCACAAGTGAAAACGGGAGTCATCAAGCATGTCGGTTTGCCGGAGTCCGTCGCGATGATCGCGGACAGCTTGAACTTGCCGGTCGAAGAAATTACCGAAACCGTCGAACCGAAAATCGCCACGGAGCGCGTGCAGACAGAATACTTGACGGTGGAAGCTGGACAAGCAGCCGGTGTGCATCAAATCGCGCGCGGCCTGGGCGGCGGAAAAGAGCTGGTGTACCTCGAGCTGCAGATGTACGTCGGCGCGAAGGAGCCAGCGGACACGATTACCTTAAAAGGCCATCCCAATATTAGTTTGGTGATCCCCGGAGGGACGCACGGCGATGTGGCCACCGCGTCCTTGGTGGTGAACTCGATTCCGGTGATTCTGGATGCTCCCGCGGGTTTGCGGACCGCGCGGGATTTGCCGATCGGATTTTTCTCGCCGAATGCGAAGCCCTGAAAATAGAAGATGGATCGGACCAAAAAAAGAATTCGGCTGGCGTCTCGATACTAATGATTCAGGAGCGGTAGCGATTTCAGATAGGCGATAATGGCCACCGCGTCTTCGTGCTTCATGTGATAGATGTGCATCGGCGGACGCAAAGTTTCGCCTTCCGGCCCAATGCCGCGCTCGAGTACGCGTTCCCCTTCTTCCTCAGTAAAACTCGGGAAACCCGCGAGGGCTGGAGCGCTCGGCGCCCAATTGGGATTCTGCTTCACGGGCATGATCCAGATGGGAGCACCCTGCAGCCACGCATTGCGATCGAGTTCGCCTTGCGCGTTGCGCGGCGTATGGCATTCGCCGCACATGGCCACATCTTCGACAAGGTAGCGGCCGCGTTCGATTTGCGCCTTGTCGGGAGAGGTGGTGGCTGGCTTCGTCTTCGTCCAGCCAATCGAAACCGCTACAGCGAGAGTGAGGAACAACACCAGAGAACCGACCTTTGAGGACCTAGCTCGCATGAAGCCTCCAACGCTTTCAGTGACGGATTTGAAGAACCTGCCTGACGGATTCCTCGGAGACCAGAAGTAAACTCCAGGCCGCCTCGATCAGTATTCCCAAATCCGAGGGAGGCGTACGCCATCGCCGTTGGCCCGCAAGCCAAGGCGCGGCTGCCGTTCTCTTTCCGCGGCAGAGCAGAGCAAGAGCATACCACTTGAATAGCTTCTCGTGGCTCAAGAATGCGCGGAGAAGGCAACAGTTTTTTGTGGGCCTTTCTGGTCGAGTTTGCGCGGTCTCCTTTTTAGGGACAGATTTTCTGGGACAGAAAATTTACTGCGTCTGGCAATGGCGGCTTCGAAAGACGGGGTTGCCGGGATGACTTGCATCGGCTACGGGTAACGCTGACGGATTTTTACGGTGCGATCCAACTCATCGGAGACTTCAAGAATTTTAAGCTGAAGATCCTTGTCGAGCGGCGCTCTGGCGAGAAAATCATGAACTTGAGCTTGCGCGGCAGGCGATTGCTGGCCGCCGATGAAGGCGCCGAGCCAGCCAAGGAGAAAAAAGATTTTGCGGTCGCGCTTGATTTGGGGGAGGGCTTCGAGAGCGGGTTTCAGGTAGGGGAGCGTCAACGCAGACTGGTTCCAATAATTGAAGGCGCCGAGGCTTTGGGCGATCCAATCCTCGGGACGGGAGGGATCGTCGACATAATCGTGGAAATAACTTTGTTTGGTGGCAGCGTCCGGACGGGCGGCTTGCGCCATATAGGCGTATTTCTGGCCGTCGCCGGATTGGTCACGCTTTTCTTCCGCGGCGAGGAGTGAATCGGCGTCGGGATCCTTGAGAGCGATTAGGGCGGTGAGCATGGTCCAACGGTCAAGCGGGCGAAGAGCGACGCCGGGGACTGTGAGTCTGCCATTGAGGAGATCTTTGAGTTGGGCGCGGCCTTGCGGGCTTTCCGCGATGGCGCGCAGGCCGCGAAACCAGATGATGCGAAAGTCCTGCTCGGAGGAGTGGAGCATGCGATCCGCGGCAAGCGCTTCTGCTTGCGGGACGATTTGCGCCCGCGTAGCGTCGCTGACGTAGCGATGGAGGCTCGTGGTCACATGGACGATGAGGCTTTGCGCGAGCTCTTCGTCCGTTTCGGTCGGAAGCAGGCGGAGAGCGAGATCGAGAAAATCGCGTGGGGCTAGATCGGCTTCTCGGACGGAATCCCACAGCGAGCCCCAGAGGAGCGAGCGATCGAAAACATCGGGAATTTCGCCGAGCCGGCCGATTACGGCTTTGCGGCTGCGTGCATCGAGCAGAAAACGGCCGTAAGCGTAGTCGTGATCGTTAAGGAAGACGTATTGCGGGCAGGGTTTGGCGAGCGCCTCGGGCATATCGGCGTTTGGCGTGTCGAGCTGGGCACGGAGACGAATGGGAGCGCCGGCGGGGTAGGCCAGCAGGACTTGCATGGCGATGGGCCAAACGCCAGCTTCGCCGAGAACGTCGTGCTGCGAGAGCGAAAAATGATCGATGCGATTTTGCGCGTCGCAGGACCATGCGACATCGACCTGCGGCATGCCGCGATGGCGAATCCACATGGCGGCCCAATCTTGCAACGACTTTCCGGAAACGGTTTCGAACGCGTGGACTAAATCACTCCAATCGGCGTTGGAATAGGCGTGCTCCTTCAAATAGAGACGAAGGCCATCGCGAAATTTTTCTTCGCCGAGCACGAACGCTAGCTGCTTAATGACACCGGGAGCCTTTGAATAAACGATGGCGCCATAGGCAGATTTGGCGTCCTTCAGGTTGTCGATGTCCTGGTAGATTGGCGTCGTGCCTTTGGTCGAGTCGATCTCATAAGCAGCTGGTTTGATGGAGAGATAGAAACGTTTCCAGACATGCTCGTTGGGTTTGAGGGCGGCGAGCGATTGATAAGCCATGTATTGCGCGAAGCCTTCCTTAAGCCAGAGATCGTCAAACCAGCGCATGGTGGTGAAATCGCCGAACCATTGATGCGTGAGCTCGTGGAGCAGGAGGACGTCGCGATTGAGATGATCGCTGTGCGTCGGTGCGGTACGGAAGAGAACGGATTCCTCGCGCAGGAAGGTTGCGCCGGCGTGCTCCATGCCGCCGTACGCGAATCCGGGGATCAGCACGAGATCATATTGGGGAAACGGAAATGGTTGCGCGAAAAATTTGGAAAGATAATCGATGCCTTGCGCGGTGATTTGCTGGACTTCGGCAGCTTCCGCTTCGGCCTTATTGAATTGCGATTGACGGACGTAAAGGCCGGGCTGACCAGCGGTTCCCTCAATTTTCCGAAAAGGGCCGGCGGCAAAGGCGAAGAGATACGTGCTAATCGGACGCGTCTCCGAAAAAACTGTGACGCGCTTGCCGGAAGCATCGGGCGATCGCGATTCGATGGGAGTGTTGGAAATAACGGTCCAGTTTTCAGGGGCAGTGAGCTCAAGACGGAAACGGCCTTTGAGATCGGGTTGATCGAAGCAAGGGAAAGCCATTTCAGCGTCCATGGGAACGAAGAGCGTATAGAGATATTCGGTGTTGTCGTCCTTGTCTTCGAAGCGCGTGATGGCTTTTCCGGCGGCGGCGACGGGAGCGGTGAAATCCACGCTGACAGAGTTTTCGCCGATGCTGATGGAGTTGGCGGGAAGCTCGATATGGCCATTTTCAATTCTTGCAGCGAGCGTGACACCGTTAATGGTGAGATCCATTACTGTGCCTTCGCGAAAATCGAGGAGAACGACGGCTGAAGAGCTGGAATGGAATTGGATATCTTCGTGGCCGGACGCCAAGGGCGCGTGCGGCGTGAGGGTAAAGCGAAGGCGATAGCGAATTTGGGAGAGCTGCGCGGCGCGCCGGCGGGCGAGTTCATGCGGAATGCCCTCCGGCGGAGTGGCAGCCAGTAAATTGCCGGCGACTGAAAGTGCGAAGAGAGCCAGAAGCAAGCGCATGGAAGCAAGAAATCTACACGATTGGCGGGGGCGAGCGATACGGTGATTTTTTCGGCGAAGCTCGCGTCGTCTCTCGCAGCGCGGAGTATGATGCTACGCTGACGTGGCATTGCGATGTGCTTTACCGACTCGCCGATAGCGGCGGGGGAAGGCTTTTTCGAACCTCTAGGGGCACACATGAAGAAATTCATTCTATTTTTCCTGCTTGTGTTGCCAGCATGCCCGTTTGTCTCTCGGGCTGCGGCGGTACGAAGCGATCAGGGCTCCGCGGCTGCGGCAACTCGGGCCGAGCAGAGCGCGGAAGTGGCGCGTTGGGAACGAGAGGCGGCGAGCGTCACCATTACGCGGGACGACTGGGGAATCGCGCACGTTCATGGAAAAACGGACGCCGATGCAGTGTTCGGCATGATTTACGCGCAAGCGGAAGACGACTTCAACCGTGTCGAGACGAATTACATCAACGCGATGGGGCGGCTCGCGGAAGCGGAGGGCGAGAGCAAGATTTACCAGGACTTGCGGATGAAGCTGTTCATCGATCCGGAGGCGCTGAAAAAGGAATACGCGGGGAGCCCGGAATGGCTGAAACAATTGATGAACGCCTGGGCGGACGGATTGAACTACTACCTTTTCAAACATCCCGAGGTAAAGCCTCGGGTCATCCAGCGATTCGAGCCGTGGATGGCGCTCAGCTTCACCGAAGGAAGCATCGGCGGGGACATCGAACGAGTGGACCTGGCGCAGCTCGAGGCGTTCTATGGGAAGACTTCCGCGAGCGCGGGCGCCGCGGCGGATGACGACGAAATTGAAGAACCAACCGGATCAAACGGGATGGCCATCGCGCCTTCTAATACGGCGGACCATCACGCGCTGCTTCTGATCAATCCGCACACGTCGTTCTTCTTCCGCTCGGAATTGCAGATGGCGAGCGACGAAGGGCTGGATGCGTACGGCGCGGTGACGTGGGGGCAATTCTTCGTGTACCAAGGATTCAATGAAAAAGCGGGGTGGATGCACACCTCGAGTGGGGTGAACGCCATTACCTGGTATCTCGAAACGGTGGAGAAGAAGGACGGCAAGTTTTATTCCAAGTACGGAAACGAGGAACGGCCGGTTGCGGCGAAAGAGGTCATAGTCTCGTACAAGACCACCGAAGGATTGGCGCAAAAGAAGTTCACCGTGTATCGAACGCACCACGGGCCGATCATCGCAGAGCAGGACGGAAAATGGGTGAGCATCCGGTTGATGGTCGAGCACGTAAAGGCGCTGACGCAGTCCTACACGCGGACGAAGGCGACGAATTACAAATCGTTCCGACAGACCATGGAACTGCATACGAATTCCTCGAACAACACAATTTTTGCGGATGCCGACGGAGACATTGCGTACTTTCACGGGAATTTCATTCCGAGGCGCGACACGCGTTTTGATTGGAATAAGCCAGTGGACGGAAGCAATCCGGCGACGGAGTGGCACGGGCTGCTTTCAATCGACGAGACACCGCATTTGCTGAATCCAAAAAGCGGCTGGCTTTACAACTCGAATAATTGGCCGTGGTCGGCGGCGGGCGCGAGCAGTCCGAAGCGCGAGGATTATCCCGTCTATGTGGAGACGGGCGGAGAGACCGCGCGGGGATTACATGCGATCCGTGTGCTAGAAAATAAAAAGGATTTCACTGTCGACTCGCTGATTGCGGCAGCGTACGACAGTTATTTGACGTGGTTCGAGAAGCCGATTCCCTGCTTACTTAAGGCGTGGGACGATGCGCCGGCGGATGATGCGCTGAAGAGGAAATCAAGCGAGCAGGCCGGGGCGTTGCGCGAATGGGATTTGCGTTGGGGCGTGACGTCCGTGCCCACGTCGTTGGCCGTGTTTTGGGGAGAAGAAATTCGGAAGCGCGTAGGCGGCGAAGCGCGAAAAGAAGGCGCCTACCTCAGCGATTACATTTGCACGAAAGTGCCACCACGGGTGCTGCTGCAATCTCTTTCCGACGCCTCCGATCGGCTCGTGGCGGATTTCGGGAGTTGGGAAACGCCGTGGGGCGACATCAACCGCTTCCAGCGGCTGAATGACGATATCTCTCCAACTTTCAGCGACGCCGGGCCGAGCATCCCCGTCGGATTTACTTCGTCGTTTTGGGGCTCGCTCGCGTCGTTCGGCGCGCGGCCGTATCCCGAAACGAAAAAGTGGTATGGCACGAGCGGGAACAGCTTCGTCGCGGTTGTAGAGTTTGGCAAAGAAGTGCGCGCCCGCGCGGTAACAGCTGGGGGCGAGAGCGGCCGTCCGTCGTCGCCCCATTTCAACGACGAGGCCGAACGATACGCCACGGGAAATTTGCGCGAAGTCTATTTCTATCCCTTGCAGCTAAAGGGGCACACTGAACGCGAATACCATCCGGGGAATTAAGTGTCCGGACATGCCGCGACCCTACTTGTCACACTCTGCTTGATCTCTGGCTGATAACGAATAGTTTTTCGCTTGTGGCCGGCGCGCCCGGCGTCGGACTGGTTAGGAGCGAACGGCGTGGTACGATGGCGGTCGGTGGCGCCGATGATCGGACAGACGCTCGACCACTACAGAGTTGTTGAAAAGATTGGCGAAGGCGGTATGGGTGTCGTCTATCGCGCTCACGATGAAGTGCTGAACCGAGATGTGGCTTTGAAGTTGCTTGCCCCTGGGGCCATCGACAAAGTTGGCCGCGATCATTTATTGCGTGAGGCTCAAACCGCTTCGTCCCTCAGCCACCCGAACATCTGCACCATTTATCAGGTTGGACAGACCGACAAAGACTTCTACGTGGTGATGGAGCTTATCGAAGGGCGCTCGCTCACCGAACTGGTCGCGACGATGGCCCTATCGATGGAGACGGTGATGCGGCACGGTGTCCAGATTGCCGATGCCCTGGCCCACGCGCACGAGCGGGGAATCGTGCATCGCGACATCAAGAGCTCGAACGTGATGATCACCCCGGAAGGGCGCCTAAAGGTCCTGGATTTCGGGTTGGCCACGCGGCTGGCCACCGAAGAAGTCGGCGACTTGACGCTTTCCCACGATTCTCTCGAGAGCAAGCTCGTTGGTACTCTGCCGTACATGGCGCCGGAAGTGTTGCGCGGACAAAAGGGCGACCACCTCAGCGATTTGTGGGCGCTTGGCATTTTGCTGTACGAAGCGGCGGCGACAGTCCAGCCTTTTCGCGGAAAAACTGGATTCGAGATCAGCTCGGCGATTCTGCGGGAGCCCCCTCCGCCCCTGCCGGCTGCCGTTCCGCATGGACTGGCCGCAGTGATCCTGCGATGCCTCGCGAAGGAGCCAGCCGGGCGATATCAGAGGGCCAGCGAAGTGCGCGCGGCCTTGGAGGCGCTGCAAGGCGCGTTGTTGCAAAGCCGACAACCACATCCATCGGAAGAGACGCGAGGCCCGCGCACGCTGGTTCTTCGGGGAATGGAACACCTCACCGTCAAAAACGGAGACGTGTTGTTAATGGTGGGCACGAACAAAGGAGCCTTTCTGCTGCGCTCGTCGCGGGAGCGCGCCCGCTGGGACGTCGCGGGACCGTATTTTCATGGTCAAGGCATAAACGCGATGGCCTACGATGCACGGAACGGCAGGCATCGATTGTGGGTTTCGACCAACAATGTGATGTGGGGAACCTTTTTACGCTCCAGTGATGACTTCGGCAGGATCTGGACCAATCCGCTCGAGGCGAGCATCCGGTTTCCCACCGATTCAGGAGCTTCTCTAAAGAACATTTGGCAGATTTGCGTGGGCCGCGAAGAAGCGCCCGACACGCTTTATTGCGGAGTGGAACCGGCGGCGCTTTTTGAATCGCAAGATGGAGGCGAATCGTGGTGCCTGGTGCGCGGATTGTATGAGCATCCCCACCGGCCGCGCTGGATGCCAAGCAACGGCGGCCTGCTGCTCCACACGATCGTGGCAGACCGGCACAATCGGGAACTGATGTACGTCGCGATCTCTTCCGGCGGTTTCTATCGCACTGAAGACGGAGGCGCTACCTGGCAGGCGCGTAATAGTGGCATACGCGTAGTCTTTGCTCCCGAAAAATTCCCTGAATTTGGCCAGTGCGTTCATAAAATCGCGCTTCATCAGTCCCGTCCCGAGCGTTTGTTCCTCCAGAACCACTGGGGGATCTATCGTTCCGACAACCGTGGCGATTCATGGCAGGACGTCGCACACGGGCTGCCTTCGGATTTTGGTTTCGCGATAGTGATGCATCCCCACGATCCCGATTGCGTATATATCCTGCCCGTGGAATCGGACGAGTTCCGGTGCACTCCAGAAGGGCATTTGCGTGTTTATCGCACGCGGAATGCGGGCGGCTCGTGGGAGGCTTTGACGCGTGGCCTGCCGCAGAAGGGAGCCTACGAGACGATTTTACGAGATGCTATGTCGCCTGATTCGCTGGATCCAGCAGGAATCTATTTTGGTACGCGGAGCGGAAAGCTCTACGCATCGAGAGATGAAGGAAAAAGCTGGAAGAAAATACTGGATGGACTGCCGCAAATTCTGTGCGTGAAGGCTGCCATCATCCAAATGGATGGAGCGCCGGCTCCGAAGCGGCACTCGGAGGCGAGGCCCGCAGCAAAACGGAAGTCCGCGCACGCGCAAAACGCGAAGCGCAGGAACCGGCGATGATGCAAGTCATTTTCCATATTCCAGGTCCGCTGCGCGAATTCACCGGAAACCGAGGCGTGGTCCAGGTTGAGGCGAAAAAAGGCGCAAATGTCCGCGAGGCTTTGCAGACTCTATTCGTTGCTTACCCGGGGCTGCGTGACAGAGTTCTGACGGAAAGCGGCGAAACCCGGCAGCATGTCAATATTTTTGTGGGAAATGAGAACGTGCGCTACACGGGTGGATTGACGACGGCACTTTCCGCTGGTGCGGAGATTTCAATTGTTCCCGCGATCAGCGGGGGCTAAAACCCGTCACTCTTCAGGTCGAACGCCCCACTGTCACACGAGGGCCGTAGCGTTCCTGCCCGTTTTTCCATTGTGCCACGCGAAACAGACCAGAAATCCTATCAAAGAGAATTACTGGCCTACGAAGTGTGCCGCGGCGTCTCGCTAAAAATAGAATTTCGCGCCCAGCTGGACCAGCCGCGGAGGAGCGGCGCTGATGACCTGGCCGAACGTCGAGCTATCGATATTGCCGTCCACGGCTTGCGGCCCAAAAAATTGCGCGTGGTTGAACGTATTGAAGGCTTCGATGCGGAACTGGAGCGATTTCGCTTCGGTCAAGCGCACGTTCTTGAGCAACGCCATGTCGAAGTTGTTCATGCCCGGCCCATAGAAAGAGCGCCGCGAGGCGGTGCCCGGCGTGCCCAAAACGTTTTCCGTGAAAGCAGCCGTATTGAAATAAGGCTGGCCGTTGCGCGGATTGTGATTCAAATCGAGAGCGGCGCCCGTATAGTTCGGCTCATCCACGCCATAGTTATTGATACCGTTCGGCTCGGCCCCGAGCAGAGAGTTGTCGCCGTAATTGACTAGCGTGACGGGAAGCCCGCTGCTGAACCGCGTGATTCCGGAAAGTTCCCAGCCTTCCGTCCAGCGATTGGTGGCGCGGAATAGACGCTCGACAGGAATCTGGTAGCTGTAGCTCACGACAAAGTTGTGCCTAACGTCGAATGCAGACAACGCCCGGCTGAGAGAAGGATCGAGCGGATTGACCTCCTCGCCCACGTTGGACGATTGGTCGAGCGATTTGCTGAAAGTATATCCCGCCAAAACGTTCAGGCCTTTGCTGGTATGACGCAGCGTTATTTGCAAAGCGTTGTAGTTGGAATTGCCGATGGTGGCCTGGTTGGCGTTGCTCCCAAAGTTTGAGCCCAGCGGTCCGCGTGTCCCGTTATAAACCTGTCCGGTCGCAGTCGTGTACGTACTGTCTTCGCCGAAAGGGCCGCAAGGGACCTGTTCCGGTGCAAGATTGGCGGGATTGCTCAAGAACAAACAAAGCGACGGATCGCCGGGGTTGGCCTCCTTGAGCACCAGCAGCCGATGCCCCTGGCTACCCACATAATTGAAGCTGAGCACCGTGTTCGCTCCCAAGCCGCGCTCGAGCGAAAGCATGTATTGCTCGGTGTACGGAATGCGGTTCGTTGTGGCGTAATTGGGAAGGCCTGTAATGGGCTCGAATTGCGCCCAATTAATGTTCGCATCGGGATGGCTGGCGCTGGAATTCAGCGGAGCCAGCGTGACCGGGAAATATTGCCCCAGATTCTGCCCAGTCGCCGCTGTGATAAACGGCGTGGCAAAGAGCGGCGGAGCAGGGCTCGTATACGTCGTGCCGTACGGCGCGTTGGCGCTCATCACGCCGATTGTGAGAGCCTCGATCGCCGTGTAAAACATTCCGTAGCTGGCGCGAATGCTGGTCTTGCCTGGGCCTCCCAATATCTTCGCAAGCCAGCCATCGCCGGAAGTGCTGGGCGAATAAGCCAGCCCGGCGCGCGGCGCAAAGTCGCGATTCCCTGGAGGCGCCAGCGTGCGCGAAACTCCCGGATCGGTGGGATAAAGGATGCCGGCGGGCGCTCCCGGAAAAACGACGGATTGCTGGCCCGGCGCGAAGGTTGCAATTTGGTTGTACTTTTCATACCAAGGCTCGATGCGGTCCCAGCGCAGGCCATAATTAAGCGTGAGGGAGCGCGTCACCCGCCAACTATCTTGCGCATAAAGCCCCAGATATTTGTTGCGGCCATAAAAGGGTTGAAGCTGACTCTGATTATATTGGCTCGGAATCCCCAGTAAGAAATCAGCAAAGTCCGAGCCCGTCTCGGTTCCGAAGAAAAGAAAGCTGCCGTTGAATTGCGCGATAGCGTTCACGTTGACCTGGTCGTAGTGAAATTCGCCCCCGGCTTTTATGGTGTGAGTTCCAATCACCTTCGAGAAATTGTCCAGCCATTGAAAGGTGTTGCCGACCTGGTTCAGCTCATTCGTATTGGTTCCAATCGTGAAGCTGTTGAAACCGACGCTCTCGACACCCTCCGTGTTTGGGGAGAGTGCCACGATTCCGGGCGTTCCCTGGCCCACCTCGAATCCTTGTGACGCCAAGCTCACGCCAACTCCGCCCACCGGCTTGCCGAGGTCATTCGCGTCACGCATGTAGCTGAAATGGAATTCATTCACACTCGTCGGATTGATTGTCTTTGTGTCGCCAAGATCGAGCAATTGCCCCCGGCCCAGATAGAGTGCGTTGAATCCTGGGACGTTCGCCCCGCCCTGCGCCATCGGGTAAGGGTTATTCTGCGACCAGTCGTCGAGAAAATAGTAAGCGGACATCAGCCCCCATCCCGTATTGGCATCCAGCCGATAAGCGCCTTTGTCGTCGCGCAATGTTTCGTTGTACGCCGAAGTGGAAAACGTCCCGTTCGTATCGTTCGGCGCGGGAATGTATTTCAAGAGGTTGGTCGCCGGCGCAGACCACACACTCTGCGGAATGACCGCGCCGGGAAACACGCACGTCGCGCTCGTGCATCCTGGCGTGTAATAAGGCTCGCCGGCCGAAACCGTATAGTTCAGCTTTTGCGAAAGCAAGCTCGCGAAATACGGCCCGCTCACGGTGGTCGGGACCGTGTTCCCGCTTGCATCCGTGGTCACAAAATCGCTCGCCAAGTCGGATAGATTGCCCATCCGGTCCTGCATGGACGGCACGGCAATCTGGCCGCTGTCCACGCCTTGCGTTGACCGAGTCCCTTGGTAATCGGCAAAGAAGAAAATCTTGTCCGTGCGAATCGGCCCGCCGAAAGTGCCGCCGAACTGGTTTTGATCGAAAGCACCGCGCGTCGGGGAAAAATAATTCCGCGCGTCGAGGTCCGTGTTGCGGAGAAACTCGAAAGCGTCGCCGTGAAATACATTACTGCCGGACTTGGTGACCACGTTGATCTGGCCGCCGCTGAATTCGCCGTATTCCGCGTCAAAATTGTTCGTGAGGATCCGAAACTCGGCGATCGAGTCGAGGTTCGGAATGATCGCCGCTCCCATATTGACGTCTTCCTCGACGTCGCTCCCGTCCACGATGAAGCTGTTGGCGAATTCCCGCTGCCCGTTGATCGAAATAGTCCCGGGATTCAAGTCGCCTGAAGGGGACAGCACGCTCGCCCCCACGTCCTGCACGGTGTCCGAGGTGATGGAAGTGACCGGGGCGACTCCGGGCTGCAAGGCGAGCAAATCGGTAAAGCTCCGTCCGTTCAGAGGGACCGCCGTCATTTGCGCCCCGGTAATGACCTCGCCGTTCTGCGTGCTTGTGGTGTCCACACGGAGTTGGTTTTCGACGACGGTAATGGCCTCCGACCGCTTGCCGACCACGAGAACCGCGTCAATCGTCAGCGCGCTATTTGCATCGATAACAATTCCGGTTCGCCGGTAAGGCCGAAAAGACGTGCTGGCAATTTCAAGGTCGTAGTGGCCGATCGGAAGATCGGGAAATGAATAGAAGCCTTTGTCGTCCGTAGTGGTCGTTTGCTGAATTCCCGTGTCCGCGTTGGTCGCCGTAACATTCGCCCTAGGGACCACCGCCCCGCTCGAATCCTTCACCGTTCCCGAGATGCTTCCGCCAACGCCAGCCCAGGAATCGTTAGCAACAAAGATCAAAATCGCGGCGGCAAGACACAATCCAAGACGCACCGAACGGCTCGAGATAAAAACCGCAAAGTTGAAGACACTGCCCCGCAGGCCACCACAACCCATATCCCTATTCTCCTTGTGACACCCGCGGCCGCTTTCCTTATAATGACGAAGGTCGTCAGCCCATCCGGGTTGTCGATTTCGGTCCCCGCGACCCCTCGCAAAAGGTTTTGTCGTGGGGACCGTCTTGCTTACCTTGACTAGCTCCAGATCTGCTCTCGCAAAACTGGCAATTCACTGACTCGCCGCATCGCCCCAGTCATGCTGTCCGCGAATCGATCCCAAATCACGGTCGCAGTCTTCCGAGAACGATGTCTCCGTCAAATAACCTCAAGAACCATCGCAGGTGTTCATTTCAGCGAGATGACTAACCGCATTTTGTTGCAACTTATTTGCAACAAAAATATACGACAGGATTAGTCCGATTTCAACCTTTCTTCAGCCAACGGTCGAATTTGACCCCCCAACTGTCGAAGAGCCAGGTCGAACGGAGGCCGGTTCCGCCGCTGAGGTCGAAATTTTCCTAAGTTTTTTGATCTTGGCTGGAATCTAAATTGGACGTGGCCGCCCAGCAGCACCAGTCTGGAGGTCGACCGCAGCCGCGCGTCCGGCCCCGGACAAAACCAAAACGCGAACCCACCTGTCTGGGTGGGCTTACTTCGTTGGCGCGCTTTCTTCGAGCTTAACGTTCGAGAAAATCGCAGTTTCGAGCGTCGTCGCGACGTGGGAACACACGCCCAGCCCAACATAAACAGGGTCTTTAAGCGTGATGAATTCGACGGGGCCAGTAGCTTTCAATTCCTCGCCAGGCTTGCCGGAGTACATCATGATCTCCACGCCCTTTCGCAAGATGCACAGCCTCAACGGGCCGTCTTCCGCCGCGACGACTTGATAGGTCTGTTCGTTCGCCACACCGCGAAATTGCAGCGACGTGAGGCCGTTGCCGTGAGAGACCGCGTCCGCGTAGGACGAGCCGGGATCGAGGCTCTGCCGAATCATGAGCACGGCTTTACGGTGCTCGGCGGCGCTTGTACCCACCCAACGGATATCGGCGGTGAGGCTGATGTCACCCGAAACCTTCTTCCAAACGAAATAGAACGCGTCTGTGGCGGCCCACATGTTGGCGCCGCCGCCCGTAATGGTGTACTCGCCTTTGGCGGAATCGTATTGGGCTTTGCAACCCGGCGGAGTGACGCCGACGCTGCCTTCATTCGTGAAAATGCCTAAGTCGTTCGTCTGCGCCGCAACAACGGCTAGGCCAAGCCCCACGGTGATTAGGGCCACGAAGGCGGGCACGAATGACCTTTTTTTCCATGACATTTTGGAAGCCTCCCAATCTCTGAACCGTTTTCCGAAAGGCGCAAATAAAACCATGATTCAGGTATCTACGCGCGGAAACGGCGAAAGAACGGAAGCATTTTATATCATTCAGAGAGTATGCCGCTGGAATGCGCTGTCATGGCGCGGACAGAAAAACGGGATGCCGCGCGTTCGAGGAATCTGAAGCTCCCGAGAAGTCACACAGAGACGGCGTCCGGATCTGGCAGAAGCTTCGAGGCGCGCTTGTGTTCGTAGAGCGCTTGATCCGCGCCGGCCATCATGGTTTCTGGCTGGTCCCCCGGCGCGTATTCCTTCCAACCAACGGAATACCGGATGGGCAATTTGCGGCCTTCCCAGACCACCTCGAGTGGCCCCAGGCGAGCCAGAACAAGCTGCAATTGCGCGTGGTTGCATTCGGGAAGAATCAAGAGAAACTCATCGCCGCCCATGCGGGCAGCGAGATCGCCGCTGCGAATGGCTCGATTGAGACCCGCGGCGAATTCCTGGAGAACGAGGTCTCCGGCCGGATGGCCGTGGGAATCGTTGATGTGCTTGAAGTCATTCAGGTCCATCAAGACGATCGAGAGCGGATGGCCCTTGCGAGCGGAACGAGCGACCTCGGCGGCAAGGCGCTGCTCGGCGAACCTGCGGTTGTAAAGTCCCGTCAAGGCGTCAATCATGGCGAGCTCGCGCAAGATCAAAGAGTGATGCTGTTTCTCAGCAAGCTGGCGGCGGAGACGTTTGATGAGCACTTGCTGATAGATGGTGTAAATGTTGAAAAGAACGATTAGGGCTACGAGACCGAAAATGGCTTCGGTGACCTTCATCCGGAAAAGAGGCACCATGCGCAGCGGCGCCGCGCCGTGGTAGAAAGAAGGTAAAGTAAAGGAAATAAGCGCTCCGGTCAGGAGCAGCATCACGAAAATCGAGTTGGCCCAAATCCACCAGTCCCGCCGCTCAATTTTGCGCAGATTCTCAACCAGCTCTCGATCGCTGCTGCTTTCAAGAGGCAGATTTACGCGGTTTTTTGGAACGCCCATAAGAGTGGCAACCAGGTTAACTAAGCTTAGAAACCACGCTAGAGTGGGCACATCTCGCGGTCAAGGACATTCGCGGAACCGGGGGCAGGTAAGTCGCTTACGCGTTAACAAGTCCACGGGGTGCGAAGAACGGGTCGGCAGGATGGCAAGCGATGCGTTCGGCACTCTTGGCCTGCCTGATCTGACCGTCCGGCCGGTACCTGTACCGTGGTACGGGGGTCCTATTGGAGAACGCCTCCGTGGAAGGCACTATATTTCTGGAAGCGAAGACTATCGAAAGACTATGACAGCCGCTCTTATTCTCGCATTCTCCCTGGCCGCCCTCGGGCAGTTCGCCATTAGCCAGTGGCGAATGATTTGGTTGACCACCGCCAATCAGCCTCTTTCCGAGGCTCTTCGCGCAGCAACCGGATTTGAGGCCGAAAGCATCGGGCCAAACGATTTTGGCACGTTGCTGGGGATGTGTGATGAGCTATCTCCGCGCATCAAGAAGGCCACACCATGGCTGCGGGAAGTCCGGGGCTATTACAAGGTTGTTGCCAAGCTCGAGAGGGCTTGCCGCTCGATCCAGCCGGCTTTGTCCGCCTGGGCCGCCCGAGAGATGAAGATTTGCTCGCGCTACGTAGCAGTCATCCTCGATCAGAATCTTTCACTCGAGCTGGATACCCGCGCGGCAGTTCGCTCCATCTAAGTTAAGCAGCCAGCGTAGCTTGGGGCCGGGCTGGCGCCACAAATTTCCCTCTCCTTCCCTCTTCTGACCCGACCGCTAGCTGAAATCTAAAGCTTTGGATACTGCGCGTACCTGCCTTGTCAGTTGATCGGCACGGGGTGCCTGAACGCGCTCGCGGCCCCAACAGGCTTCAAGGCTGCCAGAATTTCATGACCCCCGCGTAGTCCAGATCTTCCTGAGCGGCCGCTTTGACGGCAGAATATGTGGAGTAGGCTGCCGCTCCTGCCGGGAGCACGACACCTACCTCTTTCGCGAGGTCGAGCGCCAAGCCTACATCCTTCTGCATCAGGCGCAAGGGAAAGCTCGGCGGATATTCGCCTTTGAGCAGCAGAGGGGCTTTCACGTCGAGAAGCCCGGAGCGGCCCATGCTGGATTGCAGAACCTCGACGAGCTTTTCGCCTTGCAGGCCCGCGGCTGTGACCAGCGCAAGGGACTCCGCAAGAGCGTCCACCTGGAGCGCAAGGATCAGGTTCATGGCCACTTTGATGGTTTGACCTGCACCATTGGGACCGAGGTGAAACCAGCGCTTCCCCATCACACGGAACACCGGCTCGGCCTCCTTGAGCACTTGGGCGTCCCCGCCTACCATGAATACCAGCTCCCCCTTCTCAGCGCCCCAGGTCCCGCCAGTCACGGGTGCGTCCAGAAAAGCGACCTGTCGCTCGCCGCAGGCAGCCGCAATCCTTCTGGCAAGGACAGGGGAGACAGTACTGGAATCAATGTAAATACTGCCGGGACGAAGGGCCGTAAGTGCGCCTGTGTTTTGCCCGGATTTGGAGCCGCCCCAAAGCACTTCCTCAAGGGCGGGCGGATCGCTCACAATGGTGATTAGAACGTCCGAAATGGCCGCGACTTCCCGGGGTGAATTCGCAAGCTTAGCGCCCGCCGCCACCAGCGATTCGGCTCGTGAGGAGGTGCGGTTCCAGACGGTCAATGGGAACCCGGCTTTCAAAAGATTCATTCCCATGGGTCGGCCCATTAGCCCTAGGCCGATCAATCCAACTTTTGAACTGGGGCCGATGAAAGTCTTTGGGGTGGCATCGGGGGTCACGAAAGCCTCCTACGCAGGACGGGCCCGAAGGCTGGGCTGCCGCTGCGAAAATGTGTGGTGCACAGCGGACGATTGTAACCGAATCGGTGAAGAGGCGTCGCGCTAAGGCCGCGACAACCGAAGCTATCAGGCCGTCTTAGGTCGATTCTGGAGCGGCAGAATCCCGGGAGCACCACCTGCGGAGGTCTCCGCGCCGGATCCACCGCGGTCTTTAAGGCCGGCTTTGGTAAAAGAGGGCTCTTGCGATGGTGCAGCCGAAGAAGCAGGAGAGGCTTTTGCCGGAAGTTGCGCCGCAGGCTCCGGCTTTTCCTCTAGGCGAACGATATATTGGTATGGAATTTCCCATCGGAAATTCCTCTGGGTACCGCGCTGCTCGTAGCTCTGCTCGAGGAAGATCGAGCGCCCGGAATCAGCCACGAACGTACCGGATGCGGGCAGTAGAATGTCTCCGGCGCGGTATTGCACCTCAACCCTGCGCCCAAGGAAAGCAGAATAGCGGGCCATACTGTATTTAGTTTCCGAAGCGGGTAGTAACAGCGTCAATGGTACGGAAGGACTCCCCCGTCGAATAATGTGGAAAAGCTGAGGAATCCGCCGATTCAACGCGTCATCGGCGAGATAATTTTAGGGCCCCGTGGCTGAAGTTTGCGAGAGCGTCGGACTGCAAATACATTTTTGCCTTGAGGTCGCCTTTCAGGTACGCGTCCCAAAACGCGAGGGACGCGGAATTTGTATAATCGAGAATGGCTTTGCCCAGAGCCGCGCGCGAAGGCAAGACCGTCTTTGCGCTGACAAAGGACATGTGATTCGCGCCTTCGATAAATACCTGATACTTGTCGCCCGGCTGGCTGCGCTCGAAGGGAATTTCTTTCCAGTCGGGGCCCTGGTTTGCCGCTCCATGGTCCAGTGAACCGGTCACGCTCAACAGCGGGAGGGTGACGTGGTCCCAGGAATGGTCCGTCAGCCCAAACTCACCGGGCCCCTGAGGCGAAAGCAGCAGTACGGCTTTCACCCGCGGATCAGCCAAGCTGGTGGCGGGATGACCCGGTAGATCGACCAGAGCCCCAGCGACGGCATCCGCAGTGAAAGCGCCCATTGAGTGGCCTCCCACTCCGATATGGTCTGCATCGATTTTATCGGCCAGCTGGGGAATTTGATTCTGCAACTCGGCCAGCGAATCCACGAGAAACGAAATGTCCCTGGGCTGGCTTTGCCAGAGAGCGGGCTTTTTTAGCGCATCGCGCACGGCCTCCACGAAGTTGACGTTCTCCTCGCCCGTATTGCGCCGTGGCAGCGTCGAGTCATCATGCGTCGGTTGGAGAGTCACATAACCGTAAGTCGCCCAATGGCGAGTGAGCGCGTCGCAGCACGAATCGGAACCGCCGGCACCATGTGAAAATACAATCACCGGATACGGGCCAGGGTCATTCGGATAAAAAATCCGAAGATGAAGATCCTTGTTGCGCTCCGCATCATGCAGAACGACGTCTGGCGCCTCCGTGACGGCATGCGGGCCGTCGGCAAGCATATAAGCGCCGCTAAACATTGGATCTACCGCAGGGGTCGCGGCATCTGCCACCTCGGGGCCGGCAAGTGCGCCTGTGGTCGGGTCATTCCCTGGAGCTGTGAATGCCGCAAGGTCTGGGGATTCGTGGTTCAATGGCGCTGAAAGAGATGCTTTTTGTAAAGACTTTGGAACCGTGAAACCAGAGCCACCGGTGGGACGAGTGATGATGTACGCAGCGACCACG
>Ga0335073_10003271_pt1 | contig 22549 bp, 21 predicted proteins | sample Lox_Sample_22_FD_207093 | JGI IMG/M metagenome (GOLD analysis project Ga0335073, IMG submission 207093) | Soil microbial communities from Loxahatchee National Wildlife Refuge, Florida, United States - Lox_Sample_2.2 | ecosystem: Environmental > Terrestrial > Soil > Wetlands | place: USA... | reverse complement strand
AGGCACAGGCCCCAACAACTTTCCGCAGCGCCCGGTTGAGACGGTCAGCAAGAACTTCATGTATCAACGGGGCAATGCCTATATCGGCACGCTGCTCTACGGGTCGATTGCCGGTCTCGACGAGGGCGAGATCGAGAATGATCTTCCGCAGTGGACGCCGGTGGTGCTGGATTCGAACCGCATGATCGCGGCGCAGGAGAAGATCAAGTTTGCCGGCGGCGCGCAGGATCCCATCAAGCACGTGATCTACATCATTAAGGAGAACCGCACCTACGACCAGATCTTCGGCGACCTGAGCCAGGAGGGCAAACAGGTTGGCAACGGCGATCCGAAACTGGCGATGTACGGTGAAGCCGTCACGCCGAATCTGCACAAGCTGGCGCTGCAATTCGGCGTATTGGACAACTTCTTTGATTCCGGCGAAGTCTCCGGTGACGGGCACGTATGGTCAACAGCGGCCATCGGCTCGGATTATCTGGAAAAGACATGGCAGCAAGACTACCGCTCCGGCGAACGGCCGTATGACTTCGAAGGCGTGGTTGCCGACGGTTATCCGCTGCTGCAGAAGATTCCCGACGTGAATGAGCCGGCCAGCGGCTATCTGTGGGGTGACATGGCCGCGCACGGCAAGACCTACTACCACTTCGGCGAGTTCATCTCTTCCACCTTCTGCGGACAGGAAGCGGTGGCCGATCCAAAATTGGGCCCGATGCTGAACGGGCCTGCCTGCGCAAAGAAGGCCTATGCACCGGGCGATGCGCTGCCCGCCGACTGGGGCGGCGGCACTAATAAGTGGCCGTGGTCCATCCCGGTACTGGCAGGCAACACTGCGACCAAGCCGGAATTGGTGGGCCATTTCGCGCCCGAAGCTCCGGACTTCAATCTCTTCGTGCCGGACCAGATCCGCGTAGATATCTTTTTGCGCCATCTGAAAGGCTGGATCGCCGATATGCAGCAGGGTAACGACACCATGCCGAACTTCATCCTGCTGCGGCTGGGCAACGATCACACGGCGGGCACGCGGCCGGGCGGACCTACCCCGAAGGCCTCGGTAGCCGATAACGACTTGGCGGTCGGTCGCGCGGTGGAGGCCATCTCGCATTCGCCCTTCTGGGGCGACACGGCGTTCTTCATCCTCGAGGACGACGCCCAGAACGGCGCCGATCACGTGGATGCGCATCGCAGCATCGCCGTGATCGTGAGCAAATATGCGCCGCACGGCGCGAATGAGGCGCCCTTTGTCGACAGCCACTTCTACTCGACAGTGAGCGAGGTGCGCACAATGGAGACCCTGCTGGGTCTGCCGCCGATGAACAATAACGACGCGTTCTGCTCCATGATGAGCGACCTGTTTACCGGGCCGGGCGATCAGCCTGCCTTCAACGCGGACTATTCCAACCGCGACAACGGGCTGATCTATACGGCCAATACGAAAACAGCCATCGGCGCCAAAGCAAGCATGAAGATGGACTTCACGCACGAGGACCGGGCCCCGGTCGAGAAGCTGAACGTCATCCTGTGGAAAGATGCGATGGGCAGTACGCCGGTCCCGGCCATGTTGAAAGCCAAGTCAAAGAAGAGCGGCAAGGACGACGACGATTAGGGTCGCCGCTCGGGCTTTTGAAGGCTTCCGGCAGTTCCGCCGGAAGCCTTTGTTTTGCCGGAAAACGAGTTCCCAAATCTCAATGTGTGCGCAACATCACACCAGCGCACGTGTGTTTTTGCGACGATGAACAAGGGCTTGCCGCGAAGCGAGACACGCGCCCGTCGAACGGTTCACAAGATGGGATGAGCGGTGAGAAAATGGGACTGAGCGGTGCATGCGACGCACAACTTCTTCGCCAACGCAGGCCCTAAGCTGTTAGCTTTAAATAAAAGGATTTTCATCCCAGAGATGGCTTCTAACCCTTATTTTTCTCTGGCAGTTCTGTTCGTGGTGGCGCTCGGATTCGGCCTCGCACCGCTGGGCCTGGCGCGGCTTTGGGCGATGGTTTTTTCACCGGCTAAGCCGAACGCGGTGAAGAACGCAATTTATGAGTGCGGGTTGGCGTCGAAAGGCGATGCGTGGGTGCAGTTTCGTTCGGCCTACTATCTGTATGCCATCATCTTCCTCATCTTTGATGTAGAAGCCGTTTTCCTGCTGCCCTTTGCGGTTGCCTTCACCGGGCTGGGGCTGGCGGCCTGCGCGGCGATGCTGGTGTTTGTGCTGCTGCTCGTAGAAGGGTTGGCGTGGGCCTGGGCAAAGGGGATTCTGACCTGGGCGTAAAGAGCAGTTGTCAGTGCACAGTGGTCAGTTGTTTCGTGCTGCTGTGAAGCCTGGCGGAGAAAACCGAGTTCCTGGCTGCTTGGCAATGGCGATTCGGGAACCGGCAACTGAAAACTGATCACTGAGAACTGTTCACTGGAGAAGCAACCGATGGCTGTAGACAACGAATTGAAGATCGAACTGGGAAAGCAGGGCGTCTTCGTTACGACCATCGAGGAGCTCTATAACTGGGGCCGGCGCAGCTCGGTCTGGCCCATGCAGTTTGGTCTCGCCTGCTGCGCGATCGAGATGATCGCGACGACGATGGCCCGCTATGATCTGGCGCGGTTTGGCGCCGAGGTTTTCCGGCCCTCGCCGCGGCAGGCGGATCTGATGATTATCTCTGGCACGGTGACCAAGAAGATGGCTCCGCAGGTGGTGCGGCTGTACAACCAGATGGCCGAGCCGAAGTATGTGATTGCGATGGGCGCCTGCGCCATCTCGGGCGGACCGTTCAAGCAGGGCTACAACGTTCTGAAGGGAATCGATCGCTACATCCCGGTGGATGTGCACATTCCCGGCTGCCCGCCCCGGCCCGAGGCGCTGATCCAGGCTTTCATGACGCTGCAGAAGAAGATCGACGGGCAGTCGCTGACGGGCGCGGATCGCCCGCGGCATCTGGACGCAGAAGCGCAAAGTGAGTTTCCCGTGCCCGAGCCCGGCGAACACGATCTGGAGCCGACGTCGAACCCAGGCGTGTGGACGGTGCCGGTGGTGATTCGGTGAAAGAGGCAGGGAATAAGCGACAAGGTAAGGCAAATCGCTGATTGGGCTTTGTGGCAGGGCGCGAGTTTAGTCGCGTCGAAGAGCTAGGGTTTGTAACAGGGCACGACTTTAGTCGTGCCAAAGAGCGCCAGTAGAATCGTGGGCTTTAGCCCCCGCAGGTATTGAAGGGAAGCGCATTGAAGACGGTCGAAGAGATCAAAACGGCGATCGAGGCAGCTGTACCGGGCGCAGGAGTAAAAGTCGTCCCGAATCCAAGCCCGTCGGCGCAGCACTCGCTGCTGGTCCCGCATGATCATGCAATCGAGGTGGCAACCTTCCTGCGCGATACTCCCGAACTCGCCTTCGACTTTCTTTCCAACGTGACCGGCGTCGACTGGTTGGACAAAGAGATCACCGAAAAAGTGAAGGTGACGCGCCAGGTCACCAAGACCGTGGACGGCGCGGAGCAGACCGTCGACGAAACGGTCGAAGAGACGAAGAAGCGCATCGAGCCTGGATATCTCGAAGCTGTGTACCACCTCTATTCCGTCGCTTTGAAGCACGGGCCGCTCGTGATGCGGATGCGCACGGCGAACCGGACCGATAAGGTCGAGACGCCATCACTAACGCCAATCTGGCGCGGCGCAGAGCTGCAGGAGCGCGAGGTCTTCGATCTCTACGGGATCATATTCACTGGCCATCCGGATCTGCGGCGGATTCTGATGTGGGATGAGTTCAAAGATCATCCCATGCGCAAGGATTATGTGGAGCCCGACGATTTTGAGTATGAACCCACCCCGCATGACGAGGTGCTGAAGCGCGCCAAGGCACACGAGGCCGCGGCGGCCGCGCATGAAGGGACGGGCGCTGCGCAATGACGACTGAAATGGCACAGGAGAAGCTGCGCGAGGGTTGGAATCGGCCGCCGGTCATCGAGCCGCAGGGCGAAGGTGAGCTGCTCGAAGTGGCCATGGGGCCGCACCATCCTTCGACGCACGGCGTCTTCCGCATGGACGTGACGCTCGACGGCGAGCGCGTGATGAAACTCAAGCCGGTCTTCGGGTATCTGCACCGCAATCACGAGAAGATCGCCGAAGGAGCAAGCTATCTGGCATCGATGCCGTACACGGATCGGCTCGACTACTTCTGCTCGCTTTCGAACAACTGGGCCTATGCGCTGGCAGTGGAAAAGCTCGTCGGGCAGGAAGTGCCGGAGCGCGCGCAGTACATTCGCGTGATCCTCGCCGAGCTGACACGCATCCAGAACCACGCATCGACGATCGGTTTTCTTCTTCAGGAGATGGGCGCCAGCGGCACGCCGCTGATGTACGCCTTCCGCGAGCGCGAAAAGATTCTCGATCTTTTCGAGTCGCTCACCGGCTCACGCATGATGTGCAACTACATGCGCTTCGGCGGGTGCCGCGTGGATGTCTCTGCGCCTTGGCTCGATGCAACGCGCAAGGTGGTTGCCGGCCTGCCGGCGTTTGTCGACGAGTTCGAGGCGCTGCTCACCGGCAATGAGATTCTGATGGCGCGCACCCAGGGTGTGGGCGTCCTGAAGCCCGAACTTGCGGTGAATGCCAGCATCAGCGGGCCCATGCTGCGCGCCTCAGGCGTGAACTACGACATCCGCAAGATCGACCATTACGGTATCTACGACCGTTTCAAGTTCCGCGTGCCGCTCGGCGATCACGGCGACATCTACGACCGGTACATGGTGCGGGTGCTCGAGATGCGCGAGTCGATCGAGATTTTGAACCAGGCGCTGAAGGAAGTTCCCGCTGGTCCCATCATGGACCCGAAGGCCAAGATTCGCGGCTTTCGGCCGAAGGCGGGCGAGGCCTATGGTCGCATTGAAGCCCCGAAGGGCGAACTCGGCTTTTATCTGATCAGCGACGGCAGCCCGAATCCGTACCGCTACCGTGTGCGGCCGCCGAGCCTGATCAACCTGACGGTTTTGGAAGATATGTGCCTGGGCCACAACGTCGCGGACGTAGTGCTGATCTTCGGCTCGGTGGATATTGTGCTGGGAGAAGTGGACAGATAGGGCAGTTCACAGTTCACAGATTCTCAGGCGTACTGAAAACTACGAACTTTGAACTGTGAACTCGCAAGGAGGATGCGTTGCTAGGCGAGGGAATCATCAAGGGCATGCTGGAAACGGCGAAGAACTTTGCCGGCAGCTTTGTCTCCGAAGAGCGGCTCACGACGGTCGAGTACCCGGAGCAGCGGATACCGACGGCTGAGAACGCCCGCGTGTTTCCCTTTCTCGTCTACGACGGTCCCGACTGGCAAGCCGGATTGCGCTGCGTGGCCTGCCAGATCTGCGAGAAAGAGTGCCCGCCCAAGTGCATCTACATCGAGAAGAGCAAGGATAAGAAGCCGGACTTCGTAGGCAAGCCGCAGATTTATCCGGCGAAGTTCGACATCGACATCTCCGTCTGCATGAGCTGCCAAATCTGCGTCGAGGTCTGCCCGTTCGAGGCCATCAAGATGGACACGCAGTTCGAGCTGGCTACCGATGACCGCTTTGGTGGCCTGTTGATGGATCGCCAGCAGCTGGCGAAATCGAACGAGTACTATCATTCGATTCATCCCACCGAAGCAACCGAAGTGGACGCGCGCCTGGCGCAGGAAAAGGTTGCAGCTGAGGCGAAGGCCAAAGCAGCTGCCCAAGCCGCCGCAGCGAAGGCTGCTGCGGCGAAGGCGGAAACGCCGGCTACGGGAGGCCACTAGCCCATGGCCGCGACGCCGATTTCCGTCACGATTGACCAGATTTTTATTCTGTTCCGCGACTGGCTTGTCCATTTTTTGCCGGTAGCAGTGCGGCCGTTCGCGGCGGTGGTGCTGGGCGTGATTGCGATTGCCTGCGTGTTTCCCGGCTTGTTTGCGCTCACCACGGTCTTCGAGCGCAAGGGACTGGGCCGGATGCAGAACCGGCTGGGTCCGAACCGCGTGGGACCGTTCGGTTTCTTTCAGCCCATCGCCGACGGCATCAAGGCGCTCACCAAGGAAGACGTGATTCCATTCCGTGCCGATGCGGTCGTGCACTTTATCGCGCCGCTGGTGCTCGTGGTCGCCGTCTTCATGGGCTTCGCCGTGTTGCCGATGGGACGCAACATGGTTCTGGTCGATATGGACTCCGGCCTCTTGTTCTTCTTCGCCATGGGCGCATCGACCGAACTCAGCGTCTTCATGGCCGGCTGGTCGAGCCGCAATAAGTATTCGATTCTGGGCGCGATGCGCGCCGTGGGCCAGATGATCAGCTACGAGGTGCCGCTGCTGCTCTCAAGCGTCTCTGTCGTGATGATTGCCGGCTCGCTTTCGCTGACCAAGATCGTCGAGGCGCAGAACCACTACACCGGCATCTTCCCTCACTGGTATGTATTCACGCCATGGGGTTTCGCGGCCTTTCTGATGTTCTCCATCGCCGCAACCGCGGAGACGAATCGCTCGCCCTTCGATCTGCCCGAAGGCGAATCAGAACTCGTTGCCGGCTACTTCACCGAATATTCGGGATTCAAATTCGCGCTCTTCTTTCTCGGCGAATACCTGGGCATGTTCTCAATCTCCGGGCTTGGCGCGACGCTTTTCCTCGGCGGATGGTCTGCGCCCCTTTCCTTTCTCAACGTGATTCCATCGTGGATATGGTTTTTCTCCAAGGTGATGGCGGCGATCTTCATCTTCATCTGGATGCGTGGCACGCTGCCGCGTCTTCGTCAAGATCAGTTGATGAACTTCGCCTGGAAGTTTGTGCTCCCTTTCACGCTGCTTAATCTCGTCGTCACGGCGCTGTGGCGCTTCATGGGCGAAGGATGGGCGCGCTGGGTAGTATGCACAGCGATTTTGGCTTTAGCGTACGTGCTGATGGGCCGCACCGGCATGCATCGGAAAAAAATTGGGCCGCGGAGTTACCGGTATGCCGAGTAAGGAGCGCCGATGAGTTTTGCCTTTTATCTGATCGTGGCCCTTACGCTCGCCGGTGGGCTGGCGGCTGTGTTGCTCCGGAACACGGTGCATTGCGCACTGGCGCTTACGGTTGCCTTTGCCGGGCTGGCGTTGCTGTTTCTCGGTCTCGACGCGCAGTTCGCGGGCTTCGCGCAGATCCTTGTCTACATTGGCGCGGTTGCCATCCTGGTTGTTTTCGCGATCCTGCTTACACGCAGTTCTGAGGCGGAGCAGGAAGGCGTCTTCAGCAAAAGCTGGCTTGTGGGGCTGGTGATCGCGGCGGGAGTATTTGCCGTGTTGGGCTGGGCGGTCCTGGCCAGTGCACGCGCGCTGCCGTGGCAGGCAGCTGCACCCATCGTGACCGTGCGGGATATCGGCAATGTGCTAGTGGGCCGCTACGTGCTGCCACTGGAGATTGTCGCGCTGCTCCTCACAGCGGCCACCATCGGCGCGGTCATCGTCGCGCTGCACGAGAAAGAGAGGACGCGGTGATGGTCGTCGCTTCGCCGCTCGCGGCGTATCTGCTGGTTGCCGCACTGCTGTTTGCCATTGGCCTTGCGGGCGCGCTCACGCGACGCAACGCCATCCTTGTGCTGATTGGTATTGAGTTGATGCTGAATGCAGCCAACCTAAACTTCATTGCCTTCTGGCGCTACGGCCCGCATCCGGAGGCGCTCACCGGCATGATGTTCGCCATCTTCTCCATCGCTGTCGCCGCGGCGGAAGCGGCCGTCGGCCTGGGACTCGTAATCTCCATCTATCGCCACGCGCGCACGACAGATCTCGACCAGATGAATAGGATGAAAGGGTGAAAGTTTGATCGAGCAAGCCGCTCCATTCACTCCACAGATCACAGCTTCTCCCATTGCGGGGATTCTGTGGCTCATTCCCGCCGTGCCGATGGTCGCCGCGGGCGTCATCGCGCTGCTCAAGCAGCCGCGGCGCGCCCCTGCCGCTGCGCTGGCCATCGGTTCACTCGCCTTCTCCCTCTTAGTCTCGCTGGTTGCATTTGGTCATGTTGTCGCCGGCTGGGCGAACCACGTTGCCGTGCGCGAGACGGTGAACTTCACCTGGATTCAGTTTGGCAATACACCCGTTGATCTTGGTTGGGTGCTCGATCCGCTCTCGGCCGTGATGATGGTGATGGTCAGCTTTGTGGGCCTGCTCATCTTCATCTACTCCGTCGGCTACATGGCCCACGACGAAAACTTCACGCGCTTCTTCTGCTTCCTGGCGCTGTTTGCAGGCGCGATGCTCGGTGTGGTGATTGCCAACTCCCTGCTGCTGCTGTTCATGTGCTGGGAACTTGTGGGCCTCACGTCGTATCTTCTGATCGGCTTCTGGTATCAGAAGCCTTCGGCCGCCGCTGCCGCCAAGAAAGCCTTTGTGACCACGCGCGTCGGCGACATCTTCTTTCTGCTCGGCATCGTGTGGCTCTTCAACGACACAGGTACGCTGCTGTTCTATAACCATGGCCTCGGTTCGATGGAAGGCTTTGCGCTGGCTGGGCTGCTCGCGCATCATGCGGCCTTCGGCCTTACGGCGGCCGGCGCCATCGGCCTGCTGATCTTTGCCGGCGCCGCAGGCAAGAGCGGCCAGTTTCCGCTGCATGTCTGGCTGCCCGATGCAATGGAAGGCCCCACGCCCGTCTCTGCTCTCATCCACGCGGCCACCATGGTGGCCGCGGGTGTCTACCTCGTCGCACGCGTCTATCCGCTCATGTCGGCTGGCATGCCGCTGATCAAGACGGGTGAGGTAACCGGCACGACCGCGGCTCTTACCGTGGTCACCTGGATCGGCGCAGCAACTGCGGTCTTCGCAGCGCTCATCGCCATCGCGCAGAACGATATCAAGCGCATCCTCGCCTATTCGACGGTCTCGCAGCTCGGCTACATGATGGCTGGCCTTGGTCTGGGCGGCGTCGCTGTCGGCATGTTCCACCTGATCACGCATGCCTTCTTCAAGGCGCTGCTGTTCATGGGCGCAGGCTCGGTGATTCACGGCTGCCACGAGGAACAAGACATCCGTCACATGGGCGGTCTCAAGGCCGATATGCCGCTGACGTTCGCCACCTATGCCATCGGCATGCTGGCGCTGTGCGGATTCCCGCTCTTCTCCGGCTTCTGGAGCAAGGACGGCATTCTGGAGGCGGCCCATTCAGGCGCGATCCAAGGCCCATACTATCTGCTCGTCTTTGGCGCTCTTCTTACGGCCTTTTACATGACGCGCCAGGTGAGCTATGTCTTCTTTGGCTACTGGCGTGGCCACCATCCAGCGCATGAGAGTCCACGCGTCATGACGGTGCCGCTCGCGATTCTCGCCTTCTTCGCCATTGCCCTCGGCGCCATCGGAACGCCGGCATGGCCGTGGTTCCGCGCATTTCTGGAAGGACACGCTGCTCCTTTCAGCTGGCAGGGATTCGCCGAGCCTGGGCTGGGGCTGCTCATGGTCACTTCGTCTCTGGTGGTGTTTCTCGGCATAGGGCTCGGAATCTGGCTCTACGGCAATAAATCGCCGAAGGCTGAAGACCCCGATGTGCTGGAGAAAGCCAGCCCATGGCTCTGGGCCGGCTTGCGTGACCGTCTTTATGTGGACGAGTTCTACGGCATGACGGTGATCGCCTTCTACTATTGGTGGGCTCGCGTGGCCGACTGGTTTGACCGCCGCATCTGGGGAGGTATTGTCGCGCTGATCACCTGGCTCTTCGGCCTGTGGGCGCACTTGAACCGGTTGATCGATGTGTATTTTGTGAATGGCGGATTCGACAAGACCTGCGAAGAGATCTCGACGAGCGGCGGGCTGTTGGCGCGCGCGCAGAATGGCCGCGTGCAGATCTATCTCAGGATTCTCGCGGTCGGCGTAGTTGTTCTGGCCGCAATCCTCTTCTGGAGCAGCCGGCCATGAACGGACTCGTGACCGGATCGTCGGCCGGCTTCCCGATACTTACGCTCCTCATCGTGCTGCCCATCGTTGGCGCGGCCATTGCGGTGTTCTCCGGCAAGAAGGCGCGCGGCGTAGCGCTGTTGACGGCACTTGTAAGCCTTGTGCTTTCGCTCGTGGTATGGCTGCACCTGCCTGCCGACGGAACCATGGGCATGGTCGAACTGCACCCCTGGGCTCCGTCGATCGGCATCGAATATCACCTCGGCGTGGATGGTCTGGGCGCGCTCATGCTGGTGCTTTCTGCAATCGTCACCTTGATGTCGGTCGACGCCGCGCATCGCGTGCATCACGAACCGGGACTCTATTATGCGCTGGTGCTGCTGCTTCAATCTGGACTTGTCGGCTCGTTCACCGCGCTCAATTTCTTTCACTGGTTCTTGTTCTGGGAACTGAGCCTGATCCCGGCCTTCTTCCTCATCAAGCTGTGGGGCGGACCAAAGCGCGGCCCGGCGGCGACGCAGTTCTTCGTCTACACCATGGCCGGCTCGGTGGCGCTGCTGCTCTCGTTCCTGGCGATATTTTTGGCCACGGGCAGCATGGACTTCGGGCAGCTTGCCGATATGGCCGCGAACGGCACGCTGGCGCAAATGGTCGCGGCGCATCTGGGCGCGGTGATGCCGTGGCTCGCCATCGGCGTGCTCGCGGGATTCGCCGTCAAAGTGCCGCTCATGCCGTTCCACACCTGGCTGCCGAATGCGTACGCTGAAGCGCCCTCGCCCGTGACAATGCTGCTTACCGGCGCGATGTCGAAGATGGGTGTATACGGCCTGCTGCGCATTGCGCTGCCCATCTTCGGCGCGCAGGTTGCCGCAATGCGCACACCCCTGCTGGTGTTGGCGGTCGCCACCGTGGTGATGGGTGCGTGGGCCGCTGCGGCACAGAAAGACCTGAAGCGCGTCTTCGCGTACTCGTCAGTGAACCACCTCGGCTATTGCCTGCTCGGCATCTTCGCGCTGGCTATCCCGGCGAGCGGAGCGGCAGCGCAGGCCAGCCAGGCTGCGGCGCTCAACGGCGTCATCCTGCAGATGTTCAATCACGGCATCACGGCCGCGGCGCTCTTCTGGTTTATCGCCATGATCCAGATGCGCTCCGGCGGCCTGCGCGGCATTGACGATTTCGGCGGCCTCCGCAAGCCCGCTCCTGTATTCGCAGGACTCATGGGCATCGCGCTCTTTTCTTCGCTGGGTTTGCCGGGCTTGAACGGCTTCGTCGGCGAATTCCTCATCTTCCGCGGCGTCTTTCCCTTGTCCTGGATTAGCGCAACCGTATCCGTGCTTGGTCTGCTCGTGACGGCAATTGTCATTCTGACGGTGATTCAAAAAGTCTTCACCGGCCCTGTGCCCGAGCGCTGGGCCCAATTCCCCGATTTGCATGCAAGTGAGCGGATGGCGCTTGCACCCGTGATCGGCCTTATGTTTCTGCTCGGCCTTGCGCCCCAGCTTATTGTGGACACCGTGAATCCGACGGTGGTGAATCTGCTGGCGCATTGGAGATTTTAGATGCTCGCGTGGACGATCTATCTTTCATTTGCCGGCGCGCTTCTTGAGACGCTACTGCCCAAGGGCAGAAACAGCGCCGCGCGCTGGCTGGCGCTCGCCATCGCCGTAGCCGGTCTTGCGATCGCCATCATGGGGTTTGCGGCCGGCATGGGGCAGGGCACCACCGTCATTACCGATGCCGCGTGGGTTCCCTCGATGGGCATACACTACCGGCTTGCCGCAGACGGCATCAGCCGCGTGCTGGTGCTGCTCACAGGGTTGGCTTCGGTGGCCGGCATTCTCTTCAGCTGGAACGTCGAGCTGCGCACGAATCAGTTCTTCGCCTTTTATCTCGCGCTGATCGGCGGCGTCTACGGCGTCTTTCTCAGCTTCGATCTCTTTCTGCTCTTCGTCTTTTATGAGATCGCCATCGTGCCCAAGTATTTCCTGATCGCCATCTGGGGATCGACGCGGCGCGAATACGGCGCCATGAAGCTTGCGCTCTACTCCTTCGTCGGCTCGGCGATGGTGCTCATCGGGCTGCTGGCTGCATACGCTGCATCGGGCAGCCACTCCACCACACTCGCCGATCTTGGGCATGCTGGGCTACCCGTACACATGCAGATGTGGCTGTTCCCGCTGGTCTTCATCGGCTTCGGAATTCTCGCCGGCATGTGGCCGTTCCACACCTGGGCGCCGACCGGCCACGTTGCCGCGCCAACGGCCGCATCGATGCTGCTGGCCGGTGTCGTCATGAAGCTAGGCGCCTACGGCTGCCTGCGCGTGGCGATGGGCGTCTTTCCGCATGGCCTCGATCCGTGGGGATTCTCGTTCCTCGGGCTTGGCTCGTGGCGCGATGTGTTTGCGGTGCTCGCGGTGATCGGCATTGTCTACGGCGCGCTGGTAGCTTTGGCTCAGTCGGACTTCAAATTCGTCATCGGCTACTCCAGCGTGAGCCACATGGGCTTTGTACTGCTCGGGCTGATGACGCTGAACCAGATCGGCCTCGACGGTGCAGTGCTGCAAATGTTCTCGCACGGCGTGATTGCCGGGCTGCTCTTCGCGATTGTGGGCCGCCTCGTCTACGATCGCACGCACACCCGCCAGTTCGCCGAACTGGAAACCATGCATCTTGCCCGACGTCTGCCATTCGCAGCGTGGGCCTTTGTAGTGGCCGGCATTGCTTCCATGGGATTGCCGGGCTTCTCGGGGTTTGTCGCCGAGCTGCAGGTTCTGGTTGGCTCGTGGCGTGCCAATCCCTGGTGGACGGCTGCGGCAGGTATCGGCATCATCGTCGGCGTGGCCTACACCTGGCGCGCATTGCAGAAGGCGTTTTTCAGCGACCGGCTGCCCACGCCCGACGAGCATCCGAAAACCGGCTGGCCCGATCTTGGCGCCATCACATGGCCGGAGCTTGCGGGCGTCGCTCTGCTGGGTATCTCCACCATCGTGGTGGGACTGTATCCACGCATTTTGCTCGATTCCATTGAGCCAGCCGTGAAGGCGCTGCTTGCCGGAGGAGTGCAATGAACTACGCAGAGCTCTTCCGCGTAACGCTGCCGGAGACCGTGCTGGAAGTTGCTGCCCTTCTGGTGCTGGTTGTGGATCTTGGCGCGCTGCGCAAGGCCGCACTCTCGACGCGTACCGCCGCTGCAGCATGGCTCGGCATCCTGGGCTGCGCTGTCGGCGCCTGGACCGTTTCTCTCGCCGGCGCGAACGGCTTGCGTATGGGCGGCGATCTGCTGCTTGCAACGGGCGGAACAGCGGGCGCTGCGCAGGTGGGAATCCTTGTGCTGACGGCGCTCACGCTTCTACTGTTTGTTGGCACTGGTTTCACGCGAAACGTAGGCGAGTATGTGGCTGTAGTGCTGATGGCAGCAGCGGGAGGATTGATCATCGCCGCCGCGCAGGACCTGCTGGTGATCTTTATCGGGCTCGAGCTGCTGAGCCTCGGCCTCTACGTTCTGACCGCATTTGCAAAGAAGTCCGGCAAGAGCGCCGAAGCCTCGATGAAGTACTACCTCTTCGGCGGCATGTCGGCTGCGTTTCTGCTGTTCGGCTTCAGCTATCTCTATGGAATCTCCGGTTCAACCAGCCTGCATACGGTCGTACAGGAGTCTTTTTTCCTGAGTGTTTCCGGTGCGGCGCCTTTGCTTTGGATTGCGCTGGTGATGGTCGCGGCCGGCCTTGGCTTCAAGATCGCTGCGGTTCCCTTCCATCTCTGGGCGCCGGATACGTACGAAGGGGCGCCAGCCCCGGCGGCTGCGTTCATCGCGTCGGTCTCGAAGGTGGCGAGCTTTGCGCTGCTGATCTCGATCAGCGCCGCGGTGCTGCATGTGTTCGATGGGGCGCACATCGTCAGAGTGATTGGCAGCACAGGGCCACTGCCCAGGTATGCCGGGATGCAGGTGCCATGGCTGCTCACGCTGACGGTGCTTTCGGTTGCCTCAATGCTTCTGGGCAACCTGGCTGCGCTAGCGCAGTCAAGCGTGCGCCGTTTGCTGGCTTATTCGGCTGTTGCGCATGCAGGCTACATCCTGCTGGGGCTTGCCTTCTTTTCCTCGACGAATGCGAGCGCGCAGGCGGTTCTCTATTACATCCTCACCTATGGCTTGACGACAATTGGTGCATTCGGCGTGGTCTCGGTTGTCGAGCGCGCCACGGGCAGCGACCGTATGGAAGCCTTTCTTGGATTGCAGAAGCGCAATCCGCTGCTTGCGGCGGTAACGCTATTCCTGTTTCTTTCCCTCGCCGGGATTCCCCCGCTGGTCGGCTTCTGGGCCAAGTTCAATCTGTTTGCGGCAGTACTCGGTGTTTCGCATTCCGGCGTGGCGTTGGGATTGGTAGCGCTTGCCATCGCGATGAGCGCCGTCTCGCTCTACTACTATCTGCAGGTGCTCAAGCGCGTCTACGTGATGCCCGCGGCCGAGGAGACGCCGATAGCTGCGCATCCGGTCACAATGACGGTGCTGCTGTTGATCGCAGCCGCGGTGATCGCGCTCGGCTGCTTTCCGTCGCTGCTGCAGAACTGGATCGCCAGCTTCTATTGAAATCAAGCAACGCCTGCAAACGAGAAAGCCTTCCGCAGCTTCCGCTCCGAAAGGCTTTCACACTGCTAACCTGCTAACTCGCTGCCATTCTCAATATTTCACAATGGCGGCGAAAGAGTCAGGCTTGAGGCTCGCGCCGCCGACGAGTGCTCCGTCGATCTCTTCCTGGCCGATGAGCGCAGTCGCATTGTCTGGCTTCACACTGCCGCCGTAGAGAATGCGCATCGCCGCGGCCACATTCTTTCCGAGCAGCTTTTCGACCTCCGCCCGGATGATGCCGTGCGCATCCGCAGCGATCTCCGGCGTGGCGGTTTTGCCCGTGCCGATGGCCCACACGGGCTCGTAGGCGATCACGATGGGCGTTGCAGCCTCGGGTGTGATGCCGGCAAAGGCGCCCGTAACCTGCGTCTTGAGCACGCCGGCGGTCTTGCCCCCCTCGCGCTCCTCCAGCACCTCGCCAATGCATACGACCGGAATGATGCCGTGCTTGAGCGCGGTATGCAGCTTCTTGTTGACGATCTCATCGGTTTCCGCAAAATACTGCCGGCGCTCGGAGTGGCCGATTAGCGTGTGCGTTCCGCCCACAGCCTTCAGCTGCCCAATGGACGTCTCGCCCGTATAGGCACCCTCTTCAGCGAAGTGGATGTTCTGCGCGCCTACCGCGACATTGGATCCTTTCGCTGCGTCGATCACGGTGGGCAGCAGGACAGGCGAGGGAAACAGCGCGATCCCGTCGCGCGTGTGACCGGCGACCAGAGGCAAAAAGGCGTCGACGAAGGCCTTGGCTTCCACAGGCGTTTTGTACATCTTCCAATTGGCAGCAATTAGAGCTTTACGGGGCATGGTATGTAGGTATCCTCATGTTGATTCTATGGGATGGAGCCGACAACAACAGGTGATGAAGCGCACAAAATGGAGGTGGATATCCAGATTTCAGGAGTAGATCTTCGAGCGAAAATCCTGTAACAACCAGCAAGGCGCACTAAGCGAAATGGCGAACCTGAAGGCTCAAGATTAGAAGTACACCTCCAGCAAGCCAGCTAAAAAGTGCGCGAACCAGCGCCCTAGTGATGCAGGCGCGGACGGAGCAGCCCGACATGATGCCTGCGCGGTACCTCACTGTGATGGGCCTGTATGGCAACGAGCACTCCCGTGAGCGCGGCAATCGCCATCATGAGGATGGCAAATGCGCCAAGGGCGGTTTCTCCGGAAGAATGCAGCAGCTGAGGCATTGTCTTGAGAAGCAGGTCTGCGATCAGCCACCAGAATCCGAGGAAAGCCACGACGCCGAGAACTGCGGCTGCGGCTATCTGCACGCTATGACGATTCATGGCTTCTCCCACGGGATCGCCACTTGCGGATGCTGCATTGGCATCCCGATCGCTCATTCGGCCAATAATATTAGCGCGTTGCGAGGGGGAGGGAAGTGATGGCCGTCATGGTCGAACAGAAACCCCGTGGTCACGCCGTAGCAATGACCAGGGGCCGCTCAGAGCGGCCCCGGAACTCGATCTGGCCCAATTACTTATTCGTCAGCGCTTCCACACCGGGCAGCTTCTTGCCTTCGAGGAACTCAAGGCTCGCGCCGCCGCCGGTCGAGATGTGCGTGATCTTGTCGGCTACCCCGGCCTGGTTGATGGCACTCACCGAATCCCCGCCGCCGATGATCGAGATGGCGTTCTTGTTAGCGGCTACGGCTTTGGCAATCGCGTTGGTGCCTACGGCAAAGCGCGGAAACTCGAAGACGCCCGCAGGGCCGTTCCACACGATAGTCCGCGCTTCAGCGACAATTTTCTCGATTGCAGCGATGGATTTAGGCCCGATATCGAGCCCCTGCCAGTCAGCCGGGAAATCCTTCGAGGTGTCCCACGGCTGTGTCTTGGCGTCGGGCGCGAAGCTGTCGGCCAGGATGTTGTCGACCGGCAGCAGCAGGTTGACGCCCTTGGCCTGGGCTTTCTCCAGCGCGCCCTTCGCCATGTCGATCTTGTCTTCTTCCACGAGCGATTTACCGGTCGCGATGCCCAGCGCGCGCTGGAAGGTGTAGGCCATGCCACCCACAATAACCAGCGTGTCCACCTTGTCGAGCAGGTTCTCGATCACGTCGATCTTGCCGGAGATTTTGGAGCCGCCAATGATCGCGACGAAAGGCTTCTCCGGTGACTCGAGAGCCTTGCCAAGGTAATTGATTTCCTTTTCCATCAGCAGGCCCGCGACAGAGGGCTTGATGTAATGCGTGATGCCCTCGGTGGAAGCGTGGGCGCGGTGTGCAGCGCCGAAGGCGTCGTTGACGTAGACCTCGGCCAGCGAGGCAAGGGCCTTGGCAAACTCGGGATCGTTGGCTTCCTCCTCGGCGTGGAAGCGGAGATTCTCCAGCAGCAGTACCTGGCCGGACTCGAGCTGGCGCGCGAGCTCCTGCGCGATGTCGCCAACACAGTCGGGCGCAAACGCGACGTTAATGGAGTAGTCGTTTTCCTTTTGGTCTAGCAGCTCGCGCAGGCGGTCCACCACCGGCCGCAGAGAGTATTTATTGTTGGGCTTGCCCTTGGGCCGCCCCAGGTGCGAGGCCAAGATCACCTTGGCGCGATGCTCCAGCGCATACATGATCGTGGGCAGCGTGGCCACAATGCGCGTGTCGTCGGTAATCGTCGAGCCGTCTTCTGTCAGCGGCACGTTGAAGTCGACGCGAATGAACACACGCTTGTTGGCCAGTTCGACGTCGCGAATCGAAAGCTTGGGCATGGGCTTTGCCTTCCTTGAATGGGGTGATTAGATCTTGATCGTATCGGAGCCCGGCGCGGTTCCGGTGATCGGAATAACGGCGTCCATCTCCATTTCAATGCGCCATGCCGGATTCAGCAGGGCGGCGACAACCACCATAGTGGCTGCCGGACGAACGTCGGCAAAGAACTCGCCATGCACGCGGCCCACGGCCTGCCAGTCTTCTACGTGGGTGAGATACATGCGCGTGCGCACAACGTCTTTGAAGGAAGCGCCTGCTTCGGCTAGGGCTTTTTCTGCAATCGCGATGATGCGGCGTGTCTGGCCTTCGGCATCTTCGTTTTCCGCGCCCACAGGACCGGTTCCGGCGAGATGAACGGTATTGCCCAGCCGCACGGCACGCGAGAAGCCAATGGTGGGTTCGAAAGGTGATCCGCCGCTGATGTTCTGGCGCATGGCACTCCAGTGAAACAGTGATCAGTGAACAGTGATCAGAAAGGCAAACAGCTTTGACTGACCACTGTTCACTGCCCACTGTTAGCTTTCCTGTTACAGGCCCTTCGAGGCCAGGAAGCCGATCAGGTCGACGACGCGGTTCGAGTAGCCCCACTCGTTGTCGTACCAGCTCAGCACCTTCACGCTGTTGCCGACCACCTTGGTCAGCGGCGCATCCACGATCGAGCTGCGACGGTCGCCCTTGAAGTCCGAGCTGACCAGTTCGTGCTCCTCGTAGCCGAGAATGCCCTTGAGCGCGCCTTCCGACGCAGCCTTCAGCGCGGCGTTCACAGCCTTCGCATCGGTAGTCTTCTCGCTGATGAAGGTCAGGTCGACGATCGAGACGTTCGGCGTTGGGACGCGGATGGCGAAACCGTCCAGCTTGCCGGCGGTCTCCGGAATGACCAGCTTGAGCGCCTTGGCTGCGCCGGTCGAGCTGGGAATCATGTTGAGCGCGGCAGCGCGGGCGCGGCGCAGGTCCTTGTGCGGAAAGTCGAGGATGACCTGGTCGTTGGTGTAGCTGTGGATGGTGGTCATGATGCCGCTGACGATGCCGAATTCCTGGATGAGCACCTTGACGACCGGCGCGAGGCAGTTGGTGGTGCAGCTGGCGTTCGAGATCACGTTGTGCTTTGCCGGATCGTACTTCTCCTGGTTCACACCGAGCACAACTGTGATGTCTTCGTTGGTCGCCGGCGCCGAGATAATGACCTTCTTGACGGTCGAGCCGAGGTGAGCCTTGGCTTTGGTTGCATCGGTAAAGTGCCCGGTGGACTCGATAACAATCTCCGCGCCATTGTCGGCCCAGGGCAACTTGGCAGGATCGCGCTCGGCATAGACCTTAATTTTTTTGCCGTCGATGGAGATGAAGTCATCGCCGGCAGTGATCTCGTGCTTGAGATTGCCGAGAATCGAGTCATATTTGAGCAAATGCGCCAACGTTGCCGGGCTGGTCAAGTCGTTGACGGCGACAAAATCGATCTCTTTATTGCCGAGCGCGGCCCGCAAAACATTGCGGCCAATGCGGCCGAAGCCGTTAATGCCAACCTTCACTGCCATGCGTGATTCTCCTTGTAAATCTGTGGCGTTGTGGTTATTTGAGCTTGGAGTGCGCAGCGCTTGGAGTACACCAGAAAGGCGATTCCACCAAACTCTTGATCGTAACACCCCGGACCGGCTGGGTGAAACGGAAACGTTTGCGCCGAACTGCGCGGCCCGGCAACTCTCCCACATCCATGTTGGCAATCCGGTTACGGAACTGTATGTGATGCGATACACACCGTTTGCAGCGGACTCGGGTGGTGTGGTATTCGGGTAAGCAGACACGAGCTTTAAGGCACAGGCCGCCAGACCGGACCTGCAGCAAAAAGTTGAAGGCCGCATGAGAAGACGTTCCAGACGCGCTCCCAATCTTTCGGAATCCACAGGCAAAATCGGCCAGGAAATCCCATCGAATCAGCCGGCTCCGCTGGTTCCGCTTTATCCCGACGACCCGCAATCGCGACCGCGCGCCGGCCAGCAGCAGCGTGCAGAGGCCAAGGCGCGCGCTGCCGGCCAGAACTGGCCAGGAAAACAGGACTGGAACGAGCCGGCTGCCGCGGGACGGCTGGAAGTCGAAACCCAGCCCGATATGCCCCCAGCCCACGCGCCCGTAGCAGGCCCAACCGAGCGCTCGCCGCAGGCTCCCAAGGGCTATGTGGTGCTGGCGATCGGCCTGCCGGGATCGGGCAAGACCACATGGTTCGGCCGGCGCGGCGTTACACCGCTTTCAAGCGACCTGCTGCGCAACATTCTCTTCGATGACGTGGAAGAGCAGCGCTATCAGGGGCTGGTTTTTTCCACGTTGCGCTCGCTCTTGCGGGCACGGCTCATCGCGCGCATGCCATGGAACTATGTGGACGCGACGAATCTGTCTGTGCACGAGCGGCGCCAGTGGATCAAGATGGCCAAGAGCTTTGGCTATGAGGTGCAGGCGGTGTTTTTTGATGTGCCGCTTGAAGTCTGCCTCGAGCGCAATCGCCAGCGCGACCGCTCTGTAAGCGAAGATGTGATGCGCAAGATGGCCGAGAAGTTGAAGCCACCGGTCTTCGAAGAGGGATTCGCGAAGATCACGGTAGTCAGGGTAAAGGCCGCGGGCTAAGTCAATTTATGAGCACATCCCCCACTGTTTACGTTGAACCCTGGCTGCGTGGCACGCATAACGAGGTTCCGGCTGCCGGCCGCGCTGTATTGCACGCGCTCGACCTCGCGCTCGATGACTTGACCAAATGGACCGACGGTCTGAGCGACGCGGAGGTTCACTCGCAGCCGCTTGGCCTCACTTCAATTGCCTTTCATCTGCGTCACATCGCCCGCTCGACGGACCGCATTCTTACCTACGCCGAAGGCAATCAGCTTTCGGCCGACCAACTGGCCGTTCTCAAAACGGAACAGGGCGGGGAAGAATCGCTGGCCGAACTTCTGGCCGCAGTGCGGTCCTCAACCAGCAACGCGGCCGTCCGCATTCGCGCGCTGGCTTCTGCCGATCTGAATACCTTCCGCGGCGTGGGCCGCAAGCAGCTCCCGACCTCAGTCGGCGGCGCGCTGATTCATGTTGCGGATCACACGCAGCGGCATGTCGGCCAGGTGGTCACGACGGCCAAGGTATTGAAAGCGCTGCGGGGCTAGGCTACATCTCCCATCGATCCTCTTGCAGTTGAGGACCAACGAATTCAAGCATTGACATGTTGAACGGAGTTGCGAGCGTTCTTTGCTCGCGACGGAGTCGAAACATCTGCGGTTCGTATCCGCACTGCTCCTACTCTGCCTGATCCTCGCTGACGACCATCTCCAGCAGGTGCCCCATCTTTTCCTGCTTGGTCCGCAGGTAACGCTCGAAGCTTTCGTGGGGCTCAACTTCGGCGGAAATCCGCTCCGTAACCTGAATGCCTGCCGATTCGAGCGCCGCCACCTTTTCCGGATTGTTGGTGATGAGCCGCACAGCCGGCACGCCGAGCAGATTGAGCACGGCGGCGGGCAACTCGTAGGCGCGGCAGTCGGCCGCGAAGCCCAATTCCACGTTGGCTTCTACCGTGTCACGGCCATGGTCCTGCAACTCGTAAGCCTGGAGTTTGGCCATCAGGCCGATGCCGCGGCCCTCCTGCTGCTCGTACAGCAGAATGCCCGCGCCGGCCGCCGCGATCGTCTTCAGCGCCAGCTCGAGTTGCAGTCGGCAGTCGCAGCGGAGCGATCCAAACACGTCTCCGGTAAGGCACTGCGAGTGAATGCGCACGATCGGCGGCGCCGCGTGAATGTCGCCCATCACCAGTGCTACGAGGCCCTCTTTTTCGCAGCCCGGGCCGCAGCCGGTTTTGTCGGCCGCGGTTTCGCCTTCGAAACCAAGAATCCGAAAATGTCCCCAGCGGGTGGGAAAATCCGCCTCCGCGATCTTCTTCACGCCTTCCATTCCCATGGTTCCATTGTACGTTGCATCCGATTGTGCCGGCACAAGTACCTTCCCGCCGCGGCAGTGGCCGCGGAATGAATTGGAGTTCGAGTCCTTCTACGAATTAGATACGGGACGGCGCCGCGCGATACATTTGTGGGGTGACGGATCGGCTGGTTCTCATCACGTTGCTGGTCAAGCTGGGGGTGGTTGCCTCGCTGGCCAGCGTGCTGGCGCGCGCCACCACCTTCCGGCGGCTGCTGTTTGCCGAACGCCGGCGGCCGCGGCAGACTTTAGCGCTGCTCGCGTTTTTTCTGGTGCCGCTTACCCTCGGCGTCTGGTTCCGGATTCTGGTGCCGAATTTCTACGCAGCCGACATCTCATTTGAAGCCATCGTCTTGCTCGGGCTGCTCATTGGCCCGTCCTGGGCCGCGCTGAGCGGCGTGGTGCTTTCCGTTCCAGCCATTCTGCACCATGAATATCTCGCATTGCCGTTCAATGCGGCTCTTGGCGTGGCCGTGGGCTTCATCGGCCGTTTTGTAGAGCCGGAAGAGATCTGGTCCTTCACGCCGTTCATTGACCTCAGCCTGTATCGCTGGGTGCGGCGCAACTTGCGCAAGCCGCGCATCGACCGCCAGATTCTGCTGCTGGTTCTGATCACAGCGATGGAGATGGCGCGCGACTGGATTGCGCATCTCTTCCCGCATCGCCTCTTCGCGCTTCTGTCGGACCAGATCTGGCTGCAGGCGCTGGTCTGGCTCAGCGCGCCCATCGTCGTTGGCATTGCGCTGAAGGTGTGGAACGCGCTGCGCATCGAGATGTCGCTTGAAGAACAGAAGCGGCTGGTGCTCGAAGCGAGACTCGACGCGCTGCAGCGGCAAATCAATCCGCATTTCCTCTTCAACACGCTCAACTCCATTGCCGCGCTGGTGCGCAGCCAGCCCGAGTTGGCCCGAGAGATGACCGTAAAGCTGGCCAATATTCTGCGCGCGTTGCTGAAGGACCACGACACCTACGTGCCGTTAAGCCAGGAATTGAGCTTTACCGATGATTATCTCGATATCGAGGTCGTCCGCTTCGGCGCTGACAAGCTGCGGGTCGAAAAGGAGATTGATCCGCGCACATTGGAGATCCTTGTTCCCAGCATTCTGCTGCAGCCCCTCATCGAAAACAGCATCAAACACGGGCTTGAGCCGCGCATTCACGGCGGCACCGTTACGGTGCGCAGCCGTCTGGACGGCGAACGCTTGCTGATCGAAGTCGCTGATGACGGAGTCGGCATGGGCAACCGTCCCATGTCGGCGTTGCGCCGCACGGGCGCAGGCATCGGTATGAAAAACGTGCAGGAAAGGCTGGAGGTGCTCTACGGCGACGAGGCGCACTTTACCGTAGTCAGCAACCCTGGACGCGGCACGCTGGTGTCGATTGAGATTCCGGCAAATCTGCCGAATTCGATTTGAAAGCCGACCACAGCTTCTCCACT
>Ga0335073_10003269_pt1 | contig 22551 bp, 18 predicted proteins | sample Lox_Sample_22_FD_207093 | JGI IMG/M metagenome (GOLD analysis project Ga0335073, IMG submission 207093) | Soil microbial communities from Loxahatchee National Wildlife Refuge, Florida, United States - Lox_Sample_2.2 | ecosystem: Environmental > Terrestrial > Soil > Wetlands | place: USA... | reverse complement strand
AATAAGGCCCGATCGCTTGAGGAGCACCTTTGGTGGCGATGATGTCGCGCATGGGAGCCTCCAGAAACAGTGGCTAGTCGCTTTGCCCTCGGCTTTCAAATTCGGAATGACTACCCGGACAAGGAACATCAAAAAACCAGTTTTCAGTTACGAGTTCCCAGTTCTCAGTCACTAACCGCTAGTCACTGCCACTTATATCTTCTGCAATCTTTGCACGTCGTGCACGCCGGGAATCTTGCGCAGGCCGTTGATCATGTTCTCAAGGTGCTTGAGATCGAGGACGTCGAGCACGATATCGATGTTGGCCTGGCCGTTGCCGGTATGGGCTTCGATGTTGCGGATGTTGGTTTTGGTGTCGCCGATGACGCCAGTGATCTGTTTGAGCATGCCAAAGCGGTCGTCACAAAACACCGTCAGCTTCACAGGATAAGAACTGGGCGTGCCGTCATCACGGGCCCATTCGACTTCGATGCGGCGCTCGGGCTCATACATTAGAGAAGTGACATTGGGACAGTCAACGGCATGGACGGCGACGCCTTTCCCGCGAGTCACATAGCCCACGACGGTTTCGCCGCGAATGGGATTGCAACACCGCGCACGGTAGACGAGGAGGTCGCCGTGACCCTTCACCCGGATCGCATTCTCGTGGTCGCCGCCGAAGACGCGCCGCACCACACTGGCAAAGCCGCTGGATTTTTCTTCTTCGCCATCACTGACCGGCTGGCTGCCTGCAGGAACCACGCGAGCCAGGATTTGCCGGGCCGAATACTTGCCGTAGCCGATGCCCGCCATTAAATCGTCGGAGCGGCCCAGCCCGTAGTCGGAGGCAATCTTCTGCAGGTCTTCCTCCTTGATGTCTTTCAGAGCGACGCGATATTTGCGCGCCTCTTTTTCAATCAGCTTGCGGCCGATTTCTATCGCCCGCTCGCGCTGGTGGGTATTAAGCCAGTGCTTGATCTTGTTGCGCGCGCGCGAAGACTTGACGATGGTCAGCCAGTCGCGGCTGGGTTTGTGTCCTGGTTGGGTGAGGATTTCGACGATATCGCCGCTATGCAGCTTGAAGCGCAGAGGAGCCATGCGCCCGTTGACCTTCGCGCCGACGCAGGTGTGGCCGACTTCGGTGTGAATCGAGTAGGCGAAATCAATGGGCGAAGCGTCACGGGGAAGAACCACAACTTTACCCTTGGGCGTGAAGGTGTAGACCTCTTCCGGATAAAGATCGATCTTAAGGGTAGAAAGAAACTCGCTGGGATCGGAGACATCGCGCTGCCACTCGACCACCTGGCGCAGCCAACTGAGCCGCTGCTCATCCTGCGCAGAAACCGGGCCGTCTTTGTATTTCCAGTGCGCGGCGATGCCTTCTTCCGCCATTTTGTGCATTTCCTCGGTGCGGATCTGCACTTCGAAGGGCTGACCTTCTTCTGCGATCACGGAAGTGTGTAGCGACTGGTAAAGATTGGGCCGGGGCATGGCGATGAAATCTTTGATGCGGCCGGGAACGGGTCGCCAGAGATTATGGATGATGCCGAGAACGGCGTAGCAGTCCTGCACCGATTGCGTGATCACGCGCATGGCGTAGAGGTCGTAGACCTGCTCGACGGAGATGCGCTGGCGTTGCAGTTTCTTGTGAATGCTGTAGTGGCGCTTGATGCGGCTTTCGACTTTGGCAGTGATGCCGGCTTCTTTCAGCTTGTCACGAAGCACCTGCTCGATGCGCGAGAGAAACGCTTCTCCCGGTTTGCGGCGCGCTTCGATCGATTCATGCACTTGCTGGTAGCCGATGGGATCGACGTAGCGGAAGCCGAGGTCTTCGAGCTCGCCGCGAATCTTGCCCATGCCCAAACGGTGGGCGATGGGAGCGTAGATATCGAGCGTTTCGCGGGCGATTTTTTGCTGGCGCTCGGGCGGAAGATGCTCCAGCGTGCGCATATTGTGCAGGCGGTCGGCCAGCTTGATAAGCACCACGCGGATGTCATCGACCATGGCCAGCATCATTTTGCGCAGATTTTCGGCTTGCTGCTCTTCGCGGGTGGCAAAGTCGATGGCGCTGATCTTGGTGACGCCCTCGACGATATGTGCGACCTGTTCGCCGAATTCTTTGCGGATATCGACGATGGTGACTGACGTGTCTTCGACGGAGTCATGCAGCAGGCCGGCGGCGATGGCGATGGGATCCATTTTCATTTCGGCAAGAACGAGTGCGACTTCGAGAGGATGGACGAGATAAGGCTCGCCCGAGGCGCGGGTTTGGCCGGAATGATACTTCTGGGAATATTCGTAGGCTTTGCGAATGATCTCCAGATCGTCGCTGGGGCGGTTGGCCCGCATACGGCGGATCAGCTCGCGGAACTTGGTGACCGTAAGGACGTTGGTCGCGATCTGCTGGCGCAGGGTCGCCATAATCGATTATAGCCCGATGTGGAAAAGGTGGTCAGGGCGGGAAGTGGCTCGTAGGGAAGGATTTGTGGGAAAACGCTCACCTCAGAGGGGCACAGAGGATTCCGGGTTTTGCAGATTCGGCCCTATTGAATCTCTCAAACGATTCGGCTGAAAAGAAGCAGTACGCGGCCTTCTGTGGGTGCTGATACATTTGCGCGAGGTAGAAATTTATGCCGAAAAAAGTGCTTGTCAGCGGAGCTTCGGGGCCGGTTGGAACTGCATTGCTGCCGGCGCTCGAACGAGCTGGGTACAGCGTAATGCGCCTGGTGCGCGGGACAGCGGCGGGTGAACAGGAGATTGCGTGGAATCCGCTGGAGCCGGTTTCGCCGGAAATGGTTTCAGGGTTCGATGCCGTGGTGCATCTGGCGGGCGAGACGATTGTGGGGCGCTGGAGCGAGGCCAAGAAGCAGAGAATCCTCGCAAGCCGAAAACTGGGAACCGGGAACCTGGCGCAAGCATTGGCGAACGCGCCGCAGCGTCCGCGGGTGTTGGTCTCGGCTTCGGCGATTGGCTATTACGGTGACCGGGGCGACGAAGTGCTGCGGGAGCAGAGCTCCTCGGGCAGCGGATTTGCCGCGGAAGTCGCACGCACCTGGGAGGCCGCAACGCAAGCGGCGGCAGAGGCAGGAATCCGCACCGTGCGGGTGCGAATTGGAGTCGTGATGAGCACGGCGGGCGGGGCGCTGCCCATGATGCTGCCTCCGTTCCGGATGGGCCTCGGCGGAAAGATGGGCAGCGGGCGGCAATGGTACAGCTGGATTCACGTGCAGGATCTGGCAGGGGCGATCTTGCACATTTTGAAGAACGACTCGCTGCAAGGAGCGGTGAATGGGGTTTCGCCGGGGCCGGTGACGAATGCGGAGTTCACGAAGACTCTGGCGTCGGTGCTGAGACGGCCGGCGATTTTTCCTATGCCGGCGTTCGCGGCGCGCCTGGCATTTGGGCAGATGGCGGATGAATTGTTGCTGGCTAGCCAGCGCGTGGAACCCGCGGCGCTGCTCGGGAGCGGATATCAGTTTCAGTATCCGGAGTTGAAGAAGGCCTTGGAGGATCTGGTGGGGAAGTAGAAACCCATCGCGGGCGAGGGCGCCCGCGCCACATAAGACTAGCGCGGCGCCATGTGGGTGCGGGTGATGCGGTCGTGCCAGGAGAGCTGGTCTTCGTCGAAAAAGCACCAGGCGTAGCCGAGGCCGAGGGATGCCGCCGAGAGCACCGACGCCAGCACGCGCCAGCGGCGAAGCGAACGAGGCGCGGGGCTGCCATCGAAGCGGCTCAGCCGGAGCCGGGCCAGTTTTAATCCTGGCGTGGCGCCGGATGCGACCAGCAGGAGATATTGATAAATGGCCCAGAAGATGGCAGCGACAAAGGCTCCAGTTCCGAGCGCCTGAGGAAGCGGCGGAATGCTTGCCGTAATTTTCAAAAACAGCGCAGCGAAACCGGCGAGCGCCAAGGCCACAATAGCGGCGTCGATCGCGGCGGCGAAGATGCGTTGCGCCCTCGGCGAGGATTGCAGGGGAATCTCGAACCCGGGTCTTTTCTCGGCGCGAGGCTCTTCGGCAGGCTCGATCGTGATCCCACCCAGCGCGGGCGGCGGCGGGACAATCTCTGGCGCTTCCAGGATGCGAGGGCGCGTGAACACAGGCTCGGCGAGTTCTTCCAAAGGCGGAGCCGGCGAAGTAGCGCGTGGAAATTCTATGATTTTTGCTATTGGAGGGCTGACGATCTCGACGGCCGCTTCGTCGACGTTTTCCGTGAAAATGCGAGGAGCAGCCAGCTGAGCGACGATTGGCGCAGGGAGGAACTGTTGTCCCACGGCCTGCCCGGTGATGGCTGGAGGCAGGGTTGAAGACGGACGGCTCCAGGCCGGCTCAGTGGTTTCGAATTTTAGTTGCAACGAAGGGTAACGGGGCTGCCGGGGTTGGCGGCGGGCGCGGTAGCGATTCAGCCTGGCCGCCACTTCCTGACGCCAAGCAGAACAGTCAGCAGCTCGATCGGGGTCCTCAGCCTGGGCTGGAGCGTCCTGCTGAGCACTCACGACCGTCGGAGAAGGAGTTACGAAGTTTCCGGTTGTGCCGTGGGGTACGGAACCTGCCGGATCTGTATCATTTCTGGCCTTCGTACCAGCGTCAACAACAAATCTCTTGCCGGATGGTTCGAGGCTGGCAGCGAATTGCTGTTCGCTGGCATCGTACGCCTCAGGATCAATCAAGATAGCCGAATCAGCGGTGATGCTGGTTTCGGTTTCCGGTTGGAATCTTGGCTTCATGAATGGGCCGGGACGGTTGTAAGGCCGGAAAGCGCTTCGTTTTGCCACTCGGCCCGAGGCCGTGCTAACGTCACCATGACCCGGTCGCAGAACTGTGCGCCGGATTTCGTGCGCTCCCGATGACTGCCCGCACACGATTCCTTATCACGGCGGCGTTGGTTTGTCATCTGCTAGTCGCACCTGGCTTAGTAACCAGCCAGTTGCTTTCCCCGGCCGGTGCATCCGGAACGGCACACAATTTGCCGGCCGCGCCTTCGTCGGCGAGCCAGAATTCTCTGAATCAGCAAGACGTAACCATTCGCGCCCTGCAACAGGAAAAGCAGGGAACAATCTACAAGTTGCGGGGCGAAGCCGAAATCCACTACGGCACGTACATTCTTTACGCCGACTCGGTGGATTACGACTCCGATACGGGAGAAGCGATTGCCGACGGCAATGTGGTGCTGGATGGCGGGCCAAACGACGATCACATCCAGGCCGCGCACGCCAGATATAACATCCGCACGGAAACCGGACACTTCGACATCGTGCACGGCACCAGCGGTATGCGGCTGCACGGCGCACGCTTGGTGTTGACCTCGCCCAATCCCTTCGCCTTCAGCGGCAAGGTGGTAGAGAAAACATCGCCCGATCACTACATCGTCTACGATGGCATGATTACCACGTGTGAATTGCCCCACCCCAAGTGGCAGTTCAACACGCATCACGCGGATGTGGAAGCCGGGGCCAATGCGACCCTGTATCGCAGCGCGTTCCTTATCCGGGGGATGCCGGTTTTCTATTTCCCCTTCGCCACTCATCCGGTGCAGAAGCGGCCGCGGCAAACCGGATTTCTCATCCCCAACTTCGGGCAATCCTCGATCAAGGGAAAGATTCTCGGCGAAGGAGTGTTTTGGGCCATACGGCGCGACATGGATGCGACCCTGGGCACGCAGTATTTTTCCACCCGGGGCTGGGCGCCGCAGGCCCGATTCCGCTACCAGCCGAGCGAGCAGTCATTTGTTTACTTCGACTATTTTGGCGTGCTCGACCGCAGCAGCCTGAACCAGGGCGGCCATGAAGCCAATCTGGTGGCGGAAGATGACTTCAACCGGCATTTCCGCGGCGTGGCGAACCTCGATTATCTAAGCGCGTTCGTCTTCCGCCTGATTTTTAACGACGTTTTTACGCAGGCGATCAACTCGGAAGTGAAATCGAAGGGGTTTCTCTCCGATAACCGGCAGGGCTACTTCTACAATGCTTCGGCACAGCGCTACCAGAACTTCGAGAGCACCGATCCCGGCGATGTGATCACGATCCTGCACGCACCGAGCCTGGATTCCTCGAGTGTCGAGCGGCCGCTTGCCCGGTCCGGTTTCTACTGGTCTTACGATGCAGCGGCCGAGGGAGTTTCCCGCAAAGAGTGCACGCGAGATTCGACCAACCCTGCTACACCCGTTTGCGAAGAGCGATTTTCCACGGCTCCCCTGGTGGCGCGGTTCGATTTGACCCCGAGTTTGTCGCGGCCTTTCTGGCTTCATGGATGGTCATTCCGGCCGGCGATCGCACTGCGGGATACCTTTTACAGCCAGCGGCTTGTGCCCTCTCGCGGAGCGGATGAAGCGCGAGACCAAGCCGTCAATCGCAAAGCTCTGGAAACCTCGGTCGAGCTGCGTCCGCCCAGTCTCGAACGAGTCTTCGACCGGAAGTTATTGGGACGAAAATGGAAGCACGTGATCGAGCCGCGCGCCACTTACCGCTATGTGACCGGAGTTGACAACTTCGCCGACCTTCTGCGCTTCGATGAGCGGGACATTCTCAGCGATACCAACGAGGTGGAATACGGCGTAGTCAATCGCATCTACGCCAAACGAACTTCGGAGCAGCCGGAAGATTGCGGGCCGCCGGGAATCCCAGGATTGATCATCGGCCAGCCGGTGGTGACTCCGCACGTTCCCTGGCAGCAGCCCGATCGGCTGCAACAGGCGCCGTGCAAGGTCGAGCCCCAAACCAGGGAAGTCATTACCTGGGAGTTGGCCCAGAAGTATTTTCTCGACCCGACGTTCGGCGGTGCGCTGGTACCGGGACAGCGCAATGTCTTCACCACGACCGTGGATTTCACCGGAATCGCTTTTTTGACCGATGCCCGGCGGCTTTCGCCGCTGATTTCACGGCTGCGCATCCAGCCCACTCTTCGCACCGAAGCCGAATGGGACATCGACTATGACTTCAAGAAAGGGCGGATCAACGCCAGCACTGCGTTTGTGAACTACCGCTTTGGATTGTTCACCATCGGCGGCGGCGATGCGTATCTGCAAGCGCCCACTACGAATCCGTTCTCGGTTTCGACCTCGTCGCCGCAAAGTTTCAACCAATATCGCCTGCTTTTTGGCTACGGTCACAGCAACAAGCAAGGCCTGAGCGCCGCCACCAACCTGGGATTCGATGCCATTCTGAATTCGCTGCAATATGCTGCGGTGCAGACCACCTATAATTGGGATTGTTGCGGCGTGAGCGTGGAGTATCGCCGCTTTGCACTGGGGTCGTCGGCATCGGCCTTGCGAGACGAGACGCAATGGCGGTTCACTTTTGCTTTGGCGAATGTGGGAGCGTTTGGAAATTTGAGAAGACAGGAAAAGCTGTTCTGATTCCTCTGTGCTGGCCTGGGTCCTGTGCGGTCAAGGAGGCCCCAGAGGGCACCGAGGTTCACAGAGCCTGCAACTGATCGAGCGCCATTCTTCCTGTATTAGAATGCCCGTGTGGCGGACAATACCCTGGCGGCGAAACAATCGGCGTTGGAGGCGAATCTGCGCCGCTTGGGCCGAACCCTGATCGCTTACTCCGGCGGGGTGGATTCAGCTTTTCTGGCGTGGGCGACGCATGAGGTTTTGGGCGAACAGATGTTGGCTGTGATCGCCGACTCTCCCAGCTTGGCTCGCGCCCAACTTACGGATGCGGTTGCATTCGCGCGGGAACACAACATCCCTCTTGAAATCATCGCTACGGAAGAACTAGACAAACCGGAATACACCCGCAACGATGCCATGCGATGCTTTCATTGCAAAGATGAACTGTTTGCCGTAATGGAGGGTCTGCGGCGGTCGCGCGGTTTTGATGCCGTGGCTTATGGGGTGAATGTAGACGATCAAGGAGATTTTCGTCCCGGACAGCTGGCGGCGGAAAAATACAAAGTTGCCGCTCCGTTGCGTGATGCCGGCCTGGGCAAGAACGAAATTCGCGAACTGGCGCGCGCGGCCGGCCTGCGTGTTTGGGATAAGCCGGCTTCGGCATGCCTTTCGTCACGCATCGAATATGGCCGCTCCGTCACTCGGGAAGTGCTCGATGTGATCGAGCGCGGCGAAGATGCGCTTCGCGGCTTGGGCTTTCTGCAGTTTCGCGTGCGGCATCACGGCGAGATCGTTCGAATCGAAATCGCGCGCCAGGAACTTTCCCGCGCTTTAACGCCTGAAATGGCCGCGGAATTCACGCGAATTTTCAAGGAACTTGGCTTCAAATTTGTCACACTCGATCTGGAAGGCTTCAGGTCGGGCTCGATGAATGCGCTTTTGCCCGCAGATTTGCTGCGCCGGGCCTGACTTGTCGCTAGCATCCTGCCCCTCCCGCCAGCCGGCCCCTGGCGCAGCGTGTGAGATAATCCCATTGCATATCCCTATGTCCAGGTGGTTCTTAGTGGCCTTTTTGAGACGTTCGGCGCTGGCATTTTTTTGTCTTTGTTTGGGATGTTCTGCGCAATCTGTTTCTCCGGACCTTGCCCTTCGCATTGAGCGGCAAGTCCGGACTTACTACGAACTTCCAGCGGACGTGAAGTTGGTCCTGGGCCCGGTGAAGCCGAGTGAGTTTCCTAATTACGACGCGATGACCATCACATTCGACAGCGGCGAGAAAAAATCAAATTATGATTTCCTTCTTTCCAAAGACGGCAAGACGCTGATCCGGATGACCAAGCTCGACCTGAGCAAGGACCCTTACGTCGAGACCATGAAGAAGATCGACGTGAGCGGGCGCCCGGTGCGTGGCAATAAAAACGCCAAGGTCGTGGTCGTCAACTACGACGATTTTCAGTGTCCCTTTTGCTCGCGCATGCACGCGACTCTTTTTCCCGAGTTGCTGAAGGAATACGGCGACCGGGTAGCCTTCATCTACAAGGATTTTCCGCTGGAAGAGATCCATCCCTGGGCAACTCATGCCGCGGTCAACGCGGGCTGTCTGGCGGCCCAGAGTCCCGATGCCTACTGGGATTTCGCCGATTACATTCACGCTAACCAGTCGGAAGTAAACTCGGAGAAAACTCCCGGAAGCCGGCTGGCTGCGGTCGACCGGATCACGCTGGAACAAGGAAAAAAGCACAAACTGGATGAAGCCAAGCTTGAGGCGTGCATCAAGGCGCAGAATGACAGCGCGGTGAAGGCTTCGGTTCATGAGGGCGATCAACTGGGCATCAGCGCCACGCCAACGATGTACGTCAACGGGCAAAAAGTCGATGGCGCGCTGCCCATCGATGAACTGCGGCAAGTGCTCGACCATGCTCTGGAGCAAGCCGGCGTCTCTCCGCCAGCACATCCGGCCGCGTCCGGCGAAGCGCCGGCTCCGAGCCAGTGAATCTTGATGTTCAAACCAGAGAGCTTCAGCTGCAAAAGCAATTTCCGCCGGTTCGGGGAGGGGTTCAAATTGAAATCCAAAAGAGAAAAAAATGGTTGCGCCCGCCTGTGGGTTGGCGCAGCGGTACTCGCCGCTCTGCTGACAGGTTGTAGTTCACAACCGGGCGGCGGCGACGTCATGGCCACGGTGGATGGGCGCAAAATCTATGCGGCGGATGTGCAGAAATACTACGAGAATCAGACTTCCGGATCGCAGCAACAGCCGGTGGGCGAGCAGGCTGTCAGCCTGCGCCTCAGCATTCTGCGCGAGTTGATCGACAATGAGATTCTCATGCGCCGGGCGGAGAAACTGGGACTGCTGGCCACCGACGAAGAAGTCGAAAGCCAGTTGAATGAGATCAAGTCGCCTTACACCAATGAGCAATTTGATGCCCGGCTGAAGGAAAAAAGAATCACCCTTGAAGATTTCAAACGCGACCTGCGGCGCTCGCTCACCGTCAACAAGGTGCTCAATAAAGAAATCACATCCAAAATCAACATTTCCGATCAGGACATCGTGGGCTATTACAACGCGCACAAGTCGGAATTCAATCTGATTGAGCCGCAATATCACCTGGCGCAGATTTTTGTCAGCACCACGCCCAATCCCCAGGTCCACAACCTCAAGAACGACAAGGCGCAGAATGAGGCGGAGGCTCGCAAGAAGGTTGAGACGCTCATGAACCGGCTGGAGAGCGGAGAGGACTTCGGTACTCTGGCCATGAACTTCTCCGAGGACCAGGAGACCTCCGGGAACGGCGGCGACCTGGGATTTACGCCGGAGTCATCGTTGCGCAATACCGATCCTGCCACCCGCGACAGCGTGGCCAAATTGAAGCCCGGCCAGTTTTCGCCTGTAATTACAGTGATCAATCCAACGACTAAGCAGTTGATGGGATTCCGGATTGTGAAGCTGATTGCCAAGGAACCGGCGGGACAAAGGGAATTGGCCGATCCGCGGGTGCAGCAGGCGATTCGCACGCAACTGCGCGACCGGCGAGAGCAACTGCTGAAAGAAGCTTACTACGAGGTTCTTCGCGACAAAGCCAAAGTGGAGAACTATTATGCGCAGAAAGTTTTGGACGGCAACGGCGCCGCGCTGTAATTTTTATCGGCTCTGGCCTAGCGCCAAGACATATCACTCCACAATGGCGAGCACGTCGCCGGCATTCACAGCAGCTCCCTGTGTCACCGCCAGTTTTTGAATGGTTCCCTGCTTGGGTGACTTGATTTCATTTTGCATCTTCATGGCTTCCACGACCACGACACCTTGACCGGCTTCCACGGCATCGTGTTCATTGACAAGGACGCGCACCACTTTGCCGGGCATGGGAGCAACCAACTGTTTCGGCCCACCCTCGGCGTCTGCCGCCTGGCGCCGGCTGCGAAACGAACGCGGATCCCGCAATACGGCAGCGTAACGCTCACTGCCCACCCAGAGATGCAAATCGCTCCCAATTCGCTCGCGCTTGACCTCGAAAGCTTTTCCTTCGATCAAGATCGAAATAACATCCGCTCTCGCCAGCACAGCGTCGACCGGCAGTTCACGGCCATTTAATCGGCATTGCCAGCGCTCGCTGTTTTTCCCGGCGCGCTGCAATTCGAGCCGGTACGGCTTTCCGTCGATGAGCACTTCGTAGGTCATCGCAAAGCATCGGTCCTAGCGGCTTTTTTCCAGCCGGAACTTTCCCCTGCCAGTGGGCTCGCTCCATTCAACGAACCGCCTTGGTTGCCTGCTGCATATCCATCAAGAACCGCGAAAAGTGCGGCTGCCAGGGCGGCAATATCGGCTTGCTCGTTCTTGGCGTGCTTCGTTCGCGATCGGAGCAGGCAGTCGAGATAACCGGTGTCGAAGCTCCCTGACCGGAAGTCTTTGTCCTCGAGAATCCGCTGAAACAAAGAAATGTTGGTCTTGATTCCGCCGACAAAATATTCATTCAGGGCCCGCACGAGACGGGAAATTGCCTGCTCGCGGTCCTCCCCGTAACCAATAAGCTTGGCGAGCAATGGATCATAATCCACGGGCACGTTCCAACCTTCATACATGCCGCTATCTCGGCGGATTCCCGGCCCGGAGGGCGCCAGCAGCAGCGTGATTTTTCCCGGGCTGGGGAAATAATTGTTGTCCGGGTCCTCCGCGTAAATGCGACATTCCATCGCATGACCGCGCAGGCGGATGTCTTGCTGGGTGAACGGCAATTTTTCGCCCGCTGCGATGCGAATCTGCAAGTGAACCAGATCCAACCCCGTGACCAGCTCCGTAACGGGGTGCTCAACCTGCAGGCGTGTGTTCATCTCGAGGAAATAAAAGTTCTTTTTGTCGTCAACCAGGAATTCAACGGTTCCGGCGTTCGCGTAGCCCGCGGCCTTGGTCACGCGAACGGCAACTTCACCCAGCCTCTGGCGCATTTCAGGATCCACGATGGGCGACGGCGCTTCTTCCAGCACTTTCTGATGACGGCGTTGAATCGAGCACTCGCGCTCTCCCAGATACACCGTGTTGCCATGCTCATCGGCCAGCACTTGCACCTCGATGTGGCGCGGGTTTGTGATGGCCTTTTCCAGATAGACTTCGGCATCGCCAAACGATCGTTGGGCCTCGCTCTGGGCCGCGACCAGCGCGGATTTCAGCTCTTCGCTGCCACTCACCAGGCGCATTCCCTTGCCCCCGCCGCCCGCTGCTGCCTTGAGCATGACCGGATAGCCAATCTCCTCCGCTACCTTTTCGGCCTCTGCGCGAGATTGCAGGCCTCGCAAGCTTCCCGGCACGAACGGCACGCCGGCCTTTTCCATCGCCCGGCGCGCCCGCGTTTTTGATCCCATCATTTCCATAGCGGCGGTGCTCGGCCCGATGAATTTAATTCCCGCATCCGCGCAGGCCTGGGCAAATTTCGCGTTCTCGGAAAGGAATCCATATCCGGGATGAATGGCATGGGCTCCGCTACGCCTGGCTATGGCAAGAATCTTCCCGATATTGAGATACGATTCCGCCGCTGCCGCCGCGCCGATGTGATAAGCCTCATCTGCTTTGCGGACGTGCAGCGAAGCGCGATCGACGTCCGAGTAAACCGCGACCGAGGCGATGCCCATTTCCCGGCAGGCGCGAATCACCCGCACGGCGATTTCACCTCGATTGGCGATCAGGATTTTCCTGAACATAAAATTCCGGCGGTCAGCACCGGCGCGGGTATCATGATAGCTGAATCGATTCCATGGCATCTCCCACCGCTGCTGAAGCTGCGAGAACCCGCGGCATTGTTCATTCGGAAATCTTTCCTGTCGCTATGCTGCTGGCTGGCTTTCTCCTGCGGCTGCGACTGGCTCATTTCACATTCTTGAACCCGGATGAAGCCCTGCATTACCTGCTCTCCGTGCAGCCATCGGCTGCGCTCGCATATAAGGCAAGCCTCACGACGGTTCATCCTCCACTCTTCATTTTGTGGCTGCATTATTGGGGACTGTTTGGCCACTCGGAATTTCTTCTGCGTTTGCCCTGCGTGTTAGCGGGAACGGCTTTCTGCTGGATCGTTTATCGCTGGCTTACAGTGGCCCTCAACCGTGCCGCCGGGATCATTGCCCTGGCACTGCTTTTATTTCTTCCGCCGTTGATCTTCGTTTCTGCGGAACTTCGGCAATATGCGTTTTTGCTTTTCTTCATGGCTGCGAGTGTTTACCTGTTCGATCGGGCATGTTCCCCAGATTCGACTTCTGCGATGCTCGGTTCCGGATTCTTTCTATGCCTTGCCTTGCTTACCCATTATTCGGCGTTCTTGTTCGCGGCCGCATTCGCGGTCTATGCGCTGGTGCGGTTTACATCCAGGAATGCGCCACGGCGGCTGCTCGCGGCCTGGATAGTAACTATGCTGGTCGCGGCCGCGCTCTGGGCATTTCTGTGGACGTCGCATGTCTCCCATCTTGCGGTCCGAGGAGTGTTGCATGGCATGGCCGAGGGCTGGTTTCGCCAAGCCATTTTTCAGCCCGGCGAAAGTGTCTTGCGGTTCGCGTTAAAGGCGAGCCTGCGCTTCTTTCACTATTTGTTCTGGAGCGGCGCCATCGGAGCAATCGGGCTGCTGCTGTTTATCGTGGGCGTTGTGCAGCTCCTGCGGAACCGCGAGTCGTCGTCGCAAAATCCTGCCAGGCCTACCACCCGCCAGCTTGGTATTTTTCTGACCTTGCCCTTCCTGATCAACTTAGCCACAGCTTTCGCGGGAAAATATCCGCTGGGCGGGACGCGGCATAACGCATTCCTCGCCATGTTTGCGATTGCAGGCATCAGCGTTCCGCTGGCTCGATGGAGCGCGTTCCGCCGCTGGAGCATTGCAGCAGGCATTGCTGCCGCGCTGGCAATTGTCAATTTCTTTCCCTCACCCAGCGGGACTTACATTCGGCCGGAATTTCAGTCTCGCAAGCTGATGAAGCAAGCCACAGACTTCCTGGCTCAATCACTTCCGCCGGGCTCGACCATCCTTGCGGACCAGGAGAGCGCTTTGCTTCTCAGCTATTATTTCTGCCATTCCCCGGTCGTCCAGATTGAACCCTCGCTCCGGCCCTTGCACAAATTCTCGTGTGGTGACAAATGGGTGATTACGACTTTTCCGCGGTGGTTCATCTTTGATGGGCAAACGCTTCCCACTGCGCTCAAACAGATCGCAGGAATGGGCTCAGGACCTGCTGGGACCCTTTGGTTCTTTCAGGCCGGCTGGCTGGTGGAGAAAGAGCCGGAGATCCGTAAAGTGCTCACACAGCACAACTGTTCGATGCCTGGGAATTTCGGCCAGAACATCCTGATCTGTGAGTTAACGGCTTCCCCGAACAGCGCGCAATAAAAAGCCCTTTCCGCAAAGGAAAGGGCCGCCATTCTCAATAACCGAGCAGAGTCTATTTCTGATCCATGGTGATGCCCTGGACGCCGGGCTGTTTCTCAGCCTTCGCCTTCTTGACCGCCATGGTCTTGTCGACCCAGTCGTCGGCGGTTTTAAGATCGGCGGCGCGGGCGGCAGGATCGTCGCATTCAACATCGGCCTTCTCGCGGTACATCAGGTTCATGTAAGCCATCGCGTCGTCGTAATCAGGGCGAATCTGGAGCGCCTTGTTCAGGTTGTCGATCCCGTCCTGAATCACGCCCCAGTTCTTGTCTTTCAACTCCGCGCAGACCTTTTTGTCCTTCAGAGGCTCTTCCGGCTTCAAGCCGATTTTGGCACGCTCTTCCATTCTGGGCTGATAAGACTGCGTCCAGTCGATGACGCCCACGGAATAGTAGACTTCGGGATCGTTGGGATCGACCTCGGCCGCCTTGCGATAGTAGGTCTTGGCATCCTCAAACTTCTTCATCTGCAAATAGAGATACGCGATGCCCTTGATGCTGTTGATGTTCTTTGGATCATGCTCCAGCACGTTCTTGTACTCATTGATCGCGTCCTGGCCCATTTTGTTATTGTCTTCGGTGTCAGCGCCCGGAATGTATTGCTGCGCATACGCGGTCGCCAGATAGAGCCGCGCATTCAGCAGGCTGGGGTCAAGAGTAACGGCTTGCTGGAAGTGGTCAATGGCTTCTTCGTACTTGGCGTTCTTGTAGGCCACGACGCCTTTGTTGAGCTGGTCACGCGCCCGCAGCTTGCCGCAGGCGGTAGCCGACAGCAAGGCCGCAGCGATGGTTGTAAGCGTAAGTATGCGTAGGATTATCTTCATTGCGGTGTCTATCTCCCTGGCGAAAGAATCCCGCAGGCGCTCGTACCGCGACCTGAGCGCACGGCTAGCTTCCGCCACAGCTAATGACTCATTCCGCCCTTGGCGGTTTATCCGCCAGCTTCAATTTTGGCTGTAATCAAACCGACTTTGTCCACGCCCGCGGCGTGAGCGATGTCAATCACATTGGCCACGTCTGCAAAGGGAACGTTATCGTCGCCCTTGACGAACATCACCTTCTCGGCCCGGGTCTTGAAAATATCGGTCAGGCGTCCTTGCAGATTTTCCCAGGTCGTATCCTCCTGATTGATCTTCAGCGCCGGCGTCTGGCCAGGGCCGCGATCGATCAACTGCACCACAATGGTGCGGTCGGGGGTATTATTCTTGGGCGCATTGGGCGGCGGCGGTTGCGGCACCAGAGCGTCCAGTCCCTTTGGCGTCAACGGCGTGATCACCATAAAGATGATCAACAAAACCAGCAACACATCGATGAGCGGCGTGACGTTGATGTTGGCGCTCTGCCCGCCAGTGCTAACTCCCATTCCCATGGTAATTCTCCTCTAAACTCTGGCTCACTGACCGCTGGGCGCAGCCGGCGGAGGCGGCGGAGCAGCCTGGTTCGTGTTCTTTCTCTGATCGGTCAACAGGCCAAGCTGATCTACGCCGGCGGCGCGCACGTTGTCCACCACTTGCACGACCGATCCGAATTTGGCCCGGGCATCGGCGCGGATGAAGATGCGCTTATCCACACGGTTGGCAATCCGGTCCTTGACTTTGCCGGTGAGTTGGTCCACCGCGACCACGTCGTTGCCAAAGTAAGTCTTGCCATCCCGCATCACCGCCACGATCAAAGCGTCTTCCTTGTCGGCATCCGGCATCTGCTCCGGATTATTGACCTTGGCAAGATCGACGCTCACGCCCTTCTGCAACATGGGCGTCACTACCATGAAAATGATGAGCAGCACCAGCATCACATCCACCATGGGCGTGACGTTGATGTCGGAGTTTACTTTCGCTCCCTCATTCCGTTTTGCTAATGCCATAAACTTCGTCTCCCGCTTTCAAAACCCGGCTTCTCGGCCACTTCTGCGACCGTGAGTTCGAGGTCGGGCGCCGGGGGTTTGGTTCCCGGCGCCAGAGAGCAACTCATTTCCGGCGGCTCAACAGCCAGGCCGGTTAACGGCGAACACTGCGCCGCTTCAGGAAGTAGTCAATCAGTTCGCTGGAAGAGTTATCCATTTCTACGTCGAACGCTTCCACGCGACCGGTCAGATAGTTGAACATCATGACAGCCGGAATGGCCACGAACAAACCGACCGCCGTGGTGACCAACGCCTCTGCGATGCCACCCGCAACAGCCGCCAAGCCGGTTGCCTTTTCTTGCGAAATGCCCTTAAACGCGTTCAGAATGCCGACCACGGTACCGAACAGCCCGACGAACGGGGCCGTCGAACCGATGGTCGCCAGACCGCCCAAGCCGCGCTTTAGCTCGGCATGAACGATGGCTTCCGTGCGCTCCAGGGCGCGCTTAGAAGCCTCAATGGTTTCGCCGGGGATCTCTCCGCTTTCCTGATGGGCGCGGAATTCCATGAGTCCGGCGGTGACCACTTTGGCCAGATGGCTTTTCTTGTTGCGTTCGGCAACTTTGATGGCTTCGTCGATCTTGCCATCGCGAAGTGCCCCGGCGACCGCCGGAGCAAACGCGCGCGATTGCTTCCTGGCAGCACTGAATGCCATGGCGCGATCGATCATTACTCCAATCGACCAGCCTGACATGACGAACAGAATGATGACCACGACCTTGGCGAGAATCCCCATGGCTTTCCACAACGAGATCGGGTCCCAGGTCATGGTTCCGCCTTCCTGCAGGATCCAGACGGCGGCCATGGAGACATGACTAAGTGCAAATGCTGCTATGTTGGCTACAAGCATGAGTTGCTTTTCCCTCCTCGAGATCGAACTGCGTCATCGCGAACTTGCACAACCTTCACCTGTTTAACCACCAGAAAGCGAGAAGATCACGGTAATTTGCGTTTCTACTTCCACCGGCTCGCCATTCAGAATGTAGGGCCGGTACTTCCACTGTTTCACGGCTTCGATGGCGGCCGGCGCCAGCATCGGGTGACCGCTGATCAGATGCAGGTTTTGGATGTCGCCGCTCTTGCTGATTTCAGCCTGCAACACAACGTTCCCCTGGATGCGGGCCTGGCGGGCCAGCGGCGGATAAGGTGGCTGAATCTTGCGAATCAGCAAACCTTGCGTGACGCCTTGCGACACCCGCACCCGCTGCGGCGTGGCTACCTTGGGAACGGCGACCGGAGTCGAACTGATGATGCCTCCAATCACGCCTCCCATCTGGCCGCCCGGAACGCCGCCCGGAACGCCACCGACCACGCCGGCCATTGAAGTAACTGGTGGCGGCGCTTCTTCTTCCTTAATCATCTGTACTTTCTCTGGAATCTTGGTCGGCGTACGGAGTTGGCCGTTGATGATGTCAGTCTGAATCTGCTTCACCACTTTCACCGGAGCGGCTGCCGGCGGCGGCGGCGGGGGTGGTGGAGGGGGAGGCGCGACGAGGAACGTCATTAACTGGGTCTTCGGCAGAGCCTCCGTAAACAGCAGCGGGATCAGCACCAGCACGCCAATCAGCATCACCTGTAAGGTGAAAGAAAGGACGGTGGTCCATCCCCGCTTGGTTTTCAGTCTCCCACCCGATTCAATCAGGCTGTCTTCAAACATAGGTTCTCTCCTGCACAGAGCCTAACCACCATTTAGACACCAGTCACTGCCACTTTGCTCCCGCCACTCCACTGGACTCATCGTTTTCAGGCCCGGGCCAGAGAGAACTGCTTACTCTAACCGCATCAACGTGTTACAGCCGTTGTGGGACTCTGATTCGAACTTGGCTTTCCGCCCTTGCCACTGCCCGCCTGCGGACCCTTTCCGCCCAGACCCGGCGTCGGCCGTCCCCGCTTCGACTTCCAGTCCTGATAGGCCACCAAAATCGGCGCCGCGATGGCAATCGAGGAGTAGGTTCCGATCAAAATGCCAATCACCAAAGCGAACGAAAAACCGTGGAGCACCTCGCCGCCAAAAAGATACAGAGCCAGGACAGTTAAAAACGTTAAACCCGCTGTCAAGATGGTCCGGCTCAACGTCTGATTAATGCTGCGATTGACGATGTCGGTTAAGCTCTCGCGGCGCATCAGCTTCAGGTTCTCGCGGATGCGGTCAAAGACAACGATCGTGTCGTTGTTCGAATAACCGATTAGAGTCAGGATCGCGGCAATCACCGTCAACGAAATCTCTTTGTTGGTGAGCGAAAACGCGCCCACCGTGATCAGCGTGTCATGAAATACCGTCACGACTGCCGCCACGCCATAGATCCATTCGAAGCGGAACGCCAGATAGATCAGCATCCCCAATAGCGAATATGCCGTTGCCAGAAGCGCTTGCCGCCGCAACTGCGCCCCAACCTGCGGGCCGACAATCTCGACATTGCGCACGCCGAAGTCCGACAGATAAAACTGGTCCGGCAAAATGCTTAAGACTGCGGGATCGGCCACACCTTTCAGCTCCTCAAATGAACTGAGTACGCCGCCCTTGGTCTTGTCCCGGTAATCGAGGATAGCCTTGGCAATTCCCGCGTAACGCTGTTCGGCATCGGTGCCCGCGCGCAGCGGGTCCTTTTCGAGCAGGTAATTGGCTAATGTCAAAGAACTGGTGTTGTTCAGGTCCAGCTTGCCCGCCGGAGCATTGGTCTCCAGCGCATTAATGATCTGGACCTTGCCCTTGTCCAGGGCCTGCTCACTGGTCTCCTGTACATCGAGATCAACGAGGACTTCATTGTTCGAGGGCAAGCCGTAGCGTTGAATGCGCGCCCGCTGCAAACCCGCCTTCTGCAAATCCGCGCGGATGGCATTGTCATTCGGCGAATGCGCAAACTTCACGTAGACCAGCGTACCCCCGCGGAAGTCTACGCCCAGCGGGATTCCATGCCAGAACAACATGGAAAGAATCCCCGCCACGCTGAATACAAGGGAAAAGGCAAGAAAATACCACTTTTTGCCGAGAAAATCTATATTCGGATTGCGAAAAAATTCCACGTCGCTTCGAACCCCTTGATTATTACTGTTTAGTAACTAAAGAAACATCGCCCTAAATGCTCAAAGGCTCCCCGATCGCCTTGCGGCTCAGCAACCAATCAAAAATCATGCGTGAGACGAAAACCGCGGTAAACAGGTTGGCCAGCAAGCCAAAAGTCAAAGTTACGGCAAAGCCCTTGACCGGGCCGGTGCCGAACAAAAACAGAATGGCGGCAGAAACCACGGTGGTCACGTGGGTATCGACGATCGTGATCCAGGCATGGCCGAAGCCCTGTTCGACGGCTGAAGGCGGTGTTTTCCCATTGCGCAACTCTTCGCGGATGCGCTCAAAAATCAGCACGTTTGAATCCACCCCCATGCCGACGGTAAGAATGACGCCGGCAATTCCAGGCAGCGTGAGCGTGGCTCCGCTGAATCCCAGAAAGCCGAGCAGAATCACCAGGTTGAGAAGCAAAGCCAGGTCAGCATTGATGCCAGCGCCGCGATAATAGACCAACATGAAGATCAGGACTGCGAGCATGCCAATAACGGCGGCCCGCACGCCCGCACGAATGGAATCCGTGCCCAAAGAAGGCCCAACTGTACGCTCTTCCAGGTATTTAATGCTGGCCGGGAGCGCGCCTGAGTTGAGAATGAGCGCGAGATCGGCCGCCTGCTGTTCGGTGAAGCGGCCCTCGATCACACCGTTGTCGCCGATTTCGCTCTTGATGACCGCGACTTCCATGACGCGGTTGTCGAGTACGACCGCCAAGTAGTCACCGACGTGCTCGCGGGTAAACGAACTGAAGCGCCGGCCACCTTCGGCGGTGAGAAAGAAATTCACTTCCGGCTGATTCGTTGTGGTGTTTCGGCTGACTCTGGCTTCGCGCAAGTCGTTCCCGGCTACGGCCGAGATGCGAGAAATGAGATAAACAACGTCTTCCGTCCCGCCCGAACCGATGCTTCTGCCATGCAGCAGCATAGTGTTAGGAGGCAGTACGCCGCCATTGGCCGCAAGCGCGGTTTGCTCGTCGGGATAGGGCTCGCCTTTGTTGAGCGCCTGCCGGATCTCCAGCATGGCGGTCGACTGTATGACTTCTTTCACGCGCGCGGGATCGTCGATCCCGGGCAACTGCACGAGAATCTGATATTGACCAAGTCCGTGTTCCTGAATAATGGGCTCGCTCACGCCCAGCTTGTCCACGCGATTGCGGATGGTCTCGATGGCCTGGGTTACGGCGCGATTTTTCAGATCAGCCAGCGTCTGCGGCTTCATCGAAAGCGTCCAGGAATTCTCGGCACCCGAGTTCAAATCGTATTCCGGCAGCCGGTCGCTCACCAGGGAACGCAGGTCGGAGCTGGATTCCGGCGGCACGCCTTTAATCACAATCTTCTCGGGGGCGTTGACTGGGTCAGGCTGGCTGATTTCGGTATAGGTGATCTTGCGCTTTTGCAGGTCGCTTTTCAGGTTTTCGATGACGCGCTGCGACTCAGCGTTCACCGCCTCGTTCACCTGCACTTGAAGGATGAGATGGGTTCCGCCCTTGAGGTCCAGGCCCAGGTGAATGCGATTCTGCAAAGCGCCCAGAGGTCCCTGGCCCGACCACTCCATGGGCGTCCCGAAAATGCCGATCAGGAACACAAGCAGCAAGACGATGGTCAGTCCGAGTTTCCAGCCCAGGTTCTTATTCATAAAACTTCTTATTCATAAAGCCACGAAGGTTCCAAATGAGTTCGGTGCGCCTTGCGCTCTGTCAATGCGTTCTAAGCGGCCTTGGTTTTTTCATCCGCCGGCCCGACCGAAACAATCGAAGACTTGCTGACCTCGATGCGCAAGTTGTCGGGCGGAACGCGCAGAGTAATGTAGTCGTCTTTCAGCGCCAGGATTGTCCCGCGAATGCCGCCGCTGGTGACCACTTTGTCCCCCGTCTTCAGCTCATTCAACATCTGCTGCCATTTCTTTTGCCGCCGCTGCTGCGGCATGATCAGAAAGAAATAAAAAATGGCAAAAATGAAGACCAGGGGCGCGAGGCCCACCCAGCCGAGCGGATTGCTGCTGCTCTCGAGCGCCAAAATGTGCTGAATACCCATGTCAAACCGGGACTTGGTCTCTATTTAAAAGTCATGAGCGAGCGGCCAATTGGCCCTGCGCTTCGCCAAGTTCCCTGTGGAGTTGTCCTTCCTCAGGCCGGAGATTCCTTCAGCTTCAGGCACGAAACGGGGATGCCGAGCTATGGTTCTAATCGAGACTGCCTACCAGAAAGAAAACGGGCCCTACCTTCAAGTCCAATAGAATGACGCACCGACCGCATGGTGTCAAGGTAGAAGCTGAGGTTGTGGAGGGTATTGAGAACTTGGGCCAGAACCTCATTAGAAGCATATAAATGCCGTAAATAGGCCCGCGAGTAGCGAGCGCAGACCCGGCACGGGCATAGGGGATCGAGCGGACCGTCATCCCCGGCATAGCGGGCCTGCTTGATCGAGATCTTGCCCTCTGAGGTAAAGAGCAAACCATGGCGGGCGGCACGCGTAGGCAAGACGCAATCCATCATGTCGATTCCCAATTTGGCATATTCGACAATCTCTTCGGGCGTTCCGACGCCCATGAGATAACGCGGCTTATCTTTTGGCAGATGCTCGACTGTGGCTTCGACAATTTCACGAGTGAGCGCGCGCGGCTCGCCCACGCTAAGACCGCCAATGGCGTAGCCAGAAAAGCCGATTTCGATGGTCCGCTCGGTGGATTCTTTGCGCAGACCGAGGTCCATGCCCCCCTGCACAATGCCGAACAGGGATTGAACAAGCTGTGTGGGGACGGGCGTCTCGCCCGTCCGGGCCGAGCGAAGCTCGGCGTTGCTTATTGGGCGGACGAGGACGTCCGCCCCTACGTGGTCCATCTTCCACGGCACGTTGTGTTTATGTTCTTCGAAATACTTTTTACAGCGCTCGGCCCAACGCAGCGTCAACTCCATGGAAGCGCGCGTGCGTTCACCGTCAGCGGGATATTCCGTGCATTCGTCAAAGGCCATGATGATGTCCGCTCCCAGCCCGATCTGGGCTTCGGTCGCGGTTTCCGGGCTGAGAAAGTAAGAAGAGCCATCGAGATGAGAGCGAAATGTCACACCTTCTTCCGTGACTCTCCGCAATTCGTTCAGGCTGAAAACCTGAAAGCCGCCGGAATCGGTGAGAATGGCCCGCGGCCAGGCCATAAAGCGATGCAAACCGCCGAGCTTGCGAATTTGCTCTACTCCCGGACGAAGAAAAAGATGATAGGTGTTCCCGAGCAGAATCTGGACGCCGAGTTCTTCGAGCGAATCCTGTGAAATGCCCTTTACCGAGGCCAGTGTGCCAACTGGCATGAAGACAGGAGTTTCGACTTCGCCGTGCGGAGTGAGCATGCGACCAGCCCGGGCTTGACCGGAAGCAGCTTCAACCTGGA
>Ga0335073_10003268_pt1 | contig 22552 bp, 14 predicted proteins | sample Lox_Sample_22_FD_207093 | JGI IMG/M metagenome (GOLD analysis project Ga0335073, IMG submission 207093) | Soil microbial communities from Loxahatchee National Wildlife Refuge, Florida, United States - Lox_Sample_2.2 | ecosystem: Environmental > Terrestrial > Soil > Wetlands | place: USA... | reverse complement strand
TGGAACTCGCCACTGTCGCTCACGGCCATCTTTGCGCCGGCCAAGTCCTTGGTGTTCGCTTAGCCATGCTCGGCCTGAAAGAACTTGGCATCGAGGATCCCATCGCGGAGCGCAAGCGCATCGTCACTTTCGTTGAAATCGATCGCTGCGTCACCGATGCCGTCGCCCTGGTAGCCAATTGCCGGCTCGGGAAGCGGGCGCTGAAGTTCCGCGACTGGGGCAAGGTCGCCGCCACCTTTTGCGACCTGCAGACTGGCCGCGCGGTTCGCATCGCCGCTAAGGAATCGTCGAAACAAGCCGCGCGCGAACTTTTCCCCGAGCTTCGCAAAGAAGAAGGCCAGCAAAAAGCCTACGCGCAGCTACCCGACGACGTACTGTTCTCCAGGGAATGGGTTAAGGTGGACATTCACGCCGAGGATCTGCCCGGTTTCAAGGGGCCGCGCATTGTTTGCGCCGAGTGCGGCGAAGGCATCAACTTCAACCGCCAAGTCGTCCAGAATGGCCGCACGGTCTGCCGCTCCTGCGCCGGCGAGAAATACTATTCGTCGATTTAGTTCGGAGTGAACAACAGATTCCTCGCTACGCCTGCTTGCCGCAGGCAGGCTCGGAATGACAATACTGCCGCGAGACAAAAAATATCTGCCGTGGCACAAAGGGCGTAGACGGATGGAAACTGACCCTGCACTCCGCGCAACTTCCTCTCGCAATCTGCGCTAAACTTTTCCTTTCATGCTCAGTTTGCCCCCAATCACATTACGACTGCGCGGTTGGAAACTGATTGACCGCGTCGCGCTGGCGTTTCTGCTCCTTTGTGCCATTGCCCTGGGGGCTGCCGCTGGTCTGTTGTTCGTATACGAGAGCGACCTGCCTGAAATCCGCGCGCTGGAAACCTATCGTCCGAATGTCGTGACCGAAATCTATGCGGACGACGGCCAGCTGGTCGGCAGCTTTGCGTTGCAGCGACGCATCCTGATGACCTGGGAGCAAACGCCGAAGGTTCTGTATAACGCGGTTACCGCCATCGAAGACCAGCATTTCGAAGATCACTGGGGCGTCGATTTTCCACGCATCGCCGGTGCCGCCTACCGCAACATCCTGAAGCACCGCAAAGCCGAAGGCGCCAGCACGATCACGATGCAGCTGGCAGGCAATCTCTTCCTGGACCGCAGCGACCGCAGCTTCCGGCGCAAAATCCAGGAAATGCTGCTGTCTCTGCAAATCGAACGGCGCTACACCAAGCCGCAAATCTTCACGATGTATGCCAACCAGGTGTATCTGGCTCATGGCAACTACGGATTCGCCTCCGCGGCACAATTCTATTTCGGCAAGCCGGTCACGGATCTGAATCTGCAACAAGCGGCGCTTCTTGCAGGTATGATTCGCGGTCCCATCTATTCGCCGCTCGGGGATCCCGCGCGGGCCCTGGCGCGCCGCAATGTGGTTCTTTACCGGATGATGGAAGAGGGGAAGATTACGCCGGAAGAAGAAGCGAATGCCCGCAAGACGCCGTTAGGCTTGCACCTGCAGTACCCGCGCAACGATTTGGCTCCCTACTTCTTCGAAGATATTCGCAAATATCTGGAGGCCACTTACGGCACCGAAGCCGTCCACGAGCGCGGCTTGCGGGTGTACACCACCCTGAACATCCAGATGCAGAAAGCCGCCAACCAGGCGATTCGCGATGGACTGCACACCTACGATCGGCGCCACGGTTGGCGCGGCAAGCTCCCCAACATCCTGAAAGACAACCTCGGTCAACTGGAAACCTACGAAGACGAAGACTGGCGTCATCCCATCGATAAAGGCAGCTACGTCACTGGGCTAGTTCTGGCGGTGGACGATAAAAGCGCCACAGTCAAAATCGGCACTTATCGCGCCATCCTTTCGCCTTCCGACATGGCGTGGACCGGCTCTAAAAAGCCGAGCGATATTCTAAACGTTGGCGACCTCATTCAGGTTTCCATCCAGGAACTGCGCGAGACCACCGCGCGCATTCAACTGGAACAGCAGCCTGCTCCGCAAGCCGCCATGATCGCCATTGAAAATGCCACGGGCGAAATCAAAGCCATGGTCGGCGGCTATAGTTTTGAAGATTCCAAATTTAATCGCGCGACGCAGGCGGTGCGTCAGGTTGGCAGCTCCTTCAAGCCGTACGTTTATTCCACCGCCGTCGAGCGCGGGTCGACGCCTTTTGACACCATCGTGGATGCGCCTTTCACGGTGATCAGCGGCGGTCAATCGTACTCTCCACACAACTACGACGAAAAGTTCGAAGGCACGATCACGCTACGGCGCGCCCTCGCGGGTTCGCGCAACGTTCCTGCGGTAAAGCTGGCCGAGAAAGTCGGCATCAATTCGGTTGTGGACATGGCCCGGCGCTTCGGTATCACTACGCCGCTTCCACCTTATCTGCCCCTGGCGCTCGGTGCGGCGGACATGAGGCTCGTCGAACACGTTTCGGCCTTTACGGTGTTTCCCAACGAAGGCATTCGGATTGATCCGCACATGATTCGCCGGGTGACGAGCTACGACGGCGCGCTGCTCGAGGAAGCGCACCCGGAAGTACACGACGTCCTGGCACCCGACGTAGCGCACACGATGACCGCGATGCTGGAAGAAGTGGTGCAGTTCGGGACGGCGATGAAAGCGAAGTCGCTGGGGCGACCCGCCGGCGGCAAAACGGGCACCACGCAGGATTTCACGGACGCCTGGTTCCTTGGGTTCACTCCGCAAATTACCGCGGGTGTCTGGGTTGGTTATGACGACAAGCAGATTTCCTTGGGCAAGCGCGAAACCGGAGCGCAAGCCGCTTTGCCGATTTGGATGGAGTTCATGCAGCAGGGCATGGCCGGAATGCCCGTCGCGAATTTCGCCAACGTGGAATCTCTGGAAGAGCAAGCCGAAGAACACCATGTTCACACGGACGTACCCGATACCGCTCCGGAAGAAGAAGCCCCGAGCTTACCGCGCGGAAAGCCGCAAGCGCCTCCGCCGGCGACGACCACGACCACCGGCACAAGTCCGCCAATTTCCGCAACCCCGTAGTCCGCGATGTCTATGTACGCCGAAAAGGATCCCATCCACCTGGCCATAACGCTGTGTTCCTTGTCCCTTCACGAAGCAAAATCTGCCGGCCGCGTGTAATCTCGCCAATCCGCGTCAATCGCAGACCTTGATACTTGCCAGGCAGCCTGCCTTCATTCTTCGGGTGAACAGTAAACAGCAATTCGTAATCGTCGCCTCCATGCAGTGCCAATTTCCTGGCGTCTTTGTCGCTTTCCGCGAATCGGCTCACAGGAAGGGAATTGCCATCGATTGTTGCAGCAACGCCGCTCGCTTGGCACAATCGCGGCAAGTCCGTAGAAAGCCCGTCCGACAAATCCATCATTGCCGAAGCGAAACGTTTGGTCGCCAGCCATTGTCCCAGTTCCAAGCGTGGCCGCGGATACAAATGTTTCCTCAGCGCTGAATCTGTGGTCCGCACCATGCCGCGACGCTGCTTCAGCATCCGCAATCCCCAGTCCGCGTCACCTAGCGTTCCACTCACGTAAATGCCATCGCCAACGCGCGCGCCCGATCGAAGTACCGCCCTACCTTGGACAATTTCCCCGATCACCGTAAGGTTGATCAGGACTTCATCACGTCGCGTCGTGTCTCCGCCCGCCAGTTCACAATTTAATTCCCGGGAGGCCCGTCGCAGTCCGCGCAAAAACGCATCCAGCCATTTCCCCGCCAGGCTTTCTGGAAGCGCCAGGCTCATCAAGAAACAACGGGTCTCACCGCCCATCGCTGCGATATCGCTTACTGCCCGCGCCAGGCACTTCCATCCCACGGCATCCGCCGGGTGCTTATCGCGCAAAAAATGTGTGCCCTCCAAAAACCAATCGCAGGTCAGAATCGTGTGGTGGCCGGCCCGTGGCCGCCACAGTGCGGCGTCGTCCCCCATGCCAGCGGTCCATGACGAGCCCCCTGGTCTACTTCCAGGCGATAATCGGCGAATCTTCTTTACGATCTCATTTTCTTTTCCACTCATCCGTATGCGCTCCGCCCTGGTTGTTCGGCGTTCGTGCAACAACCGCAACGCCGCGCGGCTGTTCTATCCTCGGCTGCAATCAAACACTCGTTTGGCGACCTGTACTTTCGGCCAGCGTACAGTTTTCCACCGACTGACCGTCCATCCATGAAATACAGGGTTGACGACAAACGCTACAGATTCTAGTATTCTCTTAATTACGAACCAAGGCTCACGGTTCAGACCCTTGCGGTCATTCATCAGTGCGGAGACAGGGACGTTTCTTTCGCACCCTAGCTTGTTCGAGAAATTATTTAAGGCCTGAGGGGCCCATTCGTGATCAGCAGCAAGAATTATACGTTCTATATCGCCTCGACGCCCGGACAACTCCGGAAGCTTATTATTCCTGCCTACGTGCTTCATGGCTTGGCCGCTTTGGCCATTATCGGTAGCATTACAGTGATCGCCGCCGTCGGTTCCTACAGCCGGATGCTGTGGAAAGTAGGCAATTACAACGCGCTTCGGCACGATCAGGAAACGCTGAAAAAGCAGTACCGCGATCTGCAGACCACCGTAAAAGACACCAATCAGCGCCTCGATTCTCTGCAATCGCTCGCTACGGAAGTGGCCATGACGTATGGTGTGCTCCGCTATCATCCGGCCGCTTTTGATCAGGCGGACAACCCGGCCACTCCTGAGGACGCCTTTGATCGTTCGCTTGAGCAGTATTCGTTTCTGAAGCGCAACGCGAGCGCCATCGCCATTTCTGCCTCTGGTCTGCGCCTGCTTCCCGCGATGTCTTTCGCCGATTCCAACTACACGCCGTCCATCTGGCCGGTAATGGGCCACATCACCGATAGTTTCGGCGAGCGGTTAGATCCATTTTCGGGTGAGGGTGCATTCCACACGGGAGTGGACGTGAGTGCTGACTATGGCGCGCCGGTTCACGTAACCGCGGACGGTCTGGTCACCGTTTCGGAAACCCACGCAGGCTACGGCCGCCTGGTGGTTGTCGATCACGGTTTCGGCATCACCACTTTCTACGCGCACCTGTCCTCGTTCGCGGTGACGCCAGGCACGCACGTCCGCCGTGGCGAGGTCATCGGCTACGCCGGAATCAGCGGCCGTTCGACAGGTCCGCATGTGCACTACGAAGTGCGCGTCAACAACGCTCCGGTCAACCCGTGGCGTTATATGAAGACCCTACCTGCCGGCGACTAGTTCAAGCCAAACAGAAGAAGGAGAAAGCTTCCTCGCGGAAGGCGCGATGGGGGAGAGTCACTGTTTTCATTTTGCGTTGACAGCCGGATTTGTACCCGGACCCGTTCCCGAATTCGCTGTTTGCGCGGCCTCGAGCAACTTCGGCGTCACATCAAAGGCCACGCGAACAGACTTGCTAGTGCCGCGACTCAACGGCTGAATGTCCGCAGACTGCAACAGCTGCGAATAGCCTTCCCGCAATCCCGGCGCCAGCTGCTTTTGCGTTTTCGGGTCGTTTAACCCTATCTGTGCCAGCACCGCTAGCCCGCCCAACATTTCCTTCAATTGCCGCTGCGTGTTTTCGTTCAGGCATTCTCCCTCAATGGTCAGGTGCAGCAAATTGCCGTCCGGCTTCGCGCCGATGGAAATCCACTGCAATTGCGCCAGCAACGCTGCCAATTGGGGCGACTGCAATCCTCCCGGTGCTGCCGACAGTGCGGAAGCCGCTCCGGAATCCTGACGCAACACCGCAAACAACGGCGTTCCCGCCAGCCGCAAAAAGCGTTCGCGCCATTCTGCCGATAAATTGCTTCGCGGTTGTTGAAAGAAAAACGACAAGTCGTTGGCCCACGCAACGCGATTTTCGTTCAGGAATGTGAAATACGCCTTGCGGTTTGATCCACTCATAGGAACCGCGAATAACGTCTTGCCGTCGGCGGTTTTCAGCGATGGGTACTTGGACGCGTACGCCTCGATTTTTTTCCGGTCGAATCTTCCTTCGGCCACCGCGAATACCAGCGAGGCCTGGGCTTGTCGCTCCGTCGCCAATGCCAATCGATCCAAATCGGTTTCGTAATTGAATCCGGTCGCCTGCAAAAACTGTGCATAGTCGCTGTCTGGCGTTGGTTGCGGGGCCCGCCGGAACAGTTCCGCGAACAAAGGACTGGCACGTAACTGCGCAAAATCCCCATATGCCACGGCGCTCGCTTCTTCTGGCATCAGCGCCAGCATCGCGTCGCGATCGCTTAATGCGCCGCCCGTTCTCCGATACCACCATCCCAACAAAACAGCCAGCCCGATGAAAACAAGCCCGCTGGCCATTAGCAGGATTCGTTTGTTAGGCATGTGATTGACCTGATCTCCATTGGTGTTGCCGTCCAGGAATTCCTGTCTATTTTGGTGCTAGTTTTCAACGGTTTGCAAAATAAGGTATTTACGGCCGGTGGAAAGCTGTGGATTCTCCTAGAGGTTCCGTCCGGTCCATTGATGATAAGCCATTCTTTTTCAATGAGATGCACGGATGTGACTGATAAACCTACAAGACCTTCTTTTCCACAATCTTGGTTCTGCAATTGCTCCGCTTTTCGTCCGGCCCGCCTTGCAATCCTCGTGCCTAATCTGCTATTCTTGTGCGGTTTGAGCAACGCTGGCGTAGCTCAGCTGGTAGAGCATCTGATTTGTAATCAGAGGGTCGGGGGTTCAATTCCCTCCGCCAGCTCCACCATATTTTGGGCAGGGGAGTGAGGCGGAGCGATTCCCGGCATGATAACATAAATGGGCTGGTGTCTTTGGACACGAGTCCGTTTTCTGTTTTCACTTTGCACCGCTCCAATGACAGCGCATTTGGCTAGAACTGACACGCACTTTGTGTCGACATTCCGCGGACGGGTGGGTGAGTGGCTAAAACCAGCAGACTGTAAATCTGCCGCTCCTTGCGGGCTACGAAGGTTCGAATCCTTCCCCGTCCACCAGGATTCGATTTCGGTAGCGGCAGCAGCGATGCAAATCGCTGGCAAGCGCTCCGTAGGTTGAGAGGGTAGTAACAACACCGCAGGATAATCGCGATTGCGATGTTCGAAAGCGGATAGCTAACGCGGCCGCTCAGCCGTTCAGGAATGGCGTGCGTCGCGATGAGCAGAGTTTTCTTGGAGGAGATCGGGTTCGGCCTGGGTAGCTCAGTTGGTAGAGCGCGTCCTTGGTAAGGACGAGGTCACCGGTTCAATCCCGGTCCCAGGCTCCAGGTTTCCAGAGTTTCGCAAGAAGCTCTGGCTGGCAGGGAAGAGGGTTGAGGGATTTTCCGGAGCGGGGGTAACTCAACGGTAGAGTCTCACTCTTCCAAGGTGATGGTTGCGGGTTCAAATCCCGTCCCCCGCTCCAAGGTTCCGCGCAAGCCGCATTTCGTAACGCGGTCTGCGCAAAGGATGAGGGAATATGGCGAAAGAGAAATTTGAGCGCAGTAAGCCGCACGTGAACATTGGGACCATTGGTCACATCGATCACGGCAAAACTACGTTGACCGCGGCGATCACCAAGGTGTTGTCCAAGCACAATCCCAAGGTGACCTTCCGCGCGTTCGATTCTATTGATAATGCTCCCGAAGAGCGTGAGCGTGGGATCACCATCGCGGTTTCCCACGTGGAGTATGAGACCGCCAATCGCCACTACGCGCACATGGATTGCCCGGGCCACGCCGACTACATCAAGAACATGATCACCGGCGCGGCGCAGATGGATGGCGCGATTCTTGTCGTAGCGGCCACGGACGGCCCGATGCCGCAGACCCGCGAGCACATCCTACTCGCCCGTCAGGTGGGCGTGCCGTACATCGTGGTGTTCCTGAACAAGTGCGACATGGTGGAGGATCCTGAACTGCTGGAACTGGTGGAACTGGAAGTTCGCGAACTGCTCAAGAGCTATCAATTCCCCGGCGACACTGTTCCTGTGATTCGGGGTTCGGCTCTGCAGGCGCTAAACGGCGACGAAAAGTGGGAAAAGAAGATTCTGGAACTCATGGCTGCCGTCGACGAGAAAGTTCCTCTTCCGGTGCGCGACGTGGACCGTCCGTTCGCCATGCCGATTGAAGACATTTTCTCGATCTCCGGACGCGGCACCGTGGTGACCGGCCGAGTCGAGCGCGGCAAAGTGAAGGTCGGCGAAGAAATTGAAATCGTGGGCTTCCGTCCAACGCAAAAGAAAGTAGTAACCGGCGTGGAAATGTTCCGCAAATTGCTCGATGAGGGCATTGCGGGCGACAACGTTGGCCTGCTGCTGCGCGGAACGGAAAAGGACGACGTGGAGCGCGGCCAGGTGGTTTGCAAGCCGGGCTCGATCACGCCGCACACGAAGTTCAAGGCTGAGGCGTACGTGCTGACCAAGGAAGAAGGCGGTCGTCATACGCCATTCTTCTCGGGCTATCGTCCGCAGTTCTACTTCCGCACCACCGACGTGACCGGCGATATGAAGCTGCCGGCTGGCGTGGAAATGGTGATGCCCGGCGACAACGTGAGCTGCGAAGTTACGCTGATCACCCCGGTGGCACTCGAGAAGGGCTTGCGCTTCGCGATTCGCGAAGGCGGCCACACCGTAGGCGCCGGCGCGGTCACCGAAATTATTGAGTAATTTTTCCGGGCCGAGCCGGTTTCCCCAGCTCGTGCTCGCTATAAGGAATCAGGGCAATGCGCGAAATCATTACTTTGCAGTGTGGTGAGTGCAAGAATCGCAATTACACCACCACTAAAAACAAGAAGAAGCATTCCGAACGCATGGAGACGAAGAAGTTCTGCCGTGCATGCCGGAAGCACACGGAGCATAAGGAAGCGAAGTAAGTTCATTCGTTCCTGCTGTGTGCGTTTGGGCGTAGAGAGTTCCAGAAGGAGTAGCCAGGGGGCTTGTTTTAAGCGGTTTTGGTTTTAGGGGAGTCGTCCAACGGTTAGGACTCCGGTCTCCAAAACCGGGTATGGGGGTTCGAATCCCTCCTCCCCTGCCAGAAATTTGTAAGGACACGAACCTTGGGTTCGTGCGGGTGAAAGGGTTATGGCCACGCGGGCGGTGAAAATGAACGACGACTCACAGAGCGGATCGAATCTTCCGCTCGTTAGTAAGGTCACGGGCACGATCGACAGTTCCCGCGAGTTTCTTCATGACGTACGAGTGGAAATGAAGCAGGTGACTTGGCCCAATCGCGAAGACGTGCTTTCCACTACGGGAGTAGTGATTGCCACGGTCGCGTTCTTCGGTGTTTTTCTGGCGATCGTGGAGTGGATTGCGCAAAAGGGCTTGGACCAGTTACTGCATTACTTCCACGTTTAAGGCGAAACGACTTATGCCAATGCAGTGGTACATCATTCATACGTACTCCGGCTTCGAGAAGAAGGTGAAAGAAAGTCTCGAAAGCCGAGTAGCTGCTTTCAATCTGCAGGACAAGATCGGGCGGGTGATGATTCCCACCGAAGACGTGGTCGAGGTGCGTGGCGGCAAGAAAACCGTGGCGTCACGGATGTCTTATCCCGGCTACGTGCTGGTGGAAATGGATCTGGACGAAAACACCTGGCACATTGTGCGCAACACGCCGCGGGTCACAGGTTTCGTGGGCTCGGCCACAGCGCCGCCGCCGCTGTCGGAGGCGGAAGTGGATGCCATCATCAATCGCGTGCATACACCGATTGATCGTCCGAAGCCTAAAGTAGTCTACGAGCGCAACGAGCAAGTGCGCATCGTGGATGGCCCGTTCGCCAACTTCAATGGCGTGGTCGAGGAAATCGACAATGACCACAGCCGCCTGAAGGTTTCCGTTACGATTTTTGGGCGCTCCACTCCGGTGGAACTGGATTTTGCGAGCGTCGAGAAGCTCGGCTGATTTGGCCGAAAAGGGATTGAGGTAAAGGAACAATGCCACCAAAGAAGGTACAAACGACGATCAAGTTGCAGTTGCCGGCTGGCAAGGCCACTCCGGCTCCTCCCGTGGGCACCGCGCTCGGTCCTCATGGTGTGAACATCATGGATTTCTGCAAGCAGTTCAACGCCAAGACCGGCAAAGAGCCTGACGGAATGATCTTCCCGGTGCTGGTTACGATTTACACCGACCGCAGCTTCACCTTCATTCTGAAGACTCCGCCCGCTTCGATTCTTTTGCTGCGCGCTGCGGGCATCGCCAAAGGTTCACCCGAGCCGAACCGCAACAAAGTGGGCAAGGTGACCAAGAAGCAGGTCGTTGAAATTGCGAAGATCAAGCTTGTCGATCTCAACACCACGAATCTGGACTCCGCGGTCCGCACCGTCATGGGTACGGCCCGCAACATGGGTCTGGAAGTTGTGGAAGCCTAAGGAGTAAGAGGCGCGAAGAGGTCGCAGCTCTGGACGCGCTTAACGGCGAGTTCAGGGTAAAAGGCAGCACGATGAAGAAGGCAGGTAAACACGTAGAGAATGCGCGCACGAAAGTAGAAGCGCGCCCGTACAAGCTCGCGGAAGCGGCAGAGCTGATCAAGAAGACCCATCACACGAAGTTCAACGAAACGGTGGAGCTGGCCATCAACCTGGGCGTCGACCCGAAGCATTCCGATCAGGTTGTTCGCGGGACGGTGGTTCTTCCCAACGGCCTGGGCAAAACCGTTCGCGTCCTCGTCCTGGCGAGTGGCGACAAGCAGCGCGAAGCCACGGAAGCGGGCGCGGAGTTCGTCGGCGGCGATGACATGGTTCAGAAAATCATGGAAGGCTGGACCGATTTCGACGCGGTGATCGCTACTCCGGACATGATGCGGTCCGCCGGCAAGCTCGGTAAGGTGCTCGGGCCTCGCGGTCTGATGCCCAATCCGAAGACTGGCACGGTTACTGCGGATGTGACCAAAGCCATCAAGGAAACCAAGGCCGGAAAAGTGGAATTTCGTGTCGACAAAGCGGGAATCGTGCACTGCCCGATTGGCAAAATCAAGTTTGACGCGCCGAAGTTGGCGGAAAATGCTCACGTCTTAATCGCTGCGGTTCTGAAAGCCAAGCCCGCCGCGGCCAAGGGCAAATATGTGAAGCGAATCACGCTGACTTCCACCATGGGTCCCGGAATCAACGTGGACCTCGCCGAAGCGGAAACGCTCGCAACGGCTGCGTAACGCGCAAGAAACAGGCGGAAAAGGAATCATGAAGAAGAAAAGCGAAAAGCAGCAAGACCTCGATCACCTGAAGACAGAACTCGCGAAGGTGTCTACCGTTATACTGACCACCTTCCAGGGTATTACCGTCGAAGAAGACACCAAACTGCGTCGTGCGGTGCAGGCTGCCGGTGGCAAGTATGAAGTCGTGAAGAACACGCTTGCCGAAATTGCCGGGGCTGGCACTCCTGCGGAAGGCGTGCTCAAGAACCTGAAGGGTACGCACTCCATCGCCTACACGCAGACCGACCCGGTTGCGCTGGCAAAAGCATTGACCAAGATCGCCAAAGATGTCCCGGCGTTCCAATTCAAGTCCGGCGTAGTCGAAGGCAAGGTCATCTCGATCAACGAGATTAAGCAGCTTGCCGACATGCCATCCAAGGAAGAGCTGATCAGCAAGATCATGTTCTTGCTGAACGCTCCGGCTCAGCGGATTGCTACGGCGCTCAACGCGCTCCCGCGTAATCTTGCTGTCACCGTCAGCGAAGCGGTGAAGGCAGAAAAGTTTAGTTCGTAGGGTTCGGGGCTAAAGCGGGCCCCCGCCCGCCGTGGTTCCAAAAAGTTTGATTTACAAATTTGAGAGGAGAATCAGCAGTCATGTCGAAAGTCGAAACGATCCTGGAAGAAATCAAGGGCCTGACGCTTCTAGAAGCGTCGGATCTTGTCAAGAAGATGGAAGAAGCCTTCGGCGTGTCCGCGGCGGCTGCTACGGTTGTGGCGGCGGGCGGTGGAGCGGCGGCAGGCGGCGCGGCGGCTCCTGCGGAAGAGAAGACGGAATTCACCGTGGTTCTCACCGATGTGGGCGGCAACAAGATCAACGTCATTAAGGCCGTCCGCGAAGTCACCAGCCTCGGCCTGAAGGAAGCGAAGGATCTCGTCGATGGCGCCCCGAAGACCGTGAAGGAAGGCGTCAGCAAGGACGAAGCCGCGACCATCAAGAAGAAGTTCGAAGAGGCGGGCGCGAAGGTCGAGATCAAGTAATGGGCGGCCGGCCACAACTTGGCCGGCTTTCCGTGGTCCGGGCCTTTGTATCGGCGCAAGCAAGGCGGGACGCGCCAGGGGAATTCAGTACGAACGCTACGGCCGGTATTGTCTACAACTCTGTGGGTCCTACGGGGACCTTCACTAACCGTGTGCGGGGCGGCTTCGGGCAAGTCGCGCGGCAACACGGTTTAGTGTCTTTTTAGTGTTTTTGTTCTGCCCGAAAGGGAATGAGGTACATCAGGCATGTCCAATAGCAACCAGCATGTTCGGGAACGCCAGCGACTGGATTTTGCGAAAATCCAGGGGTCGATCCAGATCCCTAACCTGATTGAAGTCCAGAAAAAGTCCTATCAGCGCTTCTTGCAGATGGATCTTCTGCCGAGCGAGCGCGAGGATGGCGGACTTCAGTCGGTGTTCACTTCGGTCTTTCCGATCCGGGATTTCCGCGAAATGTCGCAGCTCGAGTTCGTGGACTATTCCATCGGAAACTGGGAGTGCAAGTGCGGCAACCTGAAGGGTCTGCACCACCTCCGCGCCACCTGCCGGAATTGCGGCGCGTCGGTGGTCACCAATCCTTACCAGACGGGCGATGTGGTCTGCCAGAAGTGCGGCACCTTCAACAAGAACACGCCCACTTTCTGCAACAAGTGCGGCGACCCGGTTGCGATGCAACTCAAGTACGATGTGAACGAGTGCCAGGAGCGCGGCATGACGTACTCCGCCCCGCTCAAGGTCACCATCCGACTGACCATTTACGACAAGGACCCTGACACCGGCGCCAAGACCATTCGTGACATTAAGGAACAGGAAGTTTTCTACGGCGACATCCCGCTGATGACCGACAACGGTACCTTCATCATCAACGGCACCGAGCGCGTCATTGTCAGCCAGTTGCATCGATCGCCCGGCGTGTTCTTCGAAAGCGCCAACAACCGCACCTACTTCCTCGGGAAGATCATTCCGTACCGTGGTTCGTGGGTGGAATTCGAGTACGACACCAAGAACATTCTTTACGTCCGCATCGATCGCAAGCGCAAGTTCCTGGGCTCGATCTTTCTGCGCGCGCTAGGCATGAAGTCCAACGAGGAGATTCTGCGCACCTTCTACCAGGTGGAACGTATTTCTCTGCGCGATAAGGAACTGTTCTGGAACGTTTCGCCTGGCATCGTCGACCGCAAACTGACGCACGAGATTCGGAATCCGAAGTCCGAAGAAGTGATCGTCGGCGCTCACAAGCGCATTACCGAAACGCTCTTCAAGGAACTCATCAAGGCCAAGATCACACAGGTTCGTGCGGCTCTGGCCGACCTCGAAGGCGCCTACAGCGTCGCCGACGTGGTCAACCGGCAGACCGGCGAAGTGTTGCTGGAATCGAACAAACCGTTGACCGCCGATCTTTGGCAGGCTTTTACCGAGTCCGGAATCACGGAAATCGACGTGTTCTTCCCGGAGCGCGACGACATCGGCATGGTTCTGTCTCGCACGCTCGACAAGGATTCGATCCGCTCCTCCAAGGAAGCGCTCATCGAAATCTATCGCAAGCTGCGTCCGGGCGATCCTCCGACACTCGAAACGGCCACCAATCTTTTCCGTGGCATGTTCTTCGATCCGCGGAAGTACGATTTCAGCCGCGTCGGCCGCCTGAAGTTCAACATCAAGCTCGGCCTGGACACGCCGCTCGATAATCGCACGCTGGACACCACCGACTTCGTTGCCGCTATCAAGTACCTCTATAAGCTGCGCAAGAACATCGGCGTGGTCGACGACATCGATCACCTTGGCAATCGCCGCGTCCGCGCGGTGGGCGAATTGCTCGAAAACCAGTTCCGCATCGGCTTGGTCCGCATGGAGCGCGCCATCAAAGAAAAGATGAGCGTGTACCAGGAAATGTCCACGGCTATGCCGCACGACCTGGTCAATGCCAAGCCGGTCATGGCCGCGATCCGCGAATTCTTTGGCAGTTCGCAGCTTAGCCAATTCATGGATCAGACCAATCCACTTAGCGAAATCACGCACAAGCGCCGCCTGTCGGCCCTCGGTCCGGGCGGTTTGTCTCGTGAACGCGCCGGATTCGAAGTGCGCGACGTTCACCCGACGCACTACGGCCGTATCTGCCCGATTGAAACACCGGAAGGTCCGAACATCGGTCTGATCAGCTCGCTGAGCTGCTTTGCCCGTATCAACGACTACGGCTTCATCGAATCGCCGTATCGCCGCGTCAAGGGTGGCCGCATCATCGACTACGTCCAGATCGTGAATGCCGGCGACAGCGAATTCAAAGCCGGCGACATCGTCGAACACGATCGCGTCGAGGAGCTCAACGAAGAGCTCAAGCGCCGCAAGGTCGTTTTCGAACCGTACTGCTTCTATCTCTCGGCATGGGAAGAGGACAAGTACGTTATCGCCCAGGCCAACGTGGCGCTGGACGACAAACTGCGCATTACTACCGAACTGGTGAACTGCCGCCAGGCCGGTAACTTCGTGCTCAAGCATCGCGATGAAGTCGACTACGTGGACGTATCGCCGAAGCAGCTTGTTTCTGTGGCTGCCAGCTTGATTCCGTTCCTCGAGAACGACGACGCGAACCGCGCACTGATGGGCTCCAACATGCAGCGCCAGGCTGTGCCGCTAATCCGTGGCGAAGCCCCGCTGGTTGGCACCGGCATGGAGCGCGTTACCGCTCGCGACTCCGGCGCAGTGGTGCTCTGCAAGCGCGACGGCATCGTCGATCAGGTCGACTCCGAACGCATCATCGTTCGTGTCGAAAGCGATCACTCTGGCGTGCTCAGCCGCGAAGTTGGTGCGGACATTTACACGCTTACCAAGTTCAAGCGCTCCAACCAGAACACTTGCATCAACCAGAAGCCGCTGGTTCGCGTAGGCGACCGCGTCAAGACCAGCCAGGTTCTCGCCGATGGTCCTTGCACGGATCGCGGCGAACTCGGCCTCGGCCGCAACGTGCTGGTGGCATTCGTGCCCTGGCGCGGGTACAACTTCGAAGATGCCATCCTGGTGAGCGAAAAGCTGGTCAAGGACGACTACTACACCTCGATTCACATCGAGGAGTACGAAATCGAAGCCCGCGACACCAAGCTGGGCCCCGAGGAAGTCACCCGCGACATCCCCAACATTAGCGAATCCTTCCTTCGCAATCTCGACGAGAGCGGCGTTATCCGCATCGGCGCGGTTGTGAAGCCCGGCGATATTCTGGTCGGCAAGGTTACCCCCAAGGGCGAAACCACGCTGACTCCGGAAGAGAAACTGCTCCGCGCCATCTTCGGCGAAAAAGCCGGTGATGTGCGCGACGCCTCCCTCTACTGCCCGCCGGGCATCGAGGGCACCATCGTTGACGTCAAGATCTTCACCCGCAAGGGTGGAGAAAAGGACGAGCGCCACAAGGCCATTGAGGCTTCGCAAGTGTTCAAGCTGGAAAAGAACCTCGCGGACGAAATCCGCATCCTCACCGACGAGCGCCTGAAACGTCTCGAAGATTTACTCGGTGGCAAGGTTCTGCAGGCTGACTTGCACGACGAAAAGACCAACAAACGCTTGCTGAACAAGGGCGTAGAACTGACGCGTGATCTGATTGAGAAAATCTCCACGCGCAACCTCAAGCGCCTGAAGCTCAACGAGCGCGACCCACTGCTGATCGAGAAGATCGAAGAAATCGAAGAGATGACTTCGCGTCAGATCGATGTGCTGCGCAAGATTACCGACGAGCGCAAGGAAAAGCTCAAGAAGGGCGACGAGCTGCCTCCGGGCGTCATCAAGCTGGTCAAGGTGTACATCGCCATGAAGCGCAAGCTCTCCATCGGCGACAAGATGGCCGGCCGTCACGGTAACAAGGGCGTCATCGCCCGGGTGGTTCCAGAAGAAGATATGCCGTATCTGCCGGATGGCACTCCCGTGGAAATCGTTCTCAATCCGCTCGGCGTTCCATCTCGTATGAACGTCGGCCAGATTCTAGAGACGCACTTGGGTTGGGCCTCCAAGGAACTGGGCAACAGCCTCAAGCGCCTGCTGAGCAAGGAAGTCAAAGCCGAATCCATTCGCCGCTGGTACCGTGAGGTTTTCGGCGACACCGCCATCTGGAAGTCGCTGCAGAAAGCTTCCGATGACGAATTGCTGGAATTCGGCGAAGGTTTCCGCGAGGGCATTCCGTTCGCGACGCCGGTGTTCGACGGCGCGCGCGAAGCGGAAATCCGGCACTTGCTGGAAGTCGCGGGCTTACCCCACGCCGGCAAGATCAACCTGTTCGATGGCATGACGGGCGAGCAGTTTGATCAGCCGATTACCGTCGGTTACATCTACATGCTCAAACTCTCGCACTTGGTGGACGACAAGATTCACGCGCGTTCGATCGGTCCGTACTCCCTGATCACCCAGCAGCCGCTCGGTGGTAAGGCCCAGTTCGGCGGTCAGCGGTTCGGCGAAATGGAAGTGTGGGCCTTGGAAGCATACGGCGCCGCGCACATTTTGCAGGAATTGCTCACCGCAAAGTCCGACGACGTCTACGGCCGCGCGAAGATTTACGAGGCCATCGTCAAAGGCGAACCGGGTATCGAGCCTGGCGTTCCGGAATCGTTCAACGTTCTCGTGCGCGAGTTGCAGTCGCTGTGCCTTGACGTGGAATTGATGAAGCGCCAGAAGCCACCAGCGGAGAAGGCCGCCGATTAGTGGCACAGGCTTGAGCCTGTGCAGCAGACGAACGAGTTGAGCAGTAACCGTTTTTATGGGTTCCAGCCGCCTCGGACAGTTTCCAAACTGTCAGGGGCGCGTCCCCGGTGAAAGCCGGGGAGGGAGGAAATCACCTTGTATCGCAGCAGCCCTTATGATCGCGCCAGTTTGATTGCCGATTTCGATTCGATCCGCATCAGCCTGGCGAGTCCTGAGAAAATCCGTTCGTGGTCTCACGGCGAAGTCACCAAGCCCGAGACCATCAACTACCGCACGTTTAAACCGGAACGTGACGGTCTTTTCTGCGCCAAAATCTTCGGTCCGGTCACTGACTGGGAATGCCTCTGCGGCAAGTACAAGCGCATGAAGCATCGCGGAGTGATCTGCGACAAGTGCGGCGTGGAAGTCACGCTCAGCAAAGTCCGCCGCGAGCGTCTCGGCCACATCGAACTGGCGTCTCCCTGCTCTCACGTCTGGTTCTTTAAGGGCCTGCCCAGCCGCATCGGCTACTTGCTGGACATTTCCATGCGCGATCTCGAGCGCATTCTCTACTTCGAAGCCTTTGTGGTTGTGGACCAGGGCGAAGTGGCTATCCTGAAAGAGCGTCAAGTTCTTCAGGAAGAGGAATATCGCAAGCTCGCCACCGAGTATCCTGGCCAGTTCACCGCCAAGATGGGGGCGGAAGCGATTAAGGAACTACTCCGCCGCGTCGACGTGGAAAAGCTCGCCGATGATCTCCGCGAGAAGATGAAGGCCGACCCCTCGCTCCAGAAGCGTATCAAGTACGCCAAGCGCCTGAAGGTACTGGAAGCGTTCCGCAAGAGCGGCAACAAGCCCGAATGGATGATCCTGGATGTGATCCCGGTTCTTCCGCCGGAGTTGCGTCCGCTGGTACCTCTCGATGGCGGCCGTTTCGCTACTTCGGATTTGAATGATCTGTATCGCCGGGTCATCAACCGCAACAACCGGTTGAAGAAGCTGATGGAACTGCGTGCGCCTGACGTTATCGTGCGCAACGAAAAGCGCATGCTTCAGGAAGCCGTTGACGCTCTGTTCGACAATGGCCGCCGTGGCCGTGTTTTGCGCGGCACCAACAACCGCCCCCTGAAGTCCCTCAGCGATACGCTGAAGGGCAAGCAGGGCCGTTTCCGGCAGAACCTGCTCGGCAAGCGCGTCGACTACTCCGGCCGCTCCGTGATCGTCGTCGGTCCGGAACTCAAGCTGAATCAGTGCGGCTTGCCCAAGAAGATGGCGCTGGAGCTGTTCAAGCCGTTTATCTATCACAAGCTGGAAGCGCAAGGGCACTGCACCACCATCAAGCAAGCTAAGGAAATGGTCGAGCAGCAGGAAGCGGTCGTGTGGGACATCCTTGAGGATGTCATCCGCGAGCATCCGGTGCTGCTGAACCGCGCCCCAACCTTGCACCGTCTGGGCATCCAGGCTTTCGAGCCCACGCTGGTCGAAGGCAAAGCCATCCGTATCCATCCGCTGGTTTGCACCGCCTTCAACGCGGACTTCGACGGCGACCAGATGGCCGTGCACATTCCGCTTTCCCCTGAATCCCAGGTGGAAGCGTCCGTGCTGATGCTAAGCTCGCGCAACATTCTTTCTCCCGCTCACGGTCTGCCGCTGGCGGTGCCGTCGCAGGACATGGTTCTCGGTATCTACTACCTCACCAAGTCCAAGCCCGGCGCGAAGGGCGAAGGCCGCGTGTTCGGTTCTGCCGAAGATGTTGTCCTGGCTCTCGAAGCCGGTGAAGTGGAACTGCTCACCCCGATTCGCCTGCGCTACACCGGGGAAGCCATCGACCTGACCAGTGCGTTCGATTCGCAAGACGTGACGCACACCGAGCCGGTAAAGATGGAGCGGCAGTTCATCCAGACGACGGTTGGCCGTGTCATCTTCAATTCGCACCTGCCCAAGCAGATGCCGTATATCAACGGCTTGCTGAAGAAGAAGGGCGTGCAGCAGTTGGTGTACTACGCTTACTTGCGGTTTGGCCTGGAATCCACGGTTCAGCTCCTGGATCACCTCAAAGCGCTCGGCTTTGCCTATGCCACTCGTTCCGGCATCTCCATCGGGATTGACGACATGCTGATTCCGAGCGACAAGTACAAGCTCGTGGAAAACGCCGAAAAGGAAGTCGTCAAGGTGCAGCAGCAATACCTCGACGGCGCCATTACCAACGGCGAACGCTACAACAAAGTTATCGCCATCTGGGGCGACGTTACCGAAAAAGTTGCCGACGAAATGTTCAAGGCCCTGGAAGGCCAGGACCGCGAAGGCAACATCAACCCGGTCTATATCATGGCCGACTCGGGCGCTCGCGGTTCCAAACAGCAGATCCGACAGCTTTCGGGTATGCGCGGCTTGATGGCCAAGCCTTCCGGCGAAGTCATCGAGACTCCGATTACTTCCAACTTCCGCGAAGGCCTCACCGTGTTGCAGTACTTCATCTCTACCCACGGTGCGCGTAAAGGTCTCGCCGACACCGCGCTCAAGACCGCGGACTCCGGGTATCTCACCCGGCGTCTGGTGGACGTGGCGCAAGACGTGATCATCAACGAAAACGATTGCGGCACCAGTGACGGCATCTACGTCGAGCCCATCATTGAAGCAGGTGTGGAAGTCGAGCCGCTCCGCGATCGCGTGGTCGGCCGCGTCAGCCTCGAACGCATCAAGGACTTCGAAGGCAGCGTGATCGTCGAGGTCAACCAGGAAATCACCGAAGAACTGGCGAACGCCATTCAGGCTGCCGGTATCGAACGCGTGCGCATTCGTTCGGTGCTCACCTGCGAATCCCGTCGAGGAGTTTGCGCGCTGTGCTATGGCCGCAACCTCGCTACTGGCCGCATGGTTGAACTCGGCGAAGCCGTCGGTGTGATCGCCGCGCAGTCCATCGGCGAACCGGGCACGCAGCTCACCATGCGTACCTTCCACATCGGTGGCGCGGCAACCCGCGTCAGCGAACGTTCCACGCTCGAAGCCAAGAACCCCGGCACCGTCAAGTTCGTGGACCTTCGTCACGTCGAAGGTCGCGGCGGCGCTCGCATCGCCATGAACCGTTCCGGCCTGATCGTAATCCTCGATGAAAAGGGCCGCGAAAAGGAACGCTACCACGTCGTTTACGGCGCGCGTCTCCGCGTCAACGACGGCGACAGCGTACAACACGGGCAGATCCTGGCCGAATGGGATCCGTTCACCTTCTCGATCCTGACGGAAACGGCCGGGTCGGTGAAGTTCGACGATCTGCGTCCCGGCCTTACGATCGAAGAGCAAGTGGACGAGGTCACCGGCTTGTCTCAGCTGGTGGTCACGCTTCCGCCGGGTGACGAAAAGCACCAGCCCGCGATTCTGATCCGCGATTCTTCCGGCAAGGTTCGCAAGAAATACCTCATGCCTTCGCGCGCCCACTTGATGGTGCAGGATGGCGATGAAGTCCAGGCCGGAGACGTACTGGCGAAGATCCCGCGCGAAACCACGAAGACCAAGGACATCACCGGTGGTCTCCCGCGCGTGGTCGAGCTCTTCGAGACTCGCAAGCCCAAGGACCCTGCCGTCATTTCTGAAATTGACGGCACCGTCCGCTACGGCGACATCGCCAAGGGCATGCGCAAAATCTACGTGGAAAGCGAAGATGGCAAGACTTCCAAGGAATATGCCATCCCGCGCGGCACCCATATCAACGTTCAGGAAGGCGAACATGTCCGCGCCGGTGAAGCGCTCATCGACGGCCCGCTCAACCTGCACGACCTGCTCGCGGTTCTGGGCGAGAAGTACACCCAGGCCTACCTGGTCAACGCGATTCAGGAGGTCTACCGTCTGCAGGGCGTCAACATCAACGACAAGCACATCGAGACGATTTCTCGTCAGATGATGCGTTGGGTCAAGGTCGAAGACGTGGGCGACACCACGTTTCTCCTCGAGGAGCAGGTCGACAAGTTCCGTTTCCGCGAAGAGAACGATCGCGTGATCGCCGAAGGAGGCCGTCCGGCTACCGGGCGTCCGCTGCTCCTTGGTATCACCAAGGCGTCTCTGTCCACCGACTCCTTCATCTCGGCAGCCAGCTTCCAGGAGACCACTCGCGTGCTCACCGAAGCTGCGGTTGCCGGGAAGGTCGATTATCTGCGCGGCCTGAAGGAAAACGTCATCATGGGCCGTTTGATTCCGGCGGGTACAGGACTTGAGCACTATCGCTCCATCCAGTTGCTCACCGAAATGCCGGCTCCCGCCCCTGTGGAAGAACTGCCCGAAGCTGCCGAATTCGCGGCCGAAGATGCCGCGGGTCTGGAGTTCCTCGGCGGCAAGGACGAAGAAGCCGAAGCCGACGCGGCCACCGAAGGCCAAGACTAGTTCGACCTTCGATCCATCGCAATTCACGGTAAACCAAGCGCCCCAGTTCAAAGCTGGGGCGCCTTCTTTTTCCGTTCACGGCGACCGCCGGTTATTCCCGCTACACCCCGTCCTTGCGTACAGGTGAACTTCTCGTATCCCCTGACTCTCCACCCTCTTGCCGCTTTGCGTGTTCGATTCCATCATAGGGATGGCCCTCAGGGGCAGTCCGTCTCATTTTTAGACGTGTTCCATGAATCTGGAACCTCATTCCTCCGACCAGCCGCTTTCGCCCCCGGCTCCCGCGTCCGGCGATTCCGTTAAGTCTCGTCTCGACAAATACGAGCGCCGCCAACAGGAACTTTGGCGCCTGACTTTCTTCGTGCTCCTGATGGTCTCTTCGGTGTTCGCGTGGATTTCGTGGGGTGTGATCCGCTCCTCCAAGTTTCGCCTCGAAGCACTCCCGTTCGGCCTAGTGGTCCTTGTCATTCTTCTCGGTGTTTACGTCTGGAAAAAATCTCAGGAAATTGCCGAATTGAAGGGCGTGCTCCGGGGCAGGGAAGAGCGCGATTCCGGGCTGCCCTCCGATCAATCGCTCGAGCAGCTTTTCAAGATGATCAGCAAGTCCCAACAGGGCTTCCGCGACCTGATCGATTCCTTTGACGACGTGCTACTCGCTTTGAGCCTCGAAGGTGAAATTCGTGCGGCTAACCGCAGCTTCGCTGATTTCGTCGGCCTGCCCTTCCAGGAAATCATCGGTCTTCCCATCGGCCACTTCATCACGGACGAAAGCGCCACCTCCGAAGAAGAACTGCACCGAGTGATGAGCCGGTTTGTCGAGCGGCGCATCTGGAACGGCGTCGTCCACATCCGGCTGAAGAAAACCGGTTCCATCTTCTTCTTCGACTGCGTAGCTCACGCCATGGTGCGCGACGACAAGGTCCATGGCTTCACGGTTCTCGCTCGGGACATTACGGCCCAACGCCGCAGTGAAGCGCGTTTCACTGAACTGTTCGAAACGCTTCAGGAAGGCATCTACATCGTTACGCCCGACGACAAGATCGTCGAGGTCAATCCCGCGCTCGTGCAGATGCTCGGTTACAGTTCCAAGGAAGAACTGCTGGCCAAAAAGGTCAGCGACGTCTTCGTGGACTCCGAGCTACGCACTGCCTTGGCCCGCGAAGTGCAACGCCAGCCTTCTCCGCAGGGCCGGGAAATCACGCTCCGCCGCAAAGACGGCGAGCCCATTACCTGCCTCAATACCGCCTCCGCGGTTCGCGACACCGCCGGGAAAATCGTGCGCTACCAGGGCGCCCTCGCCGACATCACCGAGCGTCGGGCCATGGAAAAGCGTCTGTACCAGCAGCAGGAGTTTGCGCGCCGTTTGGTGGACAGCTTCCCGGACTTGATCTTCGTGGTCGATACC
>Ga0335073_10003267_pt1 | contig 22557 bp, 17 predicted proteins | sample Lox_Sample_22_FD_207093 | JGI IMG/M metagenome (GOLD analysis project Ga0335073, IMG submission 207093) | Soil microbial communities from Loxahatchee National Wildlife Refuge, Florida, United States - Lox_Sample_2.2 | ecosystem: Environmental > Terrestrial > Soil > Wetlands | place: USA... | reverse complement strand
GTGGCCTTCCGGCTCGGCTTCGCGATTTCGCGCCGCCAGGCCCGTCAGGTTGTCCGTCACGGTCATGTCACTGTGAATGGCCGCAAGGTGAACATCCCCTCGTACCAGGTGAACGTGGGCGACGAGATTGCGATCCGCGACAGCGCCAAGAAGCTGGTGATTATTGAGCAGGGCGTGCAGTACGCCGCGCAGAACCCGGTTCCGGTCTGGCTTGAAGCCAACTTCGAGAACCTCTCCGGCCGCGTGCTGAGCCTGCCCAAGCGCAAGGATGTGAATTTGCCGATCAACGAACAGCTGATCGTCGAACTGTACAGCAAGTAAGAGCCACAGGGACTAGGGACGTAGGGACTAGGGACTGGATTTCACGCGAGCTTCGTTGCCAGTCCCTGGTGCCTAGCCCTTAGTCGCTGCATTTCAAAAACAAGGAGCACTTGCGCGGCCGCCGCAAAATGCATCGCGACGTACACGCCGCGCGGGAAACGAGATGAATATGTTGTGGAGAGGATTCCAAAAACCGAAGCGGCTTGCAGTTGAAGCCGAGACGCTCACCGAAACCTACGGCAAGTTCAGCGCACAGCCCTTTGAACGGGGCTTTGGCACCACCATCGGCAACGCGCTGCGCCGCACGCTGCTCAGCTCCATCGAAGGAGCGGCAGTCACCGCGATCCGCATCGAGGGCGTGCTGCACGAGTTCCAATCGATCACCGGCGTGGTCGAAGATGCCACCGACATCATCCTGAACCTCAAACAGGTCCCCTTCAAGCTTCAGGGCGAGGGCCCGAAGGCACTGTACCTGCGCGCCGATCAGCCCGGCGTCGTAACCTCCGGCATGATCGAAGCCGACGGCGACGTCGAGATCCTGGACAAGAACGTGTATCTGGCTACGCTGTCGGAAGGCGGCAAGCTGGACATGGAGATGCGCCTCAAGCGCGGGCGCGGCTATGTCTCGGCTGACAAGAACTTTGACGGCGATCTCGGACTGGGCTTTATCCCGGTCGACTCGGTCCACTCGCCTGTGCGTCGTGTGAACTATGTCGTCGACGCCGCGCGTCTTGGCCAGATCACCGACTACGACAAGCTGACGCTCGAGGTGTGGACCAACGGCGCCGTGCTGCCGGCCGACGCGATCGGCCTGGCCGCGAAGCTGCTGAAAGACCACATGAACATCTTCATCAACTTCGAGGAGGAGATTGAAGCCGAGGCACGCGGCGAAGAAGGCCGTATCCTGCTGCGCAACGACAATCTCAACCGCTCCGTCGAAGAGCTGGAGCTTTCGGTCCGCAGCTACAACTGCCTGAAGAACGCCAACATCCAGACCATCGGCGAACTGGTGCAGAAGACTGAAGCGGAGATGCTCAAGACCAAGAACTTCGGCCGCAAGAGCCTGAACGAGATCAAGGAGATTCTCGCGCAGATGGGCCTCTCGCTGGGCATGAAGATCGACGAGCAGGGCAATGCAGTTCCGGGGCCCACGAGCATTCCACCGGCAACGGCTCTGGCCGCCGGAGGCTTTGGCCGTTACGACGAAGAGGACGAGCCGCTCGATTCGGTGGATCTGCAACTGCCTACCGAGACGGAGAACTTCTAAGCAGGGAACAGGGAACAGGGATCAGGGATCAGTCGAAGACAGGCATAGGCAACCGCTAGCCGCTTAACTGAAACCTGAAACCTGAACCCTGAAACCTGAAATCTGTTTACTGAAGAGAGATTTCATCATGCGCCATCGCAATGCAGGATTCAAGCTCGGACGCAACACCAGCCATCGGCGCGCGCTGCTGCGCAACCTGGTCACGTCCGTTATTGTCGAAGATCGTGTGGAGACCACCGTGGCCAAGGCCAAGGCTGTCCGTCCGCACGTTGAAAAGATGATCACCCTGGGCAAAAAGGGCGATCTGCACGCACGTCGTCAGGCGCTCAGCTTTCTCCAGACCGATGTTGCCGTGAAGCGGCTCTTTGACACCGTGGCTCCGCGCTACGGCGATCGCCAGGGCGGCTATCTGCGCATTGTGCGTACCGGCTTCCAGCAGGGCGACGGCGCAGAGAAGGCGTTCATCGAGCTCCTCGGCGCCGAGAAGCAGCTGGATGAGAAGCGCCAGAAGCGCGCTGACATCAAGGCCAAGAAGCGCAAAGAGCTGGAAGAGCAGCTCGAAGCGCAGAACAAGCAGGCTGAAGCTGAGGGTCAGGGCGAAGGCGGCGAAGAAGCCGCTTAACTCTGGATCAGGGTTTCCTTCATCTTCTTTGCTGCACAAGTCAAACGGGTGTTCGCCGCGGCGGATGCCCGTTTCCTTTTTGCTCAGAAGATCAACCTGCCTGCTCTAATCCCTTAGGGCGCAGCATGCGAAAGAAGAGGTACGTCAGCAGAAGCATCACGGTGGCGCCGCAGCAGTCCAGCAGGACATCCCAGGGCGACGAAGTGCGGTTGGGCAGGAAGGACTGGTGATATTCATCGCTGGCGGCGATGAGCGCAGTTCCAGCCAGAGCCAGGAGCGCGTCTTTGCGGAAGCCAGAGTGTGGCAGCGTCATCCACCAGGCGCGCAGCCACGCTAAGCCGATGAGCCCATAACCGATGAAGTGGCCCGTCTTGCGGATGTAGTGATGAATGCGCTCCCAGCGGACATCACTCACGTGACGGAAAATGGCTTCGAAGATCGCGCGGAGCGGGCCCGAGGTATGGTCAGCGCCGAAATACTTTGTGGATTCGACCGCGATCACTGCGATTCCGATCACCACCGGCAGCCACGCGCTGATCCAGAATTTCGGGCCGCGCTCACTACTCGACATGATAGTTGGGCGCCTCGCGCGTAATGATCACGTCGTGCACGTGGCTCTCGCGCAGGCCTGCGCCGGAGATACGTACGAACTGCGCGTTTTCCTGCAGCTCCTGGATGGTCCCGCAGCCCAGGTAGCCCATGCCGGAACGCAACCCGCCGACAAGCTGAAAAACCATTGATTCCAGCGGTCCGCGATAGGGCACGCGCCCTTCAATGCCTTCCGGCACGAACTTTGCCAGGCGGTTCTGGTTGGCGCGTTCGCGCTGCACCACGCCCTCGGTCGAAGTCTCTACGTCGGCCAGATCGGCATTCGACTGGAAGTAGCGTTCGCCCGAACCCTGGCTCATCGCACTCAGTGAGCCCATCCCGCGATAGGTTTTGAAGCTGCGCCCCTGGTAGAGAATCGTTTCGCCGGGGCTCTCATCCACGCCCGCAAAGAGCGAGCCGATCATCACTGAGCTGGCGCCCGCGGCGATGGCTTTTGTAATCTCGCCGGAATACTTGATGCCGCCGTCGGCAATCACGGGAATGCCGCGCTCACGTGCGGCGCGATACGCCTCGGCAATGGCGGTGATCTGCGGCATGCCGGAGCCGGTGACCATGCGGGTGGTGCAGATGGATCCAGGACCGATGCCAACCTTGATGGCGTCAGCGCCCGCGTCAATCAGCGCGAGCGAGCCTTCGCAGGTGGCCACATTGCCGGCCAGAAGCGCAACGTTGGGGAAGCGTTTCTTCACCTCGCGCACGGCTTCGAGAACGCGCGAAGAGTGCCCATGCGCCGAGTCGATAGCCAGCACATCGGCTCGTGCGCGGACCAGCTCCGCTGCACGCTCCAGGTAGTCTCCGGTTGCGCCGATTGCTCCGCCTACGCGCAGGCGGCCTTGATCGTCCTTGCTCGCGTTGGGGTACTTCAGCTTCTTTTGGATGTCCTTGACGGTAATGAGGCCCTTGAGCTCGTACTGATCGTTGACGACGAGCAGCTTTTCCACGCGATGCTTATGCAGGATCAGCTCGGCCTCTTCCAGTGTGGTTCCCACTGGCACGGTGATGAGATCGTCCTTGGTCATCACTTGGCCGACTGGAATGTCCGTGCGCGTTTCAAAGCGCAGGTCACGGTTGGTCAGAATACCGACAAGCCGCTTACCCTGCGTGACCGGAACGCCGGAGATCTTGTAGCGGCGCATCACTTCGAGCGCATCGGAGATCAGCTGGTCGGGGCCGATCGTCACCGGATCGACAATCATGCCGCTCTCTGACCGCTTGACCTTGTCGATCTCGCCGGCCTGGTCCGCAATCGAGAGATTGCGGTGCACAATGCCGATGCCGCCCTGCTGCGCCATCGCAATGGCCATACGTGACTCGGTAACGGTGTCCATGGCCGAGGAGATCAACGGCGTATTGAGTGTGATGTCGCGCGTGAGCTGCGTCTGTGTGCTCACCTGGATGGGCACCACATCGCTGTAGGCAGGCACCAGCAGAACATCGTCAAAGGTCAGGGCTTCAGGAAGATTTTTGGCCAGCATAATACTCTGACGCGCCTGGCAGACGCGAGGATTCAGATCCCCCGGTGCAGCAGGCGCTTCGTTCTATTGTAGCGGAGGGGGGTGTGCCCTCAGGCAAGCGGCTTTGCTCCTAGCCCTGACGTGCCCTACACGCCCACCGGGAACGGCTTCGGACTCGACTCCTCTGTGCTTGCCCCGCCGCTGCGCCAGCGCTCGAACCGCCCCTGCAGCAGGCTCATCAGTCCCGTGTACCAGTAGCCGACGACAAAAAGAATCAGGAATGGCGCGGTGAAGTAGTTGTGATTCGAGAAGGTGTAGAGAATCGCGAGCAGGAAATAGAAGCCAAGGAACAGCTCGATCCAGGGAGCCAGCTTCAGCCGCTTGCGGTACTTGGCGGCCTGCGACTTTTCGCCCTTCTGCGCGACGCGGTATTTGGGCGTCCGTACGAACGCACTCTTGATGCCAAAGAGCGCTTCCATCACCGCCTTGGTATTGGTCACCGTGAGGCCGATGCCGAGGGCCATCAGGAATGGCAGATAGTAGAAGGTCTTCTTCCAGGTCTTCGGATACAGCTCACGCTGGCTCATTACGTAGAACACCGCGATAGACAGGCTGGACGCCGTGAACAGGGGCACGTCGATCAGCAGCATCTGGAACCAGCCCTGGTAGAACCGGCAGATCATGGCCGGAATCAGCAGCGCCGACATGATCACCATCAACGGATAGCTCATATTTGCCGTCAGATGGTACACAGATTCGATCTTGTTGCGCCGCGAGGTGTCGGAACGGAAGACCATGGGCAGCACCTTGATGCTGGTTTGGATCAGTCCCTTGGCCCAGCGCGCCTGCTGCGTCTTGAACGCCGTCATCTCGATCGGCAGTTCGGAAGGGCACTCGATTTCGGGGAGGTATTTGAACTTCCAACCAGCCATCTGCGATCGGTAGCTTAGGTCCGTATCTTCCGTCAGGGTGTCATGCTGCCAGCCGCCGCCGTCTACGATGGCCTGCCGGCGCCACATGCCCGCCGTGCCGTTGAAATTGAAGTATTCGCCGGAGCGCGCGCGGGCCCCGTGCTCCAGTACAAAATGTCCGTCAAGCAGGATCGCTTCAATTTGGGTCAGCATGCTGTAGTCGCGATTCAGGTGGGTCCACCGCGTCTGTACCATGCCGATCTCCGGCTCGGCAAAGTGGTGGATCACCTTCATCAGCCATTCCGGGGGCGGGACGAAATCTGCGTCAAAGATCGCCACAAACTCGCCCTTGGCGACCTTGAGGCCGGCATCGAGAGCCCCGGCCTTGAAGCCGTGCCGGTTCGTGCGGTGAATGTAGACGATCGGATGACCCAGCGCCGCATAGCGCTCGACGATGGCCGCGGCCACCTGCTGCGTCTCATCGGTCGAATCGTCCAGCAGCTGAATTTCGAGTTTTTCGCGCGGATACTCGATCGAGCACACCGCTTCGATCAGCCGGTCGATGACAAACTGCTCGTTGAAGATAGGCAGTTGCACCGTCACGAGGGGAAGCTCTTCGAAGTGCCGCAGCGGATTGGGATCGTAGTTGCGGCGATACTTAAAGTACTGATAACAAAGCGTGTAGCGATGGATCCCGTAAAGCGCCAACACGATCATCACGGCGAAGTAGGGAATCAGCATGGCCGCGTCGAAGAGATTCCAGTGGTAGTCCACCGTCGAGAACGGATCGCTGAACACCATCTTCAACTGGTGGCGCAGCGAACCCTGCGGAGCGAAAGCGAGAAAGGCTAACGTCTGCGAGAGTGATCCGAGACGGCAGGCAACGGAATCGACTGCGATTAGTAGCGCGGAAAACAGGGCTAAGCCTCCACGGCGTCTAAGAAAATTGTACGCGATTCACGGAAGGGTGGCCCGCGTTTGCCTACCCGCGCCCGACTCGCGTACCTTTGACTCGCAGTTGGAGAACGCCCGCTTATGTCGACCCTGACTGTATCTCCCGCTTTTGCCGCTCCCGGCGGCAGCTTCCTGCTGGAAACCCGCTCACCGGCCGAGATCTTTACCCCGGAAGACCTGAACGAAGAACAGCGCCAGATCGCTGCCACGGCGGCGCAGTTTGCCCGCGAGGAGATTCAGCCCGCAACGCCGGCCATCGAGGCCAAGGAGCCAGGCTCAATGGCGTCTATGCTGCGCAAGGCGGCTGAACTGGGATTTACCGCCGTGGATGTGCCCGACGAGTATGGCGGCCTCGGGATGGACAAGGTCACTTCCACAGTGGTCGTCGATCAGCTCTCCATTCTGGCCAGCTTTTCAACCGCCTTCGGCGCCCACACGGGCATCGGCACATTGCCCCTGCTCTGGTATGGCACCGAAGAGCAGAAGCAGCGTTATCTGCCCAAACTTGCCAGCTGCGAGTGGATAGCTGCCTACGGGCTCTCTGAGGCCAGCTCCGGCTCAGACGCGATGAACATCCGCGCACGCGCTACGCTGTCGGCTGACGGCGCGCACTACATCCTGAATGGCGAAAAGCACTGGATCACCAACTGCGGCATCGCCGACCTCTACACCGTTTTTGCCAAGATCGACGGCGAGCAGTTCTCCGCCTTTCTGGTTGAGCGGACTATGCCTGGCCTGAGCGTCGGGGCGGAAGAACACAAGCTAGGAATCCGCGGCTCGTCCACCTGCCCGCTGGTTTTTCAGGATTGCAAAATACCCAAGGAAAACCTGCTTGGCGAAGCCGGTAAGGGGCATCACATCGCGTTCAATGTCTTGAACTCCGGCCGTCTCAGGCTGGGAGTGGCCTGCCTGGGCGGTGCGCGGCACGCGCTCGCGCATATGATCCGATATGCGAAGGAGCGGCGCGCCTTCGGCAAAACCATTGCCGAGATGGGCCTGATCCAGCAGAAGATCTCCGCGAGCGCGGCGGGGCTCTACGCTGCCGAAAGCATGGCCTATCGGACTGCCGGAATGATCGACGCGCGGCAGAGCGGACACGGGACCGGCGGCGGGGCCCGGAGCATCGCGGAATACGCGGTGGAGTGCTCGATTCTCAAGGTCTACGGATCAGAGATGCTCACGCTGGTCTGCGATGAGCTGGTAGCCACCATGGGCGGATACGGCTATGTCGAGGAGTATCCGGCAGAGCGCTACTATCGCGACGCTCGCATCAACCGCATCTTCGAAGGCACCAACGAGATCAACAGGCTCATCATCACAGGATGGCTCATGAAGCAGGCGATGAGCGGCAAGCTGCCGCTGTTACCGGCTATTCAGCGCGTGATGGACGAGGTCACCCAGCCGCCCTCTTTCGACGCCGCGCCAGAGGACGCTGATCCGCTTGCACGCGAAGCCGGCATCCTCGCCGCTGTGAAGAAGATGACTCTCTTCGCCGCCGGGGTCGCCAGCCAGCGATTCATGACGGCGCTCGAGGAGCAGCAGGAAGTGATGGCCGCGCTTGCCGACATGATCAGCCAGATCTACGCGCTGGAATCGGCCTGGTTGCGGGCCCGCAAGCTTGCTGAGGTTCGCCGCAGCACGGCTCCGGTCGCGGCAGCGATGACAGGCCTGGTCGCGGAAGAGACGATCGAACTAGCCGAGCAGCGTGCGCGACGGGTTCTCGCCGCCTGCGGTGAAGGCGACGCGCTATGCACACAGCTTGCCATCCTGCGCCGGCTAGCGCGCTTTGCGCCGGCCGACAGCGTCGCGCTTAGCCGCAGCGTGGCAGGCCAGTGCATCGAACCGGAACGCTATCCGATGTAAACAGAACGCGCCCAGCGGGTGCCGGGCGCGCCTGAGTTGTGAATCTGTTTGGCGGTTCGCGCATTACGCGGCGCGTGTCTGCGCGCCGCGGCTTATCGCATCGACGATGGTTCGGCTGAATGCCGGAATGTCGTCCGGCTTGCGGCTGGTGATCAACTGCCCATCGGTCGCCACTTCCTGATCGACCCACTTCGCCCCCGCGTTCTTTAGATCGGTCTTGAGCGACGGCCACGACGTGATGGTCTTGCCCGAGACCGCGCCGGCCTCGAGCAGCAGCCAGGGACCGTGGCAAATGGCCGCAACCGTTTTGCCGGATGAAACGAACTGTCGGACAAAGTTTACCGCTGCTGGATTCATGCGCAGATGATCGGGATTCATGACTCCCCCCGGCAGAACCAGCGCGTCGTACTCGTTGGGATTGGCATTCTCAAGCGTCTTGTCCACCTTGACGCTGTCGCCCCACTCTTTAGTCTTCCAGCCCTTGATCTCGCCGCTCTTGGGAGCGATCACGATCGTTTCCGCTCCCGCGGCATCGAGCGCTTTGCGCGGCTCCGTCAACTCCACCTGTTCGAATCCATCGGTTGCAAGGATGGCAATTTTCTTTCCCTTCAGATTTGAAGCCATCGAGTTTTCCCTCCTGGGTTTTTGCCTGCGCTTGATACGACGCAGGAGGGAGCCGCTCTGTTTGGCTCGGTTTAGTTTCCGGCTTTCATCGCATCCAAACGCCGCAACCTAAAAGGGTGTGCCGCCGCTGAAGTCCTTCGTGATGGCGTTGTAGACACCGGTCATCGACGCCGCGTCGGAAAAGATCAGGCCAAGCTCGCGATTCTTTGTGAGCGACTCGCTTGTGAGGTTTTCCGAACCAAGGAAGAGCTTCGCATTCGCTGTTCCATAGTCGGCGAGGATAGCCTTCGCGTGAATGTAATACGCATTCGTCTTGGTGGAGCTATATATGGCGATCTTCGCACCGGCCTGTTTCATCGCGGTTAGCTCGGTGGTGTACTTGTTGTTTTCGTTTTCCTGCACGAGTGTGACGGAGACGCCGCGCTTGAGGGCGGAAATCAGCGCCGACTGGATCGCGCTTTCATCGAACTCCTCTTGCGCTATCAACAGAGACTTGGTGGCTCCGTTGATCAGACCTTCGAGTGAGCTGAGCGAATTTGTCGGGCTCCAGACCAGGTTATCGCCTGTGGGCGCGGTAATGCTGGTATTGGTGAAATCTGCGTTGAAGGTGGTCTCAATCGCCGCCACATCGGCCGCATCGTTTGTGATGACGGCAAAATCGCGTGTCTCCGCATAGTCGACCGGCGTCAAGTTGAGCGTCATGATGGCCGATGTGGTCTGATCCACCGTGATGGTCTTCTGGTGGGTCAGTGCGTATGCCGGGTTGGCCCAATGAACGGCGACATTGTGCTGGGTGAGATAGTTGTAGGCAGGTGTATTGCTCGTCTTCTCGCCGTTCTGGTCCAGGATGACACGCACTGTGACGCCTCCCGCTGCAGCCTTGGCCAGCGCGTCCATCACGGTCACGTCCGTCAATTCGTACATGGTCATGTCAATCGACTTTTTCGCAGTCGCGATCAGGCTGTAGATCGGCGTCAGTCCCTGGTCCGGTTCGACGAGCAACGTACACGTCGTGTTACGCGGCGTGGGCGGTGAAGGCGGCTTGGGTGGGTTGTGCGGCTGATGTGCGGTATCGCTGGTGGCCATAATCTTCTCCAGAGGGGGATGTACTTTCGGCGAATTGCTGCGATTGTAGCGCCGCGCCGAAGCGCATAGAGAGAAAAGTGCGTAAAGAGTGGAAGGCTATACGGGCTAACTCCGTCCAGAGTCTCCGCATCGAACCGGCAATGGGTTCCGAGGTAATGGTGACGGAATGAAGAGACGCAAATTTTTGTCCGGCTCAGCGGCGATGGCCGCGATCGTCACGTCAGGTGTAACAGGCGGAGCGCAACAAAACACGCCGGCCGTAACCGAATCCTCATCGAGACTCGCCGCCGTGCGGATTCCGCGCGTGACGAACCCGGGCAGCCGGCGCGGCGAGATGCTCTATCGCGATCTCGGCGCGACAGGCGTACAGGTTTCCGTCATCGGGCTCGGCGGATCGCACCTCGGGCAGGCGCAGGTTCCCGAAGACGAAGCGATCCGCATCATTCACGAAGCTCTCGATCGCGGCATTAACTTCCTTGACAACTCGTGGGACTACAACGAAGGCCGCAGCGAAGAGCGTGTTGGCAAGGCGCTGACTTCGAGCGGCTATCGCGAAAAGGCATTCGTGATGACCAAAATCGATGGCCGCACCAAGCAAGCCGCGGCCGATCAGATCAACGATTCGCTGCGGCGTTTGCAGGTCGATCATATCGATCTGCTGCAGCACCACGAGGTGCTCCGCTATGACGATCCTGACCGGATCTTCGATGAAGGCGGCGCGATGGAAGCGGTGCTTGCGGCGAAGCAGGCGGGCAAGGTCCGCTTCATCGGCTTCACGGGCCATAAAGACCCGCACGTTCACCTCTACATGCTGAGCGTGGCGCAGCAGCACGGCTATCACTTCGACACGGTGCAGATGCCGATCAACGTCATGGACGCGCACTTCCGCAGCTTCGCGCAGCTTGTGGTTCCGGAAGCGCTGCGGCAGCGCATCGGCGTGCTCGGCATGAAGTGTTTCGGCAGTGGCGTGATCATGAAGAGTGATGTTCTTACCAGCAACACCGTCACCCCTGTCGAATGCTTACACTATTCCCTGAACGTGCCGGTCTCGGTGCAGATCAACGGAATCAACTCGAAGACGCTGCTCGACCAGGCCTTCGCCGCCGTGAAGTCCTTCCAGCCGATGGATGAGGCGCAGCTTGCGGCGCTGCTCGCCAAAACCGAGCGGGATGCCATGAACGGCAAGTACGAGCTGTTCAAGACCACCTCCCACTTCGATACCACCGCGCGCCATCCCGACTGGCTTGGCCCGGATGCCGATCCGGTGCAGAAGCTGGCACCGCAGTTGCCCGGGTGAAAGATTCGTGGAGACTGCACTCAATTTAGAATGGACATCCTGAAGCAAGAGCAACACGCCGGACGTGTGGCTTTTCTTTGCGCCGAACAGGACCACTGAAACGTGCAGGCTGTTGACTGAGCATGTCGGCGCATGCGCGAGTAACGTCAAAAAATGGATCGAATCCAAGCAATTGAAATACGAGCAGCAGAGCGGGCGGATATTCCACGGCTCACGGAAATCTACAATCATTATGTCGTTCACACGCCCATCACCTTCGATCTCGAGCCCTGGAGCGTGGAGCGGCGACTTGTCTGGTTTGAACAATTCGGCAAAACGGGCCGATACCGATTGCTTGCAGCCGAACAGAATGGCCTTGTAGTGGGTTACGCCGGTACAACTCGATTTCGCCCAAAGGCTGCGTACGATACGACGGTCGAGACGACGATCTATTGCGTGCCGGATGCGGCAGGCAAAGGCATTGGAGCAACACTTTATGCCGCACTTTTTGCGTGCCTGGCTGAAGAAGACGTGCATCGCATTGTTGCCGGTTATGTGCCCCCGAATCCTGCGTCTGCACGGCTGCATGAGAAATTTGGCTTCCGTCCCGTGGGGATCTTCAGCGAGAACGGCTATAAATTCGGTCGTTATTGGGACGTTTGCTGGTTGGAGCGGCCGCTGCAGCTAGTCTCCTCGCTCTGAGCCGCGCATGTATCCAAAAGAAAACGGCCCGCTCCAAGCGATCGGAAGCGGGCCATTCTGTTTGGTTCAGGTTACGCTTTGGCCGACGTCAGCGCGCCCAGATCGGCGGCGATCTTCTCCGTCGAGAAGGCTTCGAGCAGATCGCCTTCCTTCAGATCGCCGAAGTTGGCGACGCCGATACCGCACTCCATGCCGTTGGTGACTTCGCGGACGTCGTCCTTGAACCTCTTGAGCGAGCCGATCTTGCCTTTAAAGACCTGTTCGCCCTCGCGCATCACCTTTACCTCGGAGTCGCGGCGGATCACGCCGTCCTGCACGCGGCATCCGGCGATGGTGCCCACCTTCGGAATCTTGAAGATGTTGAGCACCTCTGCGCGGCCGACGTAGTTTTCCTTGAAGGTCGGCTCGAGCAGGCCCATCATGGCCAGGCGAATCTCGTCCTGCAACTCGTAGATGATCGAGTGCAGACGGATTTCGACGTTCTCCTGTTGTGCGAGCTCGGCTGCCTTGCGCTCCGGCCGCACGTTGAAGCCGATGATGATGGCGTTCGACGCGGTAGCCAGCAGCACATCGCTCTCGGTGATGGAGCCCACGCCGGAGTGGATGACCTTGATGCGCACCTTCTCGGTCGACATCTTCACCAGCGAGTCGGCCAGCACTTCCACCGAGCCGGTCACGTCGCCCTTGATGATGAGCGGCAAGTCCTTCACGCCGGCCTGGCGGATCTGCTCGGCCAGTCCTTCGAGCGAGACGCGCGAACTCTTGGCCAGCTGCGCTTCGCGCTCCTTCATCTTGCGGTAAGCGGCGATGCCCTTGGCCTTGTCGCGATCCGCCACAACGAGGAATGTGTCGCCGGAGTCGGGCATCGACTCGAGGCCGAGGACTTCGACTGGAGTGGATGGACCGGCCTCTTCGATGGCGCGCCCGCGGTCGTCGAACATGGCGCGCACCTTGCCGAAGGTATTGCCCACAATGTAGCTCTCGTTGAGGCGCAGCGTGCCGTCCTGAACGAGCACCGTGGCCACAGCGCCACGGCCGCGGTCGAGCTTGGCTTCGAGCACTGAGCCCACCGCTTTGCGGCCCGGCGTGGCCTTGGGCGCCTTGATGTCTGAGACCAGGCAGATCATCTCGAGCAGCAGGTCGAGATTGAGCCGCTTCTTGGCGGAGACCTCAACAAAGACCGTCGAGCCTTCGCCGCCGCCCGCCCATTCTTCAGGTATGAGGCCGCGATCTGCCAGCTGCTTCTTCACTCGGTCGGGATTCGCTTCCGGTTTGTCGATCTTGTTGACGGCCACGATGATCGGCACCTCGGCCGCCTTCGCGTGATCGATGGCCTCAAGAGTCTGCGGCATGACGCCGTCGTCGGCGGCAACTACGATGACGACGATATCCGTCACCTTGGCCCCGCGGGCGCGCATGCGTGTAAACGCCTCGTGGCCCGGTGTATCCAGGAAGACGATCTCGCGGCCCGAAGCCGGGGAACCTTCCTTAGCGAAGCGGACCTTGTATGCACCGATGTGCTGGGTGATGCCGCCTGCTTCGCCGGCCGCGACGTCCGTCTCGCGGATCGCGTCGAGCAGCGAGGTCTTGCCGTGATCGACGTGGCCCATGACGGTGACCACAGGAGCGCGCGGGACCTCCAGCTCATCGGAGTTCTCCGCTTCGAGCACTTCTTCCAGGGCCTGATTCTCCAGCTCTTCTTCGTAGCTGATGACAGTAGCCGCCGCACCAAACTTCGCGGCAACATCCTTGACCATCTCGGCGTCGAGAGATTGGTTGACCGTGACGAAGACGCCAGCCATGAGCAGCGAGGCGATCAGGTCCTTGGCGCGGACTTCGAGCTTTTCCGCCAGGTCCTTCACGCTGATGCCTTCCGTCACCGTGATGGCGCGGGTGATGGGCATCGGCTCTGTGCTGTACTGCTGCCCCCCATAGCGAGGCGGCGGCACAAAGCCCTTCATCGGGCCTTCCTTCGTCTTCGGATACTGCTGCTGGCCACGGCCACGGCCACGGGATGGGGCACGCTGCGGACGAGCCGCCTCGGTCGGCGGTGGTGTCCCGCCCGGTCCGGGGCGTGGCCCGCCAAAGCCGCCGGGCCTGGGTCCGCCAAATCCTGGACGAGCGCCAAATCCAGGACGTCCACCGGGACCGCCCGGACCACCGCCGGGCACAAAGCCGCCGGGTGCGGTCCGTGTCGGATGCTTGGGCCTCGGTCCGCCGGCAAACTGGCCGGGACCTCCAGGGCCGCCCTGCGGGCGCGGACTATAACCCCCTGGAGCACCCGAGGGCCTGCGATCGAAGATCGGCTTGCCGCGCTGGATTCCAGGACCGGTTGCGGCAGGCGGAGGGGTAGGCGGAACAACCGTTGCCTTATAGACCGGCCGGGGGCCTGTCTGCGGCATGACCATGCGACGTGCCGGAGGCGCAGGAGCCGCGGGGCGCTGCTGGGCAGGAGCCGAAGACACGTGACTGGGCTCGGCTGCTGGAGCCTCTACCGGGGGTGCGGCGCTGTGCGCCACTGGAGCCGCGGCGGGAGCCTCCACCACAGGCGCGGCAGGCACAGGAGCGGTCGGCTCTGCTGCCGCGGGAGTGACCGCTGTAGGTGTGGCCGCTGCAGCTACGGCAGGCTTCTCCACGACAACCGGTGCGGCAGGCGCCGGAGCCGGCGGTTTGACGGCGACAACCGGTTTCTCAGCAGCACGAGGCTGTTCCTCGCGTGGGGGTACAGCGATCGGCGGCTTGACTACGACCGCGCCTGAGGGTGGCGTAACGACGACCACTGGCCGCGCGGGCACTGCAACGCCTGCCGGTGCCTTGGCGACGACTGTTCCGGCTGGGGGACGAGAGGCGATCGCCGGCGAACTGGGCGGCGCAGCCACAATCGGAGGCGCCGACCGGGGCTGAGGCACAATCCTGCGCGGCTCTGGACGGGCTGGAGCGGCTGCGGGCGGCGCGGAGGCTATCGGAGAGGCAGGAGGAGCAGGTCTGGCAGGCGGCGCGACGACCGGTCTGGACGGTGGAGGCACAGGCCGCGCACCATCTTCCGCTTCCTTCTTCTTGGCCAAAATGGCCTTCATCACATCGCCAGGCTTGGAGATGTGCGAAAGATCAATCTTGGGCGTAATCGTCTGCTGACCGCGTGATGCCGCGCTCGAAGACGCGGAGGACCGCTCGCCGCGGTTCAGGTGCGCACGCACCTTCTCCGCTTCATCCGCCTCAAGCGAGCTGGAGTGGGTTTTGCCGGCGCCCAGGCCGAGCTCCGACAGTATGTCAAGAATCTGTCGGCTTTTAACTTCCATCTCGCGCGCGAGATCGTTGATTCGAACCTTGCTCATCCGCCTCTTTTCAGAACCTGCTGCCCGCCGCTTAGTCGCTCATGGCTACCTCATGGCAATGGCTGCTTTTTGATTTTCGTTGGTCGTACAAATGGTTTTCAGAGAAGCGGCGCATTTTATGCGCCACCCTCATCAGCCGCTTCCTCGTTGTCTTCCCTGTCTAATTCCGGCAATTCAACTTCATCGGGCGGCGGAACATTCTCGACCGCCAGCTCCGCTGCCGCAAGGTTTTGGTCTTCCGCAAGCTCCTCGGCCAGTGCCTCGTGCCGCGCATCAGCAGCGTCCAATGTGTCCTCAGCTTCTCCGGCACGAAGGCTTTCGGCCTCTTCCAGAACCACCGCCGAGTTTTCCAGCTCGGCTTCGGCCGTGTCCTGAGCTGCGGTCGCAGTCGCAACCTCCGACTCGCCCTCAGCCTTCAAAGCTGCCGGAGCTTCCCCTTCTTCAAAATGGCCGAAATAATGCCGAACTGCAACCGAGATCTTTTCCAGGGTCTTCTCGCCGATGCCCGGAATTTCTTCGAGCTGCTCCGGGGTCATGTCGGCCAGCGACTCAACCGTCGTAATGCCTGCCGCGACCAGTTTCTGGATGATCGTGTCACCCAGCTCGCTCACCTGTTCGATCGGCGTGGTCGGTCCGCCGGCCAGGGCCTGCATCTGCTGCTCGACCTCCTGCCGCTTCTCTTCCTCGCTCTTGATGTCGATCTTCCAGCCCAGCAGCTTGGCCGCCAACCGCACGTTCTGGCCCTTCTTGCCGATGGCCAGCGAGAGCTGCGTGTCATCTACGATCACCTCGAGCTGCTTTTCGCCGAGATCGGTAATGGAAACACGGCTCACCTTGGCGGGCTGCAGCGCCTTCTCGGCGAAGGTCGTAATCTCTTCGCTGAACTCGATGATGTCGATCTTTTCGCCGCGCAGCTCGCGGATGATCGACTGCACGCGCATGCCTTTCATGCCAACGCACGCGCCAACCGGGTCCACGTCTTTGTCGCGGCTCTGCACGGCGATCTTGGTGCGCTCGCCGGCCTCGCGCGCAATGGCGCGAATAACGACTGTGTTGTCGTAGATCTCCGGAACCTCTGATTGAAAGAGATTCTGCACCAGCTCCGGTGCCGCCCGGGAGACGATCACCTGCGGACCCTTGGCGGCGCGGTCCACCTTCAGCAGCACTACGCGCACCCGCTCACCCACGCTGAATTGCTCGAGACGCGACTGCTCGCGCTTCGGGCAGCGGGCTTCGGCCTTGCCCAGGTCGAAGATGACGTCCTGGCCCTCGACCCGCTTGACCGTCGCGTTCAGCACTTCCTTTTCGCGGTGTGCATATTCCTGGAAGACGGTGTCGCGCTCTGCCTCACGCACCTTCTGGAAAATGATCTGCTTGGCGAGCTGCGCGGCAATGCGGCCTAGCGGGCTGGTGTCGCGGTACATGCGGATCTCGCTGCCGACCTCCACGCCCGGAGCCAGCTCACTCGCTTCGGTGAGCGTGATCTGGTTGACTGGGTCTTCGATCTCGTCCTCGTCGGCGACGACTGTCTTATAGATGTAAGCCGTAATCTCACCGGTCTCCCGGTTCAGTTCCCCGCGCATGTTTTCCTGGGTCTTGTAAAACTTGCGCGTGGCCAGGGCAATGGCCTCTTCGACCGCGCCGACAACGATGCCGGGGTCGATGCCCTTCTCCTGACTCAGGAGCTCGATACTCTGATACAAAGCACTGGTGGCCATACGTGTGAACTCTCTTCTTCTGTGATGGAGCAGGAACTGGGCAGTGGGAAACAGGGAATCGCAGTGAACCCTGAAGTGCGACCGTCGTATTACTGATCCCTGTTCCCTGACCCCTGTTCCCTGTCTCTCAAATCTCCGGCACCAGCTGCGCCTTCTCCACATTGCGGAGGGCGATTTCGACGGTGCTGACGCCGGTCTTCCGGCTCTTGCTGTTCTGCCGCACTGCGGCCAAGTCGATCGTGATCGTCTTTCCGGCTTCGGTCTCGCTTACGGCCGTCAGGCGGCCCTGCCAGTGCCGGTTATTGCGAATCGGCTCGAAGGTCTGCACCTTCACAAGGCTGCCTGTGAATCGTTCAAAATCCTCGGACCGGCTTAGCTTCCGGTCCAGCCCCGGGGAGCTGGCTTCCAGCGTGTACGCATCCCCCGAGACCAGGTCTTCCACGTCGAGTAAGACGCCAAAGTCGCGGCTAAAGGCTGCACAGTCTTCGTGGGTTACGCCAGAGAGCTGGTCAAGATTCAACCTGCTCTCGCGGCTCAGCGCCCCCTCAACCAGACGTTCCGGCAACCCCTCTCCCCCGCTCGCGATTGCCGCCTTAAGCCGGGCGCGCTCTTCTGCATTCTTTTCGAGATAAATCCGCAGCGTGCGCTCTTTGGCTGGCCCCAAAAACTCCACGTCGACCACGTCCAGCCCGTGCGATGCGGCCACCCGCTCCGCCGCTGCCCGGATTTCATCCACCCTGACTGCCATCCGCTACCCGCCGCGCCCCGCGCGGCCGTTGTCTCAGCTAACCCGTTTGTTTTCTGGGATCGCTGGGTGAAAATTACCGCAAATAAAAAGTGGGCTCTGAGCCCACTCATCTCTCCGCCAGCCGGTGCGCACACGGTCTAACCCCGGCGGACAAATTCGTCTGCAGGGCTAGAATACTGCGAAATGCAGGGAAATTCAACCAGCCTCTCTGTTGCGCGCGGAAACCGGCGAGGCACGGGCTTTGTTTCTGTCACACAACGGAGAGCCGGAGCGCGGCGGATGGAATGTGAATATTCTATGCAGGTGAATGCGCATTCAAGCCGCGATGAGAGTGACTTCGTTTCACCCGCCGGTAGCGAATCCCTCCTTACCTCGATCGCTGCCCGGGTTAGTGATCCGAATGCCGGTATCTTCGGCCCGGCGTCCGTTGCCTGGCGCGTGAACCGCGAATCGTCCATCTTCCTGGGCGCGGGACGGGCGGCGCTGCTGCAGCTGGCGCACCCGTGGGTCATGGCGGCGCTGGTCGAGCATTCCAATGTTCTCGATCAGCCCATCGTTCGCTTTCACAACACATTCCGCATCGTCTTCACCATGGTCTTCGGGTCATTGGACCAGGCAGCGGCCGCATCGCGGCATCTGTACAAGCTGCACACGGCGATTCGGGGCGAGCTGAAGGAAGACACCGCCGGCTGGAAGCACGGCACGCATTACGAAGCTAACGAGATCGGTGCGCTGCGCTGGGTGTATGCGACGCTGATTGAAAGCGCGGTCATTGCGCACGAGTGCGTGCTGGGGCCGCTCGCAGCAGCCGAGCGCGAGCAATACTACGCCGAGAACAAGCTGCTCGCCGCTCTCTTTGGAATTCCCGCCGCAGCGCTGCCCGAGAACTGGAACGCATTTCTCGATTACAACCGCCAGATGCACGCCTCGGGCGAGCTGGGCGTGAGTGGTGAAGCGCGGCGATACGCAACGAAGTTGCTCGCCGGAGCAGGCTCATGGATTCATCCTCCGTTCTGGTATCGCGCCCTCACCACCGCGTGGATGCCACCAAGGTTTCGCGAGGAGTTTTCTCTTCGCTTCGGACAAGATGAGCAAACTGCAGCCGAGAAAGCCGCGCGCCGTCTGCCTAAGATCTACCGACGGCTGCCTGCCGCGATCCGGTTTGTCGGCCCTTGGCATGAGGCGCAGGCAAGGCTCGCTGGCCGTCGCATTGGATTGATGACGCGGCTCAGTAACCGCTTCTGGATCGGCGCGCAGCGTTTGCCCTTCAGCGACCAAGAATAGCGCCGCTCCAATGCCACAAGATCTTCCGGTTGGCGTTTCGAACGCCGACCAACGACAATAACGGAATGAAAATCTTCCTGGCTTCTGCACTGGCCGTCTTCACGGCATCGGGGGCTCTACCTGCGCTCCATGCGCTCGAGAAACAGCCGGCCAGTGCATATCATGCGCGGCGTGTCGCGCTCGGCAGCCGCTTGCACGGAGGGGTTGCCGTGCTGTTTGCGGCGGAAGAACCGCTGCTCGACTTCATGCCCTACCGGCAGGACTCCGATTTCTATTACCTCACTGGATGGACAGAGCCGGGAGCGGCTCTGATGGTAGTCGGCGACGCTCCCAACGAAGCCGCACCCCGCACGTACAAGGAGATCCTGTTTCTGCCCACGCGCGACCTGCGCATGGAGAAGTACACCGGCGTAAAGATGGATGCCGCGACGCCCAACGCCCCGCAGATCGCCGGCGTTGATGCTGTCGAGCCGATGACCGACCTGCCCGCCGAAATGGACAAGCTCATCGGTCCAGACCGGAAGCTCGCCACGAATCTTTGGACGCAGCCGCTCGCACCGCAAGCCGGAGCACTGGTCGAATTCAGCGCCGCTACGCTGGGCATGTCATCCACCCCGACGCCGCATGATGTAACCACGCTCATCGCACAAATCCGCGTGGAAAAAGATGCCGGCGAAATTGAGCTGCTCAAGAAGGCATCCGAGGCCTCGATCAAAGCGCAATTCGTCATGATGCGTGCGGCGAAGCCAGGGATGACCGAGCGCGCCATGGCAGGTTTGATGACCGCCGCGTGGATGGAGAACGGCTGCGAGCGGCCCAGCTACGCGCCCATCGTGGGCTCGGGCATTAACTCGACCACGCTGCACTACTCCGCCAACGACCGCACCATGCAGAACGGCGACATTCTCCTGGTCGACGCGGCCTGCGAGTATTCGATGTACGCCTCCGACATCACCCGCACCGTACCCGTGAATGGACACTTCACGCCGCGGCAGCGTGAGATCTATAACATTGTCCTCGGCGCGCAGCAGGCAGCCATCAGCGCTTTCGTCGCCGGCAGGTCAACCATCAACGACCGAGACCGGAAGGACCCGAATTCGCTCGATACCGCGGCTTACAACTACATCAACACGCATGGCAAGGATCTGCACGGTGAGCCGCTGGGCAAGTACTGGCTGCATGGGCTCGGGCACATGGTGGGCATCGATGTTCACGATCCTGCCGAATATCCTGCGGTGCTGAAACCGGGGATGGTGTTCACCATCGAGCCAGGCGTCTACATTCCCGAAGAGAAGATCGGCGTGCGCATCGAGTGCGATTTTCTGGTGGGTGAGGACGGCAAGCTGATTGATCTCGATGCAGCGTTGCCGCACACGCCCGACGAAGTGGAAGCCGCGATGCGAGGCAAGTAGAAGCGCTATGGACCCCCGCGATCAGATCGACCACGAACAACTCGACATGCTCAGCCGCGTCTTCAGCGATCAACTACTCGCATGTCTGGATGAATGCGCGCGTGGAAGGAGCGGATTGTTTTCTGCGGCAATTGACGAGGACGGCGAAGAGAGCTGGTCTGAGGCAGCGCGGCTCCGCGAACTCGCGCTGGCGATGCAGGGACTCTTGGCGCAGCAGCAAGAGCGCAACGCCTTGTGCGACGAATTCCTCGATCTCTGCTCGATGCATGGCGAGCAGCATCCGGGCGAGCGGCGGCTGGCGCGCCTGTTTCTGGACCGGATTGAACGCGGCGAGGTGGGAACGCCTACCCAGGAAGAGAGAGAGTCATGGTAACGCTGCATGCGTTTCTCGCACTGCTGGCAGGATTCGCGACCATCGTCATCGGCATCGCGCTGACGACGGCATTGCTCAAGCGGCTTACGCCGGGCTGGGGTGACGCGGAGGGTCGTCCTTCGCCCGGATACGTCATCGTCAATCTGGGATGTCTGTTTCTGTCTGCCGCAGCCGGCGGCTACGTTACCGCATGGGCTGCAACCGCAAATCCGCTGCAGCACGTGCTGGTGCTGGCCATCGCTGTTCTGGTTCTCGCCGCGCTAGGCGCGCTTCAATCGCGCGGCAAGCAGCCCGTCGTGTTTCAGCTGGCGATGGTGGCGATAGGGCCGATCGGCGTGCTGGCCGGTGGACTGGCGAGGATGAGAGTACTGGGGATTCTGTAGGCGAATGCCGCGTGCATGCAGAACGCTTTAGAAGCCTGCACGCGTGTTCCTACCATTGCACGCCCGGATACAGACTTGGCAAACGGTATACGTGAAACTGGTCGGCGGCGGGAGTAAACCCCTGCCACACCACCTCCTGCGCGTTCGGGTCTAGTTCCTGGACGATCCCTCCGCGTAGCGTGGCGCAGAAATTCACTTCCATGTTTCCATTTGAGAGCAACTCTGCATTGCCGCCGAAGAAGCTGTAATCGCTGGGCGGCGGGACATAATGCGTAATCATAGTTGCGGTCATGTTCGTCTCGTTGATTTCGAGCACAGGCATGGTCGAGTAACACTGCGCGGTGGTTGGCTTATAGGGCAGGCACAGCACCTGGCCGGTAGGGAAGATCCGGTCATTCCCGTTGTCCATCAATCCAATCCGGAAGACGCCGGTCGTGTTGGGAGTGAAGTAGCTCATACCGTGCTGCGCATAGAACCAGTCGGTGGGATCGGTGGCATTCACTAGCTTGAAGTCGCCCCCTTCGCCCAGGCGCCACATCACGTTACCTGAACCCGTGCCGTCGAGAAAATTGATCTTGATGATCCAATTCTGGTGGCGCATCGAGAGCAGCAGATTGTGGTCGTCGCTCGAATACAACATGCCGTTCGAGTGAGTCCAATCAGGAAAATTCATCGGACGCCGATTGATATCGAGATGATCGAAGGTGTTCCAGACCCAGTCGGGTTTGAAGTTCTGGTCTACATCCACCAGCGCGTCACCGATCACGCTGGTGGGGCCCGCTTCGCCTGACAGGTTCGTGAAGCTCCTCGTGTAGGTTGCCAGCAACACGAGATGCCCATTCGGCAAGGGCAGCACGGCGTGATGAAAGCTCCCAAGCTGATACACATTTCCTTCCGCGTCGCGGAAGTTTCCCGCCGCCAGCTTTTGGTTGAGCTCGTCCATCGTCAGGTTGCTCACGGTGTTCCCCGCCAGATCGATTTCTCTGATTTCATTGATCACGCCGGAGCTTTGAGCCGAAGTCAAAGATGAGAGATACGAGATCACCATCAGGAAATTGCCGTTGGGCAGCAGTTGAATTCCCTGAATGAGATCCGCGGCAGTGTGGGAATACGTGTAAGTCCAGATCACGTTGCCCTGCAGATCAGTGGCAAATGCCTGGCTGTCACCCGCGGGAAGGATTGTGTTCCACATCTCGATGCCCGGCTGTGGTGTGGGTCCTGAAGCCGTCGTGACTTGCACAGCCGAAGTGGTCGGCGGTGCATCTGTCATGCAGGTATGATCTGCGTCGTTGTACGTGGCGCCATTGTCCAGAGTCACCTGCGCCTGCATGTGGTAAAGCGTCTGACCCTGCATGCCGGCAACATAGGTTTGTACATTGCCGCCATTTGCGGACGATGTCCGCACCTGCCAGGTATCGAGCCCGTAATTGGTTGTAGTCCCGAATCGTACATCCATCTTCCCCGGAGCGGGAAGGTAAAGCGCGTATTGAGCCACCTGCGGATTTGCAAGCTCAAATGGGCATGTCACCTGTGCCGGCGCAATGATCGATACCACCGCCGTGGCGTAGTTCTGCTGTGCCGATGAGGTCAGCGCCGCCGTCACCGTCACATTCTC
>Ga0335073_10003266_pt1 | contig 22557 bp, 19 predicted proteins | sample Lox_Sample_22_FD_207093 | JGI IMG/M metagenome (GOLD analysis project Ga0335073, IMG submission 207093) | Soil microbial communities from Loxahatchee National Wildlife Refuge, Florida, United States - Lox_Sample_2.2 | ecosystem: Environmental > Terrestrial > Soil > Wetlands | place: USA... | reverse complement strand
TCGCGCACGTACCGGCCGGGCCGCTACGAGCGACGGCTTGCGTGCTGCTGATGGCGGGTTTCGCGGTCAAGGTAGGCCTGGTGCCATTTCAGGTCTGGCTGCCGCGCGGATACGCGGCGGCTCCTGGCCCAGCGCGAGCGATCATGGCCGGGGTATCGGTGAACGTGGGCTTCTACGGACTCTGGCGCACGCTTGCGATCCTTGGCCCGCCGCCGGCCGCCGTGATCGACATCCTGCTGCTGCTCGCCAGCGCGACCGCGCTCCTCGGCATTGCGCACGCCGCTGTCCAGGGCAGCTTGCAGCGGGTCATCGCTTACTCCAGCGTGGAGAACACGGGGCTGATCCTGGCGGGCTTCGGGGTCGCGCTGGTCGGGGCCGCCACCAGCAGCCGCGCGCTGATGGCGGTCGGGCTGCTCGCCGCAACGCTGCAGGTGATCGCTCACACTGCGGCCAAGTCGCTGCTATTCGCCGCCAGCAGCAGCATCCAGCCGCCCGGTGGCTCCGATGACCTGGACAGCCTGCGCGGATCGGTGCGCCGGACGCCCTGGGCAAGCACCGGGCTTGCGGTCGGCAGCCTGACCCTGGCGGGCCTGCCACCGACGGTTGGATTTGTCTCGGAATGGTTCCTGCTCGAGGCGCTGATGCAGCAGTTCCGCGTGCCCGGCCTGGCCGACCGGCTCGTTCTCGCTGTCACCGGCGCAGCCGTCGCGCTGACTGCGGGGTTCGCCGGCGTCACGTTCGTGCGCCTGATCGGGCTCGTCGTGCTCGGTCGGCCCGCGGACGAGCAGCCCGCCGCTGCTGTCGACACCCGGCCGACCGGGCGGGTAGGCATCGTCCTGCTCGCGATAGCTTGCCTGGCGCTGGCCGCAGTCACGCCGCTGGAGATCAGGCTGATCGGAGCGGGCCTGGCGCCAGTTCTGCCGACACCGGCCGTGACTGCCGCGCTGAAGTCGCCGTGGGTTGTCCAGCCTGTGTTCGCTGGCTTCTCGATCCTGTCGCCGTCGTGGCTGTGGGTTGTCATGCCCGCCCTGTTCGTCGTGGTCGCGATACTCGCCTGGCTAGCGTCGGGTTCGCGGCTGCTCCGCGTCCGTCGCGTGCCCGCCTGGCGCTCGGCGACCGCTGGCGTGTCGGGGCACGACAGCTACACGGCGTTCGGGTTTGCCAACCCGACGCGGCGCGTCCTCGCCGCCATCCTGCACACCAGGGCGGAGGTCACCAGGTTCGACACCGTGAACGACGAGGACGGCGCGGATGCCGTTCCGAGCGCCGCCCATGTCGAATACAGCTCGGACGTGATCGAGGTTACCGAGCAGTACCTGTACCGGCCGTTCCGGCGGCCGTTCGCGCTGCTGGTATGGCTGGCACAGCGGCTTCAGTCCGGTCGGCTCGACGCGTATCTGGCGTACATGCTGATCGCGCTGCTCGCCGTTCTCGCTGTCGTCACCGGACTCCACTAGTTATCCCACGCGGCGGCCGCCGCAGGCCTCGTCAGCGGGTAGTCCTCGAGGACGCCTGATCAGACCGCGACGATCAGGTACGCCACAAGTACCGCTATAAAGACGTAGAGGAGGTAGAGGTTGACGTCGCCGGACTGCAGCGGGCGCACCAGGTCGGCTAGCCACTCGACCGCCCGCACTACAGGCTGGTACAGATAGCGCTCGAATACCGGTGTGGCCTCTGACTCGTAGTGCACCGGCCCAGACCGGCCGGCCGGGTCGTCGGACGCGCGCTGCACCGAAACCGATGGCCGGTAGAGGGCCTCAAAGGTGACCCTCGTCGGTGCGGAGAACGTCATGGAGGAGTACTGCATGCGCGGCTTGAAGGCGATAATCCCGCCATCCCAGACCGGCGCCACGTCAGAGCCTGCGCGCGGCCGGCCGGCCCGGTAGATCAGGATCGGGACGATCAGCACGGCCAGCAGGAACACGGCCAGGTAGGTGGGTGAGAACCCGGAGAAGTTGGTGTGTGCCGGGATCACGGTCAGCTTGCCCGGCAGCAGGATCGGACGCAGCACGACCCCCGTCGCCGTGCGGATCGCCCGCGCCATGCCGACAAGCACTACCGGCGCGCCGACAGCCAGCGCTACGCAGGCGGCCGCGAGCAGCGCCGGCCCGGCGGTCGGCTGATCCCTCTCGGTCGCCTGGGCTGCCTGCCGGGTGCGGGGCATGCCGAGATACGGGATGCCGTAGCCACGGACAAAGGCGTAGATGGCTAGGCCGCTGGTGAGGCCCAGGGTGGCGGCAGCGAGCACGATGAGGATCGCCACCAGGTGGCTGTGCGTCCGGAAGCCCTGGAACAGGCCCTCGAAGATCAGCCATTCGCTGACGAATCCGTTCAGCGGCGGCAGTGCGGCGATGCCGAGCGTGCCGACGAAGGCGATCACCCCGGCCCGTGGCATCTGCCGGGCGAGTCCGCCGAGCCGGTCCATGTCCCTGGTGCCGGCCGCGTGCTCGGTCACACCGGCCTCCAGGAACAGCAGTGTCTTGTAGCAGCCGTGGTTAAGGACGTGGTACAGCGCCGCCAGCAGCAGGAACGCCCAGAGCGCCCGCTGCCCGTAGGCGAGGAACGTCATCGCGGCGCCGAGCGCGGTCACGATGATGCCGATGTTCTCGATCGTGGAGTAGGCAAGGAACCGCTTGATGTCCCGCTCGCCGAGGGCGTACAGGATCCCAATCGCGGCCGTGACGGCGCCTACGCCCATGGTGAGGATGCCCCGCCAAGCCGGCCCTTCGGGCAGCAGCCGGAACGCGAACAGCGCGATGCCGTAGACCCCCAGCTTGACGATCAGCCCGGAGAGGAATGCCGAGCCGTCGGCTGGCGCAACCGGATGCGCGGCGGGCAGCCAGACGTGCAGCGGGACCAGGCCGGCTTTGAATCCGAACCCGGTCAGCGCGAGCAGGTAGGCGGTGTCGCGCCAGTCGGCAGGTACGAGGTGAGCGCGGAGGGCGATCACGTCCAGCTGCATCGAGTGCGTTTTGGCGGCCAGAATCACGAAAGCGGCCACGATTAGCACGAACCCGGTCTCGGACAGCGCCAGGAACCAGAACGCGCCTCCGGCGACCTGGCTGCTGCGCGGGCGGTGCAGGATCAGCAGGTAGCACAGCAGCGCCATGGACTCCCATGCGACCAGGAACGTCAGCACGCCGCCGGATGCCAGGACGGCGAGGCTGGCGATCAGCGCAAGGTTGTAGGCGCACAGGTACAGCGCCGTTCCCGCGGAAGGTTCATTCCGGGAACGGGGCAGATACAGGGCAATCGCCATTGCCACGACGCCGAGCAGCACGGCAAATACCCCGGCCAGGCTGCTTGCCTGCAGCTGCAGCGAGCCGACCACCACTGACCCGCCGGGCGAGACCACCCTGGAATTGCCGGACAGCAACGCTGCCGCGCCGCCCGCCAGCGCTGCTGCTCCGCCCAGCGCAGAGAGCCCGCAGCTGATCCGGACGCCGGCGCCCGCCATCCCGGCGAGCAGCGCGATCACGGCGGCAAGCGCCCACGCCACCGCCGCGATGCCGAACAGCACTAGGGCCGTCATGACTCACTTCCCGCCACGAAGCTGAGCACGGAAACACGCTCTGCGAGCCGGTCCACGGCGACGAGCAGTCCCTGCAGCAAGCCAAGCGGGCTGGGTGGGCAGCCGGGAATCCACACATCGACCGGCAGCAGCTGGTCGACGGACCCGTAGCTGAACGCGTCCGGCTGATAGACACCGCCCAGGGCACAGGCTCCGGTTGCCACGACCAGCTTAGGGCCAGGCATGGCCTCGTAGGTCTTCCGGGCCGCGACGCCGAAGGCCCTGAGCATGGGCCCGGTGACTAGGAGCAGGTCGGCGTGGCGGGGCGCCGGAGTAAAGAAGAACCCGAGCCGGTGCAGGTCGTAGTGCGGCGCAGCAAGCAACCGGATCTCCTGCTCGCAGGCCGCGCAGGATCCGGTGTCGAGAGTCCTGATATGCAGGCTGCGGCCGAACTGGCTGCTCACGCTGCGCCGGAGCGCCTCGGCAGCGGCCTTCTCGGTCTCAGCGGTGGCGGTGGTCGCGATTTCCGTAACGGAGGCGTTCGGCGTCACTGGCCGGCCTCGCCGAGCAGCGGGATCCGCTTCACCAGAGCGGATCTGTCGGTTGCGGCCAGCCCGAACTCGCGGCTCGTCGTAACGGCACGCGGCTCCGACTCACGGCACTGCCCGCAGGCCGTGCAGGCCCCGGCATCGAAGACCAGCACGTCACCAGCCCGGGTGAGCGCCCAGCTCGGGCAGATCTGCACCAGGCTGTCGGCGATCTGGCCTGTGAGTTCCTCTGGCCGGAACGCCGGCGGGCTAGGCAGGACGCTAGCCGAGGCGTCTGCGTGATCGGGGTAGCGCGTGGTGACAACCCCCCGCCGCAAGCCCCTGACGAACCACTGTGGCAAGGCCGCCCACCTCCTCGAGCTAATCGCCTAGCGCGCCGTGCCCGCCACCGTCAGCCAGAAACTGGCCTCGATGATCGGGATATCAGTAAAGACGTTCTCGGCCCGGCATGCGTCGTCGAAGCCGCGCCAGTTCCGCACGGCCGCAGGGCGTAGCCGAGCGCGGCTGATCCGGCCCGTGCCATCAAGCTCTACCCACGCGAGAGACTCGCCTCGCGATGATTCGGCCCAGCCAAGCCCGGACCTGTGTGCTGGTGCGCCCGGCCGGGCCGGATCGGTCCCGTATCCCGCCCCGCAGCCGGAGGACATGCTGTGAGGGTCGGCCGGACCGGGCACGCCTGCCTCGCCGGCTTGCTCAGGTCCGGCGGTTTCGAGCAGGGCATTGATGAGCCGGACCGACTCAGCGGCCTCGGCTAGCATGACGTTGAGCCTGGCCAGGGCGTCTCCGGACGTCTGCGTTGCCGCATATTCCAGCAGCCCGGCGTACGGGCCGAACGGGTGATCCAGGCGCACATCAGTCGCCACGCCGCTGGCGCGAGCGACCGGACCGACCAGGCCCAGGCGGAGTGCCTCTTCGTCAGTGACTGTGCCCGTGGCCTCAAGACGGTCAACGAATGAGTTCGTACGCAGCAGCGCTTCGCCGGCCCGGCGCAGCTCCGCGAAGGCAGTCGGCAGGCCACTCCGCAGGGCCTCCGCATCGGGCATCCGCCGGACACCGCCGATCTGCAGGACGCCGAAGAGGTACCGGTGCCCGAACACCGCGGCATTCAGCCGAAGCAGCCGCTCAAGCGCTATCTCCGCGGCGGCCCGGCCAACGGCGAGGCCGCATGCCTGGCACAAGGCGGCCACGGCGGCCGCGTGGTTATATAGGCGCTCGAGCTCGAGCGCGATCGCCCTGCTTTGCAGTGCGCCCAGCTCAGGCTCGATTCCGAGCGCGGCCTCAGCCGCCGCCGCAAACGCCCAGCCGTTCCCGATCGCGCCGAGGCCTTCGGCCCGCTCGACGTGAAACAGGGCTTGGTGCGGGGTCTGGCCCTGAGCGCGCCATTCAACTCCCCGGTGTTTGTGCCAGGTGAACAGGTACAGGTCAACGAGTTCCTCGCCGCTGGTCACCAGCCCGTAGTAGAGCGACTCAACCCCGACCTGGCGGACCGGGCCGAACGGGAACTCGAACGCATGGCCGCCCACCACGTGCGGCGCATGCACGTCCTGCGGTGGTTCAGCCGGGGCGCGGCCAAGCCGCGGCAGGTCAATATCGGATTGCGGCGGCATCGCGACCCGGTTCAGTGGCTTGCCGCCCGATGGCCTGATGCCGAACTGCTCGTATATCTCGCATTCCTCGGCGAAGGCGGCCGGGGCGATGTCTGACAGCGGCGGGTACTGCGTGCCCTCGATCTCGGACTCCGTGATCAGGTACTGCTGGTCCTTATCCAGCGCCCACACCAGCCGCAGCATGACCGGATCCGATCCGGCCGCGAACAGGTCAGCAAGCCGCGAACCTGGTCTGCGCACCAGCTCACTGACCACGTTGCCAAGATCGCCAGGCCCGACCTGGGCCACGGCAACCGGACCGTCCGAGCCGACCGCGCCGCCGAGAGCGGATGGCAGCGATCTCGATTCGTCGGGCTTGACCGCGGTCATCACAACACCGCCATCGAGTGCAGGATTACCGTGTTCAGGCCAGCTGGAATCCACAGCCCGAGGACGAGGAGAGCAGCCAGGCCGACGGCGACAGGGGCAACTGCCGTCAGCCCGGCTGCTCGGCTTCGATACGGACTTGTCCCTGCATCCATGCCCGATAGAGCTGGCTCACCTGTCGCCATGCCCGTGGTAGTCCTGGCGAACGCGATGAACGCGACTGCGAGCAGGCCGAGCAGCAGCAGCGGGAGCGCCGGGCTGGCTCCAGCGAAACCGGCCCTGACGATGGTGAACTCTGAGAGGAAGAGCCCGAATGGCGGCGACCCGAGTACCGCGAACGAGCCGAGCAGCAGCGCACCGCCGGTCAGCGGGACCACGGCCAGGATGCCACGCACGCCGGCTGCCTCACGCGTCCGGTAGCGCAACGCGATGTCTCCGCTTGACAGGAACAGCACTGCCTTGGCGATCGCGTGGTTGAGCGTGTGCAGCAAGGCGCCGTACAGCCCGAGCACGCCGCCGAAACCGAGCGCGACCGCGATGATGCCCATGTGCTCGACCGACGAGTAGGCGAACAGCCGCTTGAAGTTGCCTCGCCGGACCATGAACAGCACGCCGATGGTGACGGACAGGAAGCCGAAGACCAGCAACACCACTCGCGGGAACTCATCGCCAAGCCCTGCCCTGGCGATGGCGAGGAACCGGATGATCGCGTACATGCCGGTGTTGAGCAGCGCGGCCGACAGCATCGCGCTGGCCGGGCTCGGCGCCTCGGCGTGAGCATCCGGCAGCCAGGTGTGCATCGGCGCTAGGCCAACCTTCGTGCCGTAGCCCACGACAGCGAGGAGGAACGCGAGCCGTAGGCTGTCGGGCGCCAGCGCGTGCGCGTGCGCGAACAGGTAGGGCCACGTCAGCCGGAGGTCAGGCGCCAGGTGCAGGGCGCTTGCCGAGTAGAACAGGAACAGCGTCCCGGCCAGCGCGATCGTCACTCCGAGAGAGCTGATGATCACGTACTTCCAGGCGGCCTCCAGCGAACTGGCCTTACCCTCGAGCCCGACGAGCGCAGCGCTTGCCAGGGTGCTTGCCTCGATGAGCACGAACAGCAGGCCGAGATTTCCGGTCTCCAGCGACGCCAGCATCAGCGACGCGAACAGGCCGAAGAAGATGAAGTACAGGCGGACCTGGAACCTGGTCAGCCGGCCGGCCGCCTCCTCAGCCGACAGGTAGCCCACTGACCCCACAGCCGCCAGCAGCGTGACCGCGGCCACCGTGAACACGAAGAAACAGCTCAGCGAGTCCACGTACAGGAAGCCGCCGAGGCCTTGAACCGGAGCCCGGTGCAGCTGGCCGATCAGGAGCCAGCAGGCCGCCGCGAACGCGACGCAGGCTCCGGTTGTGCCCGCCCACCCGGCTGGCCGCGCGCGCGCGCCGCAGGCAGCCGCGATTGTGGCAGCCAGCGGGCCGGCGACGATGACGAACGCCAGCACGATCATCCCTGTAGCTCCCTCAGCTCGGCGGCGCTCGCGCTGGCGAGCTGGCGAGTCAGGCCGGAGACAAAAACGAGCATGATCAGGACGCCTGCCGACACGTCGAGGAAGATGCCGGCCTCGACGATGAACGGGAACGTGGCGACCAGGGTGATCGCACCGAGGAACACTCCGTTCTCGACGATGAGCCAGCCGATCAGCTGGGCAACCGTGTGCCGCCGCACGACCATGGCCAGCGCGCCCAGCAGGATCACCGCCGTGGACAACGGCACGACGGCCGCGGCTACCACGCCATGCGGCAGCAGCTGCGGCCGGGTAACCAGGTAGGCGAACGCGGTGAGCCCGCCGCCGACGATCAGCGAGGTAGACAGGCCGGTTGACATCGCGGCGTCGCGCTTGAGCTGAAGACGCCGGATCAGCAGTCGGCGCGCTGCCACCGGGATCGCGATGCCTTTGATCGCCAGTGTGGCCACGGCCAGGATCCAGAGCTCTGGGCTGTGAAACGCGTCGGCCGCCACGCCCGCCGCGAACGACAGCACCACCGACTGCGCGCCGTAGTAGGCGACGTACCTGTTGAACAGCTTTGAGCCCAGGCAGGCGAAGGCCAGCAGCAGGATCATCACGCCGGACAGGTCGAGCAGCACCCCGGCCACGCTGGTCGACGACAGGCTCTGCATCTGGCTCACGCCCCGATCACATAGGAGGTCGCGACCCCGACAAGCGCCAGCAGGAACGCCGCACCCAGGAACTCAGCGATCCGGAAGAATCGGAGCTTGGCGAACGAGGTATCGATGACTACCACGGCCAGGCCGCACAGCGCAAGCTTGCCGGCTAGCGCGGGGATCGCTAGCAGCGCGCTGCCGATGTCCGCGCCGTTGCCCAGACCCCACGGCAGCACGAACACGTTCATGAAGATCGAGGACAGCAGGAAGAACTTCATCCAGCTGCCCCACTTCATCAGCGCGTACGCCCGGCCCGAATACTCAAGTACCCGACTCTCCTCGATCATCGAGATTTCCGTTGAGCCGCCGTGGCTGTCGATCGGGATCCTGCCGTTCTCTACCAGCACGATCATGAAGAAGGCCAGCAGCCCGAGAATGTGGGTGGGCAGCACCAGCGCATAGGGGGATGCCGAGATCGCGTGGTTCATCAGGTACGGGTTGTCAGAGGCCGATACTGCCCCCACGGTGAAGAAGACCAGGATCAGCGCCGGCTCGGCCATGCTGCCGATCCAGCTCGCCCGGCTCGCGCCGAGGCCGCCGTATGGGCTGGCGGTGTCGAGGCCGGCCAGCGAGGTCATAAAGCTGGCCAGCGCCAGCACGAACGCGCCGCCAATCAGGTCCGCGAGGAACGCTAGGGGCAGGGGCGTGTTGGTGATAACCGGGACGATGACCGAGACCGTCAGGTAGCAAGCGAACGTGACAAACGGGGTGATCGCGAAGATCCATGACGCCTGGTCACTGGCCTTGCTGCCCTTGCGCAGCAACTTCAGCAAGTCGCGGTATGGCTGGAAGATGCTCGGCCCGCGCTTGGACTCGACGATCGCCTCGGCCCTTGCCAGCACGCCCGAATACAGCGGAGCGCCAAGCAGCACGACAACGCTTTGCAGGATCTGCACAAGCCACGGGGTCACCAAAAAGACCTCCACCTGTCGGGCGACACAACCAACGTCCGTGCAGGTAGAGGCCATCAGCCAGGATCACCCTGGCGTTACGCGAGCCTCATCGCGTGATCTTCTCCGAGCATACACAGCACTACCGCGCTACGGTAGCCGCTATGTCCGGTAGGTCTGCGACCCGGCGCGTCACAGTGACCGTCTTCAGCACTACCAGCCCGCTGCCGAGCAACTGATCAAGTACAGGCAGGAACGCGCGCACGGAAGCCGCCTCGTCGCAGATCTCGATCAGCACCGGCTCGAAGCCGTTCCGCCGGATCAGCCCAGGAGATCGCACCATGGCAGAGCCACCGAAACCCTGCAGGCCGTGGATGGCGGTGGCGCCGCTCAGCCCGGCGCTCCGCGCCCGCTCGACAATTTCCCGGTAGGCCGGGCGGCCGTTGACCATGTCGCCGGCCCGCACGAAGATGGATGCCCGCAGCTCAGCTCGCTGAACAGACCGGACCGCTGGCCGTTGGGTCCGGCTCACGGTGCGCTGAGGAGGAGCACTGGCACGGAGCAAGCGTGCGCGGCCGCGTCAGCAACCCGGCCCAGACGCGATCTCGGGTGGACTCCGTCGCCGTGCCGGCCTAGGACCAGCATGTCGAAGCCGTGCTCCGCCGCGTATCTGCTCACGACCTGGCCTGCGCTTTCCCGGTCCGAGAACACGACCTGGACGCTCATCCGGACTCCGCCGGTCGGCTGCGATCCGCGCCGGAGCTTGTCGAAGCAGGCCTCTGCCATCCTGCGCAGTTCGCTGCTCTCGCTGTCTGGTTCCCCGTTGCCCTCATGGCTGGGCGCGTGCCGGAGCACCGCCAGAGCAACCACATGACCGCCATCGCGCCCGGCTATCGCAGTAGCAGCCCTGAGCGCTTCGCAGGCATCAGGCGAGCCATCGAAGCCGACAAGCACTCGGCGGAACGCGGCGGCCATCAGCGGATCCGCCCGGTGAGCGCGCTACTCATCAGTTGGCCCCACACCCTGGCCTCCAAGCTCCCGGCAATCGGAAGGACCGGTGTAGAGGCCATCAGCGAGTCACCCCGCGGTTATGGCGAGCCTCATCGCCACTCGCCATTTTCATGGTCGCACGGCACCTTCACAAGGGCTAGCCGCGAGGAAGACCACCAGCGCGCCGGCGGCTAGGACGACGAACGATCCTTAGCGATGCCGCGCTTGGTGGCATCAGCAATGGCCTGCTCGCCGCTGACCGCCGCAGGTTATCGGTCAGGCACGCCGTCGCCGTGGCCGTGCTGAGGAACGAACTCCGGTCGCGCAATCCGATGGCGCTAACCGGTCCGTTACCGTCCCTGGCCGTTGAGCTCGCGGGGCGTCACGAAGCTGGCCAGCCGTGCATGCCCTTTCTCGAGCCGAGACCATGGTCCACTCAACTCCAAGACGGCGATCGCGGCGGTGGGGAATTTGGTCCTCATGCGGTCGAGAGCGTCAGGCGACCGCGCACCAGCCGTGGCGCCGCGGTCTGCGTCCGGGGCGGTTTCTGCCAGCGCGAGGGCCAGGTCCTGCACTGCCGGGTCATGGCCGACGACTACGACTGTCCGGGCTGCCGGCGGCGCGTGGCGGATGAGGCCGAGCAGTCCGGCTGCGGATGCGCCGTAGATGCCATGCTCGAATATGACGGGCGGCCTCTCCCGGAGCGCGTCTTCCGCGAGCTGCCATGTTTGTCGAGCCCTCAGGGCCGTCGAACATAGGACGTGGTCAGGGACCCGGGCGGCTTGGCGCAGCCACCGCCCCATGACGGGAGCGTCACGCCGGCCGCGGGGAGCAAGCGGGCGTTCATGGTCGGGCACGTCGGGCCACGCCGATTTGGCGTGCCGCAGCAGCACGAGCGTCCTTTTCGGCCTCTCTGCCATGTTCACATTGTCCCAGGCCGGAGCCGGTGCCGGATGCTTCGGGTTCCTGGTGGCGGGAGGCCGCATGCGCGCATGCGATGATGATGTGCTGCTGGCCGCACTGGATGAGCTGTCGGCGCTGGCAGGCGTGGACCACAAGACCGCCCCAGCTGGGCTGGCCGGTCGGATCCGGGAACGGCGGCTGCGGGTTCTGGTCGCCGGGGAGGCCAAAGGAGGGAAGCGCACCATGGTCAACGCGCTGGTCGGGCAAGTGGTGCTGCCAGCCGGAGTGACCCCGCCCGACGGCCCTGGCAACGACGGTGAGATATGGCGCGGATGAGGGTCCTCCCGTTCGGGTCTGCTCAGTCATGGCCGGCCTCCCCCAGCAGGGGGATCTGCTTCACCAGGTGGGTGCGGTCGCTAGCAGCAAGTTCGAATTCGCCACTGGCGACCACAGCGGTCGGCTCGAAGTCTCGGCATCGGCCGCATGCAGTACAAGCGCCCGCGTCGAACACCAGCACGTCGCCGGATCTCCTCAGCGCCGCGCTCGGGCACACAGCTACCAGGCCGTCGGCGATCTCGCGGGTTAGTGCCTCAGGACGGAACTCCGGTGGGGTCGGCAGGCTAGCCGCCGATGCATCGGGCCGCGCCGGATAACGCGTGGTGACCACGCCCCTGCCCAGGCCCTTGAGGAACCACTGTGGCATCGCTGTCCTCCCTATCGCGCAGTGCCGGCGACGGTCAGCCAGAAGCTGGCCTCGATGATCGGGATGTCGGTGAACACGTTCTGAGACCGGCAGGCGTCGTCGAACCCGCGCCAGTTCCGCACCGCCGCGGGCCGCAGGCGCGCCCGGCTGATCCGGCCGTCAGCGTCGAGCTGTACCCAGGCCAGCGCTTCGCCGCGGGACGACTCGGCCCAGCCCAAGCCACACCGAGTGCGCTCCGGCCCGACGGTGCCTCTGAACGCATCGCCACCTAGCTCGGCGGCGTCGGCCGACGCGCCTGTGTCGAGGAACTCGCCGATCAGCCGGACTGAGTCGGCGGCTTCGGCTAGCATGAGCTGGAATCTGGCGAGCACGTCACCACCATCGCGGCTGGCGATGGTCGGCGGGACGTCGGCGTAGGGGGCGCTGGGATGGTCGGCGCGGACGTCCAGGCCGACCCCGCTGGCCCTGGCGACCGGCCCGACAAGGCCGAGGCGGCGGACGTCCTCGCCCGGTATGCGGCCGGTGGCCTCCAGCCGGTCCACGAATGAATTCGTGCGCAGCAGCGCGTCTGCCGCCCGGCTCAGCTCGCCGTAGGCGCCGGGCAGGCCCCCGCGCAGCGCCGCGATGTCCGGGCCGTCGCGCGCGCCGCCCACGGTCATGACGCCGAACAGGTACCGGTGCCCGAAGGTCTCGGCGTTGAGCCGGAGCAGCCGTTCCAGCGCTACCTCCGCAGCCGCCCTGCCGACGGCCAGGCCGCAGGCCTGACACAGCGCCGCGACGGCGGCGGCATGGTTGTATAGGCGCTCGAGCTCCAGCGCGACCGCCCGGGCGCGCAGCGCCGAGGAGGGCGGCTCGATGCCGAGCGCGGACTCGGCCGCCGCCGCGAATGCCCAGCCGTTCCCGATCGCGCCCAGACCCTCGGCCCGCTCGATGTGGAAGAGCGCCTCGGCCGGGGTGCGGCCGCGGGCGCGCCATTCGACCCCGCGGTGCTTGTGCCAGGTGAACAGGTACAGGTCAACGAGTTCCTCGCCGCTGGTCACCAGGCCGTAGTACAAGGACTCCATGCCGACCTGGCGGACCGGACCGAACGGGAACTCAAATGCGTGCCCGCCCACCACATGCGGGGCGTGCACATCACGCGGGGAATCGGCCGGGGCCCGGCCGAGCCGCGGGAAGTCAGGGTCGGCGTGGGGCGGGATCGCGACCCGGTTCAGCGGCCTGCCGCCGGCCGGCCTGATCCCGAACTGCTCGTAGATCTCGCATTCCTCAGTGAACGCGGCCGGGGCGATGTCGGACAGGGCTGGGTAGGTGTCGCCGTCGATCACGGATTCGGTGATCAGGTACTGGTCGCTGGAGTCCAGTGCCCAGACCAGCCGCAACACGACCGGGCCGGTCCCGGTTGCGAAAACGTCGGCCAGCCGGGCCTCGGGCGCTGCGGCCAGTTCGTGTACGGCAGCTTGCAGGTCGCTCGGCGCAACCAAGACGCTGGCGACCTGGCCGCTCGGGCCCCCATGTGCCGCGAGCACGCTCTCCGGCAAAGCCACCCGGTCGGGCCTGATGGAGGTCATCGGAGTCTCTCCTAGTGGTGCCTGCCGGCCAGCGCGACCTCAGTAGCTCTGAACCAGGTGAATCACGAAGGCGGTGACGACAACCAGGAATATGTACAGCAGGTACAAGTTGACGTCCCCGGACTGGAGCGGCCGCGCGAGCCTGGCCAGCCACCGGACCGCGGCAACAACCGGGTCGTAGAGGTAGCGCTCGAACAGCGGCTGGACGCGAAGGTCGTAGTGCACCGGCCCGGACCGGCCGGCCGGATCGTCCGATGCGCGCTCGATATGGAACTCCGGCTGGTACAGCTCGCTGAACGTGACCCGGATCGGGTTGGCGAACGCGGCGCCGGTGTACTGCATACGGGGTTTGAAGTCGAGCATGCCGCCGTCCCAGACCGGTACTTTCCGCGAGCGCGCTCCGGCCCGCCCGGCTAGGTATATCGCCGCAGGAACGGCCGAGATGCAGATCAGGAAGACCGCCAGGTACGTGGGCGAGAACGCGGCGAAGTTCTGGTGCGAAGGAATGATCGTCAGGTGCCCGACGAGAAGGTTGGGGCGTAGCTCGATGCCGGTCACGGCCCTTGCCACCCGGTCCAGCGCGATCAGAACCAGCGGGGCACCGATGCTAAGCCCGACGCACGCGACCGCGAGCAGCGCAGGCCCGGCCAGCGGCTGGCCTTGTTCGCTGGCCCGCGCTGCGGCCCGGCTCCGCGGGATGCCGAGGAACCCGATGCCGAACGCATGGGCGAAGGCCATGATCGCCAGCCCACCGGAGAGGGCGAGGGCTGCGCCCGCTACCACCAGCACTGCACCAGCCAGCGGCTGAATGCGAAATCCCTGGAACAGCCCCTGGAATATCAGCCACTCGCTCACGAACCCGTTCAGGGGCGGCAGGCCCGCGATACCCAGCGTGCCAATGAGCGTGATCACGCTCGACTTTGGCATCAGGCGAGCGAGGCCGCCGAGCCGGTCTAGGTCCCGCGTACCGGTCGCGTGCTCGACCACCCCCGCCTCCAGGAACAGCAGGGCCTTATAAGTGCCGTGGTTGACCGTGTGGTAGATCGCGGCTAGCAGCATGTAGGCGCCGAGCGCCGACTGATGGCCGGCCCGGAACATCATGGCCGCTCCGGTCGCGGTCACGATGATCCCGATGTTCTCGATGCTGTGGTAGGCAAGCAGCCGCTTGAAGTCCGCTTCGATGACCGCGTACAGCACCCCGATCGTGGCAGTCAGCGCCCCGATGACAACAGTCAGCACTCCCCACCACATCGGCCCGCCGGCTAGGAGTTGGAAGGCGAACAGCATCACTCCGTAGACGCCGAGCTTGATGATCAGCCCGGACAGGAAGGCGGACCCGTCTGCGGGGGCGACCGGGTGCGCCTCGGGCAGCCAGATGTGCAGCGGAACGATTCCTGCCTTGAAGCCGAACCCGGCGAGCGCGAGCACGAATACGGCGCTTCGCCACGCGCTGGAGACCGTGTGGCTGCGGGCCGCCATCGCCGCCAGGTCGAGCGTTCCGGTCTTCACGGAGAGGATCGCGAAGGCCGCGACGACAAGCGCGAACCCGAGCTCGCCGAGCGCCAGGAACCAGAACCCGCCCGCCATGACCGACCGCTGCTGGTGGTGCCGCAGGATCAGCAGGTAGCTGAAGGCTGTCATCGACTCCCATGTGACGAGGAAGACTACTGCGTTGCCGGCGACGAGCACGCCGAGCGAGGCGAGCAGCGCAAAGTTGTAGGCGCAAACATAGAACGCAGTACCTCTGCCAGCGTGATGGTAGCGGGGGGCGAACAGGCCGAGCGCGATCGCGAGGAGCCCGAGCAAGGCGATGAAAGCCGCAGCCAGCGGGCTGAGCTGCAGAGTAAACGCGCCGACCAGGTTGGGTGCCCCGATCGTAAGGCTGGCGCCAGCGCCGTGCAGCATCACGACTATGCCGCCGGCCAGCGCTGCCGCCCCGCCCAGGCCCGAGCTTGCCGCGCAGGCCACGAGGCCCCGGCGGCCCCTGCCCAGGGGCGCCAGCCCAGCGGCAGCCAGCCACAGGGCTGACGCGCACAGCAGCAAGACCGTGGCCGCGCCGGTCACGGCCGTTGCCTTGGGCATAGATACCTTCTCACCTCGTCGGCTGCCGCCGGCCCTCTCAGGAACACGCCCATCGCGCGCTGCCTCATGGGATCAGCCTTATCGAGTGCATGATCAGATCATTGAGCCCGGCAGGGATCCAGATCCCGAGCACAAGCAGCAGCCCGAGTCCGGCGAGTAACGGGGCCGCGGCCACCCGGCTGGTCGCGGCCCGCTCTATCACGGCTTCGCCCGAAGGGCGTCCGAATACCATCCCGGTAGTGGTGCGGGCAAACGCGATGAACGCGGTGACCAGCAGCGCCAGCAGCAGGAAGCCGAGCCAGCTAGCCGGCCCGGTGAAGCTCGCCCGCACGATCGTGAACTCAGACAAGAACACGCCGAATGGCGGGGAGCCGAGGATTGCCAGCGAGCCGAGCAGCAAAGCCAGCCCGACAACCGGGGTGAGGCTCAGCAGACCGCGGACCTCGCTGGCGGTGCGGGTCCGGTACCGCAGTACGACCTCACCGCTGGTCAGGAACAGCACTGACTTTCCGATCGCGTGCGTGAGGACCTGCAGCAGGGCGCCGTAGATCCCCAGCGCGCCGCCGAACCCGAGGCCGACTGCGATCACGCCCATATGCTCGATGGAGGAGTAGGCGAACAGCCGCTTGAAGTTCCCGCACCCAATCATGAACAGCGCCCCGACCAGTATGGAGGCGAAGCCGAACACCAGCAGCACATCATTGGCGTAGCGGCCCAGGACGGCAGCGGTCAGTGCCTGGAAGCGGATGATCGCGTACATCCCGGTGTTGAGCAGCGCCGCGGAGAGCATTGCGCTCGCTGGGCTCGGTGCCTCGGAGTGTGCGTCCGGCAGCCAGGTGTGCATCGGCGCGAGGCCGACCTTCGTCCCGTAGCCGACCAGCACAAGCAGGAAAGCGAACCGGAGGCTGGGCGCCTGCAGCGCGCCCGCGTGCGCGAATAGCGACGGCCAGGTCAGCCGCTGGTCGGGTGACATACGCAAGGAGGCCGCCGAGTAGTACACGAAGAGCGTGCCCACCAGCGCTATCGTCACCCCGAATGAGCTGATAATGATGTACTTCCACGCGGCCTCCAGTGACGAGGCGCGCGCCTCGAGCGCGACAAGCACAGCGCTTGCCAGCGTGGAGGCCTCAATGAGCACCCATAGCAATCCGAGATTCCCAGTCTCGAGCGCTGCGATCATCAGCGCCGCGAACAGCGCGAAGGAGGTCCCGTACAGCCGCACCTGCAGCGGACTCAGTTCTCCGCGCTCCTCCTCCGCGCGCAGGTAGGAGTAGGAGCCGAGCCCAGCCAGGGTCACCACGAGGGCCACCGTTACGACGAAGAAGGCCGATAGCGAGTCGAGGTAGACGAACCCGTCCAGCCGCTCGATCGGATGCCCGGACAGCATCCGCACGGCCAGGGTGACCGCGGCTGCTAGCGACCCGGCGCCGCCGGCTGTGGCAGCGATCCCGATCACGCGCGCCCGCGCGCCGAGCCACGGCACGATCGCACCCGCGAGCGGCAGCGCCCAGGTGAGGATGAGCAGGGTCAGCGTCATCCCCGGAGCCCCCGGAGTTCGCTCGCGCTGGTGGACGCCAGCCGCAGCGCCAGGCCAGACACCAGCGTGAGCATGATCAGCACACCAGCGACAAGGTCCAGGAAGATCCCGGCCTCGACTATGAACGGGAACGATGCGACGAGTGTGATCGCGGCGAGGAACACCCCGTTCTCCAGGATCAGCCAGCCGATCAGCTGGGCGATAGTGTGCCGGCGAACGACCATGCACAGGCTCCCGAGCAACACCACCGCCATGGCTAGCGGCACCGCAGCGGTGTCCAGCAGCCGTGCTGGCAGCGTCGACGGGCGCATCGCGAAGTATGCAATCCCGGTCAGCACTGCACCGACGATCAGCGATGTGGACAGGCCCAGGGTGATCGCAGCGTCACGCTTGAGGCTCAGCCTCGCCACCAGGTAGCGGCGGGCTGTCACCGGGATGCCCACGCCCTTGATCAGCATGGTCAGCACCGCGAGCACCCATAGCGCGGGAGCGTCAAGGTAATAGGCGACTACCGCGCAGGCCGCCGACAGCAGCACCGACTGCAGCGCATAGTAGGTCAGGTAGCGGTCGAAGAGCTTCGAGCCGAGGCAGGCGAAGGCGCACAGCAGGATCAGCACCGACAGCAGGTTGAGCAGAATCATGCCCGAGGAGTTCATAAGCGTGCCCTCCGATCACTTCCTGACCACGTAGCCGGTAACGATTCCGATCAGCGCCAGCAGGAACGAGGCACCTAAGTACTCGGCGATCCGGAAGAATCGCAGCTTGGCGAACGAGGTATCGATGATCACGATGACGATGCCGCACACCACGAGCTTGCCGAGCAGCGCGCCCACGCCCTGCAATCCGCCGAGGATCGAGTTAGCGTGCCCGAGCCCCCAGGGCACGACGAAGACGTTCATGAAGATCGCCGACATCAGGAAGAGCTTCATCCAGCTCCCCCACTTGACGAGCGCGTACTCCCGGCCCGAGTACTCCAGCACCCGGCCCTCCTCGATCATCGAGATCTCGGTGGAGCCGCCGTGGCTGTCGATCGGGATCCGCCCGTTCTCCGCCAGCACGATCATGAAGAATGCGACCAGGCCGAGCAGGTGAGTAGGCAGGGTGTAGGCCGAAAGCGAGTTCGCGATGGCGTGGTTTTCCAGGTAGGGGTTGTCGGAGTTCGACAGCGCGGCCACGGTGAAGAAGACCAGGATCAGCGATGGCTCGGCAAGGCTGCCGACCCACGCGGTCCGGCTGGCTGCGAGGCCGCCGACCGGACTGCCGGTGTCCAGAGCCGCAAGCGTGATCGAGAAGCTCGCCAGCATCAGGACGAAGGCGCCGCCGATCAGGTCCGCGAGAAACGCCAGCGGCAGCGGCTCATCAGTGATGATCGGGACGATGGCCGAGACGGTCAGATAACAGGAGAACGTGACGAATGGCGCCACCCGGAAGATCCAGGTGGCGTTCTCTGAGATTGCGCTTTCCTTGCGCAACTGCTTGACGATGTCGCGATACGGCTGGAAGAGGCTCGGCCCGCGCTTCGACTCGACTATCGCCTCGCACCTGCTGATGAAGCCGACGTAAAGCGGCGCAAGGAACAGGACCACCGCGCTCTGAATAACCTGCAGGACGACACCTATCAAGGCAGGCCTCCACCATTAGGTAGAAGCCATCAGCCTTGCCGGGCAGGGCCAGCGCGAGCCTCATCGCGTCGTCTACTGAAGTACGGTAACAGAACGGCCCGGATCAGTGCGAGCATGCGCTTAAGATCCGCACTGCCGACGGGCCGCGCTGCCTCGACCGGCTCGCCCGCATGGAATTAGCTTTCGAGGCCGGACCAAGCACGGCCAAAGAGGGACCGGGCTTGCCGCGTCCGGCTGACGGTTGGAGGCCAGGCGGGCTTACCGCACAGGCGGCAGATGCCGGGCCGCGACTGTTGTGTTGGGTAACCTGAATGCAGAACGGCGGAGGGACTCGCCGGAATTGCGGCGCTGCCGCCAACGGTCCCTGCCTGATCACGGCGGGAGGCAGCGGTGCGAGTACCTGACGATGGTGACGTCTTGCCGGCAGCGCTCGACGGGCTGTCCGCGCTGGCCGGGTCGGCAGACCGCGCGGCACTGGCGGAGCTGGGTGACCGGCTCGAGGAGCGCCGGCTGCGGGTGCTCGTGGCGGGGGAGGCCAAGCGGGGGAAGAGCACGCTGATCAACGCCCTGCTGGGGCGTCAGGTGCTGCCGTCTGGCGTGACGCCGCTGACGGCGCTGGCCACCGCTGTGCGGTATGGGCCGGACGAGGGCGTGGCGGCGGTGTTCCGGGATGGCCGGGCCGAGAGCTATCCCTTGCTCGCCCTGGACGACCTGGTGACCGAGCGGGGCAATCCCGGTAACCGACGCGGGCTAGCGTCGGTCACGGTGATCGTGGATGCGCCGGTCCTAACCCGGGGGGTGGAGCTGGTCGACACCCCTGGGACAGGGTCGGTATACGCGCACAACACCGCTGAGGCGGAGCTGGCGCTGGAGACGATGGACGCCGCGGTGTTCGTGCTCACCGCCGACCCGCCGGTGTCGGCCACCGAGAGGGACCTGATGTCGCGGGTCGCGCGGCTGTCGGTCAGCATGTTCGTGGTGCTGAACAAGGCGGACTACCTGTCCGCCGACGCGTCGCCGACAGCGGGCTCGGTGGATGGCCGGTTGGACGGGCACCGCCGCAGCGAGCTGGCCGAGGCACTGGAGTTCACCGCAGCCGTAGCAGCCGAGGCGGCGGGCCGCCCGGTCCGGCTGTACCCGCTGTCGGCCCGCGCGGCGCTGACCGCGGGCGGCGATCCTGGCTTCACAGCGTTCGCCGCCGACTTCGCCGCCTACCTGGATTCCGGGCGGGCATCCGACCTGCGGCTGTCGGTTGCCGGTCATGCGGAGCGGCTGGCCCGCTCGCTGCTGGACGAGGCCGACTTGACCCGCCGGGCCGCGCAGATGCGGACCGGGGAGGCGGCGGGACGGGTGGAGGCGTTCCGCGCGCGGCTGGCCGCCGTCGCCGTGCGGCGTCAGGACGCCGCGGACCTGGCGGCAGCCGAGTCGGCGAGGATGATGGCCGCTATGAACGAGGCCGCGGAACACGCCACGCGGGAAGCGTCCCGCCGCGTGACCGCTGGCATCGACGATCTTCTGGCCGGTGACCTGCGGTCCGCGCCGGCGGCCAACATCGAGCGGACCGGACGGGCCCGGCTGGCCGAGCTCGCGGTCAAGGAGGCCGAGGCCTGGCGTCAGGAGCAGACCCGGCGGCTGGAGGAAGGCCTCGCCGGGCTCGACCAGCGGCTCGCCACCGAGCTGCAGGCCGAACTGGACGCGGTCCGCGAGGCTGCCGCCGGGCTGCTTGGCCTCACTCTGGCTGTCCCCGGCCCGGGTGACCGGCTGGTACAGGACCTGCGGTTCTTCTACGCGGTCGCCGAGCAAGCCGGGCAGACCGAGCTGCTGGCCGGAGCGATCCGCCGCCACCTGCCCGGCGAGACCGGCCGCCGGCGAGCCCGGGAGTACCTGGGCCGCGAGACCGCCGACCTTGTCCCGCAACAGATCGGCCGGGCCCGAGCCGACCTGCAGTACCGACTCGCCGAGGCGACCCGGCGGCTGATCCGCGACGTCGAGACCCGCTACACCGATAGCACCAGCCGACTGGAGAACGCGCTTCGCGTGGCGGCGGCGCAGCGGGAGGCAACCGCCGGGGAGGCGGCCCAGCGAGACGCGGAGCTTGCGCAGCGCCAGGACGAGCTGGGTCGGCTGCTCGGGCTGCTGGCTCAGCTATCGCAGCCGCCGGGACCGGGCGAGAATGCGGCCGGCGGCGGCGCTGACCTTAGCGCGGGAGGCTCACCCGAGCAGGGCACCGCGGGCGGCTGCGGCCGCGGGCGCATGTGACCGCAAGGGCCTGCGCGGAGAACGCTGTCATGCCAGAGTTTCCTGCCTGCTGCTGATCCGGACCGCTGATCAAAGGATGCGACCGCCGATTGCCAGCAGCACGGCGGCGTCGGCCAGCCCGACCGCTAGCCGCACCAGGGTGACCCGGACTAGCTGGGCGGCCTCCGCCGGCCACAGGGCGGAGTGCGCAAGCCGGTCGCGAACGAGGTGATGATAGCGGCAGCTATGCCCGCCTGGGCCGGGCCGCAGGCGGGCCGCTGTTTGCGCGGCGCGCGGCCGCGTCGATCTCCTGTTGAGCAGCGTCGCGGTCCTGCCATCCCCGTACGTCGGCGCTCTTGCCCGGTTCGAGTTCCTTGTAGACGTCGAAGAACCGACTGATCTCGGCGAGCATGTGCGCTGGGATATCGGGCAAGTCCCGCAGCTCCTGGTACCGAGGGTCGCGGGCGGGAACGGTGAGGATCTTGGCGTCGGGGCCGTGCTCGTCGTGCATCCAGAACACCGCGACTGGCCTGGCCGTCACGTAGGTTCCGGGGAATGCGGGCTCGCCAAGCAGGACCATGGCATCCAGCGGGTCGCCGTCCTCGGCGAGGGTGCCGGGGATGAACCCGTAGTCGAGCGGGTAACGCGTGGAAGTGAACAGCATCCGGTCCAGCCTGATCCGGCCGGTGGCTAAGTCCATCTCGTATTTGTTCCGAGAGCCCTGCGGGACCTCGATGACCACGTCGATCTGCACGCTGCCTCCGTCGGTTAGTCAGGTTTCCTGGTGGCCTGGGACACGGGGCACGGCCCGCCCGCAGGCGCGGGCCAGCGCCTCAGCGGCTTCCTGGGCGCTGCAGTAGCAGCCGGCCGGCCGGCCCTGGGGCTGCGGCACGGCCACCCATTCCCGGCCGGGGGAGGCGGCGCGGTCGCAGCGGATGTGGCCGATGTGCTCGCCGTCGAAGGTGACCAGCTGGATGACCTCAGACCGGGGTTCCAGCGGGGCGCGGCGCAGCCCGCGGGTGCCGGCGAGACCGGCTAGCGCAGTTTCCTCCAGCAGCTGCCAGCGGGCCCGGTAGATGATCCGCTCGGCCTGGTGGATCACGGCGGTGGCGTCGTCGTCCATCGTGCTGCGCTCGGGTTCAGCGGGTGAGCTTGCGGTACATGACGCGGTGCGGACGGGCGGCTTCGGCTCCCAGCCGCTCGATCTTGTTCTTCTCGTAGGCCTCGAAGTTGCCCTCGAACCAGAACCAGCTGGCACCGCCCTCCCAGGCCAGGATGTGCGTGGCGACCCGGTCGAGGAACCACCGGTCGTGGCTGGTGATAACCGCGCAGCCGGGAAACTCGGCCAGTGCGTTCTCCAGCGAGGACAGCGTCTCCACGTCGAGGTCGTTGGCGGGCTCGTCGAGCAGCAGCAGATTGCCGCCCTGCCGGAGGGTGAGCGCGAGGTTGACCCGGCCGCGTTCCCCGCCGGACATCAGCCCGGCGGGCTTTTGCTGGTCACTGCCCTTGAACCCGAACGCGGCCACGTAGGCCCGGCTGGGGATCTCGGCGTGGCCGGAGCGGATGACATCGTCGCCGCCGGAGATCACCTCCCACACCGTCTTGCGGGGATCGATGCCGGACCGGAGCTGGTCGACATAGGAGATTCGCACGGTGGGGCCGATCGTGATCGTGCCGGCGTCGGGCTGTTCCTCCCCGGTGATCATCTTGAACAGAGTGGTCTTGCCGACGCCGTTCGGGCCGATGACGCCGACGATGCCGCCCTGCGGCAGGCTGAAGGACA
>Ga0335073_10003265_pt1 | contig 22562 bp, 20 predicted proteins | sample Lox_Sample_22_FD_207093 | JGI IMG/M metagenome (GOLD analysis project Ga0335073, IMG submission 207093) | Soil microbial communities from Loxahatchee National Wildlife Refuge, Florida, United States - Lox_Sample_2.2 | ecosystem: Environmental > Terrestrial > Soil > Wetlands | place: USA... | reverse complement strand
CCCGGTCGGCCAGGTAGCCGAGCACGGTTGCGCCGCGCCGCCGCGAGCCGACCAGGCCCAGGTAGGCGGGCCTGGCCGCCACCGCGCGCTCGAGCACGTCCTCGTCGTCGTGGCCCTGGGTAGCCACCACGATCATCGAGCGCTCGTCCGCGTCGGTTTCGGTGAAATCGGGGCCGCGGACCAGATCGGCCCGCCAGCCGAGGGTCCCGGCCAGGCTGGCCAGGGTCCGCGCCATCGGGGAGTCCCCCACGATCACCAGGTGCGGGACCGGCAGCACCGGCTCGATATAGACCTCGAGCGCCCCCTCGCTCTGGCAGGAGATGGGGATCACCCGCATGCCGTCCGGGATCGCCGCGCCGAACTGCTCCGGGGTCCCGAGCAGCAGCAGCCGGGCGGTGCCGTCGGCTATGACCTGCTGGGCCTCGCGGATCACCACCGGCTCGGCGCAGGCACCGCCGATCCAGCCGCGCAGTTCGCCCTCGGCGGTGATGATCGCGCGCGAGCCCGGCTGGCTGGAGGACGGGCTCTGCCGCCAGACCACCGTGGCGAGGGCGAACGCCTCGCCGCGCCGGGTCAGCTCGCCCATCTCCTCCAGCACGCCCAGACCTTCCACGTCAGTCGTCCGTCCGCACTGGCGGCGCGCCGGAGACGTCGCGGCGGTAGGTGACTGCCTCCCACACCCGGTCGGGCAGCAGCGGCATGTCGATGTTGCGGACGCCGGTGCCGGACAGCGCGTCCATGACCGCGTTGACGAAGGCCGCCGGGCCGCCCACCGCGGCGCACTCGCCGATGCCCTTGGCCCCGATCGGGTGGTGCGGGCACGGCGTGACGACCTCGCTGTGCAGCTCGAAACCGGGCGTCTCCCAGGCACTGGGCAGCAGGTAGTCCATGTAGTTCGAGCCCACGCAGTTGCCGTCCGCGTCGAACGTGATGAACTGCATGTTGGCCATGGCGTAGGCCTCGGTCAGGCCGCCCATGATCTGGCCCTCGACGATCATCGGGTTGATCCGGACGCCGCAGTCATCCACCGCGACCATCCTCAGCACATCCCAGACGCCGGTCTCCGGGTCGACCTCGACGGTGACGATGTAGCAGGCGAAAGGCCAGGTCAGGTTCGGCGGGTCGTAGTACGCGGTGTTCTCGAGGCCGGGCTCCATGCCGTCCGGCATGTTGCTGTACGCGGCCATCGCGCACTCCTGGATGGTGACGCCGCGGTCCGGCGCGCTGCGGACGTAGAACCTGCCGAGCTCCCACTCGACGTCCTCCTCGGACACCTCGAGCAGGTGCGCCGCGAGCTTGCGGGCCTTGGCCCGGATCTTGCGGGACACCATCGCGACCGCCGCCCCGGCCACCGGCGTGCTGCGGGAGGCGTAGGTGCCCATGCCGAACGGCGCGGTGTCCGTGTCTCCCTCCTCGACCACCACGTCGTCGGCCGGTATGCCGAGCTCGTGGCTGACGATCTGGGCCCAGGTCGTCTCGTGGCCCTGGCCCTGCGTCCGGGCGCCGGTGCGGACGATGGCCTTGCCCGTCATGTGCACCTTGAGCTCGGCCGAGTCGAACATCTTGATGCCGAGGATGTCGTACTCGCGGCTGTTGCCCGCGCCGAGCGGCTCGGTCATCGTGGAGATCCCCAGGCCGAGCAGCCTGCCGCGCTTCCTGGCCTCTTCCTGTTCCCGGCGGAAGTCCTCGTAGCCGATGGCCTTCAGGCCGACGTCGAGGCACTTGGCGTACTGGCCTGAGTCGAGCAGGAAGCCGAACGGCGTGCGGTGCGGGAAGTCCTCGTCGCGGACGAAGTTCATCCGGCGGAACGCGGCCTGGTCCATGCCGAGGTCGTCGGCCGCGGCCTGGATCATCCGCTCCTGGAAGAACATCGCCTCGGTGACCCGGAACGAGCACCGGTAGGCCACCCCGCCCGGCGCCTTGTTGCTGTAGGTGCCGCGGGCGGTCAGGTGCGCGGCCGGGATGTCGTAGGCGGCGAAGGCCGAGTGCATCAGGCCGATCTTGAACTTGCTCGGCTGCGCGTCGGAGAAGAACGCGCCGTGGTCGGCGTCGGTGTGGATCCGGACGCCGAGGATCTTGCCGTCGCGGCGCAGCGCCATCTCGCCGTCGAGGTAGACGTCCCGGGCGAAGCCGGTCGAGATGAGGTTGCCCGACTTGTCCTCGATCCACTTGACCGGCCGTTCCAGCAGGATCGAGGCCAGGATCGAGCAGACGTACCCGGGGTAGACCGGCACCTTGTTGCCGAAACCGCCGCCGATGTCCGGGGAGATGATCCGGATCATGTGCTCGGGCAGCTCGGCCACCAGCGCGACCGCAGCCCGGATGATGTGCGGCGCCTGCGTGGTCATGTACACGGTGAGCTTGGAAGTGGCCCGGTTGAAGTCGGCGATGGACCCGCAGCACTCGATCGGCGAGGGGTGCGAGCGCGGGTAGTGCAGCTGCAGCTTGGAGATCACGTCGGCCTGCTCGAACGCCCGGTCGGTGCCGGCCCTGTCGCCGACCTCCCAGTCGTAGATGACGTTGTCCCGCTGGCTGTCCTTGTCGTCGCGGATCACCGGCGCGCCCTCGGCGACCGCCTGGTGCGGGTTGACGATGACCGGCAGCGGCTCGTACTCGACGTCGATGGCCTCGCAGGCGTCCTTGGCGATATACGGGTCGTCGGCGATGACGCAGGCCACCTCCTGGCCCTGGAACCGCACCTTGTCGGTGGCCAGCACCGCCTGGGTGTCGTAGGACAGGGTCGGCATCCAGGCCAGGTTCCTGGTCGCCATCATCTCGCCGGTGAGGACCAGGTGCACGCCGGGGATGTCCCACGCCCTGCTGGTGTCGATCGAGGAGATCCGCGCGTGCGCCAGCGGGCTGCGCAGGATCTCCATGTGCAGCATGCCGGGCAGCGTGATGTCGTCGGTGTAGTTGCCCTTGCCGCGGATGAAGCGGTTGTCCTCGACGCGCTTGCGGCTCGCGCCGAGCCCGCCGATCTTGATCTCGTCCAGTGCCTGTGACACGTTCCGCCTCCCCTAGCTGCCCGACTCGGCTCTGAGCTTGGCCGCCGCCCACAGCACCGATTTGACGATGTTCTGGTAGCCGGTGCACCGGCACAGGTTGCCGGACAGCGCCCAGCGCACGTCTTCCTCGGTGGGGTCGGGGTTCTCCTCCAGCAGCGCCTTGGCGGCCATCATCATGCCCGGGGTGCAGAACCCGCACTGCAGCCCGTGCTCCTCCTTGAAGCCCTCCTGCAGCGGGTGCAGCTCGCTCGCGGTGGCCAGGCCCTCGACGGTGCTGATCTCGTGCCCGTCGGCCTGGACGGCCAGCATGGTGCAGGACTTCACGGGCCGGCCGTCGACCAGGACGGTGCACGCGCCGCAGTTGGTGGTGTCGCAGCCCATGTGCGTGCCGGTCAGGCCGAGCCCGCGGCGGATCAGGTGGGCCAGCAGCAGCCGCGGCTCCACTTCGGCGATCTTCTTCTCGCCGTTGACCGTGAACTTGATCCGGCGTACCGGGATCGTGCCTTCGGCCTGGCCTTCATGGTCTTCGTAGACGATCGTCATTGGTCAGGCTGCCCTTTCCGCGCTGTCCCCGGTGTCCGGCCCGGTGTCCGGCACTGCGTCCGTGCGGCTCAGGATGCGCGTGACGAACGTGCGCACCATATGCCGCTTGTACTCGGCGCTGCCGCGGTGGTCGGTCCTCGGCCGCGCGGCCTGCGCCGCCAGGTCGGCGGCCTGGGCGATGGTGTCGGGGGTCAGCGGCCGCCCGGTCAGCGCCGCGGCCGCCTCGGTGGCGGCGATGGTGGATCCGCCCACCCCGGTCAGGCCGATGCCCGCCCTGGTCACGTTCCCGCCGCGGGTCTCGACCGCGACCGCCACCCCGACGGTGGCGAAGTCGCCGACCCGGCGCTCCAGCTTGAGGTAGCCGCCGGACCTGGTGCCCTGCGCCGCGGGGATCACGGCCTCCACGGCGATCTCGTCCGCGTCGAGCACATTCTCGAATGGTCCGGTGACGAAGTCCGCGAGCGGGATGGCGCGCCTGCCGCGCGGCCCCTGCGCCACCACCGAGCCGCCGAGCGCCAGCACCACCGAGGCCCAGTCGCCCTGCGGGTCGGCGTGGCACAGCGAGCCGACCAGGGTGCCGCGGTTGCGGACGATGGGATCGGCGATCAGCGGCGCCGCCGCGGCCATGGTGGGCTGCGTCGTCTTCAGCAGGTCCGAGCGCTCCAGGTCGGCGTGACGGCACAGGGCGCCGATGCGCAGGGTGCCGTCCGGCTCGGCCCGGTGGTAGCTCAGGCCGGGCACGTTGTTGATGTCTACGACGAGCTGCGGCGAAGCGAAGCGCAGCTTCATCAGCGGGACCAGGCTCTGCCCGCCGGCCAGCACCTTGGCGTAATCCCCGCCGTTGTGCAGCAGGCTGATCGCCTCGTCGAGCGACTGCGGCGCCTCGTAACGGAACCGCGACGGATACATATGATCCTCCAGGTGTCCTTCGGGGGGCGCCGGCCTAAGGCTCCGGGTCGGCTTCGGCCCGGGCCGCGGGCGGCCGTGATTCCGGGTCCGGCACCGCCACCGGCAGCGAGTCCTCCTCGGGGTCGGGCCGCGGCCGCTGGTGCGGCGGCCACGGGCCCGCCACCGGCTGGCCCGCGACCTTGAGGTAGTCGATCAGCTCGGGCCAGGCCCAGACGGTCGGGCTCTTCCCGGTCTTCGGGGCGTGCTCGATCAGTTCGTAGAGCCGCGGGTTGCCGCGACTGTGCCCGTCAGATTCAATTCGCATGCCGCATGCTCCCGCCGCCGGACAAGCGCCTTCGCTCGTAATGCGTCAACATGATCCGCTGGGCCGAACGGCCCCGCAACGGGCGAATAAGTGCTTGCTTAAGGCGGGCCTCCCCACCGCCCGGCGAGTATCAGCTAGTAAGAACAACTTGAGTCGTGGCTGGTAGTTATGCTGGCTTGTCTCAGGGAGACTAGCTCCAGATCGTGACGTAGACGGGTGGCCGGAACCGGGACGGGGGCACCCCGCCGGCCGGCGAGCGCATCAGGTGCATGGCCTCGGGCGTGCCGAGGTAGCGGCGGAACGAGCTGGCGGCCGCGTTCTGGTGCTGCCGCTCGAGCAGCGTGACGTGCCAGCAGGCGTCCAGCTTGCAGCCGGGCGCGTCGACGCGGGACAGCTCGCCGCGGCGCAGCCGCTGGGCGACCAGGTGCTCGACCGCGGGAGCGACGCCCGTCCCGTCGGCCGCCGCCGACCAGGCGGCGGTCTGGTTGGGGAACACCCGGATCTGGTCCTCGGCTATGCCCAGGCCGGTCAGCAGCTGTCCGGTCTCGCTGCCGGGATCGGTGCCGGACGGGTCGACGAACCACAGCCACTGGCGGGGGCCACCGCGCAGCCGCGGCTGGCTGGCGGTCACCACCACCAGCCGGTACTTGAAGATCGGCTCCGTTACCAGGGCCAGGGCGGGATCCTCCGGCATGGCGGACGAGATCGCCACGTCGGCGAGCCGGTTGGCCACCAGGACGGGCATCTCCTTGGTCACCGCGACGCCGGCCGACACCTCGACCGAGCCGGGGAAGCGCTTGGAGAACGCCTCGGTCAGCGGGCTGACCACGAACTCGGCGATGGTCGAGGTGGACACCACCCGCAGCTGCTCAGGCGCGCCCTGCGCGGCCCGCACGGCGGCGTGCGCCTCGGCGCCGAGCACGACGATCTGCGAGGCGGTCGCGAGGAGCCGGGAGCCTCCCGCGGTCAGCGTCATGCCGACGGGGCCGCGGGTGACCAGCTGATCGCCCAGGTGCTGCCGCAGAGCCGACAGGGCCTGGGAGACCGCCGACTCGCTGACGCCCAGCGCGTTGGCGGCGGCGGTCACCGAGCCGAGCCGGGCGACCAGGACGAACGCGTTGAGCTGAGTAAGCGTCATTTGAGCATCATTATGCCCGCTAGCCGGGACACTAGTGACCGTCATGCGGGCGACCAGCGACAAAGCTGACCGCCGCCGGCGTCAGGTCACGTCACGGCGGCGGGTCACGACGATACCGGCCGCCGTGAGGGCCGCCGCGTAGCCGACCATGATCACCAGTCCCGCCCACTGGGGCGGGCCGTGCGGGAATGCCCGGCCCGGCGTGATCATGACGTTAGAGGCGACGGCCGGCGCGATGACCGGGGCGCCCAGCACCCAGCCCTGGCGGTAGACCTGGTAGATCAGGTGGAAGATGATCTCCACGACGGCGAAGCCGCCCAGGTAGACGGCAATGCCGGCGACGACCGAGCCGACCTGGCTGCGGATCAGCGCGCCGAGGCCCAGCCCGAACACGGCCCAGATGACGAACGCGAGCAGGTTCAGCAGCACCGAGCGGACCACGGTCCAGCCGGCCAGCGAGGTGCTGACGTGCTGGCTGTGCAGGTAGAGCGGCGTGACCACCCCGTTGATGACCGTGGCGACCAGCCAGAACAGCGCGCCGAAGCAGCCCGCGGCGGCGAGCTTGGCCAGGATGACCTGGGACCGGCGCGGCACGGTCATGAACGTCGCGGTCGCGGTCTGGTGGGCGAACTCGCTGGTCACCACCACGACGCCGAGCAGCATGACGAACAGGACGCCCAGGAACTGGCCCGAGGTCATCATGCTCACGGCGATCGAGGCCACGCCCGCGGGCGTGCGGGCCTGGGCGGCCTGGGCCAGGGCCTGCGCCCGGTCCGAGACGCCCGGCTGCGGGTACAGCTGATAGTGGTGACTGAACCCGTTGCTGGTCAGCGCCAGCGCCGTGAACACCGTGAAGCCGATCAGGAAGAGCCACCACATGCTGGTGGTGCGGATCTTCATGATCTCGGCCCGGACCAGCCGCAGCGGGGTGGTGCCGGTGTCCTTGGCCCGGTCAAGCGCCGGGCTGTCCAGCGTGGTCACCGGATCGCCTCCTGTCCCGTGGTGAGCTCGAGGAAGACGGCCTCCAGGTCAGGGCGCTCGGTGGTCAGCTGGTGCAGGGCGACGCCGGCCCGCTGCGCGGCGTCGCCGATCGCGGCGGCGTCGACGCCGGTGATGTACACCTCGCCGGCGCCGGCCGGCATGACGACGGCGTCCCCGCCGAGCGCCGCGGTCAGCTTCTCCAGCTCAGGAGTGCGGACCAGGGTCCGGCCGCCGGGTGCCGCCGAGCCGAGGATGGACGCGGTGGTCCCCCGGGCGGCGAGCCGCCCGGCGGCGATGATGATCAGGTCATCGGCGAGCAGTTCCATCTCCGGCATCAGGTGGCTGGACACCAGGATCGTGCGGCCGCCCGCCGCCAGCGTCCGCAGCAGGTCCCGCATCCACCTGATGCCCTCCGGGTCCAGCCCGTTGGCCGGCTCGTCGAGGACCAGCACCTGCGGATCCCCCAGCAGCGCCGCCGCGACGCCGAGACGCTGCCGCATGCCCAGCGAGTACCCGCGGAACGCGCGGTCGCCGGCCGCGGTGAGCCCGACGAGCTCGAGGACCTCATCCGCCCGCGCCAGCGGGAGGCCGGCCGCCTGGCAGACGACACGCAGATGATTGCGCCCGGTGCGGCCCTGGTGAGCCCCGCTGGCCTCCAGGACGCCGCCGACCCGGCGGATCGGCTGGTCCAGGTCGGCGTAGCGGACTCCGCCGATGGTGGCGGTTCCCGCCGTCGGCTCGACCAGGCCGAGGATCATGCGCAAGGTGGTGGTCTTCCCCGCGCCGTTGGGGCCGAGAAACCCGGTCACCCGGCCCGGTTCCACGACGAACGACAGGTTGTCCACGGCCTTGACGTCCCGGTACTGCTTGGTCAGGCCGGAGACGGCGATCCGTCCCTCGGCCAGCCGCCCGGCCGGGACCGGCCTGCCCCCGGTGGGCCGGCCCGCCGATCTGAGCGGCACGTCGAGGATCCGGGCCGACCCCCCGTTGCCTCCGTTGCGCTGCCACAGCCAGGCCAGGCCGCCCAGCACCAGAACGGCGATCAGGATAACCATCAGACCCCTCCTGCCGCGGCGGCGCCCTCCGGGGCGCAACTCTACATAGGAAGAGTTACCCGGGCAAGCCAGGCCTAGCCGGGGCGGACCAGGCCGGCCCGGAAGGCCAGGACCACCAGCCGGGCGCGGTCCCTGGCCCCCAGCTTGGCCAGGATCCGGCTGACGTGGGTCCTGGCGGTGGGGACGCTCATGATCAGGCGCTCGGCGATCTCGGTGTCGGACAGCCCGGTGGCGATGAGCGCGAGCACCTCGCGCTCGCGCACGGTGAGCTGTTCCATGGCCCCGGCCGGGGGCCGCAGCGGGTCAGGCTGCCGGGCGAAGTGCTCGATCAGGCGGCGGGTGACGTTCGGCGCGAGCAGGGCCTCGCCCGCGGCGATGACGCGGATGGCGGCGAGCAGTTCCTCGGGCGGCCGTTCCTTGAGCATGAACCCGCCGAGCACGGCCAGGTCGGGCTCGGAGTCGATGAGCATGCGGAACCCGGCCCGCACGATGGCCTGGTCGTCGGCCACCACCACGCCGATGCTCCCGCTCATCACGCGACCTGGCCGGCCTGGCCGGTCTCGAGGCCTGACGGTCACAGGACCGCCCGCACCGCCTCGGCGGCCACGGCGCGCAGCCGGGCCCGCAGCTCGGCGCCCGCGGCCCGGCTGGTCTGGGCCTCGACGATGCGCAGGCCGGTGCCCTGCAGCGCCTTGGTCAGGTCGCCGGGCTGCTCCAGGCGCTGGTAGGGCAGGCCGAACGCAGCGGCCAGGTGGTGCAGCCCGGCGCCGTGCGGGGTGCCGAAGAGCCGCTCGAACGAGCCGGGGAAGGCGGCCTGTTCCAGGGCGGAGAAGATACCGCCGCCGTCGTTGTTGACCACGACCAGGCACAGGTCCGGGCGCGGCTCGTCGGGGCCGAGGGCCAGCCCGGCCGCGTCGTGCAGGAAGGCCAGGTCCCCGACCAGGGCGAACGCCGGGCCGCCGTGGGCCAGCGCGGCACCGATGGCCGACGAGGTGGTGCCGTCGATCCCGCTGGTGCCGCGGCTGGCCAGCACGCGCAGGTCCGCACGCGGATAAAAACCAAGGTCTAGATCCCGAACCGGCTGGCTCGACCCGGTCCACAGCAGGGCTCCGTCCGGCAGCGCGGCGGCCAGATCCCGGGCCAGCCGCGGCTCGGTCAGGTTCTCGCCGTCGTCGAGCACGGCGTCCACCGCGCGGCGCGCCGCGTCGTCCGCCCGCCGCCAGGCGTCCAGCCAGCCGCTGTCCCCCGGTGTCCCGGTGAGCCGGAGTACGGACGCGACATCGGTGGCGGCCCGCTGCGGGTCGGCCCACAGCCCGGGCCCCTGCGCGACGACCACGTGCCTGCGGACCGAGCCGGCGCCCAGGAAGGCGTTCTGCGGGCGGGAGAGCCCGGGCCGGCCCGCCGAGACGATCAGGTCCGGCCGGTGCGCCTGGACGAACTCCGGCGTGGCGAGCAGGTACTGGTAGGCGGACAGCGCGTTCGGCCCGCACCGGGCGCCGGACGAGGGCTCGGCCAGCACCGGCCAGCCGGCCCGCGCGGCCAGGCCGGCCAGGACCGGGGCGTCGTAGTCGCCGTCGCCGCAGACCACCACGCCGCGTTCGGCCCAGGGCAGCTCGAGTTCGTCCCCGGTGACTTCACGGTCACCAAACCGCGTCCACGGCTGCCCGCCGGGCCGCCCGTCCAGGGGCTCCGGCCACGGTTCGCCGCCGGCCGGCACGAGCGGCTCCCGGAAGGGCAGGTTGAGGTGCACCGGGCCGGTCAGGCCGCCGGTGCGGCCCGCCGCGCGGGCCCAGGCCTGGCAGGCCAGCGAGCGCCAGTAGGCGGTCATCCCCGGCCGGGCCTCGGGCGGCCCCACCTCGCAGAACCAGCGCACCGCGCCGCCGTACAGCTTGATCTGGTCGATGGCCTGGTTGGCGCCGATCCCCCGCAGCTCCGGGGGCCGGTCGGCGGTGAGCACCAGCAGCGGGACGGCGGACTCGCTGGCCTCGATCACCGCCGGGTGGAAGTTGGCCGCCGCCGTGCCCGAGGTACACAGCACCGCCACCGGGCGGCGGCTGGCCTTGGCCAGGCCGAGCGCGGTGAACGCGGCGGAGCGCTCGTCGATGCGCACGTGCAGCCGCACCCGCTGCTCCTGCGCGGCCTCGAAGAAGGCCATGGCCAGCGGGGTGCTGCGCGACCCGGGCGCCAGCACCACCTCGCGCAGCCCGCAGCGGATCAGCTCGTCGCTGAAGGCGACTCCGAACGCGGTGGAGGGATTCATCGGCGTCACGACCCGCTCGCCGGGACGGCCGCGACGGGCAGGAAGCGCGCGGCGGCCGCGGCCCGCTCCCGCCACGGGGCCGGGTCGGTCTCCCAGCGGGCCAGCTGACCGGGGTCCACGGCCGGGCGGCGGACCGGCAGCGCCCCGGCCTCGGCGGCCAGCGGGTCGGCCGTGACGTCCCCGGACAGCAGGGACATGGTGCCCAGGCCGCAGGCGTAGGGCAGTTCGGGGAGCGCGGCGGCCAGCGCCACCCCCGCGGCGAGCCCGACCGAGGTATCGACCGCGCTCGACACCACGACGGGAAGGCCACAGGCCTCTGCCACGCCGAGCGCAGCCCGGACCCCGCCGAGCGGCTGGACCTTCAGCATCACGATGTCGGCCGCGCCGGCCGCCCGCACCCGCAGCGGGTCCTCGGCCCGGCGGATCGACTCGTCGGCCGCGACCGGGATATCGATATGTCGACGCAGCTCGGCCAGCTCGTCCAGGGTCGCGCAGGGCTGCTCGGCGTACTCGAGCCCGAACCGGGCCAGCTGCCGCAGCATCCGCGCCGCCTGGCCGGGGTCCCAGCCGCCGTTGGCGTCGACCCGGATCCTGCCGTCCGGGCCGAGCGCCGCCCGGACCGCCTCGACCCGCTCGATGTCCGCCCCCTCGGCCTGGCCGCGCTCGGCCACCTTGACCTTCGCGGTCCGGCAGCCCGACCGGGCCACGATCGCGGCGGCCTGCTCGGGCCCGACCGCGGGCACGGTCACGTTCACCGGGATCCGGTCCCGGACCGGCGCCGGCCACCCCCGGGTCGCGGACTCGATGGCGCTGGCCAGCCACCGGGCGCTCTCCTTCGGGCCGTACTCGGCGAACGGCGAGAACTCGCCCCACCCGGCCGGCCCCTCGATCAGCGCGCCCTCCCGGACCGTGATCCCCCGGAACCTGACCGGCATCGGGATCGCGAACGCCCGCAGCCCGTCGATCATCCCCGCCAGGTCCCCCGTCACCACGCCCCGCTTTCATGATCGTGGACCGCCATTGCCCCCATAGGGGAGGTAGCGATCCACGATGAGCAAGGCCCGGTCATGTGGCCGTGAGAATGATCACAGGGACAGCCGCCATTCGGTCATTCGTAACCTCCCAGAGCCAGGGTTCTAACCTTAACGACGTGGCAGAGCGTCCTTTGCGCGCGGTCCTGGTGGAGCGCGCGACCCCGCGGCTGGTCGAGTTGCTGGCCGCGGCCCTGGAAGGCACCGGGCCCGCGATCCTGCCGCTGGACGCCGGGCTGCCTGCCGGGCGCGTCGCCGAGCTGATCGCCGCCCTCAGGCCGGGCTCGATCGAGGACGCCGGGGCTGTCACCCCGCTCCGTTCGGCCGAAAAAGCGGGCGTCGCCGAAGGTACGGCGGTGGTGGTCGGCACCTCGGGATCCACCGGCGCGCCCAAGGGGGTGGAGCTGAGCGCGGCCGCGCTGCGGTACTCGGCGCGGGCCTCGCTGGACCGGGTGGGCGCCCGGGCCGGCCAGCGCTGGCTGTGCTGCCTGCCGGCCACCCACGTGGCCGGCCTGCAGGTGCTGGTGCGCTCGCTGGTCAGCGGGACCGAGCCGGTGCTGGCCGAGCGCGCCGACGCCGGGACGGTGGCCGACGCGGCCGCGTCCGGCTGCGCGCACGTCTCGCTGGTCCCGACGCAGCTGCAGCGCCTGCTCGCCGGCGGCGGCCCGGCGGCGCTGGCCGGATACTCGTCGGTGCTGCTGGGCGGGGCCGCGGCGCCCGCTCCCCTGCTGGCCGCCGCGCGGACGGCGGGCGTGCCGGTGGTGACGACCTACGGCATGACCGAGACCTGCGGCGGCTGCGTGTACGACGGGGTTCCGCTGGACGGCGTGCGGGTCGAGATCCGCGACGACGGCCGGATCTGGATCGGCGGCCCTGTGCTGTTCTCGGGATACCGCGGCGGGCCGGGGGCCCCCGCCGACGGGTGGTTCCGCACCGGCGACCTTGGCCGCCTGGACTCCTCGGGACGGCTGACGGTACGCGGCCGGGCCGATGACGTCATCAACACCGGCGGGCACAAGGTGGTCCCCGGCGAGGTGGCGGCGGTGCTGGCCACCTGTCCGGGAGTCAGGGACGTGGCGGTGGTGGGGCAGCCCGACCCCGAATGGGGCGAACGGGTCGTCGCGGTGGTGGTCCCGGCCGACCCGGCCGACCCGCCGGCGCCGGAATTGCTCCGTCTGCGTGTGCGCGAGCGCCTGCCGCGTTACGCTGCTCCAAGCAAGGTCGTGACGGTCGATGCCGTTCCCACGCTCCCGAACGGGAAGCACGACCTCGTACGGCTCAGGCTCGAGCTGCTACGGCGGGAACAAACTGAGGCGGAGAACGTTACTTAATAGTGCCCGGACAAAGTCTCCCGCTGAAGACTACGCGGGGCGGCGAGGGGTACTTGGTGGGAGCCCAATTGAACGACGTAAGTAGTGCGTGCGTTGTTACGAGGAGGAGGGAGGTGCCTCATGCCGCGGATCGCCATGGCGACGTCAACTGCCGAGCGTATCGCCAGCTCGGATGACGAGGCGAGCACGACCCGGGTGGATGAACTCATCCAGCGCGGGCGAAGCCAGGGTCACCTGTCTCTTGCGGAGCTGAGGACGGCCTTCGACGAGGCAGGACTCACGCCGGCCGAGGGACGGTCCATTCTGCGTGAGCTTAGCGAGGCCGGCGTGCGGCTGGCGAACGAGCTGGCCGACAGCAAGAAGGCGCCGAAGAGCCGCCCGGCTCGCTCCGCGCCCGCTCCGGCGCGAGCCGCCAAGGAGGCGGAGGTCGCGGAGTCCGGGGCTGAGCTGAGCGACGCCGAAATTGACCTGGCTGATGCCGACGTGATGAACCTCGAGGCAGAGGCGGCCGCGCTCGGCGAGGCCGACAAGCTGCCCGAGGCGGACCTGGACGACCAGACGCCCGCCATGGGCGACTCGGTTCACACCTACCTCAAGTCCATCGGGCGCACCAGCCTGCTCACCGCCGAGCAGGAAGTCGACCTGGCCAAGCGGATCGAGGCCGGGCTGTTCGCCGAGCACAAGCTGGAGACCGCGACCGGTCTTGACGAGAGCTTCCGGCGTGAGCTGGAGATGGTCGCCGAGGACGGGCGGCGCGCCAAGGCGCACATGCTCGAGGCCAACCTGCGGCTGGTCGTGTCGGTGGCCAAGAAGTACAGCGACCGGGGCCTGTCCCTGCTCGACGTGGTGCAGGAAGGGAACCTGGGCCTGATCCGGGCGGTCGAGAAGTTCGACTACACCAAGGGCTACAAGTTCTCCACCTACGCCATGTGGTGGATCCGGCAGGCCATCCAGCGCGGTTTCGCGGACTCGGCCCGGACCATCCGGCTGCCGGTGCACGTGCTTGAGATGCTGTCCAAGCTGTCGCGCGTCGAGCGTGACATGCACCAGCGCCTTGGCCGCGAGCCCACTCCGGAAGAACTTGCCGTGGAGCTGGACCGGACGCCGGACCAGATCGAGGAGCTGCTGCGCACCTCGCGCCAGCCGATCTCGCTCGACTCCACGATCGGCGAGGACGGCGAGACCTCGATCGGCGACCTGATCGAGGACGTCGACGCGCCCGAGGCCTCCGAGCTCGTGGACCGCCAGCTGATGGCCGAGCAGCTGCGCTCGGCGCTCGACGCGCTGACGCCGCGCGAGGCCACGATCATGGCCATGCGGTTCGGTCTCTACGACGGCAACCCGCACACGCTGGACGAGATCGGCCGGGCCCTCGGCCTGACCCGCGAGCGGATCAGGCAGCTCGAAAAGCAGTCGCTGTCCAAGCTGCGTCACCCGAGCCGCGCGCAGCCGCTGCTCGACTTCGCCAGCTGATCATTTCCTTAGTTTCGCCTCGCGACATGAATGCCGGGCCCGACCTCCCGCCGGGCCCGGCATTCGGCTTCCCCGGGCTGAGCGGTCGCAATCAGTGACGGTACTGGTCAGATCTTGCTCATTGGCCTGCCTGTTAACTCCTGATACGGCAGGATGAACTCTGCCAGGAAGGCGACCGGGCAACTAGTGCGGCATCTCCCGCTGCCCCTGATGCGACCTATGGCCAAGGGGAGCCTGCGTGACCAACAGGAACGAAACCGTTTTGCCTGCTGCGAGCCGCCTCGAGGCGGACGGCAGCGCCGTCGCCGTCGGGACCCGGCCCACCGGGGCCCGGCCCATCGGGGCCGCCGCCGACGCGCCGCGCGGCAGGAACTGGCCGTTCGCGCTGCTTCTGGTGGCGGGCTGGCTGGTCCAGGCCGGGCTGCGCGCGTGGTTCAGCCGGGCGCAGGTGGTGCCGCTGGACAATCCCGACGAGACCGCGTACCTGATCGCGGCGCGGGTCCTCGCGGGCGGCCCGGCGGCCGACTTCTCCGGCATCACGCTGTACCACTCCACGCTGTACCAGGGCGGCTATCCGCTCCTGATCACGCCGGTCTACTGGTTCACCAGCAGCCCCACGGCCGTGTACCACGGCGTGCTGCTGATCAACGCCGCGGTCAGCGCCGCCGTGATGCCGCTGGGCTACCTGGCCTGCCGCCGGCTCGGGCTCGGCCGCCCGGCCGCCTACGCCGTGGCCATGATCGCGGCGCTGCTGCCCGCCGGGTTCTTCTTCAGCGAGTACGCGATAGCCGATGCGATCTTCCCGGTGGTCACGCTGGCCTGGCTGCTGGCCATCCACAGCTGGCTGGTGGCCGCCTCGCCGCGGGCGCGGTACGCGGCGGCCATCGGTTCCGCCCTGCTGTCCGGGTATGCCTACGCGGTGCATCCCCGTGGCCTGGTGCTGCTGGCCGGCTTCGCCGCCGTCGGCGCATTCGTCGCCTGGCGCCGGCCCGCCGTCCGCGGCAGCGCGGCCGCGGCCGCGCTGACCCTGGCGGTGACCGCGGGGGCGGGCTGGACCCTGAACCGCTACCTGGCCTCCGCCCTCTACGCGGAGGGCACGCGCAGCCTTTCCGGCCAGCTGGTGAGCACGCTGGGCAGCGTGTACGGGGCCATCCACGTGGCCGAGATGGCAGGCGGCCAGTTGTGGCGGCTGGTGCTGGACAGCTGGGGTATCGCCGGGATCGGCCTAGCCGCCGCGGTGGCCGTCGCCGTGCGGGGAGGCCTGGGCTGGTCTACCGCGCGGCGCGGCGGGCCGGCCGACCTGCGGATCATGGCGTGGCTGTCGGTCGGCGTCACCGTGGTGATCGCCAGCACGGCGTCGGCCGCGCTGCCCCCTCATCAGTCGCTGACCTGGGCCTCCGGACGCTACCTGGACGGCATGACCGTCACGTTCTTCCTGGTCGGCGCCGTGGTGCTGCTGCGGGCGGCCGTCCGGCCGATCCTCGCCTGCACCGCGTGCGTCGTGGGCTTCACCCTGCTGGCCGCGGTGACGGTGGCCGTGTACGCCGGAACCTCCCTGCCCACCGAGCGAGGGAGGAGGTTCAACTTCGGCGAACCCGCCGTGCTGACCCAGAACTGGAAACAGGCCAGCGTCATGGTGGCGACGGCGTCGGTGCTCGGCCTGCTCCTTGTATGGGTCTACTTCGCCATCCTCGCGCGCTACCTGAGGATCCTGACCTGCGTCCTGGGCGCCGCGGTAGCGGCGGTGAGCCTGGCGGCCGTGGCCCAGCTGACGGCCTATTGCTCGGTGGCCGACAACGCCTGGGCCCGGGCGATGGGCATAACGCAGATGGCGGCGGCCGGCAGGCTGAAGCCCGGTGAGCAGATCGCCGTGGCCCACGACCTCACCGGGGTGCTGCGGCTCGCGCAGACGTTCGAGGTGTCATCGACGCGGGTGCAGTTCTTCGATCCGCTCCAGGAACCGCCCCCGGACGGCGTGACCGTGATCGACGCGGGATGGCCGGCCGGGCAGCCCGCGCGGGCGAGCTGGCCGGACGCCCCGGCCAACTGGCGCATCGTCGCATCCAACCGGTTCGGCGGCTGGGTCGTCTGGCGCAGGTAAAAGGAGTCGGCTCTAGTTACCGGGCGCGGCGGCCTGGTAGAGGTCGGCGCCGGTCGGCGAGATCTCCCGGGTGACCTGGCCGCGGACCAGGAGCACCTCCAGGTGGGCGGCGGTCTCGTTGACCGCCTGCACCTGGCCGAACAGGTCCAGGTCGCCGAACGGGCGGAGCCGCCTGGTCCACTTGATCGCCCGGGCCACCTCGTACGGGGTGGCGTGGCCCGCCAGCACGGCCTGATAGGTCTCGGCGAGGCGCTGATCGTGGTGGGCCAGCAGCTCGTTGACCCGCGCGTGGGTGCTGTCGCTGACCGGGCCATGGGCGGGCAGCAGCCGGGCGTCGGGCAGCGCGAGCGTGCGGGCGAGCGAGCTGAGGTAGTCGCGCAGCGCCATCCGGTTGCCCGCGGGCTCGAAGCCGATCGAGGGCGTGATGTGCGGGAGCACGTGGTCGCCGGCGAACATGATCTCGGACGCGGCGTCGTGGTAAACCAGGTGGCCGCGGGTGTGGCCGGGGGTGTGGACCGCCCGCAGGGTCCGCGTCCGCAGGTCCAGGTCGGCGCCGTCGGCCACCCACCGGTCGGGGTCTTCCCAGTCGGTGAACATGGGGCCCTGCCGCTCCAGCATCGGCAGCTTGCCGATCAGCTCCGCCGCCCCCAGCCGGCGCAGGCTGTCCGCGCCGAAGACCCGGTGGCCGCCGGTGCCGTTGATCATCTCCCTGGTCGCGGTCAGGTTCACTCGCTCGTCCTCGCCGAGCGAGATCAGGCTGCGGAATTCCCGCCGCAGCTCCATCGCCAGGGAGTAGTGGTCGATGTGAACGTGGGTGACGAAGAAGTTGCGGACGTCGCCGAGCCCGTAGCCGAGCTGGCGCAGCGACTCGGTGAGCCGTTCCCGGGCCGCGATGATCGCCATCCCGGCGTCGATGAGGTCCACTCCCCCGGGGTCGGTGATCGCGTAGACGTTGACGCCTTTCAGCCCGTCCAGCGGCAGCGGCAGCGGGATCCGGTGCACGCCTCCGCCGAGGTCTTCAACCTTGGGTTCAGTCCAGGCGTACCTGTCAGCCGCCGCGTGGCTCATCGTGCCGTTGATCCTTCCCTCCGGACCCAAGACCCCGCGAGCCCTGAGCTACCTGCTAGGTAACGATACCGGAGGCAGCCGCCGGTTCTGCCTCCTGCCCGTCTCCGGCCTTCCAGATGGTGGGTCCGGCCGGGAAAACACCGTCGGACTGAGTCAGCGTCAGCAGCACGCTTTCTATGCCCAATTCAAAAACTACCTCCTCTTCGAAGCCGGGCCACAGCTGGCCGCCGCGTTCGGTCCGGACCTGCCCGCGCACGATGCGGTCCACCGCCGCATCGGTGACTTCCCGGGCCCGGCCGGTGAGGGCGAGGCCGTCGTCCTGCCGGGGCGGCGGGCAGGTCTCGCTGTGCAGCGCGTAGCGCCCGTCCCGCCGCAGGTCCTGCCGCTTGGGTCCCGCGATGACCAGCAGGTGCAGGCCGGCGGGGCTGATGACCGGGCACACCGGGTGCACCCGCGGGCCGCCGTCGGCCCGGACGGTAGCCAGGAAGGCCAGGCCGATGCCGGCCCCGTAGAGCTGCCTGCGCCCGGCGCCGGCCAGGGCGGGCTGCTGTCGCTCGAATTCAGTCCAGGTGATCATCTCGCCGACGTTACGCCGCTATCGCTGACATCTTGTGTCAGTATCTGGGTCTAGTCTTTCGCTCGTGCGCGCCGATCGCCTGCTGTCGCTGGTCCTGCTGCTCCAGGCCCGGGGCCTGGCGACCGCGCAGGCGCTGGCGGCCGAGCTCGAGGTCAGCGTCCGGACCGTCTACCGGGACCTGGAGGCGCTCAGCGCCGCGGGCGTCCCGGTCGTTACCGAGTCAGGCCCGGGCGGCGGATGCCGGCTCATGGACGGGTATCGGTTCCCGCTGCGCGGCCTGCGGCCCGCCGAGGCCGAGGCCCTGCTCATCCTGGGCGTGCCGGCCGTCCTGCGCGACCTCGGCCTGGACGGCGCCCTGACCACGGCGCACCGGCAGATCCGGGTCACCGCCGGGCTGGCCCCCGGAGCCCCCGGGTCTCTCGGGGCCGGCCCGGCGCTGGTCCACCTCGATATGCCACGGTGGTTCGGGGGGCAGGAAGAGGCGCCCGGCCTGCGGGAGCTGGCCCGGGCGGTGCGGCTGGGCCGGAGGGTGGCCTTCCGCTATCTCTCCGGCGGGTCCGCCGACGGCGAGCTGCGCGTGGCCGGGCCGCTGGGCCTGGTGAACAAGGCGGGGGTCTGGTACCTGGTGGCCGTGGCGGGACCTGGGGAGGTCCGGGTGTTCCGGGGCGGGCGGGTGTCCGCCGCCCGTGTCCTGCCCGAGACCTTCGAGCGGCCTGAGGATTTCGAGCTGGCCGGGTTCTGGGCCCGGTGGTCGGCCGAATTCGAGGCCAGCAGGCCCCGGCTGCAGGTCACGGTGGCGGCCTCACCCCGGGCGCTGGCGGTGCTTCCCGAGGTCTTCGGGCCGGCGGCCGGGCCCGCGCTGGCCGCGGCGGCGCCGCCTGGCCAGGACGGCTGGCGGGTGGTGACGCTGCCGTTCGAGCACGAACTGGCGGCCGCGCACCGGCTGGCCGGGTTCGGCGATCAGGTCGAGGTCCTCGACCCGCCGTCAGTCCGGGCCAGGCTGCTGACCATCGCCCGCGAGATCCTCGCCCGCTACCAGCCAGCAGACCCTCGTCGCGGCTCGTTCCCTGATGGGATCCCTGACCGCGACGATGACACATCGTGACGCATCGACCGGGACGATGTCGTCGCGGGCCGAGGGCTGGGGGCCGGAGAACGCGTGAGGCCTGCGGGGCCTAGGTGGCGAAGATCTCGCGGACCTCGCGGGCGGCGTAGTAGACCAGCACGTATCCGGCGGCGGGGTCGGCCCACCACCAGCCGAGAGCGGCGTTCAGGACCAGTCCGAGGAGCACCGCCGAGGCCAGGATGCCGTCGATCATCGTTACCCGGCCTTCGGTCCGCAGCACCGGGTTGCCCAGGGCCCGGCCGGTCCGCGCCTTGCCGGCGGCGAGCGCGAACATCATCGCCGCGGTCATCGCGGTCCAGATGATCCCGGGTACCGAGTGCCCGGGATGGTAGCCCGCCGCCAGTACCACGGTCGACTGGATCAGCAGGTATACGGCCAGGGCGGCGAACGCGTACCCGATCAGCCGGCTGCGGACACGATGATGCCCGCCACCATCACCGGATGGATGAGGTGGTAGGCCGAACGGCCCAGCCGGCCCGGGTCGTCTGAGCGGGCGATCTTCTCGGCCGCGGCCTCGGCGCTCTGGTCGAAGTACAGCCACCACAGTCCGACCGAGCCGGCGAACGCGACGACGAAGGCGGCCAGGGTGGCCGCGGTGGGCGACTCCACGTCGGTCAGGGTCGCGCCGATGATGACGATCGACTCCCCCAGCGCGATCAGGATGAACGCCTGGCAGCGCTCGGCGAAGTGGCCGCCCTCGATGGTCCAGTCCGAGGTGTGCGACCGGCCGAGGCCGGGCGTGGCGAAGCCGACCGCGCCGCCGATCAGGTCAACGGCCACCGCGAGCAGCCACAGCAGGTACCTGGCCGAGCCGTGCGCGAAGCCGCCCGCCAGGGCGAGCGCGCCGCTGGCCACGCACCAGGCCAGGATGCGCTCGAAGTTGGCCTGCAGAGCCTGGCCGCGCAGCGCGATCACCATGAAGGCGCTCCGGCCGACCTGCTGGATGGCGTAAGCGCCGCCCACCCACAGGCCCAGGTTCTCGAAGGCCCGGGGCAGCGAGACCGACATGGCCAGGCTGATCAGCATGAGCACCACGAGCAGCAGCCGGACCGCCATCCGCTCCGGGTCCAGCCAGTTCGTCACCCAGGTGGTATAGGCCCAGACCAGCCAGACCATCACCAGCAGCAGCCCGGCCTGCAGCGCGCCCGCCACGGTGGGGTGACGCAGCAGGTAGTGCGACAGCTGGGTGACCGCGAACACGTACACCAGGTCGAAGAACAGCTCGATATTCGTGACGCGCTGCAGGCCGCTGCGGTCGCGCAGGAGCCGTGCGGTCTGCGCGACCGCGGACCCCGCGGAGCCCCTGGGCTCGGACTCGGTCAGGTCGCTCACGCGAAGAGCCTCACCAGGCGTAGTGCTCCGGGGCGGGGCGGTAGCCGGGGAACAGGTCGTCGAGCCGCTTGAGCACGTCGTCGTCCAGCGGGAGGGTCACGGCGCGCTGCGCGTCCTCCAGCTGGCCCACGGTGCGTGGCCCGATGATCGGGCCGGTGACGCCCTCCTGGTGCAGCAGCCAGGCCAGCGCCACGTTGGCCGGCTCCTCGCCCAGTTCGTCGCACAGGTCCTCGTAGGCCGCGATCCGCTCGCGGTTCTGCTCCACGGTTTCCCTGGCCCGGCCGGCCAGGCGGCGCCGTCCCTCGCGCTCCTTCTTCAGCACCCCGCCGAGCAGCCCGCCCTGCAGCGGGGACCACGGGATCACGCCGACGCCGTACTCGATCGCCGCGGGCAGCACCTCGAGCTCGATCTCCCTGGTCATCAGGTTGTAGATGGACTGCTCGCTGACCAGGCCGAAGAACCCGCGGGCGGCGGCGGTGTCGTTGGCCTGGGCGAGGTGCCAGCCGGCGAAGTTGGACGAGCCGACGTAGAGGATCTTGCCCTGGTGGACGAGCACCTCCATGGCCTGCCAGATCTCGTCCCACGGGGTGTCCCGGTCGACATGGTGCATCTGGTACAGGTCGATGTAGTCGGTGCGCAGCCGGCGCAGCGACGCGTCGCAGGCCCGCCGGATGTTCAGCGCCGACAGCTTGCCCTCGTTCGGCCAGTCGCCCATGGCCCCGTACAGCTTGGTGGCGAGCACGGTCCGCTCCCGCCGTCCTCCGCCGCCCGCGAACCACTCGCCGATGATCTCCTCGGTCCAGCCGGAGTGCGACTGCTCGTGCTGGGCGACCTGGCCGGGCGGGGTTTGCATCCCGCCGTAGCGGTTGGCGGTGTCGAAGAAGTTGACGCCGATCTCGTGCGCGTGATCCATGATCGCGTCCGCTTCGGTCGGCGGGGTCAGCGGCCCGAAGTTCATGGTGCCGAGGCAGAGGCGGCTCACGCTCAGGCCGGACCGGCCAAGGTGGATATATTCCATGCTCCTACCCTTTCACGGCGGCCTGGTTTCACTCGTCCGGTGCCGCGCCACCCGCTCCCGGGTACCACACGTGGCCGAGCAGTAGCGCCGCGCCGCGCCGCGGCCCACGTTCACGAACGGGCGGCCGCATGACGCCGAGGCGCAGAACCCGCCGGGCGGCGCCTGCCGCTCGGCCAGCAGGACGGCCAGCGCCAGGCAGGAGGAGGTGAGGAACCACTCGGCCCACGGTGCGTCGTCGCTGCCGTCCACGTGCAGGTGCCAGCCGGACGCGCCGCCGTGCGTGGTCAGCCGGGGCGGGCGGGCATGCGCCCCGAGCAGGGCGTTGATCCTTTCCGCGGCGGTGCCGGCGTCCGCGGCCGCGAACACCTCTCGCAGCCGGAGGGCGGCCTGGCGCAGGTCCGCGAGATCGCCGCCGGAGATCGCGATCGGCTCGGGCTCCCCGTAGGCGCGGAGCACCGCGATCACCGCGGCACGTTCGGCGGGAGAGCCCGGCTGGCGGCCGTTACCCGCCCGGGGCAGCAGGACGGCGAGGAGGTCCGCGGCGCGTTGCGCGGCGTCGTGCACGCTGCTGCCGAGCAGCGTCCCCTGAACGGTCATGAGCGGCAGTGTAACGTGTTTTTGTGAAATCTAGTTACCGGCCACCGCGCGGGCTGCGCCCGTACCTGGCCGGGGCGGCGGCGGCCCGGGCGGGCGACGAGATGTCGGGGCCGGCGCTGCTGCTGCTCGGCCTGGCGGTGACCGGCCGCCCGGCGGCCGGTTCCGGGCTGCTGGCCAGCGTGACCATCGCCGGGGCCGCGGGCGGCCCGGTGTTCGGCGCGCTGCTGGACCGCAGCCGCCGCCCGGACCGGGTCCTGGCCGGGACGCTGGCCGCCTACGCGCTGGGCCTGGTCGCCGTCCAGGTGGCCGCGGGCGGGCTGCCGATGCCGGCGGTGGCGGTGATCGCGCTGGCCGCCGGGCTGTTCAGCCCGGCGGTGGCGGGCGGCTGGACCGCGCAACTGCCCCGCCTCGTGACCGGGCGCGAACTGGCCCGCGGCTCGGCCTTCGACGCGCTGACCTACAGCGTGGCCAGCCTGGCCGGCCCGGCCCTGGCAGCCGCCCTGGCCGCCTGGCTGGGGGCGAGGGCCGCAGTCCTGACGGCGGCGGCCCTGGTCGCCCTGGCCGTGCCCGCGGCCCGCTCGCTGGACCGCCCCGCCATAACGATCCGCATACCGGACCGCCCCGCCAACGCGGCCCGCTCGCCGCACCGCCCCGCCAACGCGGCCCGCTCGCCGCACCGCCCTGCCATGATCGCGACGGATTTTGAGTCTGGA
>Ga0335073_10003264_pt1 | contig 22565 bp, 25 predicted proteins | sample Lox_Sample_22_FD_207093 | JGI IMG/M metagenome (GOLD analysis project Ga0335073, IMG submission 207093) | Soil microbial communities from Loxahatchee National Wildlife Refuge, Florida, United States - Lox_Sample_2.2 | ecosystem: Environmental > Terrestrial > Soil > Wetlands | place: USA... | reverse complement strand
TCGCCAGAAATTCGCGTCGACTCTGGTGTCTTTGTGCTATCTAGCTCCTGGACTTAGTGAACTCATTTCCGATTGATCAAAGCGCTAAAGCGCAATTGTCACCTGAAGCGCGAGGACCAGGGTATCGCTGATCAGCCCGGTTCCATTGGGCCGGAAGACGCCTTGTATATCCGGTTGCACTGTAAACGATGGAGTTACGTTGTACATGTAGTTAGCTTCGATGATCGCTTCATGTGTCTGTGTTGGCTCATGAGCTGCGCGCTGAGCGTCCCGGAGATCGCTTGAAAACTGGCCCCAGAGTCCAAAGAGGCCCAACTCGTCGCTGGGGCGGTGTGGAATCAGCCCGAAGTACAACAGCCCCGCATCCCAAAAATACTCATCCGTGTTCATCTTAGGCGGCGCATAAGTGAATGCGGCAAATCCCCAAAGACCTTGATGAGGATTGGTTGAGCCGTCCGGCCGCGGAAGAAGTCGCTGCTGCGCCGTAACATACATTTGCCAGGTGCCACCGCGCGTCTGACCGCTCTGAAAATTCAGCACTGGTTCGGAGTCATAGAGCCCGCCGAGCTTGTATATGCCCGGATATCCGAGGTCTCGCAGCGGCTGGGGCGAATAGCCCAGCTCCTCCATGATCGCAACGCCGGAGTTGTGCCGAAGGCTGAAATCAACGCCGTGAAATTTATCGCTGCGGAAGTCCCGGTAGGTGTTATACGCGCCCGTCATCGAGTAGAACTCAGGCGAAACTTGATAGCGTAAGCGAATTCCCCAAGCTGCGCCTGGGTAGCTCGGTATATTAGCGTTAGACGGAATACTCAGTGGGTTGCCGCAGAAGCCGAGGTTTTGCGCAAAACAGTAGAGCGGCGAGGTAGCGAAATCATCCAGTGCATTGATGCGGCCCGCAACGATATCGAGCTTTTTGTGAAAAAATCGTTTCTCGATTGCCAGGTTTACCAGTCGTATCGTTTGATGACCGTAAATCTGCTGTACAGCAAAGTTGTTGGGGATGTCGTTCGACAGACTATTGCCCGTGCGTTCCGACGCCGACGCAAGGAAGTAGGTATCGTCGAGGCCTGGCAACTCGTGGCCGAGCAGCTTCTGCAGATCCACGGCAAGCCCGAGCGCGATGTTGTGCGTGTACCGCAACTTGTGCAAATCTCCGCCTACCGGGTTGCCGGCGGATTCGCTTTCGTAGGAGCCAAAAGCCGAAATTCCGGCGTGGGCCAGGTCGGTGCGTAGTCCATCCCAATTTCCCGTTGCGCCTTTTAGTTGAACCCACGAACCGGGGGAAAACAAAATCTGAGGACTTAGCACGCCCCAATCGGAAGCCCAATCCTCATTGGTCGCGTGCATCCACGACGTCGAGAATGTCTGCGCCTGCGCAGGTGCTGCCGAAAGAACGCCGGCGAGTACGAAGACAGCAACTAGTGATCTGATGATTGCGTGACTCATGCTGGGTTCCTCCAGGGCACTGTCTGTCGAGAAACTACGGTGCCTGTGGGTTTGCGGTCCGCCACTGACGCGAGATTTCCTCGAGGGATTTTCCCTTGGTTTCGGGAACCCAACCGACAATGAAGATGAACGCCGCCACTCCCATCGCGGCATACAGGAAACACAGCGACGGCCCCATCATCGCCACTAGAACAGGGAACGAAAAGCTAACGAGGAAATTCGCCATCCAATTGGCGGCCGTCGATATCGCAGCAGCTCGAGCCCGGGCTCGGTTGGGGAATATTTCCGAAATCATCAGCCAGACGATGGGCCCGAGCGAGAAGGCGAAACAGACAATGTAGAATCCGACGAATCCTATGGTTAAGGGAGCGAGCCAATCCCGGTTGACACCGATCGTTGAACCGAATCGCTGAGCAGCGCCGACTGCGACCAAACTTACTATCATCCCAGCGAGACCCACCAGGAGCAGCGGCTTTCTTCCGATTCGATCTACAAGCCAGATAGCGATCAACGTGGAGAGTACGTTAACCACACCGATCCCAATCGTTGCTGCCAATGCAGTGCTCGCGCTGTCCAGGCCGGCCCTCTGAAAAATCTGTGGAGCATAGTAGATAATTGTGTTGATCCCGGTCACCTGTTGGAAAATGGCGAGCCCGACTCCGACCATAAGCGCCGGACGAAGTCCGGGCATCAGCAGTTCTGACCACGCAGCAGGCCGACTGCGTCCCAAGTCCTCTTGGATTTCTCGTAATTCCGCTTCGATTTCGGCCGGAGACCGCACGAGCGAAAGCGCTTGTCGCGCAGCTTTTTCCGCGCCTGTTTTAAGGAGCCACCGCGGTGACTCGGGCATCACGATCATTCCGAGCACCAGCAATGCGCCGGGGATGAATGCGAGCCCGACCATCCAGCGCCACGCTTGCTCGGGCGCCAAAGCTCGATCGACGACGTAGGAGACGAGGATACCTATGGTGACTGCCAGTTGAAAAAGCGACACCAGCTTGCCACGACTACGGGCTGGCGATAACTCCGCGATATACATCGGTGCCGCTACCGCGGTCATTCCAATCGCCAATCCTATGAGGACGCGGCTCGCGATCAGAATGTCGACGTTGGGCGCGATCGCCGAACAGACCGCGCCCGCAACAAAACTCAACCCGGCGACAATGTTGGTCCAACGTCTGCCGATTGTTTCAGAGAAAGTTCCTCCAACCAGCGCGCCGAATAACGCGCCAAAGGTCACGGCGCTGACGACTAGCCCCTGCTGAGCCGGACCGAGATGGAAATCGGGAACAATGAACAACATCGCGCCTGCAATTACGCCGGTGTCGAAGCCAAACAAAAGGCCGCCGAGCGCCGCGACGGCGGCTATCAACGTGATATACAAGGTAGCTCTGGACCGCCTACCCGAGTTGAGCGGCGCTTCGTTTAATGTCGAGCGAGCCGCGTCATGCGTAGCGATCGTTTCGTCAGCGCGAGTTGCCTCGGGCGTTCTGTCTGGCGTGCGCATGGTTCGGATTTCCTCGTCGGTCAGGAACCTTAGTCACACATTCGATGTGCGTTTACTGCGGTCGCGATCGTCGCCAAAACGAAGTACTTGCCTGATGCGTGTTTGTTTCGTTGCACAACAGCGAAGTTAAGGTAATCCGGCTCAAAAGTCGTTACCTTGAAGTCCTGATTTGGTGTAAAAGCGGTTCTCATTCGGTTTTGCGAGGTCGAGGACATTCGAAAAGAGGACGACTTCAGCAAGACCATTAAATATCTTGCCATTTCGGTTTAATCTCGTTAGTCAATGCTTGTAGCGCGACCCGAATAGGGGAGACGATGAGCGCGTCCCCCGCTTACGCCCAAGGCGTTGGTGGTCCTGCGCTTTCTGGTTGAGCACACGGACGGACAGCTAGTAAGCCCTTGATCAGCTGCTCGATGCGGTTTGATTAATACTGACATCCGGCAGGATAAGGCGCTTATCGTCGATCTCAGTGGCGTGATCGGCGCCCGGGCTAGTAAGCATCTCTTGATCGAGACTCTACGTCGCCCGGGTGTGTGCGGCCTGCATGCAGGCGAAGAGCGGCAAGTTCCTCAGTCGAGTGCTTGTTTGGGAGCGCACGCTATCTCAAGTATGGATGGGTCAGCGACCTTGGTTATGCGGCCGATATACGTTTTCTGCGATCGTGATCGTAGACAAAACGAAGTGGCTTTCACAACAACTTGTTCGTGTTCGTTGAACGCGTAGCGAGAAGGTTAACGTAATCCAGCCTACTCGCCTTTCTCTTGCCATCCTGCTTTGGCGTAAAAATGGCGGACCTAAAGAGCCCGACTAAGCGAGTCAGTAGACCAACTCCACATCGGTCATAGTCAAACTGGTCAAGCCGAAGGCAATTTGTCGCAAGCAGTTCATTCTTGTGCCCTCGCACTTGCACTGGCTGATGATGAGTTTGTTGAGACATGATTCTCAGGCCTCGCGGCGCTGGGGCGACCGAGCGTCTTTACGAGCGCGTTGATCTTCGCGAGGTACGCGCTGTATTCCGGAGCTTCCCGGACTGTGTAGTTCAGATTCTTGAACAAGCCAGTGAGCTGAGTGAAGAAACCGCGCGCTTCCTCCTTATCGGCAAATGGGTAATCTCGCTGAACAATTCCTCGGACCAACGCGAAAGCCTCCTTCTGGCGGTCCAGCGGCACTGAGACATCTACCTTGTCGTAAGCGTCCTGTTGCAGGTACACCATGTCGAGGAAGAGCGATTTTTCGTACGTGACGTAATCTTCGAGCGTAACACCTTCTTCACCGGTGACCTGCATCATCTGATAGATGCTCTCTCCCTTTTGCAGGAGTTGTGAGAGATCGCGCACTGCATCTGTCCAGCCCGGCTGCAGTCGCTGCTCGAAATATGGCCGCAACTGATCTAGATATCGCGACCACGAGATTAGTGGATCGACAGCCGGATAGAACCGCTTGTATGCCCGCGCCGATGACAGCCCCAAGAATGTCTTGACAGTGCCGAGAGTCGATTGTGTAACAGGCTCATCGAAGTTACCACCGGCAGGGGACACAGTGCCGATCATAGTCAGACTGCCCATTGACCCATCGTTCGTTCGCAACATGCCGGCGCGCTCGTACGCGCCTTTGATCGCCGAGTCGAGATAGGCCGGAAAACCTTCATCTCCGGGAATCTCCTCCAAGCGCCCGGATGTTTCGCGCATTGCCTGCGCCCAGCGCGACGTCGAGTCGGCGATCAGGAGGACGTTGAGCCCCATTTGACGGTAATACTCGCCCAGCGTGAGACCCATGTAGATCGAGGCTTCACGGGCCGCAACTGGCATAGATGAGGTGTTGCAGATCACTACCGTGCGGTCCATGAGCAAACCACCGCGCGGATCCTCCATCGTGGAGAAATCCGCGATTGTCTCCAACACCTCGCCCGCTCGTTCGCCGCAGGCGACCTGAATCACGACATCAGCCATAGAATAGCGGGCCATCAGACCCTGAAGCACTGTTTTCCCGGCCCCAAAAGGGCCGGGAATACAGGCGGCTCCTCCTAGCGCGATCGGAAAGAACGTGTCGACTAACCTTATCGTGGTGATGAGCGGTTGGACCGGATAGCAGCGCTCGCACAGTCTACGGCGAAGTAGTCTCTCCGGCAGCTGCCGCCGCACGGGCCACGCTTGCGACATATTCAGCTCGCGCTGTCGACCCGCCGCGTCGCGGAAGTAAGCTACCGGTTCGTTGACTGTGAATTCACCATGCTGGATCGAAGTGATCTCGACCTCGCCCGGCTCGCCGAATGGCACCATGATTTTGTGTACGAAGCGGCGCTCTTGCACCGTGCCGATGGCGTCACCGGCATGGAGGCGCTCGCCCGCTTTGCGCCCCGGTACGAAGGGCCACTTCTTCGTCAGATCGAGTGCGGCCACTGACTCGCCGCGCACGAGGAAGAACCCATCACGTTTGGCCAAGGCCTCAAGCGGATTCTGCAGTCCATCGTAGACCATGCCCAGCAGGCCTGGCCCAAGAGTGGCGGAGAGCAGATCCCCGGTCAGGGTGACCTGCGCTCCGACGCGGACCCCTTGGGTCTCCTCGAAGATTTGCAGGTCAGCGCGCCGATCCTTGACGCGCAGGACCTCGCCCTTGAGTTGCGCGCTCCCGACCTGCACGAAGGCGACCGAGTTCTTCATGATCGGCGCTTCGCTCTCGATGCGCACAATGTTCCCGGTCACCCCGATGACGCGCGTTTCAGGAGTAGAGTTTGGCATATTCACCCATAGCCTCCGTAACCAGTGCTTCGAAAACTGCCCGGCCGCACTCCGCCTGCAATTGCTTCCAGTGGCGAATGATGTCCCATCGAGCGATGTACAGCACCACGGCTTCGAAGCTGAAGCAGTCGTAGTCCTGTGTCCGTCTCCTCACGTATGCCCACGTTTCCGCCAACATCCGCCGATAGAGGGTGAGCACATCTTCGTGCTCGAGCAGTTGATCAAACGGAAGTAGCCAGGGAAAGACGTGGCCCAGCCCGAAGTCGGGCTGGTTGAAGTGGCGACGAATGTGGCCGAACCAATCGCCGAGCCCAGCCACGGGTGCACCCAGTCCGTGGCGACGACGCCGCAAGGCCGCGACGATCATACGCACGTCGATGCCAACGCCAAGCACCTCGCGAACCAACGGATTGGCGACCTCTCGCATGAGATCGCTGTACCGCTTCACCACCGCCGCGTCGGTTGCCTCCACGACCTGTCGGCTCCAAGCGAGGATGTCGAGCATCCGATTCATTGTCTCGGCGTCCTCGGGCTCGAGCAGGTGCAATCGCTTCTGCAGACGTTCAAAAGTGATGGGCAGTCTGTCGACCTCAAAGTGAGGGGGTAGCGCCGGCAAGCTGGAAACAAGCATTTGATATGAATTGGAGCTCACAATGCACCTATCCTGACCACCTCGCATCGAGAAAAGATGGGTGCTCACGCTCAGGCCGCCGACCGATTGGTCTCAGCCACTTCGGGCCGCTTCGTGTTTTCGTGATCAACTACCACCGCGCCGCGGAGCAAGGCGCGGAAGCGAGGAAGCATATGGCGTAGCAACAACTGGCTGACAGCGGACTCCGTCAAGTCGATCTGCACGCTCTCATCCACCAACTTGACTCGAATCCCCACCTGGATGCCGTCTGTGACGCCGAAGCTCAAGCCCTCACGCAACATGCCTCCGCCCAGCGAGAGCACAAAGTGCGCCAGCGTGCCCGGCTTGGCTTCCTCGGGCTTGCGCGTTAAGTCGTCAAGCGAGACGAGTTCGGCAGGGAGCAGCAACACGGCACGCTCCGTTGATGACACCGCCTTGCCCGCAACCTCCAGGATAACACGCTGGAGAAATGCAGGATCCGCGAGCATTCCTTTGACCAATCCCTGCAACATGTTCTGGAACCGGTTGGTCAGGTCGGCTTCCAGCGAGAGCATCGTATCGCGCATCGCCAGGCGAATGGCGTCTTCACCGGCGGATTTCAGTTTCCCGGCATCCTCGTTGGCTCTGACCGCAACGGCCTCCGCCTCTCGCTTGGCTGCCGAAACGATTTCGGCGGCCTGTTGCTGCGCAGCAGTGACGAGCGCTTGAGCTTGACTCCGGCCTTGGCCAATCCCCTCGTCGCGTAACCGTGCGATGAGGATCTCGACTCCGGCGGACTCGACCGCAGGGGTTTGCGGGCTCTGTTGGAGAGCAGCGGTTGCGCCGACTACCGACGACTCGATTCGTTGTTCTGATGTCATGTTAAATTCATCCCTTTGGGATCGCGCCACTGACGATGAGGGCAAACACGAAGGCGAATACCGCAAACCCTTCCACGATCGCTGCTGGCGTCACCGAGATCCCGAAAATCGCCGGCTTGCCCTTGCTGGCGTTGATCGCTGCCGCACAACAGTCGCCTTGTAGAATTCCGATGTACAGCATGGCCACGCCCACTAAGAGCCCCACGCCGAATAAGCCTGGTGAGGTCGCGGGCACCACGGGCCGACTAAGGCTGAACATGATGACTATGCCATAGATGACTATCGAGGACGGTAGCACAGAGAGTCCGATGTATCGTCCATATCCGCCGTCGACTTCCAGAATGGCCCCGCACGCCGCCTTTCCAGCTGTCGTGCAACCGACAGCACTGCCAACCGCCGCCAGCGCTACAGGACTGTAGATCCCGATCCAACCCAAGAGTAAAAGAATATTTTCCATCGATGTCTCCTTATTCGTCCGTTCTCATTGCCTTCTTCTCGAATGGCCGAAACACTTCCCCTTCTTCAGGAAGGCTCCAATTGAAGAACTCGATCAGATTGAGGCGCAGGCCGTGCACGACCCCACTCATGATGCCCATTGCGAAGTTGATGCTGTGGCCCACGAGTAGGACCAGCAGGCCAAGCAACACTCCAATGCCCCTGGACGCGAAGGAGGTCGCGGCCAGGTTGTTGAAAGCCTCCGCGAGTTTGATCGAGGCCAACCCGAGGGCGAACAATCGCAGGTAGCTAAGGACGTCGCCAAAGGCCTTGGACAGTCCAGTGACCCCTTTGAGCCCATCCGCAAGTCGGCCGAATACATTCTTGAGGGATAGGCTGAATGAGCGCTGACTGGTGAACAGCAGTACCAGCACGCTCCCGAGCGCAAGACCCCACAATCCGGCGACTGGCAGGGGACCCAGCTGTGGAAGCTCTGGATAGCTTTTTCCCAGCGCAATGCAAAAGCCGCCAAGAATGATCGCTGCCCATCCCAGCGCGCTCAATGCAGTCGGCGAATGGCGTCGCCACCAGACCGTCACCAGGTTGGCATACACGAGATGCGTCGTTCCGACGGCGATCGCAATCCACATCATCAGGCGTTGATTGTTGGCATCGAGGACGTGTAGCGACGCAAGCCACGAGCCCGCTGGCGGTGCGACTCCGAAGTAGGTCCCCACCATAACGCCGTAAATGAGTGAAAAAATGACTAGCGAAAGCATCACGTCACGCAAGCCTCGACCATTTGCGGTTCGCCCCATTCTCTTCCACATCGCCAAAACAATGACCCCCAACAAGAGGGCGTATCCTGCATCGGAAAAGATCATGGCGAAAAACAGGGCAAACGCGAAAAATACAGCCTTCGAAGGGTCCCACAGGCGATATGCGGGCGTCATGTAGAACTCGACTAGCCCTTCCCCACCGCGCAGCGCCGGTGGGTTGTCCAGCAACGTTGGAGGCGTGTCGCCGGGGGCGGGGCCCGCGATCGTCAGCGCCAGCTGGCGCTCAGCGGCGAACTGACGGAGCGCTGGAGCGCGCGCACTCGGTGCCCAACCTTGTACGGCGAAGACTTGGTCCCGCTCCAGTGCATGCCGCGCGGCCCGCTGTCGATCAGTGCGATCATCTGCCGCATCCAGGTTCTCGCGGAGGGCATTCCTATATCTTGTCAGGCCGATGCGTCGGTAGTCGAGTTCCTCCAGCTCCCTTTCCACTTGTTCCAGACGCCCACGCATCTGTGAGACCGAACGCGGCTCGAGCGGCACCACCGGCACCGGCATGCCCGCAGGTTGATCGGCGGATACGACCACCACGTACGCAAACCGATGGTCGCGGGCCACGACACGCCAGGGAAGTGTGATCGCATCCAGGCGTCGCGTCTGATGGTGTGGAACCATGTAGAACCAGAACCGGAACGCGCCCTTACTGGCCCACTCCGGCGGCAGGTCAAAGTTACCCCAGGGCCCGAGGTCAGCGATCCATTTGCGTAGCTGCTCGCGCTCTTCGGCTAGTGCCCGCGAGCGGTCGCGAACATCGAGCACCTCTTTCACTACCGCCTCGATGTCAGCCTTCTCTGAGTTCCGCGGCGAGCGTCTGCGCAGGGGGCTGTCCACTAAGTACTGCAGTGCCTGGCGAGCATCTGGGTATAAGGTGCCAGGCTCGACCCCTTCGGCCGCGCTTGGTTGCAGGTTGTTCAGATGCACGCAACCGAGACTTTGGAGCCCATCGAGCACCGTGTCCTCTTCGGCCACGGGACCGTACAACGTCACCTTCGATAACGCTACGATGGACATCAATTGATCTCCTGTACAAAATCCTCGGCCGCCGCGGGCTTTCGAGCGCGCTTGCCTTTAGCGATCTTCGAGGTCACTACCGCGGCCCGCCCGACATCCGAGAGAAAGATCTGAATGCGAGCAATATTTCGCTTCGCGTTCGGGATAAGTACTTTCTCGAATAAGTTAACGCGCTGTGTGATGCGCCGGACGGCGCTTTGCATTCGAGCCGACCGCTCGCGACACACATGCAAGCGAATCCTAGAGGTGGCTACTTCCTTGAGGCAGGTCACGAGATTGTCGATCCAAAACGGTGTCGCAAGGAGCGAATAGTCAGCAACGACAAATTCGATAGTTCGCAGTACTGGCAAGCGCACCCCCTGAACGTCTTCCTCACTGATATCAACGCGGCCGATGTGCACCAGGCCGGATAGTTTCATCGTTGCGCTGCCAAGAATGGGCAGCAACCCGGTCAACGAACGGCTCGCCTTGCCCGCTCCTTGCTCGGCTTCTGCGAGTAGCTGCAAAGACTTCTTATACTCCGCCGTGAGCTGCTGCCGCTTCAGATCGAGTGAAGGTAGGAAACGCTCGAATAGTCGAAGCTTGTCGCGTTGCTGCTGAAGCGAGCTCTTGCTTAATGAGAGGGTTGCCATGTCCTATCTCAGGCGTGCGCCTCGGCCTGTGCATTAGTCGCGGCAGTAGCGTCTTTATGCGGGAAATATTTGTCGATCAGTGCCTGTTTCATCAGGAGTTCTTGGGGTTCGAAGCATTCCGCCAACGTATGCCATCCCACGTCGAGTGCTTGCTCCAACCCCATCGAGACATTCAGATTCATAAACCGCGTCGTGAATGCATCGGCGAACTTGATCAACTTGTGATCGTAGGCGGATAGGTCAAAGGCCATCGCCTGCTTCTGCTGCGCTTCCTTGCCACCGGCAAACAGCCGGATCATGGTGTTCATGACCTGGGCATGATCCTCTCGTGTGGCCGTGCCGATGACATTCTGCTTCAGGCGGGACAACGAGCCGAACGGGTCGATCATGCCATCGTGCAAATAGAACTGTCCCTCGGTGATGTAGCCGGTATTATCAGGGACGGGGTGCGTGACATCGTTGCCCGGCATGGTCGTCACTGTCAGGATGGTGACGGACCCCGCCCCCTTGTAACTACAGGCCCGTTCATAGCGCACCGCCAATTGGCTATAGAGATCGCCGATATACCCACGATTGGAGGGTACCCGTTCCATCGAGATACCGATCTCCTTCAGAGCATCGGCATACGCTGTCATGTCGGTCATCAACACCAACACCCGCTTGCGTTCCTCCACCGCGAAACGCTCGGCGACTTTCAACACCAAATCCGGAGTCAGCACTCGCTCGACGATCGGGTCGGAAGCGAGATTCACGAACATCACCGTGCGGCCGAAGATGCCCTCATCTTCAAATCGGCTGCAGAAGAAGTAGTAATCGTCGAAGATCAGCCCCAGTCCGCCAAAAACGATGATGTCTGCATCAGCCTGGATTGCTATGCGCGCCAGCAGCTGATTGTAGGGTTCGCCGGCCACCGAGAAGATTGGAATCTTCTGGCTTTCAACCAGGCAGTTGAAGACATCGATCATCGGCACTTTGGTTCGGATCATCCGCGTTGGGACGACACGGGTCACAGGATTGACGCTTGGGCCGCCACTCTCGACTTGGCGATCGCCCGACAGGTTAGGGCCCCCGTCCATCGGCTCCCCGTCGCCTCTGAACACGCGGCCCAGGATGTTCGCTGAATAGGTCACCTGCGTCGGATGCCCCAGGAAGCGCACAGTCGCTTGCGTGGAAAGACCTTCGCCGCCGCCAAAGACCTGCAACGACACTTCATCACCCTCGAGCTGGATCGCCTGGGCTAATGATTGCTCACCGTCGGGCATCTCGACGAGAGCCATATCGCCCAGCCCGACGTCGTGGGCTTGGATTTTCAGAATGTCGCCCACGATCGCCGTAGCGCGCGTGTAGCGCAACAAATCTCCTCGTTCCGTCATGATTCGATATCTCCTTCCGCCACCGTCTCTTGCCGGGCATTTTCTCAACGGCTCCGTCCACTACGCGACAGCGATCGTCGACCACGCTGAAGTGCTTGCACGGGAGCTGTTTGCCCCCTTGCATGGTAGTGAACTTAAGCCGACCCAGCTAAAGAGTCGTTATCTTGCCGTCCCGATTTGGTGTCGAAGAGGTTCTTATTCGGTCTGCCAGGTTGAGGAAGTTCGAAAGCAGAAAAGGCCATCAGCGCGACCAGTATTCCGGCGCATTGACTCACGATTTTTGTTACCGGCGCGCGACTGGTTGCCTCACGTAAACTGCTACCCGGCAGCGGCTGTTTGCAACGCTGAAGAACTGAGCCACTTTACCGCTGTAAAAATGAGCCACCCCGGACTGGTTCTTTCTTCTCTCCTTTCTGAGATTTTAAACGTCTGATCTTTTCGCTGGTGCGCGTTAGGTGTCGCGCGCCAGCGGGTACCTTGTGCGCCAGCATTACTAACGCGCTGCACTATCATCCGTCTGGAGGTCCTTCTTCGCGGCGGCGGCTTTGAGTCCGCGCTGGCTGCGAAACTAATCGCCGCGAGTCGTCAGGATGTGGGCGTGATGACTGAGACGATCGAGCAAGGCCGTCGTGAGCTTTTCGTCGCCGAACACCTTTACCCATTCCGAGAACGCCAGATTGGTGGTGATGATGGTCGAGCGGCGCTCATAACGCTGGGCCAGCAGTAGCGATAGACATCGCCAAGCACTATCACGAGATTCTGATCGAGCCGCCGCCCCCGAAGCGACGATCCCGACTGCGAGTGGCAAACAGGCGCGAGGAGTTTGAGCATTTGGCCGGTTATCTTAGGGGGCTCCGGAGTTCGGTCTTGATCGGCTTTGAGGCCACCGGCAACTATCATCGGCCGCTGGCGTATTTTCTCCACCGCCAGGGCTTCGAGCTGCGGCTGATTCCTACCTTGGCGCTCGCGCGCACTCGCGAAGCCATGCACAACTCATGGGATAAGAGCGATCCGAAGGACGCCCAGGTGATCTTACATCTGCTGAAGACCGGACTGGCTCAGAGCTGGCATGACCTGATCCGCGAGAGACTCGTTCGCTTACCAAACGATCTAGCCTAAAGGTTACCATCTTCGAGGTAGATCAGCCCAAGTTTCAGGAAAAGGTCCGACTGCTTAAGACCAAGGCTCGCGGCTTGACGATATTCGGCCAGCTCCTCTCCTTGCCTCCCAAGGTTTCCGTAGGCGAAACCGAGGTGGTAATGCGCGAGCGCATCGCCGGGATGAACCGCTATGACTTGACGATGGGCTTTCACGGCCGCTGGATAGTCTTCCATACCGAGCAAGTAGTCCGCGGTGGCTTCGCAAACTTCGTCCTTGGCCACTACGCCGGTGACGGGAGTCGCTGGAGCAACAAACGCTGCTGTTAGCACCAAGGCCAGAACTCGCAGTGTCGATTTCCTCTCACGCATCAAGTGCCGCCGGCAGCCTTAAAATTGGTCCGGCAACTCAAACGTCGCATACTGGTCAAGTGGTCCAACGGTTGCACGCACGAGCAAAAATTGCTCAAACGTCATCCCCATTTGACGGAACCCTCCCTGGCAGAAGAGGAAACCGTAGAAGTCGAGGATTTCGTCCGGGATTCTTGAGGGCAAATCCCGAAATACCGTCGCGTGGGGGAAACTGTGCGGACTGGTGTCCCGCAGTTCCGGTGCTTGCTTGGGCCGAGGTCGGGTTCGGTTCTCGTCGGCCGCTCTGAACTCTATCAAATTAACTTGCGCTGCTGCTGCACTCACCGTTGAACCTCATTTGAAATGCGCTGAATAAGCACGATTTGCCGCTCGCCCTGAACGGCCTCCCAAGGCAATCGGGCAACTCACCCCGCACGCGCTCTCTTCCCAACGGCCTGCTTCGAGTCGGCGGGGCCGGAATAGCAGGGCGCGCTTCCGCGCGCCCCGCTCACGGATGCGATAAACCGGTACCCACGCCGATGCAAAGTCTCGATAAAAAGAGGCTTCTTCGCGCTGTCCCCAAGCGCGCCTCTTAGATCGAGGATGAGCTTTTTCACAGCCTGCGGCTGGATATGTGTACCGGGCCAAACCGCGTCGAGCAGTTCGTCATGTGTTACCAGCCATCCGGCGTGATCAACCAGATAGCGAAGGACTGCAAATGCTTTGGGCGTCAGCAGGATGCGTTCATCGGCTCGCCTATCCCGATGGCGCCACAGACATTGGTTGACGGTGTCAAGCCGGAATGGGGAGAACTCCTTCACATGAGACGAATCGATTTCGGCCGATGGCAGCCAGGCGTCGCGACGCTGCGCCCGCCGTATTTGACCATGAGCGATACCCTTGCGGATCGCACCCAATAGGACTTGATCGTCAATGGGCTTCGTCAGAAACTCTAGCGCGCCTGCCTTCATAGCTCGCACCGACATTGGAATGTCACCGTGTCCGCTGAGGAAAATGATCGGGATCGGGACATCTGACATGGCCAGTTCTTGTTGCAGATCGAGTCCGCTTAACCCGGGGAGCTCCACATCCAGCACCAAACAGCTCGGGACCTCCGTGTGGGCACTGACCAAAAACTCTTCCGCCGACGCAAAGGTTTTCGCGTTCAAACCTGCGGAGTGAACCAGACCTTCCACCGCTTCGCGGACCGACGTATCATCATCCACTACGTAAACAGGATCGCCTGTGTACCGCATGGGAGTTCCTTTCCGCATACTGTTTCTACATCAATTTCTAACTAAGAGCCTTACGCACAGCATTCAGTACCTCTTCGGGGCTTAGTGGTTTGAGCAAGTAATCCACCGCACCGTCTGCTAAAGCTCTCGAACGCGTTTCCTCATCGGATCCGTGGGCAGTGATGAAGATAACCGGAATTTCAAGATGACTGGCGAGCAGGTGACGGTGGAGTTCGATCCCATCCATTCCTGGCATACGCACGTCCAGGATCAGGCAATCGGTATCGTTCAGACGATCCGAATTCAGGAACTCCTGGGCCGAAGCAAATGTGTTCACCGCAAACCCGATAGATTTAATTAAACCCTCAAGGGACTCACGGACCGACTCGTCATCATCAACGATCGAAACAAGGCTACGCTTCGCCATGCGCACAAGTGTGCGGCGTTTCGATAGAGAAATCTATTGCACTTTGGTATTGGGTCGATCTGGCCTGAGAGAGCTGCCCGCGCTTACGATTTCATCGCACGCCGTACTCGGAGCGTCTCTGCCATCGTCACCAGCTGCGCCAAAGAGTCGGCCAGCATTTTTCGCATGACCTGACCTCTATGTGCTTTGACCGTTATCTCGCTAATACCCAGCTCCGCACCGATTTGTTTATTGAGCAGTCCGGTGACCACCCGCTCCATCACTTCCCGCTCCCGGGGCGTTAGCGATTGGTATCGGCCGTGCAACTCTCTGATCTCGGCCTGCCGTTGGCGCGCTGCCCGGTCCCGCTTTACCGCCTCTTGGATCGCGTCTAAGAGGTCCTGGTTGGCCAATGGCTTGGTAAGAAACTCCAGCGCTCCCCCTTTCATCGCCTGCACCGTCGTCGGAACATCGCCGTGGCCGCTGATAAAAATAATCGGAATCTCAAGGTTGATCTCGGCGAGCCGCTTCTGTAGGTCGAGTCCGCTCAGACCCGGCAGCCGCACGTCCAGCACCAAGCAACCGGGCGCGTTGGCGGGCGGGCGAGCCAAAAACTCCTGTGCTGAGGCAAAGGTCTCGACCTTCAATCCGGCCGATTCGATGAGGCCCTTCAAAGCCTCTCGAACAGAAACATCGTCATCTACGACCAGAACTATTGCTTCAGGCTCTGGCAAAGGGCCGCCTATTGGTACTTCGGAACCGTAAAGAAAAAGGTTGTGCCGGGCCCATCATTCGGGACTGCCCACAGCCGGCCCCCGTGAGCTTGGAGAATGGAACGGCTAATCGAAAGCCCCATGCCCATGCCTCCGTGCTTCGTTGTATAGAAAGCATCAAAAATTCGTTGCATGCTCTGAGGGTCAAGACCAATTCCTCTATCCTGGACCGCAACTCGCACTTGGCCCGCCTCATCGTTTTGCGTTCTGATAGTCAGTTCTCGTGGCCGTTCTCCAACCGTGCGCATGGCTTCGATCCCGTTCACGACCAGGTTAAGTGCTACCTGCTGCAGCTGTACCCGGTCCGCCAATACAGGCGCGAGATCGTCCGCCAGTTCCATAAGTAGGACGACGCTGTTTCTGCGCATCTCATCTTCGGCAAGCGCAACGACCTCCCGTAGGGCTTCGTTCATGTCAAGCTGCTCCTTTTTCGGGGGGGCTTTCGTCGCCAGAGCGCGAATCCGGGCGATCACGTCACCCGCCCGCTTTCCGTCGCGGACGATGCGACGGACAGCTTCCCGGGCTTCGTCGAGATTGGCAGGATCTGCCTCCAGCCAACGCAGGCAGGTATTCGCGTTGATCGCTATTCCCGAAATCGGCTGATTGACCTCGTGGGCGATGGAGCTTGCTAGTTCTCCCATTGTTGTAATTCGTGTCATATGGGCGAGATCCGCCTGTGCTTGACGCAGCGCCTCTTCGGCGCGCTTGCGGTCCTCGATGTCGGTTCGAGTGCCGTACCAACGAATGACGCGTCCATGATCGTTGCACAGCGGATTGTCGCGGATCAAAAACCAGCGGTAATGCCCAGCTTTCCCTCGTATTCGCGCCTCCATCTCGAAAGGGGCGGGCGTGGCTTCCAAATTACACTTTCGAAGAACCTCCAACTTCTTGAAATCTTCCGGATGAAAGATTTTGGCGACTGCGTCCTTTGACTGCGCCTCTTGCGGAGTAAGACCCGTGTATTCCAGTTCTCTCTGGTTCGCAAAGAGAGGGTTCCAATCCGCGTCGAAAACAAAGACCTGCTGTGGAATGGCATCTATGATCTGTCGCAGATCCCTCCTAGTTTGCTCCTCGCTGGCGCGAAGCTGTTGCTCGCTTTGCCGGAGAGCCTCCTCGGCGCGCTTTTTTTCGGAAATATCGCGGATGACGCTCAAGAAAATCGGGCGATCGGCCGTCCCCATTGGGCTGAGCATGATTTCAACCGGAAATTCAGCACCATCTTTGCGTCTGCCGTAAAGCTCTAACCCGGTGCCCATCGGGCGGACGCTTGGCTGTGCGATATAGCGACCTCGGTGGTTAGGATGTGTGGCGCGAAATCGCACAGGCATAAGGGTCTCCACCAACCGACTTTCCAATTCCGTTCGCGCGTATCCGAAGTTTTTTTCAGTTGACGAATTCACCATAACGATTCGCCCGTCTCCATCAGTTGCGACAATTGCGTCGGGCGAGAATTCGAAGAAGTTTTCGAACAAAGTCTGCGTTTGACGCAGTGCTTCCTCGGCGCGCTTGCGGTCCTCGATGTCGGTTCGAGTGCCGTACCAACGAATGACGCGTCCATGATCGTCGCACAGCGGATTGTCGCGGATCAAAAACCAGCGGTACTGCCCGTCTTTCCCGCGTATTCGCGCCTCCATCTCGAAGGGGGTGGGGGCGCGTTCCGAACTCATGCGCTCTCGAAGGGCCTCTAACTTCTTGAAATCTTCCGGATGAAAGATTTTGGCAACAGCGTCTTCTGAGTGCGCCTCTTGCGGAGTAAGGCCGGTGTATTCCAGTTCTCGCCGGTTCGCAAAAAGAGGATTCCAATCCGCGTCGAAAACAAAGACCTGCTGGGGAATCGCGTCTATGATCTCTTGAAGCTCAGCTTGGCTTTGCTGAACGCTTTCTTCGGATTTACGTGCCTGGGCGTCATCCGGGGTCGGTGTGTTGCCTTGGTTGTCCTTCGCCATTGACCGCTTCACCTCATCGGGGATTGCCTGACGGGTTGCGAGCGCCGCCTTCGGCCAAGCGCCTGATTGTGACGCGCGCCAGATTGCCGCAGCCCTGAGCCGCGCATTTGACACGTTATTGGCAGGGCCTGAGTTCCATCCCCCGAGCATCGTGCGCGCTACCGATTAGCGCAAATTCTATCAGCGAAACAAATGCTCGAATATTTCAGCGTTATACAGAGTGAGCCGTCCGCGAATTCCGTGACATAGAAAATGCCCGGCGAGAAGGGTTCGCGAAGGCTTTTACGATAGCGCGTCACGGGAGCGGCTGGCCAGAGGCCTTCTTTTGGGCGCGGTGGCCTATCAAGCCGTGGCGATTGTCCATCTGCACGTGCCCACGCAACTGGGTTTGGCTTCTTTTCCCGGACCTTTGCGGGCCAGCCGTGCCTCGGGATCCGTAGTCGATTGGTGAATGGCATTGGTGCGCCGCTCACCATGAAAGTCCACGCTCGGGTTGCCGCGATCATCGGACGGGGTTTGCCGGTCGTCTCCTTTGCGCTTGAAACTCTTGTGTCCGGCCCAGGAACCCCGTCGGGAAAGTCGCGACGCACCTGCGCGACCGTTCCGTTTCTCGAGGCGTTTGTCATCACCTCAAGACCCGAGGCGACCTTGCTGCTGAAGGCCGCCGTCAAGATCCCCCTCTCTAAGTTCTTATCGTTCGATGCACGTTGCATGTGCTCGTCAGCAGCTGACTTGCTGCCATCTGCAGCATCACACGGCAAATACGCACCAATAGTCATCCAATTTACACTTTTCTCTGTGCGCCTAGCTGTCCGCGAGCACTGTCATTCTTCGCGCGCTTCCCGCGAGCGCGTGAGTTGTCCCAACCCGGCTGCGATCTTGAAAAGCATGCAGTCAGATCGAGCTAAGAGCCTGACGCAGAACAATCTCGGCACCTAGCAAAAGGGAGTTTTGAAGTGGGGGGAAGGAACAAAGGGTTGATTCTCCCCAAAAATCTCTTGATGCGGCATCGGTCGTTTCGGTTCTGCCAAATGAATGCTAAATAGCTTAAAGCTGATGAAAACACTCGGACAATTCATGACGGACCGACGCAAGGAACTTGGCTTAAGCGGGCGAGAGGTGGTAGCACAGATTAAGAAACCGGACGGCAAGCCGATTTCCATCCCTTACCTGGTTGACCTGGAACACGACCGCCGCAAGCCGTCCGATGACGTGCTGGAGGGACTCGCGAAGGCGCTGCAAGTCGATTCCGATATCCTCTACTTCCTTGCCGGCCGAATGCCGCCGGACCTCCACACCAGAAACTTGAAGGAAGACGAACTTGCCGCTGCATTCCGGGCTTTTCGCCGAGAAGTTAAGCGCGAGAAGAAGCCATGAGAATGATATTCGACAGCACAGAGCGCTTTCCCGAGCGCCCGCACTGGGAAATCGCAGAGCTCGAGCAGAAATGCGAGGAGACCATCACCGGGTTTCTCGTGCAGCGCTACGGATTTGAGCGCATTCCGGTTCCGACCGAGGCTCTGACGGAAATCATCGAGCACGACGGAGCCAATTTCGACATCAAGTCAAATCTCTCCGATACGAAATACGACGTGTTCGGCTACACCCAGTTTGAGCCCGGTAAAAAGCCGATCGTGACGATCGCCCGCGAGCTCTGGGATCAGCGCTACCGGAACAACCGTCTGCGCATGACTCTGAGTCATGAGTACGGCCACGTGTTGCTGCACACCTGGCTCTATCAGAAATACGCTCCGGCCGGCGGCCAGCAGCTCTGCTACTGGCAGAGTCTTTTACCGACCCTGGGGGTGCTGGACTGGATGGAGTGGCAGGCTGGCTACGCGGGTGGGGCTTTTCTTATGCCTGCGAGCTTCGTACGGCGCACCGTCTCAGCCTTTTTCCGCGATCGCAAAGAAGAGCAGCCGATCAAGAAAGCTTCCGCTTCGGCGTCGGCACTGAGTGAGCGGATTTCGCTCACCTTCGATGTGTCCGGTGAGGCCGCCACTGTACGGCTGGCCAAGCTGGGATACGTGATCGACTAGCAAACGCAACACAAAATCATGACGCCTCGCATCGGGCCTTGACTTCGCTCCTTCAATTTTATAGCTAATTGACTAACTGATCATGTAGCTAAGATGTATGGGTTCGCGAGATTACATCGACGTTGCCTTCGGATTGTTGGGCGAGGAGTCACTCAGACTTCTAACCCAAGAGGGCGTTCAGGAGATCTCGGGCAACTACGACGCCACTGCCGGCCGATGCGTGTTGTTCGTGGACACAGGCGTCGGTGCCATGCGGTCTGTCGGTATATCCATCGATGCGCGTCGCGTCGAAGCCGCGGTGCGGTTTCTCGCTTCGGCTGACGGCAAGGCAATCGATCTCAACGAACCCTTCCTCAACCTGATCTTACCTACTGGCGCTCGCTTCTCGGCCTGCCTGCCGCCGGCGTCTGACGGACCCACGTTCTCGATTCGCCTGCATCGGCGAGCGATCAGGCCATTGACTGATTTCCTCGCGGCGCCTTCTCAACTCAACGTCATTGATGAATCACTCCGGCGCGGACACAACATCGTGACAGCGGGAGCAACGAGCGCGGGCAAAACAACCCTGCTCAATGCCCTGATCGGCCGTGTCCTCGAAGTTCGTCCCGATGAACGGCTCGGCATCATCGAAGACGAGCCTGAACTTCAGATCAACGCGAACAACATGATCCGCAGGTTGGCGCGCGGCAGGGCCGATATGCGCCGGCAGGTGCGCGAGATGCTGCGCATGCGGCCGGACCGAATCATTGTAGGCGAAGTCCGTGGAGCAGAGGCCCTCGAACTGCTCAAAGCTTTTAACACTGGCCACTCGGGTGGCTTCACTACCATTCACGCGAACAGCGCGAGAGCAGCGCTGCTCCGCCTTGAGAGTCTGACCGAGGAGGCGGGCGTAGCTGCCAATCCACGCCTCATCGCCGAGAACGTCGATCTCGTAATTTTCATTGGCCGCCGTCCGGACGGTACGCGACGGATTGTGGAGATGGTGCGGGTCGAAGGCTACGCACCGGACGGCGGCTATCAACTCAGACGTATCGCAACAGACGAAGAGCATGCATGAAATGAACTCTCTGCGTTCTCTTATCGCGGTCTGCGTCGCACTTCATGGGGCTCCGCTACTTGCGTTGACCTCGGTCGTATTTGCCGCCTGGACATTCGGCAATCTCGGCGACGGATCGTCTTTGCTGACCGTTCTGCTCATCGCCGCGATCTTTCTGATGTTCGCGATCCATTTCGTGTTGTTGACGCTCGGTTCTTAAGGAGGTTCGAGTCATGCGCAAATCAATTTTGCTCGCATCACTACTGGTCCTGAAAGCAGCACCGGCTTTTGCTTACACGCCGACAGGTCTGCCTTGGGATGGACCGTTGACATCGTTGATCAACGGCATGCAGGGCGGTCTCGCGCACGCGATGCTCGCAGTCGGGATCATTGTCGCGGGAATCGGATGGACCTTCTGGCAGGAGTTCGGGCCTGCGGCGAAGGCGCTGGTCGGCGTGATCGCCGGTGGAGCACTGGCGGGCGCCGCGCTGGAGATCATGACCTATCTCGGTTTGGCCGCGGTGATCCACTGATGCCTGCCAAGGTTCATCTATCGATGGTCAGAGCGCCACTTCTGGGCGGCGGCCATCCGCGCCTAACCGTCATCAACATGGTGCTCGCATTGGCGATTTTGTCGACGGGCCTTCACTGGTGGACCCTCGCACTGGCTATCGGCGTTGGGCTCGCGATGCAGTGGCCATTGCGCGCTGCAGCGAAACGACACCCTGAATGGCCGATCGTTTACTTCCGCCATCTGCGTGAGCCTGCGATCCGCATGGCTCACGGACGCGCATGGAGAACTCCGGAGAAGCCGAAACCTGCGGTGCCACCGCTACCGAGGTGGATGCCATGAATCTCTGGAAGGCGCGAATCGATCATTCGCTCGCTGACATTGTGCAAGCGAGTGCTTTCTCAGCTGAGGGCGAAGCGTTCCTAAAGCCGGGCGGGCTGATGGTGGCGCGCGAAATCCGTCATGACGACTTCGAGTCATTGTCGCCAGCGGAAGTGGACGCGATCTGCGAGCGCTTCGAGCAGGCGCTCGGCCAACTCGGCGACATGGATATGCTTCACGTCGTCCATCATCGGCTGCCGGCACCCAATTATCCCGAACGCGAGTTTCCGACGCGCGCGGCTGCGCTGGTCGACGCCGAGCGGCGGGCGGCTTTCGGCAACGAACGCTACTGGGTGACGAAGAGCCGCATTTATTTGAGCCACTATTTTCCGCCTGAAGCCAAGGCGCGACTGTCATCAGCTTTCTTCGCCGGAAGCAGCACTGGAGCTGCGTCGAGCTGGCAATACGAGATCGATCGTTTTCGCGAACGGGTGCACGCCCTGGACGATTCACTATCAGGCGTTGCTCGCGTCCGAAGCCTCAATTCGGCCGAAATGTTCCACGACCTGCATCTCTGTCTTACAGGATTGGAACATCCCATCGCGCTGCCATCGGTGCCAGTTCATCTCGATGAGGTCCTGGCTGACCAGACCTTTTTCGGCGGATTGTATCCGCGAGTCGGCCAACTTTACGTTCGACCGGTCGCGATCAACAGTTACCCGGCAGAGACGATTCCGCAGCTGCTGTGGTTTGTGCTCCACGAGCGGGGCCGCGTGCGGTTCTCGCTGCGTTGGATTCCGCTCGATTCGGTCACGAGTCAAAGACACAGCAACCAGGTACGCGGCCAGTGGGCGCGACGCCGGCAAGGGTTGATGCAGATCATCATGGCCGCGATGAATGCGCCGCGAACGCGCAGCAACCGTTACGCCGATGAGATGGTCGACGACGCCGACGAAGCAATTGCTCGGGCCGCGGGCGGAATTCCATTCGGATTCCTAAGTGTCTGGGCGCACATCTTCGACGAAGACGCGAGTCGCGCGGATCTTCGAGCTCGTGAATTAGTAAGGCGACTGCAGAACGCCGGCATCGGCGCCCGAGTCGAAGACGTCAATGCCGTCGAGGCGTTCAAAGGGTCACAACCCGGCAACGGTTGGGCAGACGTATCGCGGCCTCTCGTGAGCGGCATCAACTTCGCGCATTTGGCGCTCGCAAGCGAGCCATGGCCGGGCACGCCTACAATCGACTCACCCAACTTCCCGCCTGACACACCAGCACCACTGGTCTGCTGTTCCTCGGGTCACGCTCCGTTCTGGCTGCCGCCACATTCGGGTGGCGGAGTGCTGCACATGCTCATTGTCGGGCCGACCGGAGCCGGAAA